>Ga0335071_10000008_pt1 | contig 336150 bp, 272 predicted proteins | sample Lox_Sample_15_FD_206724 | JGI IMG/M metagenome (GOLD analysis project Ga0335071, IMG submission 206724) | Soil microbial communities from Loxahatchee National Wildlife Refuge, Florida, United States - Lox_Sample_1.5 | ecosystem: Environmental > Terrestrial > Soil > Wetlands | place: USA...
ATCCTCTCAATTTTCTTTCGAGCCCGCGACCAATCCCCCTTCTCGGGGGATGACTCTACCAACTGAGTTACTCCCGCGATTGAATTCTCATCCTCTCAATTTTCCTTCGAGCCCGCGACCAATCCCGAAGTGATCCCTTTGCGACTGAGTGACTTCTTCCAACTCACGAACTCGAAAAAAAATTTCTTTCATCTCTCGACCAGCCTGAGATCTTTTTCGCAGGTTGGTGGGTAGGGAAGGATTCGAACCTCCGAAGGCGTGAGCCGTCAGATTTACAGTCTGATGCGTTTAACCACTTCGCTACCTACCCTTATACCCGTGAGCTGGCGATGGGATTCGAACCCGCGACCTGCTGATTACAAATCAGCTGCTCTACCAACTGAGCTACGCCAGCAAAAATGCACAAGGATCTACACTGCTGTATAAATGAATTAAGCGGGAAAAGAAGAAACAGCGGTAAAAATCGTCTTATGAATGCCCAATTCTAAAAGGCGTAACGCCTTTTTGCTTTGCCGGTAGAGTCACATAATATAAGAGATTTTGCAATAAAGTCAATAATATTTCGACCTATTTTTCTTTTTTGGCAGGAATCTGACAAAATCTGGCAAACGCGGTCCCGTGCCCCAGGGCACAAAATCCCCCTCCTAGGGAATACCCCTGCAAACAAAGGGGCATTCACACCCCCCGTCCTCTGGTCATAAAAAAAATGCTTGCGTCTAAAATAAAAACAACCTATTTTGCCAGCGCAAACAACAGTACACCGTTTTTTGCGCTTGTAATGCCTTCCGGGGTTCACTCGGAGTATTGTTTTGCTAACCAGGTCTTTCAAAAGAACCTCCCCGGTCACTGACAAGATCGGCAAACAAATAGAATCGCAGAGTAGGCAAATTTTGAGCAAGTAGCTGATTGCAACTTCTGCGATTTTGCGTTATAGAGGCAACAAAACCCGGTCGTACGCTTGTCCGAAAGTATTTCGGACAGGTTTTTTTGAAAAATCTTTACAGAAAGGAATTGTTCCATGGAGAAAGGAACAGTGAAGTGGTTCAATAGTGCAAAGGGTTTCGGCTTTATTCAGCGTGAATCCGGCGAAGACGTTTTTGTGCACTATAAAGCGATCATCGGCGAAGGCTATAAGACACTGAACGAAGGAGACAAAGTTCAGTTCGACGTCGAGAAAGGACCGAAAGGCTTACAGGCAGCCAATGTTACTAAGGTTTAACGTTTGCTAGCAATCTGTTCGAAAAACCCCGTCCGAAAGAACGGGGTTTTTCGTTTTATTGCCCGCCACACCTTTCCCTTCTTTCCAGCATCCTCCTTCCCGCAAACCTGGCGGTTGATTATTGAAATTCGCTCTAAATAGTTCTACCTTTGGGCTGGGAACTGTTCATCCGGCGAAGTTCCTGTCGCCGGGGAAACGTAATATCTGAACAAGCGACAATACATATATAGACATAGCTGGGACACGCCCGGTTTAGCCGCGGAGAGCCAATATTATCAGCCTGCAGTTCCAGAAGGAGATCGAATTCGTTTGGAGAAACCTATGGAAATCAAAACCATTACGATAGAAAAACCCGAAGCGACGAATTTCATTTTGGGCCAATCGCATTTCATCAAAACGGTGGAAGATATTCATGAAGCCATCGTTCAGACAAATTCACAGATAAAATTCGGGGTCGGATTTTGCGAATCGTCGGGGCCGGCATTGGTACGATGGTCGGGAAACGACCCTGCGCTCATTACCCTTGCGCAGAAGAACGCTATGGCCCTCGCATGTGGCCATTGCTTCATCCTCTTCATGGAGAACGGATTCCCGGTCAACATCCTCAACATCGTCAAGAACATTCCCGAGGTCTGCAACATCTACTGTGCCACGGCAAACCAGGTTGAGGTGATCATCGCCGATACGGAACAAGGCCGCGGCATTATGGGAGTCATCGACGGCGTAAGAACAAAAGGCATCGAGACCGAAACGGACATTAAAGGAAGAAAAGAATTCCTGCGCAAGATCGGATACAAGCTGTAACGTATTTTTTCCCCACGACAACGCGTTTCGGCGATGAAAACTCCTCCTCAAACAACCACCGGGCGTACCATCACCGCCCCGCATGGCACGCAGCGCTCCTGTAAAGGTTGGATCCAGGAAGCAGCGCTTCGAATGCTGATGAACAACCTTGACCCCGCCGTTGCGGAGAAACCGGACGAACTGATCGTCTACGGCGGAACGGGAAAAGCCGCACGCAACTGGAAATGCTTCGATGCGATCGTCGAGAGTTTGAAAAATCTCGACAGCGATGAGACGCTTCTCGTTCAATCGGGTAAGCCGGTTGGAATCTTCCGTACGCATGAGAACGCACCGCGCGTTCTTATCTCCAACGCAATGCTCGTCCCGAAGTGGGCGACGTGGGACGAATTCCGGAGACTCGAAGGACTCGGCCTGACGATGTACGGGCAGATGACCGCCGGGAGCTGGATTTACATCGGCACGCAGGGAATTCTACAAGGGACCTATGAGACGTTCGCCGCGTGCGCGTCTCAGCACTTCGGCGGAACGCTCGCAGGAAGATTTTTGCTCACCGCAGGTCTCGGCGGGATGGGGGGCGCACAGCCGCTCGCAGCCACGATGAATGGCGCGGCATGCCTTGTCGTGGAAGTTGACCGCAGCCGGATCGAAAAGAGGCTCCGCACACGTTACGTGGATAGAATGACGGAAGATTTCGACGAAGCGATGGTAATGATCCGCGAAGCAAAAGCGAAGAAGCAGCCCCTTTCGGTAGCACTTCTGGGAAACGCCGCGGAGATCATTCCGATGATCGCCGCAGGGAAATTTCTTCCGGATGTGGTTACGGACCAGACTTCCGCCCATGATACGCTGAACGGTTATGTTCCGGCAGGAATTTCTTACGATAAAGCGCTGGGGCTTCGGAGATCGAATCCAAAGAGATATATCGCGCTTGCACAGGCGTCGATCGCCGAACATGTCCGCGCGATGCTGAAGCTTCGGCAAAAAGGGGTGGTTGTCTTCGACTACGGAAATAATATCCGTGGCGAAGCGCTGGCGTACGGTGTCAAGAAAGCGTTCGATATTCCCGGTTTTGTCCCGGAATATATTCGTCCGTTATTTTGCGACGGCAAGGGGCCGTTCCGTTGGGCGGCGTTGTCGGGGGATCCGGAAGATATTTTTCGTACCGACCGGGCCGTGATGGAAACATTTCCAGGCAACAAACCGTTGTGCAATTGGATCGAACAAGCCCGGAAGCAAATCGCCTTTCAGGGACTCCCCGCCCGGATATGCTGGCTCGGGTACGGAGAACGGGCCGCGATGGGAAAGATCTTCAACGACCTCGTTGCCCGCGGCGAAGTGAGCGCGCCTATCGTCATCGGACGAGATCACCTCGACTGCGGCTCAGTAGCTTCGCCGAATCGCGAGACGGAAAAAATGAAGGACGGAAGCGATGCCATCGCCGACTGGCCGATCCTTAATGCGCTGCTGAACGCGGTCGGCGGAGCAAGCTGGGTGAGCGTACATCACGGCGGCGGAGTCGGCATCGGGAATTCGATCCATGCCGGAATGGTCGTTGTCGCGGACGGTACAAAAGAGGCCGAGGTCAGACTGCAGCGCGTTCTGACGTACGACCCGGGAATGGGAATCGTCCGTCATGCGGACGCCGGATACGAACGCGCCCGCGAAAACGCCGGAAAGTGGCACGTGAAAATCCCGATGATGCCCGCAGCCAATTCCTGAGCCATGACGATCGGGTTGTGCGAAACATGCCGCTTCCACACGCTTGTGAAGAACGAACGGCAAAGCACGTTTCACATGTGTGAAAAAAGCAGGACCGATCTTTCATTCGTCAAATATCCGCGCCTCCCTGTTTTGAACTGCAAAGGATACCAATCCACGAAGGACACGAAGGGGCACGAAGACAAATAATAGTTTATCTATGCTTCGGGGGGAATATGGCTGAACTACTATACAAGGCAGAGGTCTTTGAAATTATCGGGGCGGCGATCGAAGTCCATAAGGAGCTGGGACATGGTTTTCTTGAAGCGGTCTACCAGGAAGCAATCGAAATTGAAATGAGACAAAGGCAAATCCCGTTTGAGCCTCAAAAAAACTTATGCATCCGCTATAAGGAGTTGATCTTACAAAAGCAGTATGTTGCAGATTTCATTTGCTATGGCAAGATCATTGTTGAACTGAAGGCGTTGGATGAACTCACAGGGAGAGAAGAATCGCAAATATTAAATTATCTCAAGGCTACAGGTTTACGAGTCGGTCTTCTCATTAACTTTGGAAGTGTTGGAAAATTGGAATGGAAACGGTATATAAAATGATCCACGAAGGACACGAAGAAACACGAAGGTAAAAATCAGTGCGCCTTCGTGACCTTCGTGGAAAGCAAACACGAAGGTAAAAATTAGTGCGCCTTCGTGACCTTCGTGGAAAGCAAACACGAAGGTAAAAATTAGTGTGTCTTCGTGCTCTTCGTGGAAAGTAAACATGAAGGTAAAAATTAGTGTGTCTTCGTGCTCTTCGTGGAAAGTAAACATGAATCTTTTTATCAAAAATATCCGCCAGCTCGTCACTGTCGCATCGAACGGAAAACCGTTCAAGGCCGGGAAAGAAATGCGCGAGTTGAACGTCGTTGAACATGCCTCCGTGCTGATCGAGAACGGCATCATCCGGCAGATTGGATCGGCCGGCGAGGTATCGGCGCCGCGCGACGTTGACGAGCTCGATGCCGCGAACCGCGTCGCCCTGCCGGGGTTTGTCGATTCGCACACCCATGCCGTTTTTGCCGGAAGCCGTGAAAATGAATTCGCCATGCGGGCCGAAGGGAAATCGTACGCCGATATTGCCGGCTCAGGAGGAGGCATTCTCTCAACGATGACCGCAACACGCGCCGCGGCAAAGAAAGACCTGCTGAGGCCTGCAGGCCGGCGGTTGAATGAAATGATGAAGCTGGGAACAACGACGGTCGAAATCAAAAGCGGCTATGGTTTGAACGCTGAAGCCGAATCGAAAATGCTCGACGTGATACACGATCTCCGAAGAGACCATTACATGACGGTCGTTCCGACATTCATGGGCGCGCATGCCTTTCCCCCCGAATTCAGCGAGGATAAAAACAGATACGTCGAGCTTATCACCAACAAGATGCTGCCGTACATTGGCGAACGGCAGCTTGCCGTCTTTTGCGACGTTTTTTGCGATGAGGGATATTTTGATCTGCACCAGACGGAACAGATCCTGCTCGAGGCGAAAAGGTTCGGACTCATTCCGAAACTCCACGCCGACCAGCTTGCCGCGATCGGCGGAACGGAGCTCGGAGTTCAATTGAATGCAATCTCGGTGGACCATCTCGAGCATCTCTCGGCGAGCGGCATTGAAGCGTTGAGGCGGTCATCGACAATCGCCACAGTTCTCCCGGGAGCATCGTTTTTCCTGAACCAGCCGTACGCTCCGGCCCGGACCATTATTGATGCAACCATACCACTGGCAATTGCGTCGGACTGCAATCCGGGCACATCGATGTCATTTTCCATGCCGATGATGATGACCATCGCCTGCACCCAAATGAAAATGACGCCGGAAGAGGCGATCACCGCATGCACATTGAACGGCGCCGCGGCCCTCGGACTCTCCCATGAAACGGGAAGCATCGAAGTCGGAAAGCAAGCGGACATCATCCTCTACGATGTTCCAAATTACCGATACATTCCGTACCATTACGGCAGTAATCTCGCATCGAAGATCATCAAGAACGGGACCGTGCTTGAATTCTAACGACAGAAAAAAAACTGTGCCGTTGGTGGCGGGCATCGACCTTGCCGGAAGCCCAAAGCGGAATACCGGCGTCTGCCTTTTGAGAGGAAAACGCGTGGTCGAGTGGAAAACATTATTTTCGAACGAAGAGATCCTGGAATTCATCGACCGCTCCCAACCCCATCTTATCGCGATCGACGCACCGCTCAATCTTCCCCCCGGGAGAAAATCGCTCGACGACAAAAACGGCGAACATTTCCGCCCGTGCGACCGCGAACTGCTGAAACGAGGGATTCGATTCTTTCCCATCACTCTCGGACCGATGAGGATGCTCACTGAGCGGGGCATCATGCTGAAAAAGAAATTCACCCGCAGAGGATTTGACGTCATCGAAATGTACCCGGGGGCAGCGCAGGACGTCTGGAAAACCGGCCGCAAGCAGGACGGGCTTCCGAGGCTTCGGAGAGGGTTGGAAAGACTCGGGGTGCGGGGGCTCGACCAAAAAATGAACGGCGACGAGCTTGACGCCGTTACCGGAGCACTGGTAGGTTTTTGGTATATAAAGGGAAAAGCTGAAGTTCTGGGAAATTTCAAAGAAGGAGCGATCATCATTCCCCTCACGGTTGCGTGAGCGTTGTATTCTGTCTCATGAATTCTGTATTCCAGCGCGGGAATTCAGGATTCAGGAGACAAAGATCTTCAACCAAAAAAACTCTATGAAAACAATTGTCGAATGCGTTCCCAATTTCAGCGAAGGACGAAACGCGGGAACGATTAAAGCGATCGCGGAGAGCATTCACGCCGTCGGCAACGTCAAGCTTCTGAATGTCGAGCCCGACAAAGACTACAACCGCGTTGTGGTCACGTTCATCGGCGACCCGGACGGCGTCGTTGAGGCAGCATTCCAATCGACGAAGACCGCTTCGCGGCTGATCGATATGGAGCACCATAAAGGAGAGCATCCGAGAATCGGCGCAACCGATGTCGTCCCCTTCATTCCCGTTTCCGCATCGTCAATGGCAGAATGCGTAGAGCTTGCCAAAGCGTATGGAAGGCGCGTCGCAGCCGAGCTCAAGATCCCCGTTTATCTTTACGAAGCGGCTGCAGCGTCGGCCGACAGGAAAAATCTTGCCGACATCCGCAAAGGTGAATATGAAGGCCTCGCGGAAAAACTTCTCGACCCGAAATGGCAGCCGGACTTCGGGCCCTCGTCCTTCAATAAAAGATCGGGAGCGACGGTGACCGGCGCACGCAAATTCCTCATCGCGTACAATGTCAACCTCAATACTCCCGATGCGTCGATCGCGCAGGAAATCGCCCAGCAAATCCGCGAAAGCGGCCGGGTGAAGAAGGACGCGTCCGGGAAAGCCATGAAGAATGAACGAGGCGAAACGATAAAAATTCCCGGAACGTTGAAGGCCGTCAAAGCGATGGGGGTGGTCGTCGAACGATTCAACATCGCTCAGGTTTCCATCAATCTGGTGGATTATGAAACAACGCCGCCGCATATTGCGTTTGAGGAAGTAAAAAGGATCGCCCATTCGCTTGGCGTTGAAGCGACCGGGAGCGAGATCGTCGGCCTGACACCGTTGAAGGCCCTGCTGATGGCGGGGAAATTTTACAATAAACAGGAATCGTCGGAAGAACGCTTGGTCTCGCTTGCGGCAGAACGGCTGGGGCTGAGTCAATTGGACCCGTTCGATCCGCAGAAGAAAGTGATAGAATACCAATTGTGAGAGAAGCATCACACGGAAACGAGAAGGGGCAAAGAGCGAGCATTGAATGTGTAAAAATTCTTTTTCATCCTTGTGTAAGATAAACCTCAACGATGAGCGAAAATGCTGACTACAAAAACGGTCAATGAATTCATCAACGATACGGCATCGGGCGATCCCACACCGGGGGGCGGAAGCATTGCGGCGCTCGCTGGAGCGTTGGGCGCGGCACTTACCTCGATGGTATGCAATATCACGATCGGCAGGAAGAAATATGCCGATGTGCAGGAAACGATGAAGGATCTCCTCAGGCAATCGGAAAATCTGAGGGACGCCTTTGCACGATTGGTCGATGAAGATGCGGAAGCATTCAACACCGTCATGAATGCGCTTACTCTGCCCAAGGACACCGAGCAGGAACAGGCGAAGCGGGCGACGGCCGTACAGTACGCGACCAAGAACGCGACAGAAATTCCTCTGAGAGTCATGCAATTGTGCGAACAAGCGATTATATTGACCCAGTCCGCCGCCCAAAAAGGAAATGTCAATTCAATTTCCGACGCGGGCGTTGCGGCGCTGCTCCTTCGCGCCGCCTGTCTTGGCGCAAGGCTCAATGTGCAGATCAACCTCGGATCGATAAAAGATCCCGCTTTTGTGCAGGAGACAACATCCCGTGCAGAAAACATCGGCAAACGAGTGGAAGCGATGAGCCACGATATTCTTAAACGCGTGGACGAGGCGCTTTCCCCCGCACACTCATGAAAGGACGGGCTTGATGGACATTGCTTGGAAGTTGCTCAGTGAGGCTCCGGACGCCGTTTTCTTTTCGCGCAACGACGAATCCGACCCGCGAATGGGGGACATCGTCCGGCGTCAGCAGGAAAATCTGTCATCCGACGTTAAAATCGGCATCGTGGGAGTTCCGGAGGATGAGGGAGTGAAAAGGAACCGCGGCCGCGTCGGTGCAAAAGAAGCGCCGAACGAAATCCGGAAAGCGCTCTACAAGTTCACGCCGTTCGCCATTTCAAGGAACAAGCAAATTTCCGACCTTGCCATCTTCGACTTCGGCAATGTCAAGACCGGCGCAACGCTGGAAGAGACGCACCAGCGCGTCCAAACGGTCGCCGAATCGCTCGTGGCGAACAACATCCTCCCGATCGTCTTCGGAGGAGGACACGACACGACCTATCCCACCTTCCTCGCTTTCGCAAAAAAGGCCGCAAGCGCGGGAGCCATCAACATCGACACGCATCTCAATTTCCGCAAATCGGACCCGCAGCGAAACAGCGGCACCGCGTTCCGGCAGATCCTGGATTCGACGCACAGCCCTCTCGCGCCGATGCACTTCGTCGAGCTCGGCGCACAATCATTTGCCAATTCGAAGGAGCATTACGAAGAGCTCAACGACCGGGGAGCGACCGTGTTCACCCTGGGAGACGTGCGGAAGGAAAAGATCGAAAAGATCCTCGACATTGCGTACGAAATTGCTTCGAGCTCTTCCGAACGAATGTACGTCAGCTTCGACCTCGACTCGGTGCAGAGCAGCGACGCGCCGGGCGTCAGCGCTTCATACCCAACGGGGCTCACTGCCGAAGAACTACTGAAGGCCGCCCATTTTGCCGGCCTGCGTCAAAAAGTGAAAGCGATCGACATCGTCGAGGTCAACCCCAAATTCGACGTCGACAGCAAAACGAGCAAGCTTGCGGCGCTTGTCGTGATGTATTTTCTTGCCGGCGTTGCCAACCGATGACCACTGCGGGTCCGAAGGTTTCCGCCGTGGACGGAGGAAAATATTTTAACCGCCAATAGTTCCTCCGCCTGATGGATGCGTCCTTCCCATCCTTGCACTTCCATCGCTAATATCGTATCTTAGTGAAGAAAATTTGCCCACGACATGTTTCGGCGGGCATTTTCGTTTAATTGGAGAGATCCGGTAACAAGTGAAGGGTGAACGGCAGAACGCGCGTTCCTGCCACTTCCCGCTTCACGAAGTACCATCCACGCATTTTCAAAAAATGAATCACATCCGAAATTTTTGCATCATCGCGCACATCGATCACGGAAAATCCACGCTCGCCGACCGCCTGCTCGAATTGACCGGCACGATCACGCAGCGGGACCTTGTCGTGAATCAGGTGCTCGACGACATGGACCTGGAGCAGGAACGGGGGATCACGATCAAGCTCCATGCCATTCAGATGCAGTACACGGCGAAGGACGAGCGGCATTATACGCTGAATTTGATCGACACGCCGGGGCACGTCGATTTCACGTACGAGGTCTCGCGTTCGCTCGCCGCGTGCGAAGGAGCGATCCTGGTTGTCGATGCTTCGCAGGGAGTCGAAGCGCAGACCATCAGCAATCTTTATCTTGCCATCGAGGCGGGGCTGGAAATTATTCCCGTCATCAATAAGGTCGATCTCCCTTCAGCGAAAACGATGATCGATACCGTCAAGCACGAAATCGTCAATCTCATCGGGTGCAAGGAAGAAGAAATTCTGTTGGCGAGCGCGAAGACGAAGCTCGGCATCGAGGAAATTCTCGAAGCCGTCGTGCAGCGTATTCCCCCTCCCAAAGGAGACGCCTCGCAGCCGCTCCGCGCGCTCATCTTCGATTCCCTGTTCGACTCATACCGCGGCTCCATCGCCTACATCCGCGTTGTCGAGGGAACGCTGAAGGAGAGGGACAAAATCAGATTTTTCTACAACGGCACGACCGCAGAAGCGGAAGAGGTCGGTATTCTTGAGATGAAAAGGAAGCGGATCGGCGTCCTGACCGCCGGCGACGTCGGCTATCTCATCGCGGGATTGAAAGATGTCCATGAGACCAAGGTCGGCGATACCGTCACGACGGTCGCAAACGCCGCAACCGAGCCTCTACCCGGATACAAAGAGGTGAAGCCGATGGTCTTCAGCGGATTGTATCCGACGAACAGTGACGATTTTGCCGAGCTGCGGGACTCGCTGGAGAAGCTCCGCCTGAACGACGCCTCGCTTATCTTTCAGCCGGAATCGTCCACGGCGCTCGGGTTCGGATTCCGCGCGGGATTCCTCGGACTGCTCCATATGGAGATCATCCAGGAACGGCTCGAGCGCGAGTACAATCAAAATCTCATCACCACGGTCCCGAACGTCGAATACCGGGTGACAAAAACGAATAAGGAGGTCGTCTCGGTCAACAATCCCGCGGAGATGCCGCCGATCGGAAGCGTCGAACGAATGGAAGAGCCGTACATCAAGGCCCAGATCATTACGCCGACGGAATATATCGGCAATATCATGAAGCTCTGCATGGACCGGCGCGGCATCTATAAAAATACGAACTATCTCGACCCGACCCGCGCCGACATCTCCTACGAATTTCCTTTGTCGGAGATCATCTTCGATTTCTACGACAAGCTCAAATCGTTGACGCGGGGCTATGCGTCGCTCGATTACGATTACCTTGACTATCGCGAGTCGGACCTCGTCAAGCTTGACATTCTTCTGAACGGCGACCCCGTCGATGCCCTGTCGACGATCGTTCACCGGGAGAAGTCGTACGACATGGGAAAAAGACTGTGCAGTAAACTCAAGGAGTTGATCCCGCGTCAAATGTTTGAAGTGGTCATTCAGGCGGCGATCGGCAGCAAAGTGATCGCGCGGACGACGGTTTCGGCCATGCGGAAAAACGTGCTGGCAAAATGCTACGGGGGCGACATCAGCAGAAAGCGGAAGCTTCTCGAGAAACAAAAGGAAGGGAAAAAACGTATGAAACAGGTAGGACGCGTCGAACTTCCGCAGGAAGCGTTTCTCGCAGTGCTGTCGATGGACGAATAACGGCAGAACGCAGAGGTCAGAATACAAGTTTCATCATACTGCCTTCTGTGTTTTGCATTCTTTCTCAAAATTCCACCAATCATCAATCTACCGAAAAATGGCCAAACAAGAAGAAAAAAAAGCTGAAGGTCCGGTTCCCTTTTCGAAAAAAGTGAAGGATTTTTTCCGTGAGGCGGCGATCGTCATCATCGGATTTTTGCTGCTGAATAATTTTGTCATCGCGTCCTTCATGGTGCCGACCGGGTCGATGGAAAATGAAGTGATGACCGGCGATTTCCTGATGGTGAATAAATTCATTTACGGCGGCTGCTCGCCGCGCAACATTCCGTTCACCGACGTGCGGCTGCCGTGGTTCAGGCTTCCGGCATTCACCTCCGTGCACCGCGGCGACGTGATCGTCTTCGAATTCCCGGGGTACCGCGAAGAAGTGCACCCGGATGCGTTCACGTATTATCTGAAGCGCTGCATGGCGATCTCGGGGGACACGCTCCAGATCATCAACCGGGTTGTTTACGTCAACGGACAGCGGGCGCCGATTCCGCGCAACATGAAGTTCAATTCCCCCAGGATGCTTCCGGCGAGCTATGCCGACGAGCGGATCTTCCCGCCGACGGCGCCGTTCAACGAGGATAATTACGGCCCGATCGTCATTCCGTACAAAGGAATGAAACTCCCCCTTACTGCGGGCAATCTTGCAATGTGGGATACATTCATCCAGCGGGACGGACACAAAGCCTCTCTCGACGGAAGCGGCAATATCCTGATCGACGGAAAGCCGAACAACACCTACGTTGTCGAAAAGAATTATTTGTTCGGAATGGGAGATAACCGCGACAACAGCCTCGACAGCAGGTTCTGGGGATTTGTTCCGGCCGACAATATTGTGGGAACGCCGATGATCGTCTACTGGTCGTGGGATACCGACATCTCGATCTTCAACATCTTTGAGAAGATCTTCTCAGTGCGGCTGAACAGGCTCGGAACGCTGATCCGTTAATCTTTGTGCAGAGCGAAGTGGAAGGACATCAGGAGCAGGCTAACGACAGGAAACCGGCGCGCCGTCGGCTGAACGATTACGTTGTTACCGTTTGCGCGACACTTCTCGTTGCGTTCTTTCTCAAAACGTTTGTCGTCGAGGCTTTTCGCATTCCGAGCGCGTCGATGGAGAACACGCTCCGTGTCGGTGATTTTCTTTTTGTCAACAAGTTCATCTACGGTGCGGAAACGCCGAAGTACCTTCCGTTTACCAATATTGAAATCCCGCACTTCCGTCTTCCCGCGCTCATGCAGCCGCGTCACGGAGATGTCGTTGTCTTCGAGTACCCGGGAGACAGGGACCAAACGACGCCGGAAGCCGGCGTGAACTACGTGAAACGCTGCATCGCTCTTCCCGGCGATACGCTCCTGATCTCTAATAAAATTGTTTTTGTGAACGGCAGGGAATTTCCGCGCCCCGTTCACTCCCCGTATACTGCGCCGAGCAATTTCCTTCCGAACGAATCGGTGGGCGTGATGTTCCCCAAAGGGAGTTCCTACAACCCCGATTATTACGGACCGATCATCGTTCCTTTCAAAGGAATGGACATCAGCCTTTCCAACAGTTCGATCCAACAATGGGAAACGTTCATCGAACGGGAAGGGCACCGGGTGACGGCAGATCAAACGGGATCGGTCTCGATCGACGGGGTCGTGAGCACTCAGTATGTCATTGAACGGGATTATCTATTCGCGATGGGAGATAACCGGGACAACAGCCTGGACAGCCGATACTGGGGGTTTGTCCCCGAAGAGAATATCGTCGGCAAGGCGATGTTCGTGTATTGGTCGTGGGACACATCTGTCCCCGTCGGCAGCATCGCGGATAAATTCCTCGCAATTCGCTGGTCGCGCATCGGAACCTTGATCCGGTAGGCAAAACGATGGGAAGCCTCTACCTCCACATACCGTACTGCGAAAAGAAATGCCTCTACTGCGATTTCTATTCGATCGAGAATATGGAATCGATGGAGCGGTTTCTCGGCGCGCTTGAAAAAGAGATCACGGAGGCTGGCGCCGAGTATGCGGGCAAAGAATCGTTTGAGACAATTTTTTTCGGCGGAGGAACGCCGTCGCTCCTTGCGCCGTCTGCACTTGAAAGAATCCTCCTCAGGCTGCATTCAAGCTTCCGGATCGATCCCGATGCAGAGGTCACAGTGGAAACGAATCCGGGTACGGCCGACCTCGAAAAACTCCGCGCGTACCGTTCGCTGGGCGTCAACAGGCTCAGCATCGGCATTCAGTCATTCCATCCGGACGAGCTGAAATTTCTCAGCCGCATTCATACCGCAGGAGAGGCGGCGGACTGCGTCGAGAACGCATACCGGGCCGGCTTCGAGAACCTCAATGTCGATCTGATATTTTCCCTCCCGAAACAAACACTTGACCGGTGGAAGGAGAACCTCCAACGTGCCGCCGCATTGCAGCCGAAACATATTTCCGCGTACAGCCTGATCGTCGAAGAACATACCCCTCTTTATGCCATGGTCCAGGAAGGAAGGGTGAAACCGCTTTCGGAAAAAAGAGATTCGGCAATGTATGAAACAACGCTGGAGATGATGGCGAATTTCGGATTCGAGCAGTACGAAGTCTCCAATTTTGCCAGGCCGGGATTCTCGTGCCGGCATAATAAGAATTACTGGAACCACTCAAACTATCTCGGGTTTGGTCCGTCCGCTCACTCTTTTTGGAAGGACCGTCAGACCGGCGGACGGCGCTGGTGGAACGCACGGAGCATCGCGCAGTATTGCGATGCGGTACAAAAAGGGGCGTCTGCCGCGGCAGGGTCGGAGGTCGTCGATAAAGAAAAAATGTTCAGCGAAGCTGTTTTCCTCGGATTGCGGACGGGGGAACTGAGCGTGACAACGCTGCAGCAATTGTACGGCATCGATATGCTCGAGGCCCGGGGAGAGAAATTGAAATTGTACTCCGACGAACAACTGCTGCGAATCGACAACCGGCGCATCGCGCTGACGCGCAAGGGCTTCATGGTCTGCGATGCGATCGCCGAGTCGCTCCTCTAGCTCTTCCCTTCAGCGTTCAATTGCAATTAGACCGCTTTCAGAGTATATTGAGCAAGTTTTTTCACTTATTGACCGACTATGAAAGAATCGCGCCGTTCTCACTGGGAAAATTTCTGGGACGAAAAGAAGAATCTGCAGGAGGTCTATTCGAACTCCGACCGCGTCGTGCGGAACTTGTCGAAGATCGTCGACCTGAAAGGAAAGAAAATACTGGAGGTCGGCGCCGGGACCGGACGCGACAGCTTCCCGCTGGTCGAGCGCGGAGCGGAGGTTTTCCAGCTCGACTATTCCATCAACTCGCTGATGATCATGAAGAAAATAGCCGGCGAAGAAAAGATCGAGGTCGCCATCGTCGGCGGCGATACGTTCTGCCTTCCGTTCCGGGATGAGACATTCGACATCGTCTTTCATCAGGGGCTGCTGGAACACTTCAGGCCGCAGCAGGCGGAAGCGCTGCTTCGTGAAAATATCCGCGTCACAAAAAAGGACGGGCTGCTGCTCGTCGATGTCCCCCAGCGGTACCACATCTATACGGTCATCAAGCATTTCCTGATCGCCATCAATAAGTGGTTCGCCGGATGGGAGCGGGAATTCTCCGTGGGCGAACTTCGGCGGGAGATGGAACGGCTCGGCCTGCAGATCGTGCACACATACGGAGAATGGATGTACCCGAGTCTCTTCTATCGGGCAACGCGCGAGGCGCTCCTGAAGGTCGGACTAAAATTGCCTTTGTATCCGACCTTCATTCGGCCCCTGACGGGAATGAGAAAATCCATCCGCGAAGCCCTGCGAGATACCCCCATTGCCGTCAACACCTCTTTATCATTCGGTTTGGTGGGAAAGAAAAAATAATTGAGAATCCTCCCCAATTCGTAATTCCAAATTCTTAATCGTCTTTGCGTATCCTCATCTTCAATTGGCAGGACATCAAGAACCCTCTCGCGGGGGGAGCGGAGGTCCACCTGCACGAGGTCTTTGAGCGCATTGCCTCAAAGGGGCACGATGTCACGCTTTTCTGTTCCCGTTTTGACAACGCCCCCGAAAAAGAGGAGATGAACGGGATCCATGTTATTCGCCAGGGGGGACGGTCGTTCTTCAATTATCTTGTTCCGCAAAAATATTTCTCCACGTTCAAGGCACAGAAGTTCGACCTGATCGTCGACGACATGAACAAGATCCCTTTTTACACTCCCCTCTTTGTGAAGGAGCCGCTCCTCGGCATCACGCATCATCTTTTCGGAACAAGCATCTTTCTCGAAGCGATCTTTCCCGCGGCATCGTATGTTTATCTAACAGAACGCGCGGCTCTCCCGGTCTACAAACGGCTGCGATTCATCGTCGGCTCTCCCAGCACTCATAAGGAGATGCTCCACCTTGGTTTTGCCGAAGAGCGAACGCACCTCATCCACTACGGCGTCGACCACAATTCGTTCAAGATCCTCGGCATCCCCAAAAGCCCGGCGCCCCTCATCGGCATGGTGGGACGGCTGAAGAAATATAAGAGCGTCGACCATCTGCTTGAGGCGTTTGTCATCGTCCGGCAGGAGATGGCCGAAGCAAAATTGGTCATTGTGGGAGATGGGGACGACAAGCAGCGGTTGGAAGCCATTACTGGCAAGCTCGGCCTGTCGGAAGCCGTTCGGTTTACGGGGTTTGTCAGCGAGGAGGAAAAAGTCAGGCACTTGAACGAGATGCATGTCGCCGTCAACACGTCGGCAAAGGAAGGGTGGGGATTGACGGCGATCGAAGCGAATGCCTGCGGCACGCCAACGGTGTCAAGCAACGTGCAGGGACTGCGCGACGCCGTGGTCGACGGCGAGACGGGGCTTCTATACGAATACGGAAACCGCGAACAGCTCGCAGAAAAAATTTTGTTGATGCTGAGAGACGGCCATTTGCGCCAGCGTCTTGCCGGCAACGCCGTGCGCCGGTCCAAGCAATTTGACTGGGACATCGCCGCCGAACGGACGATGGATGTCATCGAACGGGTTCGATCCGAGCATTTCCGCCGGTAAACCGATCACCCAAGCATTCTTTTCATCCAGCCGCAGACATCTGCCAGACTCTCCCCGCTGATCTCGTGCCCCATCGGATATTCTCTGTACTCGAACTTCGCGTTCGACTGCGAGAACAGCGCTTCCGTCTTTCGCGCCTCATCGACCGGAATGACCGGGTCATACACGCCGTGCGTGATGATGAAAGGGCATCGAGCGAGCGCGTTCCATTGAAAATGTAATTCGGGATGTTCGCGGACGAACCCGCTTTGCGCCACCACGCCTGCGAATTTCTCCGGATGCGTCAGCGACATCGCGTATGCCATGATCGTCCCCATGCTGAATCCCAGTAGGAAAATTCTCTTCGCGTCAATGTCAGGAAGCGACGCGACGCCGTCCGCAAACTTCATCAGCCGCCGGTAGCTCTCCATGAACATGACCGGCTCGGCGGAGTTGTCATCCAGCAGCTGAAAGTAGGTGTATCCTCCAAACTCGAACGGATACGGCGCCCGTACGCTGAACACCGCCAGACGGTCGTCAAAATATTCCGAGAGGCCGAGCAGGTCGTTCTCATCAGCGCCCCGTCCGTGCAGAAGAATGACGGCCGGAGACCCACCCCCCGCAGCCTGCTTCGGGTTCACAGATCTATAGAAAAGGTCGGATCGGAATGTCTTCATCGTGAGGCTGAAGCGAAGATCTTACCTGAGGATATTTTGAATGCCGACGCGGATCATCATGACGGCGATGGCCGCCATAAAAAGAGAAGCGACTTTTCCGAAGGCACGCGACCCGGCAACGCCCATCACCTTCATGACGAACTCGGAAAAGTGGAACACCAGCCAAACGATGATCAGGTTGATCAAGAGCGACACCATCGACATCCAGTAGCCGTAATTATCCACCACAATGATGATGGACGTCAGCGCCGCCGGTCCCATGATCAACGGAATGCCGATCGGCACAACGCCGACCGAAGCTTCCAGATCGCGCTGCGTGTCCTTCGCAAAAAGCAATTCATACACAGAGAAGACGAGAAGCACGATTCCCCCGCCGATGCGGAAATCATTCTCCGTAATGCCGAGGAAGGAAAAGATCAGCTTTCCGGACGCGAGGAAGACAAGGGCAACGGCGCCGGCGGTGAGCGTCGCCTCGATCACCAGGTGCCGCTTTGTCCTTGCGGCCATTCCGGCGGTGAGTGAAATAAACACCGGGAGCGCCCCGAAAATATCGATGGCGACAAAAAGGGGGATGAACGCCATCAAGAGATTGTGGATGGAAAATTTCATTGTTCGCGAGTGCCACAAGGGCAAGGGGACACGAAAAATTCATTATCAGCGCGTGCAAAAAACCCTTTCGCGTCCCGGTGTCGCTGCGGCAAAAATGTTACTCGATCATAACGCCTGCCTGTTTGAGCGAATCGCCGATGATCCTGAGAACATCCGGCTCAGGAATCAGCAGCCGTGCGCCGGAGGTGTGGACGGCCTGAGCGAGCGTTCCTTTTCTTTCGGAAAGAAACTGCCAGACACAAAAGCCGAGACGATTCTGGTCATTCGGCTCGCGTGTTGGAATTGATGCGACGCTGGTATAAGCGATCTTTTCCAGCGTCGACGGTGAGAACTCCTTTACCTTGGCCGGGGGAACCGTTGTCATACGAGTACCTTTTCTTTGATGAAACTTGTCCTGTTACGGCGCTCTTCGAGCAGAAGATCGGATCTGAAGATATTTGATGATGCCTGGAAGCAGCGAAAGCAGAATGACCGCTGCGATAACATACGTAATATTTTTGTCGATATTCGGAATCGTCGAGCCGAGAAAATATCCGACGAGCAGCATGCTGGTGATCCATCCGACAGCGCCGATGACATTGAACGAAGCGAAGCGCACGTACTTCATCTCGGCAATACCTGCGACAACCGGCGCGAACGTCCGGGCGAACGGCATGAACTGCGCCATGACGATGGTGATCGGACCGTAATGTTCGTAAAATTCCTTCGTTTTCAACAAATGCTGCTTCTTGAAAAACCGCGATTCCTCTCTGGTGTACAGCGCATGCCCCCCTTTTTGACCGATGAGGTACCCCGTGCTGTTTCCAAGGATCGCAGCAACGATCAACAGGAAAATAAGAACAGTGACGTTAAAGAATCCCGCCGCGGCAAATAGTCCGGCCGTGACCAGCAGAGAATCTCCCGGCAGAAAAAAACCGACCAGCAGTCCGGTCTCCGAGAAGATGATCAATGCCAGCCCGGGATACCCCGCCCATTGGACAAGCGCCTTGACGTCGGTAAGCTTTTGAAAAAGATCTCTCAGTACTTCCATGGTGATTTTCGAGTGACAAATGCCGGGTGGCAAAGGAAAAATAAATTTCTATGCGCTGCTTCGTTCTTCGGCACTCGTCATTTGGCATTCCTTTGTTACTTCATTGACATCAGCAACAGCGCCGCTCCGACCGCAATGCGGTAAAAAATAAAAAGATATGTTGTATGCGTCTTGAGGTAACGGAGCAGAAAGGCGATCGACGCATAACCGACGACGCCGGAGACAATGGTTGCAACTACAACATTGGCAACACCGAGATCGTGGAAAAAATGGCGCATTTCATACAACTCGAGCATTCCGCTCGCGAAAACGGCGGGAACACTGAGCAGGAACGAAAAGCGAGCGGCATCTGCACGATTGATCCCCAAAAATAATCCTGCCGTGATCGTCGTTCCAGATCGGGACGATCCGGGGATCAGCGCCAGCGATTGGGCAAAACCGACGATGAGGCTGTCGAGCCAAGTGAGATCTGCCATCTCCTTTTTTCGCGATCCGACCCTCTCGGCCAGCCATAAAATAAGCGCGAGGGCGATGAGGCTTGTTCCTATCACCGTGAGGCTTTTCGTCAGCGTCCCCTCAATGATCTTCCTGAACGCAAGGCCGATCACCGCAACGGGCAAGGTCCCTAAAATTATATACCATCCCATGCGCGCCCTCCCCAGCCCCTTCGACGGCGATTGAATGTATTTCATCCCGTCCACAAAGAATCCCTCGAGGATCTCGACCAGGTCCTTGAAAAAATAGACCACGACGGCAGCCATTGTCCCTATTTGAATCACGGCGATGAACGCCGTCCATTCATCGGGACGGTCGGGATTTATCAAACCGAGCAGAGAGCCGGCGATGGTAAGGTGCGCGGTACTGCTGATGGGAAGGAACTCCGTGATGCCTTGGATGATCCCAAGGAGAATTGAATAGAAAAGAGACATTCGGGCACCGTGATGAGGATGGATAAAAAAAGAGGAGGCGCCTATTCCTCCTCGTAAAAATCACTCTTGAAGATACCAAAATTTTGAAAGCGATGCAAGGATGAGATGAGCAGCGGCGGCGAAAGCGGCGAATATCTTGCAAAAGCGAAGGCCGGGTATGATCCGGCCTTCGTTTCACTTTTTGGACATGCGTCTGAAACTCCGTTTCAGCAACGGAGTAGCCCGGTCACCGCCGATTATTTACTTCACCAGCATCATTCTTTTTATTTGGGCGAACGAACCGGCTTCCAATTTGTAGAAATAGGTTCCAGAAGAAAGACGTGATGCATCGAAGACCTTTTTGTAACGCCCTTGCGGCAGTTGTCCGTCGACGAGCGTTTCAATTTCCTGCCCCATCACGTTATAGACACGCAAACTGACATGCTGCTGTTGCGCAATCGTGAACTCGATCTCGGTCGATGGATTGAACGGATTCGGAAAGTTCTGATGCAGCGCAAAGTCCGTTGGGGGCGAAATTATGACGGTCACCTCGCCCGAATATTTGAACATGCCGCTGTGGTCGATTTGTTTTAGTCGATAGGCATATGTCCCGGCTGAAAGATTAGCGTCCAGATAGCTGTAATTGTGCGGATCATTACATGTGCCGCTTCCGGCAACAAAACCGATCTTAGACCATGTTTCATTTTTACCGTTGCCCGTCATATCGCCGACGTTCTTTCGCTCTATTTCAAAGCCAAAATCATCGACCTCCGTGGCCGTTCTCCACGCCAGAGTGATTGTCAGGTCTTTTGCACTTGCGATGAAACTCGTTAACTCAACAGGAAGACCGATGTCTGTGAGATTCTTTTTCCAGACTCCGCCGCTGTACGTTCCTGCATAAAGGTTCCCGGCATTGTCACAGGCGAGAGAGAGGATTTTGGTTTGAGTGAGGTTTGAATCGTACTTTGTCCAGCTTCCTCCGTTATTTTTTGAGTAGAATACCCCGCTCCCATCAGTGCCTGCGAAAATGCAAGAGTCGTGTTTGATCGCGAGGCAATTGATATAGTTGGTGGTCAAGCCGCTGCTGACTTTCGACCAGCTCACGCCATCATTGCTGGACATGAAAACCCCTCCCCCGGATGTCCCCGTAAATATGCGGTCGGCGGGGGTCCATGCGAGGCAGTACGGTTCACTGGTCAACCCCGATGCCGACCCTTCCCACGTCCAGTGGTTGCCTCCATCTGAGGTGTACTCGAACCATTCGCTGCCTCCTCCTATGTACGCTGCATTGCTCACCCCGGTTGCCAAACAGGAACAAGTGCTGTAGACTATTTCCGTCCATGTCGAGCCGTTGTCCGTGGAACTGTAGACGTTGCCGACACTTCCGGATCCGTCAATCGCAAGAATTTTCCCCGGGCTCGTTATGCCGACCGCATAAATGTCGTCGACCGGAAGATTGTTCGACCCATAATCGCTGCTCAACGAAGCCCAGCTTCCCCCGTCATTTGTCGAGCGAAAGAGTCCGGCTCCATAGGTCCCGGCATAGATAGTTCCGCCAGTGTCAAAGGCGATCGAAAAAACTTCATACACACCATAAAGAGAGGAACCCAAGACCAGCGTCCAGCTATCCCCGTTGTCGGTCGATCTGAACAAACCGTCTGAGTAGGTCCCAGCAAAAATATGGCCGTTGGATTTTATCGCTAGGGCAGTAACTCTTTCGCCCGATAAACCCTTCTGGTACCACTGAGCGTTCGTCGGCCAGGCGACAAAAACAAAGGCTAATAATGCCGCGATATACGTTATCGACTTCATGTCCTTTTTTTCCCTTTGGTATTGTCTGTTGATGCGTTACGGTACCCTTCGATACCTCATCAATACAAACCTGCTGCGCAGGAGAAGGCTTGAACGGGAACAGTAATCGGAGTCCCCAGTGCCGTTTTTTCGACAGAACGCCGGCCTCAACACGAAGCCGGCGTTCTGTTTTTTTGTTACTTCACCAGCATCATCCTCTTCACCTGGGCGAACGAGCCGGCCTCAAGTTTATAGAAGTATGTGCCGGATGAGAGACGTGATGCGTCGAAGACTTTTTTGTAACGCCCTTGCGGGAGTTGTCCGTCGACGAGCGTTTCAACTTCCTGCCCCATCACGTTATAGACACGCAAACTGACATGCTGCTGTTGCGCAATCGTAAACTCGATCTCGGTCGATGGATTGAACGGATTCGGATAATTCTGGGCAAGCTGGTAGCTCGATGGACGGGCAAAGTCGTCGCTGGCCACTCCGGTGGTATTATCCAGGACCAGGTCATCGAACATAGCATACGAGCCCACATGCGCAGTGCCGCTTCCGTTATCTTCCATCGATATCAACAACGTACATGTATCCGCGGTGGTGTTCGGATCCATGACCATGCCTACGGTAAACGCCGTGTATGCAGTGGTAGAAGTTGTAAAGCGTTTGTCCCCCGCACCGACATCCACCCCCGCCTTTGATGCGAGCATGGTGACAGACATTGCGTCTCCGCTATCCGAATGCAATTGGTACCAGCCTCTCAGTGTGAACGTAGCGCCGGTAACTGGAATATACTGTGTTATTGCGCCTGGATAAGCAGCGATGCCAAAATACAAATACGTGTTGAGCTTTAATGCGTATGAGCCGCTGTGAGCGGTCGTGGTCTTGGTGGAGGCGGAGGCATCGGTAACCCAGTTATTCGGCACATTATTCGTCCACGATTCGAAACCTCCGTTCTTGATAAAATTAGTTTGGGCTGATGAGATCGCACTGAGGCATAGCGCAACTGCTATTACGCGATAGAAAGTTTTCATGGTTTGTTCCTGTCTGGATAAGTGATGAAGGCCATCTTTTGTGAATTTAGTGAAATAGCTCCATGACAAACATCCTCCCCGTCGAATATCTCCAAATAAAAAAGCCTCTCCCGGCATTCGCCAGCAGAGGCTTCTAATTTCTCTTCGCTATTTATTCCCCGCACTCAGGAGTCCCCGCTTGGGAGCTGGGGTTGGATGGAGAAATATCCGTCAAATCTAGTCGATTGTCAAGGAAACAATGCGACCGCCGTCACGAAATAGTCAGATTTTTTTCACTGCATTCTTGACTTCGAAGGCGGGACATGCGGTGCCATTGATCTCTTGGCGCCGGAAACCGGCGCCCGGTGCCTGTCGATCCAATACGCCCAAAGGACCAGCAGCCACACCGCCATCGCAACAATTGCAAGAACAGTAACGTTCGGCGGCGGACCCCCCGCAATATTTCCTGCCGCGATAATGACGAGAAAAGCGATAAACGACCAGAACGCATAGACCCCGATCCGGTCGAGTGGTGATGTTGTGCGGAGGTACAAAATGATTCCTACAGCAAAAAGTCCCGCCTCGACAAGAATCGTCGCAGGAACGGAATTCCACAGACCCAGGCCGACATACAATTTCATCCCCGGCATGATCTGCAGGTCGGGACGATGAGAGACGAAATCGAGCGCCCAATGACTCAAAACGCATATTCCGACGATCCAAGCATTTCTCGCCGAGCGGCGCAGGGCGTAATATGTTAAACCAAAGGCAAGAGACCATCCGATGCCCGTCAGGAGGCTATGGGAGATCGGATAGTCGTAGAAATCGAGCGGCGTATATGCAGTGTCCCCCGGAGCGATGCGGACATGCTCCAGACCCAGCAGCAAAAATACCGGCCAGAGCAGGTCGACGAATTGCGCCGCCATGATGAGCGTGCCGAGCGAGACCTTTGGCGCCGCTTTTTTGGCTCCTAATGCGACAGCTATATGTCCGATAAACATCCGATCCTCCTTTACTAGTTTGAACCATGAAGACTTAGGGAGACTTAGAACCCATTTTGTGCCTTCGCGGCTTTGTGTCCCTCATAATATGTCGCCGATTCCGAGCGTCAACGCAAGTGATCGCGGCGCTTTCCCCCGCCATGTCAGGTCAACGCGAAAGAGGTCCAGGATCCTGCTCAAGCTTACTCCTCCCTCATAATACCAGCCATTCGTCGTGTTGAACGTCGGCGGCCCCGCCAACGCCGACGGCGTGAGCCACGATTGCGCAACGGACCCGAATACGATCACCTCCAGATTACTTTCATAGAGGAATGGAATTCCGCTTGCAAGGAAGGGCAAACGTCTGAAGTTATGCTCGACAGAAAGGAGAACGAACCGGTCCCCGGAAAATTCTTTCACCCCCGCGGCGCGCAGTCCGCCGAACCACGCCGATCCGATGTAACTCGATTCAAGGTTGAACAACCGCTGCGGCAGACGGTCGCCGCTAAGAATTCCGCCGTTAAAACTGATCGACAATGTCGGATTGAAGAACAGGCTCATATCGTACGTTGGAAATTTCGCCCTCAAGCCTCCCGCAATTCTCGTGAACCCGAAATCGCTGTTCATCAGACTCTTCGACGAATACTCCACCGACGTGTGGGCTGTAAGATACGGATTGCTGAAAAAATACTCGGTTTCACTCCCGTAGTTGGCGGTCAACGTCAGCGCATGAAGCGTTCCGTCAGCGATCGGCGGGTTGGTTCGGAATGTCCGATCCCGATCCAACAGGCTATACTCCGTAATATTTCTCAGTGAGGTTTGTTTCTCATCCGTGAAACCGAGCTGTACCTGAAGGTCCGGCGTTTCGCCGCGCCGGAGAAAATTTCCTTCCACAAAACCGTCCCAGCCTCTTGAAAGGAAATAATCACGGTAGTCGTCCTTTGAAAAAAGCGAACCGAGAAGTATTTGAAAATTATCGTAGTAGCCCTCGTCGGGACGGTTGTCAAGTTTCCGGTAAACGTCCCCTCCGATGCCGAAAGAACGCCCGGAGTCGGGGTAGTATGTTCCGCCGGCGGAATATTTCCACCGCTTGTCGTCGAAGCCGTATCCCAGACCGCCGCGAAGTGCGATAGCGTTGGTCACCGAGTCGATATCGAATTTTCCGCCGGCGAACAATCCTTCCACACGGTTAAAGCGGAGGTCGGCATACGAGAGCACGCTGAGGCCTCCTCCCAAAAAATTCAGCGCCTTTGTCCTGTTGCCGATCTGTTTTTCGAGCGTGGCAGTGCTGTCCAATGTTTTGTAGGCGTGTTCTTCGTCCGCATTGAGGGGCAAAAGCGGATGTTCGCGCCAGTATGCCGAATCGAACCGCGCCGCCTCCGGCGCGACCGTAAATCGCGGCAATTTGGCGACGCTGTCGGGGAACTCAGGGTTGATGGCGTAGTCGGACATCACCACATAACGGGCAAAGGAAAATTTGAGGAGGGATAGCCCCATCAGGTTCAGGCTCGCTTTTCCCTTGACTCTATAATCGACCGGCATCCAGAAGCGGTCTTCGTACAAACGGAATTGCTGCAGGTAGTGGAACGAGACATCTTTCAAAAAGGGAATCGCGTACGCTTCATTCGGCTCAAAGTCGACATCGATGACCGCGTAGCTCCTTTCGGCGATCGAGATATTCCCGCGGAAGAGCGGCCTCAGGCGGGATTTTGGAATAACACTGATGTCGTAGACATCCATTCCATCCATCGTCCTCGTTCGGATCAGCTTGTAATCATAGAAGGAAAATGCGTTGGGAGAGGTCGGGCCGATGAATTTGAATCCCCCCGTCACGATCGTATCGTCGTTGAAATTGGTCACCTGTCCGACCCGGTTGACGATCTCTCCCACGCCGAGATTTTTCGTTTGGCGTTTCTGATGAACAACTTCTCTCAGCGAATCGTTTGACCGCCAAAAGAGGGTAAGGTACGATTCGGTAATTGCGCCGACGGCGGTATCGAAGTTGACGGTCAGGCGGCTGTATGCTTCGCACCGGAATGTCCTTAAGGCCCCCATCCACCGCGGCTTGCTCTCGATCGCCCGGCGGATAATTTCTATCGCCGGGTCCTCGTCGGTGACCACAACCTCCGACATCTTGATCGCCTCCGGCTGGAGCGAAGCACGAATTTCCATGCCGCCCGGGGGGAAAGCGCTGACCGTGTCCGAACGGTAGCCGAGATAGCTGATGATGAGAAGAGAATCCCCGGAGAGATGCGAGAGCTGAAACTGCCCCCGTTCGTTGGTGATCGTTCCCATGTTGGACGGACCGGCGACACGGATCGTCGCCGCGGGGAGCGGCTTGCCCGTCGACGCATCAAGGACGACGCCGGAGACCGTGGAGGAGGTCTGAGTGAAGACAACGAACGGGAAAAATGCCAGAGTCAGGAGGATCAGAATGCGATGAAACGCCATGGAGAGCGACTCTCCCCTGTCAGCCGTTGATGGAAAAAAATTTAACAAAACAACGTAAATGTATAAATCTATCACCACTGATACAATAAAAAAACTCCTTCAGCGCGCTCACCGCGTTCAGGTTGCATCTCCTCCATTTTCTTCCCATATTCACGTGAAGAATATCCGTCCTTGAATGAGTAGGATCTCCGATTACATAGCAAAGCTGGGAGAACGGGACAGCAGGATGATGAAAGGGGGAATTTTTTTCCTCTTTGTGTTCCTCATCGCTTTGATGTTTCCGAGCGGCGAATCGATCGAAGCCGATTATCACGTCGGTACGATCTGGACCGACAAAGACCTCATCGCCCCCTTCCTTTTCCCGATCTACAAGGAGGAGCGGGATTATCAGCAGGAACGAGCCGCCGCGGCCCAGAACGTCCACAAGGTTTTTGAGGAGGATGTCGCCGTTTCGCACAGCAGCATCGACTCGCTTGAAAAATTCTTCAACGAGCTCCAAGCGGTCCTCGACACCCGCGCCGCACTTTTCCGACAGCGGGAGTTCTTCCAAAAGAACAAGCGGGCGAACGGCAGAGAACGCGCCGTCGACTCGGCGGCCTTGAGCGGCCGCATCCGGAACATCCCCGTCAGCATTACTGCAAGCGAGTGGGAGACGCTGCAGCGTCTCCGGTTCGCCGACGCATTCCCGAACAATCCCCGCTATCAGTTCTCGCTCCGGCGGCTTCGCCGGGACGTGCTGCTGGTGGTGAACGAGATGTACCTCCAGGGAATTCTCAACGTTCGCAAGGAGTCGGTCGGCTCCGGCATCACCATCGCCCTTCGCAGGCGGACCGACGAGCAAATAACCCCGATCAGCAAATTTCTCGACGTCGACGACCTCGGCCGCGGCGTCCAGCAGACCTTCATCTCCGGTTACAAAAAAGAAAATGACACCGTGTCGATCGCGGTGAAGATCGCACTTTCGTTCCTATCGCCGAACATTATTTTCCAGAAAGACCAGACGGATAAAGAGATCGCCATCGCGATGGATGAAGTACCGCGGACCGTCGGGATCGTCCAGGAAAATGAGCGCATCGTCGCGACGCACGAACGCATCACGGACGACGTAAAGCTCAAGCTCGATTCGCTCCGCAAAGCGAAGGCGGAGCGCGGCGCCGATATCAATAAAGTGACGACCTTCGCCGGAAAATGGCTGCAAATTTTCGCCATCTCGTTCTTGTTCGGAATCTATCTCTACCTCTTCCGCAAGCGGATCTTCCACGACAACTCAAAGATCCTGCTGATAGCGCTCATCGTATTGTTCGAAGCGCTGCTGGCGTACCTTACGCTCCGCATCAGCGCGGACGCCCCGATCGAACTGCTCATCATCGTCCCGGCCGCCTCGATGCTGCTCGCTATCATCTTCGATTCGCGGGTGGCGTACTATTGCACGGTGACGATGGCGTTTATCGTTGCGGGCATCCGGGGAAACGATTATTCGATCGCTTTTTACTCCGTCATCGCCGGCTCGCTGGCGGTCTATACGGTGAGGGACATCAAGCACCGGACGCAGATCTTCCGCTCGATCATTTTTATTTTTCTCGGTTACCTTGTCTCGATCACAGCGATGTCGCTCGAGCGCTACGACACGCTCACTTCCCTGGTCAATCAACTGACCATGGCGGCCGCAAATGCCGTTTTCTCCCCCGTGCTGACGTACGGGTTGCTGATTTTCTTTGAACGTTCCTTCCATATCACCACCGATTTGACGCTGCTCGAGCTGTCGGACTTCAATCAACCTCTGTTGAGGGAGTTGTCGCAAAAAGCTCCCGGCACATTCAACCACAGCCTGAATATGGGGGCGCTCGCGGAATCCGCGGCGGAAGCGATCGGCGCAAACTCAACGCTCGCCCGCGTCGGCGCTTATTACCACGACATCGGGAAAATCACCAAGCCGTCGATGTTCGTCGAGAACCAGCTCGGGGCCATAAACCGGCACGAAAAATTCAGCCCGAAGTTCAGCGCGCGGGTGATCGCCGCACACATCAAAGACGGCGTGACGCTGGGACAGGAATACGGACTGCCCGCCGCGGTCACCGATTTCATCCCGATGCATCACGGCACGACGAAGATCGGTTTCTTCTACGAACAGGCGATGCGCAAAAAGGACAATTTCGAGACCATCGATGAAGACGACTTCCGCTATCCCGGCCCGAAACCGCAGACAAGAGAGACGGGGATCGTGATGCTCGCCGATGCGGTGGAGGCGGCGACACGGTCGATCGACAATCCGACCGTTCAAAAGATTGAAGAACGGATCGACGAACTCATCAAAGCTCGTTTCATGGAAGGACAGCTCGACGAATGCGACCTGACGCTCCGCGACCTGACGCGCATCAAAATCAGCTTTGCAAAGATCCTCACCGGCATCTATCATTCCCGCATGCAATATCCGGAGCAACGGCCGGGGCCTCCCGAGCCGGGGCTGCAGGAAGATAATCCTGTCCCAATCAAAAAAGAGAATCCTGATGTCCCGCTTACGCGACCCCGCCGCCGTCCGGCCGGCAAACGCCCGAAGCAGTAAGCAGCATGAAGTCCGACATAGAAAAGTTTTTCCGGTTCCTGCAGCTTGAAAAAAGTCTCGCCGCAAACTCCATCGAGGCCTATCGGCACGACATCGACCGGTATGCCGCATTTCTTGAATCGCAGCGTATCAATTCGGCGGAAAAGGTCCGGGCGGACGACGTCGGCGCATTCATCCGGGAATTGCACCAGCTCGGACTCTCCTCCAGGAGCATCGCACGCAACCTCTCCGCCGTCAAAAGTTTTCACAAATTCCTCCTCGGAGAAAAACTCGCCTCCGCCGATCCGGCACAAAGCATCGACCTTCCAAAACGGGGAAAATTTCTTCCCGACGTCCTGAGTGTCGGCGAGATCAACAAGATCATCGAAGCAACGTCGCAAAAAAAAGAAGACGAAAAAAAGCTGTGGATCAGGGACCGGGCGATTCTAGAAACCTTGTATGCGACCGGAATGCGAGTCTCGGAATTAACCGACTTGAAACAATCGAACGTCTTCTTCGACGACGAGTTGGTGCGCGTCTTCGGCAAAGGTTCGAAGGAGCGGCTGATCCCGATCGGAAAACCGGCATTGGACTGGATGCGGAAATATCAGACGGAAGTGAGGGGAAAACTTGCAGGCTCGCACGCCGGCAACAACGCGGTCTTTCTCAACTGGCGAGGCAAATCGCTCACCCGGGCCGCGGTGTGGAACATTGTGAAGGAATATGCGCGCATCGCACGGATCGAGAAGGAAGTCCATCCGCATACATTCCGGCACTCGTTTGCCACCCATCTCCTTGAAGGCGGAGCCGACCTTCGCGCCGTGCAGGAGATGCTCGGCCATGCGGATATTTCAACGACGCAGATCTACACGCATATCGACCGGGAATTTGTCAAAGCCGAGCACAGGAAGTTTCATCCGAGAGGATGATACTTGACTTTTTTTCGTTTTTTTTGCTTCATAATACATATAAAGACCCGCCGGCACGATTGTCCGAATAGCGAGGGCACGCCGACGGGCTTTCTTGTTTTTTTGAGAAGATCGGTATCGTATGATCGTCATGAAATTTGGGGGCACCTCGGTTGAGGATGCTGCCGCAATTAAAAACGTCACAGAAATTGTCCGGAAGGAAATTCCGCGCCACCCTGTCGTGATCGTGTCGGCATGCGCGGGGATCACGAATCAACTGCTGAAAACGGCTTCGCTCGCTTCGAAAGGAAAAAAAGACGAAGCCCTGCAGAACGTGGCGGCGATCGAGGGACGGCACAAGAACATCGCCAAAGAACTGTTCGATGCCGACACCGCAAAATTTCTTTTCAAGCACCTCTCGGCCTTTGCCGAAGAACTCGCCGCGCTCGTCAACGGCGTGGTGATCCTCGGCGAGCTGACTCCCCGTACGGTGGATATGTTCGCCTCATACGGCGAACGGATGTCGTCGTTCATCATTCATCATTACTTTGAAGCGCGCAAGATGAGGTCGTTCCTCGTCGACGCCCGCTCGTTCATGATGACGGACGACCAATTCACCAAAGCGCTCCCCCTTTTCGATGCCGTCGAGCGGAAATTGCAGGAGATCGTCAGGCCGAAGGTCGAAAACAACTACGTCGTCCTCACCCAAGGGTTCATCGGTTCGACGCACGCCGGCATTACGACGACGATCGGGAGGGGCGGCTCCGACTATACCGCCGCCATCGTCGGTTCGCTCCTTGACGCCGAGGATATTCAGATCTGGACCGACGTCGACGGTATTCTCACCTCCGACCCGAGCGTCGTGAAGGACGCCAAGAAGATCAAGGTGATGTCCTTTAACGAAGCGGCCGAACTCGCCTATTTCGGCGCGCGCGTGCTGCATCCGGAAACGATCCTGCCGGCCGTGAAGAAAGACATTCCGGTGTACGTCTTGAACTCAAAGCGCCCCGAGTCGACCGGAACGCTCATCATCGCGACGCCGAAAGTAGGAAAAGAGTGCGTCGTCAAATCCATCGCGTACAAGGAAGGCATCACGCTCATCAGCATCGTCTCGACGAGGATGTTCCTTGCGCACGGTTTTCTGGAGAACGTGTTCGACGTTTTCCACAAATACGAGACCGTCGTTCATACCGTTGCCACGTCGGAGGTCAGCGTCTCCGTCACCATCGACAACGTCACGAACCTTGGCCCGATCCTGCAGGAGCTGAAAGCGTTTGCGACCGTCAGCGTGAGCGACCGAAAAGCGCTCGTGTGCGTCGTCGGGGAACAATTGAAACATAGTCCCGGAGTCGCCGCAAAGGTCCTCGGTTCGATCACCGACGTCAACGTGAACATGATCTCCCAGGGAGCGTCGGAGATCAACATCAGCTTCGTCGTGGACGAAGAGCAGGTCGACGAAGTCGTGCGGCGGCTTCACAAGCAATTTTTTTCGGACGTCACGCATTTAACGGAAATTTTCGAATAGCACAGAAGAGGATGAAAACGTATGAGGGAGTATAATGTCGTCGTTGCCGGCGCCACCGGCATGGTCGGAAGAAAAATGATCCAAGTGCTGGAAGAGCGGGACTTTCCCGTGAAGCAGCTCATCCCCCTTGCCTCGAGCCGGTCGGCAGGGCAAAAAGTGAAGTTCAAAGGATCGAATGTCCGCGTCGAAGAGCTGACGCATGAAGTTCTTTCCCAGAACAACATCGAGCTGGCGCTCTTTTCCGCGGGAGCTTCGGTCAGCAAGGAATTCGCTCCGACGGCGGCCATGCACGGAACGCTCGTCATCGACAACAGCAGCGCGTTCCGCATGGAACCGGACATTCCGCTCGTTGTGCCGGAAGTCAACCCGAAAAAAATTTTCGACCACGTCGGGATCATTGCCAACCCGAACTGTTCGACCATCCAGATGGTCGTTGCCCTCAAGCCGCTGCACGACCGCTTCAAAATAAAGCGCATCGTCGTCTCGACGTACCAATCCGTGACAGGCGCAGGAAAAAAAGGGTACGACCAGCTGATGAAAGAATTGAACAAGGAGGAGATCGTCGCGAAGAAATTTCCATACCAGATCTCGTTCAACTGCCTCCCCCACATCGACGACTTCCAGGATGACGGCTACTCGAAGGAAGAGGTCAAGATGATGAAAGAGACGCAGAAGATCATGGGGGATGATTCGATCAAGGTGACGGCGACGTGCGTGCGCGTACCTGTTATCGGCGGCCACAGCGAATCGGTGAACGTCGAATTCGAAAAACCGTATGACCTTGTAGAGGTGCGGGAGATCCTGCGCAAAGCCCAGGGAGTCGTCGTGCAGGATGACCCGAAAGACAAACAGTATCCGATGCCGATTTGGGCATACGACAAAGACGAGGTGTTTGTGGGACGGCTGAGACGGGATGAATCGGTGAAGAGCGGCCTGAACATGTGGATCGTTTCGGACAACATCCGCAAGGGGGCGGCGACGAACGCCGTCCAGATCGCCGAGGCCTGGATCGCCGGAAAGCAGGATTAGCGGTTCACAGCACCCCGCCGGCGTTCGTTAGATTTCGTTTTTGGACCTCGTTCCCAAACGGAGTTTGGGAACGAGATGGAACCTTTGTTGAGATAATTTTTTTATCCACTGAAAAAAAAATAACCGTTGGCCGATCATTTCAGATACGAACATCAGGAGATGCTTTGCGAAGACGTCAGGATCGCCGACATCGTCAAAAAGGTCGGCACCCCCTCGTACATTTACAGCAAGGCCTCCTTTCTTGAATCGTTCCGCGAATTCGATACTGCTTTCGCTGGCATCGACCATCTTGTCTGCTATTCCCTCAAAGCAAATTCAAACTTGAACGTCTGCCGCATTTTTTATGATGCGGGAAGCGGCATCGACTGCAACTCCGGCGGGGAATTCTACCGGGCGCTGAAGGCCGGAGTCGATCCGCGCCGGATCGTCTTCACGGGCGTGGGAAAAACAGAAGAAGAGATCGGCATGGTTCTGAAACATCCGGTCATCATGCTCAAAGCCGAATCTGTCCAGGAGCTGCAGCGGATCAACGCCATCGCCGGGTCCCTGAACGTGAAAGCTCCTGTCGGCATTCGCGTCAATCCCGACGTCGACCCGAAAACACATCCATACATCTCCACAGGATTGTCCGAAAACAAGTTCGGCATCGATTCGGCGCGGGCCCTCGAAGCGTTCGAGCTTGCGGCATCGCTGCCGAATCTCCGGGTGACGGGTATTGACATGCATATCGGCTCTCAGATCACGATCGCCGGTCCGTTCGTCGAGGCGTGCAAGAAGTTGGCCGAACTCGCGGCATCGTTGAAACGCCGCGGAATCTCGATCAGCCATTTCGACGTCGGCGGAGGCCTTGGCATTTCATACAACGGCGACCCGAGCACGACGCCGCAGGAGTTGGCGAAGCAGCTCCTCCCGATCCTTAAAAATGTCGGGTGCAGGATTCTGTTCGAACCGGGAAGATATCTCGCTGCCAAAGCCGGAATTCTCGCAACAAGAGTACTCTACACAAAACAAAACAGGGATAAAAATTTCATCGTTGTTGACGCTGCGATGAACGATCTGCTTCGTCCAAGCCTCTATAAGGCGTTCCATGAGATCAGGCCCGTCGTGAAAAAAAATTCAGGGTCGATCGTTGCCGATGTCGTCGGACCTGTCTGCGAGTCGGGAGATTTCCTGGCGCAGGGGCGCGAAGTCCAAAAAAGCGAGCAGGACGACCTGCTGGCTGTTATGTCCGCGGGAGCCTACTCGTTCGTGATGAGCTCGAACTACAATCAGCGGCGGCGCGCGCCGGAAGTCATTGTCGACGGGAGTAATTTCTATGTCGTCCGGGAGCGGGAGACCTACGAAGACCTGGTTGCAAAAGAGCACCTGGTCGAGAAATTGCTGACCCGCATTTGATCATATTCTCAAGGGCTTAGAGAAGGGCCCTTCGGGAATTGCAGTTCGTTTGACTTCGTCGCTGCAATTCGTTAGCTTTTATTGATGCCAACCCCCAAAAATCAACGTATTTCTGTATTGCTTCTGCTTGTGTACGCGATGGGCTTATTGCTTGTCGCTCCGCATGTAGATCTTGACGGTATTTCGGGTACCGGCAAAACAGAACTGGCCGCACACGCCGATGCGGATAATTGCAAGCACATCCCCATTTCGCAGCTGGATTCGTGCGCCCTTTGTTCTTCCGTTGAGGGGAGAGCTATCCTCACTCCAGCCCCTTTTACGCTGGAGATTCTTGACACGGCGCCGGTTACACTGGTCTTCGCTTTTTCTACTTCATATTCATTTGACCTCTTAAATTCTTTTTCCCTCCGCGGTCCCCCCGCCCTTCTCGCTTAACAGCCATTCACGTTAACTCTCGTTCAAGAGATACGGAATAATTATTCCGTTATTCTCATACTCTATTATTTTTTGAGGGAAAAATTTTATGCGTTCCATTCTTGTCTTTATAGCATTCTTGATCAGTGCAAACTGGCTTTTTGGCCAGACCGGTCTGCAACCGGAAAAGGGAGCGGGGGATCAGAACTCTCAGCCTGGCGGAAAAATCTTTGCGAGACCGGTCCAGATTCTCTCTTCCGAAGAAAATGGCATGCCTGCGGCTGGAATCCTAAGCCCAGAAAAACCGAGGAATGATGCCGATGAGCCCCCGGCTGACGAAGGCCGGATGCAATTCCGGGTTTCGGTCAATGACGCCGATGGGAACGCCCCTATTGAGCTTGCGCGCGTTGCGCTATCACAAAACGGAAAATATGTTACCTACGCCGTGACAAATCCTGCTGGTCAGGCTCGGTTTCGCGATATCAATGCGGGCAGCTACCGTATCACTGCCTGGTTTGTCGGTTATGACACGTTCGTTGATTCGATCATCATTAACAAAGAACACAGCACTTACAAGATTGCGCTGCATTCGTTGGGAACCCAAAAGGAAGTTGTTGTCGTTGGAGAGCGGGAACCGACCTCATCGACGATCAACCCGATGACCGCGAATCAGGTATATGAATCGGAGACGTTTCACGCTCCGCCTACGGTCCGGATGACAAACGTCATCCAGGAAAATCTCATGGGTGCGGCTCGAGCTCCTACCGGAGAAGTTCATGTGCGCGGACAACACGGCGAGTTTACATATTATGTTGACGGCATTCCGGTTCCGCTGGGAGTCTTTGGAGGGTTGAACGAAGTTGTCGATCCTAAGGTAATTGACCGAGCAACTTTTATCACCGGCGGTTTTCCTGCAGAATACGGCGGACAAATTGCAGCAATCATAGACCTCAATAATAAGGTTCCAACGGGCACATTCCACCTCGACGCTTCGACGTACGCGGGCAGTTATCTGACACTCAACGGGACAAAGTCTTTTTCACCTGGCACACCAGGGACATCTGCGTCGGCTGGAGATACCCTCGGCAGCAGAGTCGGTCCGTTTCGGGCTCTGAATTCAAACGGACAGGATCTCTCTATTAGCGACCACCTCGGAAAGCTGGGCTTTTTCCTTTCGGGTTCACGACAGGAGACTGACCGACGTATCGATCCGCCCACCCCGGATATTTTTAACGACCATGGGTTCGATTATTTCCTCTACGGAAAATTCGACTATATCCTCAGCGACAACGAATATCTGACTGCCAACCTGAATCTTGGAAAAACCAACACACAGGTTCCCTACGACTCCGTCGAAGGGATCGCCAAAGATATACAACAGACGTCGAATTCATTCCAGACCTTATCGTATTACAATACGCTGAATTCTGAAATCGATCAGGAATCAAACCTTTTTATCGGAGCTTATGCACGGGAAGGTGAGCTCATTTACACGCCGGGATCGATCGACCCGCCGAATTTCCAGTTTGCGGGAGACACTGTTGACAATTACTTGCTTTCCGAAGACAGGACCTTCACGACGGTCGGCATGAGAACCACCTTCGACAAGCGACTGGCGCACGAGTTCATGTACAAAGTTGGTCTCAATTTCTCAGCCACAAGCGGTAAAGAGGATTATTCTTCAAAAGACTCAGCCCAAAATCCCGGCCCCAACTCCAACACAAATTTCAATGGATCCGATTTTGGAGTATTCGGCGAGGTTGAATATCACCCCGTTGAATGGACATCGTTTGAACTCGGCGCACGCTATGACCAGCACATAGCCCCCGATGCCCCGCTCCAGCACCAACTCAGTCCCCGAATCCGATGGAATTTCCTCATCGATGAAAACAATACCGCATACTTGTATTACGGTAAACTATTCATGCCGACGAATATCGAAGGACTAAAAACCATCGCTCTCAATGTCAGCAACACGCTTGTTCCGACCTTGCCGGAGAGGGATGATTTTTATGAAGCCGTCTATACGCACGGATTCGATTTCGGACTCCGCAGCAAGCTGGCCTACTTCTACAAACATGCGACGCCTGGAGTTGACGATGAAACTGTCGGCAGCAGCGCCATCAAGACTCCGGTCAATATCGAAGATGTGTACACACAGGGAATTGAGCTCGGACTCACTTACAGTCTCCCTGAGACTCCTTTTTCGGGATTCATGAACGGAGCACTTACGCATGCGTATGGAACGGGGCTTCTCAGCGGCGGGTTTTTGCCGTTTGACACCGATGGGGACGGAACGGACCTCGACCATGATCAGAGGCTTTCCATTACGACGGGCGTCAACTATCAACCACGAGATTGGTTCTGTAATCTTGTTGGGATTTATGGGTCGGGTCTTTCCAACGGGAACCCAGACGCTGTTTTCAAAACCGGTCTCTTCGATTTCAATACGAATGCACATACAACTCCATCGTGGATCTTCAATATCGCTGTCGGCCATACAATTCACCTTGAGGGAGGTTCTTCGCTTGAGCCGTCACTCTACGTGACGAACCTGCTGGATCACCAGCACTTGATCAAAGGCGCATATTTCAGCGGAGCTAGCTGGGAAGAACCCCGAAACGTGGTGTTGAGAATCTCTTATCACATGTAAGCATGAATACCTGATGCAATTGAAAAACCGGGGCTTTCATCAACCGATGAAGCCCCGGTTTGTTATGGAGAGTCCCGGCATCATCACAGACGGTAACCGAAATGTTCCAAACGAAAAGCTGGTCTTCATGGAGAGATCACAACTGAGAGAACATCGAATAGAACTCGTCCGTCTCGCCACAATGGTTGTTGCACTCATGCTGAGTTGGCTGAAAGTTTTGACGCCAATTTCATCTTTTGACTTCATTGCTCTTGCGGCAACTCTTGTTGGCGGCTTTCCAATGTTCGAAGAGGCGTATGAGGCGATCCGTGAGCGCCGAATGACGATGGAATTGTCAATGACCATCGCAGTCGTTGCAACGCTTATCATCGGGCAATTCTTTACCGGCCTAGTCATAACTTTCTTCGTCATTTTCGCAGAGCTCCTTGAGCATTTAACAGTGTCACGGGGGCGGAATGTGATTAAGAAACTCATTGGCTTGCTTCCGAACAAGGCTACGGTCCGTCGAGATAGTAATGAACAAGAAATTGCAATCGATAATCTCAGAGCCAACGACACTGTCATCATAAAGCCGGGCACTCGAATTCCAGTCGATGGAATAGTCATCAAGGGAAATTCGTTTGTCGACCAGTCTTCAATAACCGGTGAATCCCTCCCAGTTGAAAAGGTTGAAGGCAATGAGGTCTTCGCCGGGACAATGAACAAATCGGGGATTCTCGAAGTTGAAACACATCGTGTAAGCAAAGAAACGATATTTGGAAAAATCATTGAGATCATTGAGCAGGCGGAGCATTCAAAGGCGCCAATTCAAAAGGTAGCTGATATACTCTCTGCACGTTTAGTGTATTTCGCCTTTGGGGGCGCTATCGTAACTTTTTTCGTGACCCGCAACATCGTTTCCGCAATTGCTGCGCTTATTGTCGCCGGAGCGTGCGGTGTTGCCGCAGGGACACCGCTTGCGATTCTTGCGGGAATTGGGCGAACTGCTAAAGAGGGAATCATCGTGAAAGGCGGCGTCTACCTTGAACTGCTCAGCAAGGTGGATACCATTGTCCTTGATAAGACCGGCACCCTGACATTGGGAAAACCGCAGGTAATTGATGTCCGGAGCTTCAATGCTCTCGCCATACAAGATGTGTTGCGGCTCGCAGCTTCGGCAGAACAGCACTCAGAACATCCTCTCGGGAAAGCAGTGGTCGAGAGGGCAAGGACGGAACATCTCAGAATAGAAGAGTATTCGGAAATAAAATATTTCCCGGGACAGGGACTTGTCTGCCGTATCGATGGAATGGAAGTGGCGCTTGGTAATACTTCATTCTTTGAGGGTCGGACTATCGGTCTTGACTCGACCGCGATCAACTATGTCGCTGAAAGAAAAGATCGGGGGGAAACATGCATTCTCGTCGCCAGCGAAGGAAAAGTCGTCGGAGCAATTGCTATTGCTGATACTCTCCGCGCAGAGGCAGAAAAAGCGGTCGAAGAGATGAAAAAACTCGGTTGTCACGTGGTACTCTTGACCGGCGACTCATGGGCAGTGGCAAGATCAGTAGGCAAGAGGCTTCACGTTGACGAAATCTTCGGTGAAACGTTGCCGGAACAAAAGCTGGGCAAAATTCGCGAACTGGAATCAAAGGGAAGGAGCGTTGCAATGGTCGGCGACGGCATCAACGACGCTCCCGCTCTCGTTGAAGCAACTGTCGGCATCGCCATGGGAACCGGAACTGAGGTTGCCCTTGAGAGCGCGGATATGGCACTGACAACAGATAACCTAATGAAGATTGTAGAAGCAATGAAGATCAGTAAACAGAGCTTGCGGGTCATCATGTTCAATTTTTGGGGGACGGTCATTGTTGACGTTGTTGGTGTGTCTCTCGCGTTTTTCCAAATTCTCACTCCTCTCTCCGCCGCATTAATTCACGTAGGGTCTGAGTTGGGATTTATTTTGAACTCGGCGAGGTTATTAAGAAAATGAAGCATACGCCGCCGTATTTCGTCAACTATCACACAAACACAATGTCTGCAAACGCTGATGATGAGGTGAAAGGGTGCTCTCGATGCTAGTGCGGCAAGGACAAAACAATTGAATTTACTTTCAGGGCGGTCAATTGCAGTTATCTTTTTTTGCGCCGGGCCGGCGGCTCTGTGTCAAAACGAAATTGTATTAGGCTCAAATCAACCGCTCCGAGCTCATAGTTACCAAGTTCTGGAACAATTCAGAGGGGGCGGACAAGCGATTGCCGCGCATGATATGTGCGGATTGCCTGCACTTTCATTTGCGATCAAAAATCGAGACCGCCTCAGTCCTGAGGTGCGTTCTGCTTTAGAGACTATTTTAGACCGCCCGGCCACGCAAAAAAGCATCTTGTCGGGACGATTTCGGGTTCATTACGATACGACCGGGACAGACGCCCCCGCGATGCTCGATTCGCTCTACCAGAAAATTCCAGGTACCGCTGACCAATATGCCGATTCGGTTGCGGCGATTGCAAATTATTGTGAAACATTTGAGACTCAAACATTAGGGTATCTACCGTCACCGGCAGATGGCGATGCTGGCGGGGGGCCGGAGTACGACATTTATGTGGCATCCATCGGCCCTCCTCTTTATGGCTTCACAACTCCGGACAGCGCTCTTGTCAGCAAGCCGGATGGAGAGACCTACACTTCATTTGTTACTGTTGACAATTCGTTCCAATGGGTAAATCCGCCGGTCAATAGAGGGATGCCGGCTCTTCGTGTAACTCTCGCGCATGAACTTCATCACAGCATTCAGATCGGTGCGTACGGCTATTGGACAAGCGACATATTTTTTTATGAACTCACTTCCGCATGGATGGAAGATGTTGTTTTCCCGGCGGTCAAGGACTATCTCCAATACACGAGTTCGGTTGAAGGCCAGTTTGCAAACCCCCAGGTACCATTCAATTCTAATGACTTCATCATGTACAGCAGGGCCATTTGGGGACATTTCATTGCCAAGCGATTCGGTCTTGATGCAATGCTGCAAACGTGGAGAGACATCAGCCTCGTACCGCCGCTTCAAGCTATCGATATGGCCTTAAGCGCGCCGCCATACAACTCTAGCTTCAAAAGCGCTTTTGCGGAATGGACGGTCTGGAATTATTTTACGGGTGCACGCAGCGATTCTCTGCATTACTATCCAGAGGGTGCGCTTTATCCGGAAATTGTTTCGATACCTATCTATTTTGCCCCTCCGTCACAATCATTAGGCGGAAGCCTTTTCGCTTTGTCATCAGCCTACTATGACGTCAGCGATGGTACGGAAACATTGCCGTTTCTCATCTCGAACATCAACCTTGACTCCGGAATTGTCCGATATCCGTTGACGTTTCCGTACTCGTATTCCCTCGTTGAAAATCAGAACTCCCCCCTTTCATCGAACCTTACCGTCTCAGATCCCTCAAACTGGTACAGCATGTTTCTCGTCGGTGGAAATACAATTCTCGACCCATTCCCCGATCCCTTCCGACCAGACGGATCAAGAGTAGTCAATCTTCCTGTGAACGGAATGAGTCCTGTAACTGGGACCCTCTCTATTTTTTCGTCCGACATGAAACTTGTATATTCCGGGACGCTAAGCACAAGGCCATCGACCCTTTTCCGCGGGCAAGTATTCCAATGGAATGGAATAAAAAGCGACAACTTCATCGCATCATCGGGAATCTACATATACTTTATCCAAACCCAAAGCCAATCCATTAAGGGCAAGTTCGCGCTGCTAAGAAAATAAATTCCAAACTCAATTTTTCCCCAAAAGGGGATTAACTGCCTGCCAGAATTGGGATACAGAGAAGTCATCTCAATATATGTCGTTTTGTCTTTCGCAACGGGTCAACAATCTTACAGACGTTGACGATGCGCTCTCCCGCTCTTCGAGCGGGATTGCTTACTCCCCGAAGGGTCTTTTGGGGGAAGGGATGTCCTTCGTCTCATGGCGCGATAAAACCTCGCCACTCGCTCAGGATGAACAGAGTGTATGAACCGTAATAAGAGCATGTTCACCCTGTCCCCTAAGGGACCCCTTTGGGGAGCAAGTGAGCGGAGCGAACGCGACGAAGGGCACCCGATCCCAGGGATCCTTTTGGGATAGCTTCTGGTCAACAGCATACCATGATACCCTCCTCTTGGGAGATGAAGAGTTTTGCCGATCTGATTGCAGAATAACGCGCCGGCAATTTGACAAAGCCAATTTTTTTTCACATTCTTCCTGCTGTTCAGTGTCCACGCGAGCAAAATCAACCTGCACCGAGTGTGAAAATCCCATTGGCTCCGTTTTCCTTTCCCGTTTTAAGCTTCATGATCCTTGCTGCGGCTTTCTCCCTGCGGGCTGCCGAAACTGAAAACCTCGGCGAATATGCAAGCCATGACTCCGAAGGGCGCAGCATCGTTTTCATTTCATCGACGGGCCAGAGGCTGCGCGTGACCCCGTACGGCGACTACATTCTCCGCCTGCAATGGGCACGCCGGGGCGAAGACTTCTTTCCGGACGACCGGTACGAGATGGTCGTTTCTCACGCCTGGAGCGGCCTCCTCCGGCTCACCGACCGCGGCACGTACTTCTCCCTCGAGACCGGCGTCAACGACGGACTTGAGTTGCAAGTGCAAAAGAGACCCATGCGCCTGTCGTTCTTCTCCCTCAAAGACCGCCGAAGACTCCTTGCGGAACGCGATGGCGTTCGGTGGTCGGATGGGGCGATCCATGCCTCGTTTGAGTGGGATCCGCGAGAGCACTTTACAGGGCTTGGACACGACTTTTACGGGCGCTCGGAGCACCTTGACCTTCAAGGCGGGCTCTACCGCCGCAACTACGGAACCGAAAACAATCAGCAGGCGCCCCTCATCGTTCCCTTCTTTCTCTCGAGCTCGGGGTACGGGCTCTTCGTCAACAGCACATTCCCAAATACTTTCTCCTTCGGGAAGGATAGTCTTTACGAATTCACGCTCGAGGGGAATGCGCGGATGGATTATTTTTTCCTGGCGGGACCCGAGTTCAGCAGTATCATCGACCGGTACACACAGCTGACCGGGCGGCCGCGGCTTCCGCCTCTTGCTATGCTCGGACTCGGCCTTTCGGACAAAGCGAACGACGAGCTCTCCTCCGCTCCGTCGGACGAGCGTTGGTGGAAACAGAAAGTGACCGACCACCGGAATGCGGGATTCCCGCTCGACCATGTGATCAACGACAACCGGTGGAGGGCCGGCGGCGGAATGCGCTGCATTTCATACTTCGAGTGGGATACAACCCGTTTTCCCGACCCCCGTGCGTACGAGCAGTGGCTGAAGTCGAACGGCCTCGTCTCCACGATCGACTTCAACCGCTGCATCGCCAAGGCGAGCGAGCGGTGGAGTCCTTCTTTCAACATCCCGGTCACCGACAGCATCGAATTCGGCGACAGCGCTCCCGATTTCACGCGGAGCGACGTGCGCGAATGGTTCTGGCATCTTCATTGGAGAAAATCACTCAGTCCGAAACTGGGTTATCCGGGGGATGCTCTCTGGATCGATGAATTCGACCAGTTATGGAAGGCGCCCGCGTCGATGGTGCTTGGCAACGGGCGAACATGGATGGAAATGAAGAATTACTGGTTCTTCCTCATCGCGAAATCGCTGGTGCAGGAAGGATGGGACCGAACACTGGCACCCGAACGGCGGCCGTTCGTCTGGGTGCGGGGCATGACCGCGGGAGCACAGAGGTATGCGACGCTCTGGAGCGGCGACATCGTCCCGACGTATGAGGAGATGAAAGGACAGGTCCGCGGTATGCAGCTCGCCGGCCTTTCCGGATTTCCTTTCTGGGGCCACGACGCCGGTGGCTATGCAGAATGGGGCAAGAGGAAGGGACCGAACGACACGCTCTACCGGGATTGGTCGATGGCATTCGGCAGCTTCTCGCCGTTCTGGAAACCTCACGGCATGGGACAGCCGCGCTGGCCCCTCGACCGGTCGGCCGATGCGCAGCGGGATGCAAAAAAATATTCCACGCTCCGTTACGAACTCATGCCTTATACGTACACGTTCGCCCACGAGGCTGCCAGAACAGGGATGCCGATCGCGAGGGCGATGGTCATCGAACACCAGAACGATCCCGAGGCATGGAGCCACGACCTAGAATATATGTGGGGGAGCGATCTTCTTGTAGCACCTCGCTGCAGCGACGACGGCACCGTCACCGTTTGGCTTCCCGAAGGATTGTGGTACGACTTTTGGAGCGATTCTCTGATAAGCGGCGGCCGCGAGATCCGCTGCAACGCGCCGATCGGATCGCTCCCGCTTTTCGTGAAGGCGGGTTCGGTGATTCCAATGGCCCCCTTTGCGCTCAGCACCGCCTTCATCAAAAAGGATCAACTTTTCCTGCGTGTCTACGTCGGGAAAGACGGTGAGTTTACCCTCGTCGATGACGACGGCATTTCAGAATCGTACCGCACACAAGGAGAAATACAGACAACCAAAATTGTTTTTGTTCAATCGATCATGACGTTGAGCATCGGAGCGAGCACGGGAAAGTACGGGAACGCGCCGACGCAACGGAAGTACCACGTTGAATTTCATGGGCTCTCTCACCCGATATGGATAAATATTAACGGCAAGCAGCTCAAGTTTGTATCGTCCGAGGCAGAGGCGGCTATTTCTGACGGCGGCATCTTGTGGAATAAGGAAAAGAAGTGCCTCTCAGTGTTCACGAATGAAATGCCTGTCAACCAAAATATTCTGATACAGGGAGTGAAAGACCTCGGTCATGATGGTCAGTGAAAACCAATAAGGACCGTTCTTCCGTGGCTCAAGTTCTTCAACGCCCGGGATTAGAAGGGCATTATGTCGTTTTGTAATTTCTACATTTTTCAAATTTTCTCGAATCTGTAGAGAAAATTATCTACCAAATTTTCCTTCCATTCGATTTTCCTCAATAGAAGCGGGAGAGAAAAGAAGACCCGCAGAATCTCAATAGCTCTCCCCTCTTCCTGTAATATTTACAAAATCATTGAAATTAGCCGAATAATCGGACTTTTCTCCAGCTATAACGGCCCTGTTGTCTATTCCCATAAACCATTATTGAATAATAATTTAGGGCAGGTTTTGGCGTTCGGCAAGTCCTGGACTTCCCTTTGCAATTCTTCCAATCAGAACTCAAGGAGAATGCAAAGTGAAGACAGCGAAAAGAGACTTAAGACGGACAAAGAGGGCGGTCTTCTCTCTTCTTTTCATCATCTCCGCTTCCTACGGCCAGACGTTCGACCTTCTCTCTGCAAAACCCGCGGACAAACTAGCTCAAAGCAAATTCTTCGCGATCGACAGCAACAAAGTTCTCAACGAATACAACATGTTCGCTTTCAGTGCGCCGGTCAGCCGGATCTACGACTCGGTTTTTGACATCGCCGGAATTACCGCCGCGGTCTCTGCAGTGAACAGCAACACAGCGAACACAGCCAAAGATTTTTCGCTCGATCAAAACTATCCGAATCCTTTCAACCCATCGACGACGATCCGCTTCAATGTTGGAAAGAGAGCGAAAGTTTCCGTAGTATTGTTCGACGTCACCGGCAAGGAAGTAACGACGCTTGTGAACGACAACAAAGAGCCGGGAAGCTACAGCGTGCGATGGAACGGAACGTCGGCAGCGTCCGGAACTTACTTCTGCCGGATGATCGCGACGGGCGACAACGGAAGCACAACGGTGGAGACGAAAAAAATGGCCCTTCTCAAATGAGACTGCGAACGACATCCGGTGCGACGATAATATTCTTCCTTTCCATCGTCTCTGTTTACCCTACGCCGGGGCAAAACCTCATTGTAAAAAAATTCGGTGCGAAGGACAGTCTTCTGAAATTTTCCCCGACCACATCGGTTCGGCAGGTCATCCAGGGGGGGAAAGTCCTCTCGACCATGAGCGTGGATGAAAGCCAGGCCGTCAACGTCATCGTTGAGCTTGCAGCACCGGTGATATTTCATACTCAGGGAACGACGGTCAGCAACAGGAACGCCGCGGCGCAACAAAGAGCGGCATTTGTAAACAGGCTCGTTTCGGTTTCTCCTGCTGCAAAGCTAACACGGCAATTCTCACAAGTGCTGAACGGAGCATCCCTCAGCATTCCCCGTTCCGACATCGGCCGTCTCGCTTCGCTCTCAGAGGTTCGCAAAGTTTACGAGGATAAAAAAGTCACTGCTTTTGGAACGCCATCTTCGGCAGCGTTCCGCCCAAACACAGCGCAGTCGGATGCCTCGATGACGGGGGGAAAAAAGATACGGGTCGGCGTTATCGATACCGGGGTCGATTATCTTCATGAGGCATTGGGTGGAGGCCTCGGGCCTGGATTCAAAGTTGCCGGAGGCTATGATTTTGTGAACGGCAAATCGGATCCCATGGACGACAACGGCCACGGAACACACGTCGCCGGGATCATCGCGGGAAATTCCGCCGCGTTAAAGAGCATGGCCCCGGACGTAAATCTCTTCGCCTATAAAGTGCTCGATGCATCGGGCAATGGAAACACATCGACCGTCATCGCCGGCATCGAGCAGGCAATGACCGACAGCGTCGATGTTATCAACCTCAGTCTCGGAACATCTGACGGCGATCCCGACGATATTCTCTCGGAGGCGGTGGACCGGGCCGTTGAAGCCGGCATTGTGGTTGTTGTGGCCGCCGGAAACGACGGCGATTACGGGACTATCTCTTCCCCGGGAGCAGCACGCGAAGCGTTGACCGTCGGGGCGATCGACTCGCTTCAGGCCGTTGCTTCATTCAGCTCGAAAGGGCCTTCAAACAAGATTTACGGCATCAAACCGGACGTCGTTGCTCCCGGAGTGAACATTCTTTCAGCAAAGATGGGGGGAGGATACATCACCATGAGCGGAACATCAATGGCGACCCCCTACGTTTCTGCGGCGGCAGCAAATCTCCGGCAGATCCACCCGGATTGGACGGCGTTCGAAATACGTGATGCGCTGATTGCAACGGCCAGGGACCTGAATTCACCCGTGTTCTCAGAGGGGAGGGGAAAAGTGGATACGGCAAGGACCGGCGCTGTCCAATCGGTTGCGACTCCTGCAACCCTAAGTTTTGGTTTTGATAATTCCTCCGCCTCTGTGTGGACAAAAACGGATACCGTAACGTTGACGAACGTATCACCATCCACAAAAAGCTACACGCTGAAAGCCATCCCGGCGGCAGCCGGTATCGATGTTCGGTGTTCCCCTTCGATAATAACGATCGGCCAGAACGAATCGGGGAGCGTTCTGATCAGCGCCAGCGTGAACAACCCGTCGCTCCCCGACAACACGGCATTGCCGCAAGGATACGGCGGAAACATTCTAGCCGTATCGAGCAGCGACACGGTCGTTATTCCGTTCGTCTTCTTTAAGGGGAATGTTTTTCAGATTTCGTTCAGCGAAACTCCGTTCCAGGTGGTCATCCACGACCATAAGTCCAATGCATTTTACTTTAACCCCGTCAATTCATTCCTGACCGCTATCGTTCCGGCCGGCACGTATGATATCGTCACGTCGTTTTCAGGCTCGGCCTGTGTGGTGAAAGAGAATCTCAGCACTCAGGACAATCTCGAGGTCTCAGTCGCCAGAAGCGAAGCCGATCATGCCATCACCATCTCCCCGGTCGATGAGAATGGCGACGCTCTCGTTCCGGCCGGAACGAGTTCTTCCTGCAGTTATATTGAAGCGCTGATGCATACTTCCTCGGGAATCAGCGAGGTGGTGCTGGGAGGGGGAAAAATTCAGACGGCTTCACTGGTGCAGGAATTGTATTTCTCGGATGTGAGCAGCAATTACTCCTTCGGGTATACGATCAACGTCCAGTACGGGAACCTGAAATCGTACACCTTCGACGTCGAACTCGACTCCGGCATTACCACGTCGCAGAACATACAATTCACCGCATCCGACCTGAAGAAAGTCGATTTCAAGTATGAGATCGATTCCAGCGTCACAAAAGTCTTCCCGATCACCTGGTCGACGTTCGTCCAGCAAAACAATGTCGTCGCGGTGACCTTCTATGACGGCGCTGATGCCCCCCTGCTCTCCCCGTTCATTCAAACCGGATATTACACCAAAAGAACGACCTCGTCGTTTCCCATTTTCCATTTCAGGGAAGCGTACAAGTACTGAGCGCCGTTGGAGGGGGAATAATTTAGGATGGGAGAGAAAGAAACGGTTGCTATTGCTTCGTAATATTGTACTGCTGGATTTTTGTATACAGTGTCTTCAAGCTGATCCCCAAAATTTTTGCCGCAAGATTTTTATCCCAACTTGTATGACGAAGAACTCCCGCGATGTGGTCGTGCTCCAACTCCCGCAGGGGAATGGCCGTGCCGACCTTTCCCTGCCCCGCCTCCGTCCCGGTGTTCCGGGGAAGCGCCAGGTCCTTTGGACGAATATATTCGTCCGTTGAAAGAATCGCCGCCCGCTCCAAGATATTTTCCAGCTCGCGCACGTTTCCCGGCCACTGGTATTCGATCAACGCCTGGATCGTCTCTGGATGGAGTTTTTTGGGAACGCGGGTTTTTAATTTATGGGCGACGATGTTTTCCGCGATCAGCGGAATGTCTTCGCGTCTCTCGCGCAGCGGAGGAATGGAAAGGGTGATAACGTTGATACGGTAGAGCAGGTCTTCGCGGAACCGTCCCTCTTTCACGTCGTCGAGGAGGTGCCGGTTTGTTGCAGAAATGATCCGGACGTCTGACTTCAATACTTTGTTCCCGCCGACCCGGCGGAATTCTCCGGTCTGAATGAAGCGGAGGAGCTTCGGTTGGAAGACCGGGCTGATCTCGCCGATTTCATCCAAAAAAAGTGTCCCCCCGTTCGCGAGTTCGACCAGCCCCTGGCGCATTGCGTGCGCGTCGGTGAATGCCCCTTTTTCATGCCCAAACAGCTCGCTTTCGATGAGCGTGTCGGGAATAGAGGCGCAGTTGAGGGCGACGAACGGCTTGTCCGAGCGGGGACTGTTCTTGAACAAAAAGTTCGCGAACAGTTCTTTGCCGGTTCCGCTCGCCCCTTCGATGAGGACCGTGGAGTCGGTCGGCGCCACCTTCCCCGCAAGCTCGAGCGCTTTGATGAACGCCGGACTTTGTCCGATGAGGCTGGACGACGACGCAAGACGAGCCAACTCCGATTTCATCACTTTGTTTTCGATCAGGAGGTGACGCCGCTCCAACGCACGGACGATCAGCGCGATCAACTCGTCGGCGGAGTACGGTTTTGTGAGATAGTGGGACGCCCCCAATTTCATGCACTCGACCGCGATGCGGACATCGTCCACGCCGGTGAGCATGATCACCTGCGTATCGACAAAGTTCTCCTTGATGAAATGAAGGACTTCGATGCCGTCGACGTTCGGCATCTTGACGTCGAGGAGGACCAAATCGAATTGAGAAGTCTGGACGGCATTGATGGCCTCAACGCCGTTGGATGCGGTCTGCGACGAGTATCCTTGCGACTCAAGGATCGTGCTCAGCATCTCGCGGAAACCTTGTTCATCGTCAACAACAAGGATCGATGCCGCAGTTTTTTGTTTTCCCATGAGCTAAAAGTTGGGTTTTCTCGCCGGCGCGTTTACTCTTGATGGTCCGGGGATCAATCGTAACGGCCGGAATAAAAAAGCAGGAGCGCCCCTGGCGTGATGCCTACGCTTTGATCACCTTGTTCACCGCAGCGATCAACTGGTCCATCATGATCGGTTTCTCGAGGTAGACGACGTTCGGATCCGAGTCCCATGCCCCGGCTTGCTGTGCCGCGCCGGTGACAAAGATCAACGGGATATCCGCGGTGACCGGATCGTCGTGCAGAAGCTCGTACAGCATGAAGCCGTTGACGTTTTCCATCATGACATCGCTGATGACGAGGTCGGGCTTTTTCTCCTTCACAAGGTCGAGCGCGATGGACCCATCCTCGGCTTCGATGACATTGTATCCTTCTTTGCTGAGGATGATAGTCGCCAATTTTCGCATATCGGGATCGTCATCAACGATCAGAATCGTCTTCATTTTCTTCTCCAATAGTGACATCGGGGCACAGGCGGTCGGCACCGCCGGCCTGTGCCCGATCGGCCCAGTCCTACGGTTTCTTGAACGGCGGCACCGGCGGAAACTTGAACGGATTTTCCGTCGCTCTTTTTAATGCTTCCTCGATCGCCTTTTCCAGCTGCGGGTCTTTTCCCGCCATGACGCTCCCGGGATCGTTATCGACCCGGATGTCGGGATCCCCGCCATGATTTTCGATCAGCCATTCGCCCCCCTGGCCGTAAAACCCGGTGTTCGATTGTTCGACCTGCCCGTTGTCGATCGTCAGCTGGGTGTTCTGAATCCCAACCAATCCGCCCCACGAGGTGACGCCGATGATCGGTCCAAGTTTTCTTGCCCTGAAATCTTCAAGGAAGGCTTCGCCGTCGGATCCGTTGTCTTCGTTCGACACGACAACGTAATTACCGACCGACGCGCTTCCCGGATAACGGAGCGGAACCATGCCGTGCAACGCGCTCTGGGCGGTGACTTTTCTTTCAAGCTTATCGATCAGAAAATATTCGGTCCATCCGCCGCTGTTCCGCCGGACGTCAATAATGATCGCATCCTTATAGCGGAAAGCGCGCCAGAATTTATCGAACTCGCCGATGCCGCCGGCTCCCATGGCGTTGATGTGCATGTAACCGACCTTGCCGTTCGTTTCCTTCGACACTTTGTCAATATTGTTGGCAAGCCACCGGGCATAGCGAAGGGTGTTGTCGTTGTGGATCGGCTCAACTTCGTAGACCTTGGAACCCTGCATCGACGGTTTTGAATTGACCGTGATGCTGACCTTTTCGCCGCTGCTCACCTGCAGATATTTATTGTAATCGTCCGGAACTTTGAGTTCGTTTCCGTTGATCGCCAGCAGATAATAGCCTTCGTGAATGTCGAAATCGGGGCGGGCAAGCGGGGCGCTGATGCTCGAATTATATGCGGTAGGGCCGTAGATCTTGTCGAACTTGTAATACCCTGCCTTCTTATCGGCAACAAGGTCCGCACCCAGCCAGCCCGTAAAGAGAACGGGGGACGGAGGCGTCACCGAGCCGGCGTCACCGCCGCCGATGTAGGTGTGCGAAACGCAAAGCTCACCCACCATTTGCTGCATCACCCAATTCAACTCTTCGCGCGAACTGATGGAAGGAATGTATGCCCGGTACTTATCGCCGATCGCCTTCCAATCGTGGCCGTACATATTCGGGTCATAGAAGAAATCGCGGTACCACCTCCAGCAATCGTTGAAGATCTGCGTCCACTCCTGCTGATAATCGACGGTGTAGACCATTTTGCTCAGGCTGACCTTTGAACCGGCGCTCGCGGAGGAGAATGCCTTGTCGAACGATGTGACATAAACATCCTTCTCCTTGCCGATGATCATTTGTTCGCCGTTCGCCGACAGGTCGAAATCGCTGACCTTGTCTCCGAGCACCGCGTCCTTTTTGGCGGTCATGTCGTACATCATGAGCTGCCATTTCGTTGCCCCTTTCGGCGTGAAGATCTCTTCATACTCATCCTCGGTAAACCGGTCGATCGCGCACCATGCCACTTTTCCTTTTCCCGCTTTCAGGTAGAAATAATTTCCTGCTGGAACGGGAAGCTGGTATGTCCGCTTCTGCAGGCCGTCAACGTCGATCTCCGTGCCGCCGGTTTCCTTCTTTTTGGCGTCGCTCCCCTCCGATTCGACGAACGGCGGCTTCTCGCCGTTCTTCAGCTGGACAGCCATCACTGTCTGCGGCGTGCGGATCGTGTGGTTATCCTCGTAAAAATCCATATCGATATCGAAATTCCGGCTCGAAATAAAATACAGATAATCGCCGTTCTGGTCGAAGCATGGATAAAGGTTGTCGTAGAAATCGTCGGTGACGGGATACCGTTTTCCCTGTTCAAGGTTGTAGATAAAGATCTGGCTGTTGCGGTTGTACTGCACGAGGCTGTAGCAGACCCATTTGCTGTCCGGAGACCAGTTGTAGTCGCTCACCTCCCAGTAGAACTCGTCGTTTTTCAACTGGTTCGATTCATCGACCTTCGTCAGCTCCTTTGTGGCAACGTCGAGAACGAAGATCGCAAAGTCTTTATTGCCGAAAAGGATCTTTTTCCCGTCCGGGGACCATTTGCAATGGTAGATCGTCCGGTCGATCGCCGTCGTCAACTGCGTCCACGGTCCCCCCGTGACGCTTTGTGTGTACAGCTGATATTCACCGCTCTTATCGGAAAAGAATGCGACCGTTTTTCCGTCAGGCGAGATCTGAGGATATTTTTCGCGCGTGCCGGGAGAGTTGGAAAGATTCTTCGTCTCCCCCTTCTCGACCGGAACGATGAAGAGATCGCCGCGCGCTTCGACGGCGATCTTCTTTCCGTCGTTGGCCACGTTCACGCTGTGCACGTAGTCTTTCGGGTTGATCTGTTTGGACCGGAGCGCCCAGCGGTCGGACGCACAGTCGACCGGGATTTTCTTCACTTCCCCCTTCGCAATGTTGAGGAGATGAAGGAATCCATCATGCACAAAGACGATCGACTGGCCGTCGGTGGAGGGCATCATCACGTCAACATCGCTGAAGGAAGTGACCTCGTCAACTTTCTTTGTCGACAGATCTTCTTTGTAAATATTCGACACGCCGTTGGTCCGGTCGGAAACAAAATACATCGCATCGCCGACCCACATCGGATAGCAATTCTTACCGACGTAATCTGTGACCGGAGTGAACGCCGCCGTGGTAAAGTCATACATCCAGATATCGGGATATTGCCCGCCTTTATACCGCTTCCAGTAGTTTTCTTCGCTTCCCCTTCGCTGGTACACCATTTTCTTGCCGTCGGCAGAGAAGCTGCAAAGGCGCCCTCTGTCGATCGGGAAACGCTCCGGCGCAGAGCCGTTCTTATTGACGAAATAGAGTTTCGGATCCCGGCCGATAAAATTCTCGGCATACGAACGGTAAACGATCCGCTCGCCGTCGGGAGTCCAGCAGACCACCTGTGCGCCGCCGGATTGGTATGTCACGCGCACCGGTTCGCCCCCGTCGGAAGGAATGACATAGACATTCTGCGAGCCGTCATAGCTTGCGGTAAACGCGATCCATTTTCCGTCGGGTGAAAATTTTGCATAATATTCCGATCCCGGCGCGCTCGTGATACGGCGCGCGGCGCCGCCGCTCGTCGCCGCAAGCCAGAGGTCCCCTTCGTAGGTGAACACGATCTTATCTTTATAGATGTCGGGGTATCTCATGAAGCGGGATTCGGTTCCCGCGGCTGCGCTTTCCCAAACAATACCGATGAACGTAAGAACAGTCAGAAGTTGTTTCATAATATATCCTTGCGAAGATGTTCCGAAGCGGCAATTCACGAAATTAGTGATTCAGAAACGGAATCGAGCAATATGCGATTCCGAACGGTGAATTGCTACATAGCGAAATATTCTCTCAATTTCAAGTCATGTGGAACCCCTTCCACACTTTTCTCTGCAAAATTTTGTCCCCCTTATCGCGTCGAAGCGGAATTTTGTTCCGTAAAATCCGGTTATAACGCGAAAAGGGGGAGGAATAATTTCCTGAACGGTCGTTTCGCCGCAGCTTTCCAATCCCTTGAACATGGACCATACGCTCACAGCGCTTCAACAGGATGTTTTGCGGACGTTTGCGTACTTCGACGTGTTCTCATACCCGCTTTCCAGGCATCAGGTATACAAATTTCTTCCGCACAACTCCGTGACTCAGCAAACGCTCGAGGAGACGCTGCGCTCACTTGAGGCACATGGCGTGCTGAAATCCAAAAACGGCTATTACTTTTTTTCGGACCGGACCCCCGAGATCGTGAGATCGCGGATCGAGAACGAGCGCCGCGCTTCAACGATGCTGAAGCGCGCTCGGTGGATCTCGTTCTTGTTGAAACAAATCCCGTTTGTACGTGCAGTGTTCATTACGGGATCGCTGTCGAAAAATGTCGCACATCCATCGAGCGATGTCGACTTCATGATCGTGACGGCTCCGAACCGGCTATGGATCCCGAAAATGATCCTGACGGCCGTGCGACGGATATTTCTTTTTAACTCGGTCAAATATTTCTGCTTCAACCTCTTCGTAACGGAAAACGGTTTATTGTTCTCCGAGCAGGACATGTTCAATGCCGTTGAGATCGCAACGACGAGAGTTCTCTGGAACGAAGATGCATATCGCCGTTTTCAGTCGGTCAACGCATGGACCGGCCGTTACCTTCCCAACTGGCACAACGGAGATTCTCCTGTTCGGTCGATCTCCGGTGCGCCTTCTATCTGCCAGCGGGCGCTTGAAGTTGTGCTGGATGTTTTCCCCCTCACCGCAATCGATGATTTTCTGATGAAGACCGCACGGCATTACTGGAGGAGGAGAAACAGGCACCTCGACGAAGGCAAATTCGAGTCCCTTTTCCAATGCTCCCCGCATATTTCATCGGTCTGGTATGACGATCATAAATCCCGTATCTTGAATGCCTTTCAACGGCGTCTCAAGCAATGTGGCGTTGAGCAGGCGGAATGATGGACGTACTCCTCACTCATTCGTATTTCATCCGCTTCGACCCGAAGCAGGCCAAAGCGATGATGCCGTATCCGCCGTTGGGCACGCTGTACGCCGCGCGGTACTTGGAACAACGTGAGTTCTCCGTCGCATTATTCGACACGATGCTGGCGAGATCGGAGAACGAGCTCCGCACGGCGCTTCGGCAAGACCGTCCTGCCGTCGTCGCGATCTACGACGACGATTTTAATTATTTGAACAAGATGTGTTTGAGCAGGATGCGGGAGGCGGCATTCTCAATGACTGCAATTGCAAAGGAGCACGGCGCGTTCGTTGTCGTTCACGGCTCCGACGCCACCGACCACGCTGAAGAATACCTCCGGCACCATGCCGATGTTGTCATCATCGGCGAAGGGGAACAGACGCTTGCAGAACTTTGTCACCACGTTATCCGGAACCGAACTACCGGCCTCGGCGATATTGACGGCATAGCATTTAGAGAGGACGGCATCGTCCGCCGCACCCGCCGGCGACAACCCGTCAAAAACCTCGACGAGCTTCCCATGCCGGCGTGGCACTTGCTCGACGCATCATCCTACGAACGGGCCTGGCGAAAACACCATGGATATTTTTCCATCAACGTCGTAACGACGCGCGGCTGCCCCTATCATTGCAACTGGTGCGCTAAACCGATCTACGGACAGGTCTACAATTCCCGTTCCCCCGAGAACGTCGTCGAAGAGATCAAGCTGCTCCAACGAACGATTCATCCCGACCACATTTGGTTTGCGGACGACATTTTCGGCCTGAAGCCCGGATGGGTCGAGAAGTTTGCCGATCTGATGGAGAGAGAGAAGATCAGCGTCAGATTTAAGATCCAGTCGCGGGCCGACCTGCTGCTGGAGAACAAAACGGTCGAGGCGCTGGCCCGTGCCGGTTGTACTGAGGTCTGGATCGGGGCTGAGTCCGGTTCGCAGAAAATTCTGGACTCGATGGAAAAAGGGACGACGGTCGGGCAGATTTACGAGGCACGAACACTCCTGAAAAGATCCGGCATCCGGACCTCATTTTTTTTGCAATTTGGATATCCGGGGGAAGAAAAGAAAGACATCGAAGCAACGCTCCGAATGGTAAAGGATCTCATGCCGGACGATCTGGGAATCTCTGTCTCGTATCCTTTGCCGGGAACAAAATTTTATGAACAGGTCAGCGCTGATTTTCGCGGGAAGACGAACTGGGTGGATTCGGACGACCTTGCGATGATGTTCCGCGGGACATATTCGCCGGCGTATTACAGAAAACTCCATCGGTACGTCCATAAGATCTACCGCTTCAGAAAGGGACTCCAGCTTGTCGCGGATCTTTTTGCCGGGAGAATATCCTTCGAACGGAAAAAACTCAGAACGTTGTTCTCGATCGGATATTTCGCGCCGGCCGCCCTTCTGGATAAATGCCAACTCTATTATCTCGCACGGGAATGACGTCCGACGTTTCCACTCTTCCATCGGTCAATGGTGAGGATGCCCGCCGTGCATTCTCTGCACAAGCCCCCTTTTTTGACTCCAACGAAAAAGCGAACCTGATCCTTCAATGGATGCGAAGCCAGGTCTATCGGCACGTTGAAGAATTTCTTCACCCCGGGGAGAGCATTTTTGAATTGAACGCCGGGACCGGCACCGACGCGGTGTACTTCGCGCGAAAGGGGCATCAGGTGTTTGCCGTTGATAACGCGGACGGAATGCTCGTTGAACTGGAAAAAAAGGTGCGAAGATTCCGTCTCGAAGAAAAGATCAGCTTTAAGAATTGCTCGTTCACAGAGCTGGCGAATCTTCCCGACCGGCATTTCAACCATGTCTTCTCGAATTTCGGAGGACTCAACTGCATCGACGATTTGCGGAGGGTGACCTCACAACTCCCCCGGTTCTTGACGCAAGGCGGGACGGTGACCTTTGTGATCATGCCGCATATTTGCCCATGGGAATTGCTGCATTGTTTCACAGGGAATCCGAGGCTTGCGTTCAGACGTCTTTCAAGAAACGGAACACTCGCTTCGGTTGAAGGGCACAAGTTTTTGACGTACTATTTTTCTCCTCGTGATGTAATTCGGAGCTTCGACAAACGATTTACGCTCGCAAAGCTTCGCGGGTTGGCGACGTTTTCACCCCCGCCGTATATGTCGGACCTTGCGAATCGGCATGCGAAACTTTACAGGGTATTGACGCGGCTGGATGAACGGTTTTCGGCGTTTCCCCCGCTGAATAGATGGGCCGATCATGTTATTATTACGATGAGGTATTCGGCGTGATGCTTCTTGCCGAAAGAGAATCCTTTTTTATAGGAACAAACTGAAGAATTGAAAAGCAATGCTGCAGCCTCCAGTCGTTTTCCTCATTTTTATTTTCGCCGGTCTTCTTTTGTATTCGATTCATACGAAGCTTCACCGCTTGAAGAACCGGATCGGCCTCGACAAGAGCCACCATGCCCGCTTGCTTGAATTGGCCGAGTTGTCCCTCTGTTCATCAGATGTGCCGGTGGGGGCACTTCTGATCTATAATGGAGAAATAATCGGGGAAGGATATAACACGGTGCTGCGGCACCGAAAGGCCGGCGAGCATGCTGAAGTGAACGCTATTTCCAGCGCGATCGAGCATCTCGGAATGGAGACCTTTTCTGCCCTCGACCGCCGGCATCTGATCCTCGTATCGACATTTGAGCCTTGTTTGATGTGCGCGGGGGCATTCGTCAACTATAACATCCAGTATGTTTATTTTATGAAGGAAAAAGATCTCGCGTTCACTGCAAGGGAAGAGGCTCTTCTTATCCGTTATTTGTTCAGGCGAAAGCAAATCAAGAATAACAACGAGCAGGAATCACTCTTCGAAAGGCACCCCGGCTATAAACCCAAAGGAAAGTAAAAAACGCTACCCCTTTTCCTGAAACAGTTCTTGATATGTTTTCTCGTATTCGGCACGGGTCCAATCCATTGAAAATCTCTCTGCACGCGAACGATTCTTTATCTGCATCTCACGAACGACCTCCGGTTGATGAAGAATTTGTTCGATCTTTTTTGCCAGCCCGTCAACATCCCCCGGCATCACAACAAGCGCGTCATCCCCTGCATCGGCAAGCAATCCGACTTTCGTGCCGGCAACAATAACGCCGGAGGCAAAGGCCTCCATCACAACAACGGCCTCCCCTTCATACAACGATGTCAGCAGCAGTATATCGGTCCTTTGCAGTATGGACGGAATTTGTTCATGCGGAATTTTCCCCTTCCATTCGATTTGGTCATTCACGCCGAGCGAACGGCCATATTCCTTCACTTTTCCTTGCAAGAGATCTGAACCGACAATGGTGAGCTTACAACTGAATTTTGCGGAGAGAAGTGAAAAGGTCTTTATCAACGTAAATGGGTCTTTGACCTCATTGAGATTTCCGAGATAGGCAAAATTGACCGGGTCGGAAAGTACTTTCGGGTGAAAACCAAATTTGACAGTATCGACGCCGAACGGGATAACAGAAAGATGTTTCCAACCAATATTGCTTGCTCCCATTCTATCTTTCTGAAATCGGGTAAGGGTGACAACCAGATCGGCGTGACTCAAGCACCATCGAATGATTCTGTTATTAATAAATCCCCTCATGCCGCCGTAACGGATTGACGGCAGGTAAACGATATCCCCACCGGGCACGCTGACAGCGCTTTTGACCCGTAGCAACTTCCCCGCCGCGACGGCGACAATTCCCTGATTGGCGACCCAAAAACCATGGATAATATCAAAACTGTTTCGACGATGATCCTTCCGCAAACGCCAGAGGAAATAAACGGATTTAAGCAAGCCATGCTTTGCTGCGATCAGCGGGGGAAAAGAAACATGGCACCCCTGCAACGTGGGATGGATCGAAAGCCGGCTGAACGAATAGAGATGAATATCATATCTCTTGGCGAGATGGGAAATCAGTTCGAGGAGGGACGGGATGTAATCCTCGTTTCCAATTCCCCCCGGCACGAGCAATGCGATGCGAAGTTTATTCTCCACTGCGGCGTTTGTTCTCCAATAATTTTTTGGCCGTCTCAACGACAACATCCGCTGAATAGCGCGTCAGACAGTGAATATCCCCAAACCGGCACGCTGCTTGAAGACATTCTCCGCATTCGAGATCAGATGAGTTCAGGCATACCGACCATTTCCCTAACGGCCCCGACCATGCACTTCGTGTCGACCCAAACAGGGCAACGACGGGGACCTGTGCCACCCATGCCATATGCATGAGGCCCGAATCCTCCGAAACGACAAGCTCGGCTTGTTGCACTATCGCGAAAGCTTCTGAGGTGAGAGTTCTTCCCGCAAGATTTATCAATCTAGCGCCGAGGGTCTTTTCCAGGTAACCGGCTTTATTGAGAATTTGTTCGGTTCCCAAGGTCGCGAATTGCGCGTCCGCGTCGACATGCGCGATCCATTTCTCTGCAAATTCAACGTAACGTTCCAGCGGCCAGTTTCGCGTGGGGAAACTTCCCGCAGGGTTCAGAACAACGATCCTTTTCTTTTCAACACGTAGCGCGGCGGCGCTTCGAACGCCCTCCTTCAAAGCGAGCAAAGGGAGATGTTCCTGGATCGGTTGGTGAAGAAGTGCATTGATCGCACTGCTCGTTCGTTCGCCGGCGGGCTTCAATGAAAATCTGTCGAACTCCGAAAAACTTTCCGGGTGGAGCAATCGTCTGATCATCCTGCTGAAACGGTTTCTTTGGAGGTCGATCACAACATCGTACCGTTCTTTTCGGAGTTGCGGAATGAGCCGCAGCGTATCCGCCGCTTGCAGGAGGCGATTCCTTCCCCCGCCAACGGCATGGACTGCATCGAAGGTCTTCAAGTTGCGGGGAAGGTCGCTGAACTCTTCGCGGGTAAGGAAATGCAGTTCCGCCGACGGCCAGTGAGAACGAAGAGACTGCAGGTACGGAAAAGTAATGACCGTGTCGCCGAATGCCTGAAGCCGGATGGCGAGAACTTTTTTAGGATGGGAGCTGCTTCGCCACGGAACAGCGCGAATCGATTCTTTTCGTTCCCTGGTCATTGTCACTGGCGGCATGAGTGCTGGCGTCGACGAATAAAATGGACGATCGACAAATCTTCTTCCGTACAACAAAAATGCGATACACTGTTCAATGTATCGCATTTCGGAAGAAAAATAAACTTGTGAAGAAGCTTTTAGCTCAGCTTAGAGTACTCGGACGCATCGGGCACTTGATAGACGCGCTGGATCGTCCATTTCACTCCTGTGTATTGCAGGATGGCGATCATCGTCACCTTGAACCCGTTGTACGTTCCTGTTGCGGTGATGCGCATCTGCGTCGCTGAAACGCCTGCAGGCCGGTCGCCGAGGTAGGTCACGCTTCCACCGTTGAAACTGACCGTGCTCGAAGGGAATGCCGCACCGGAGTCGCCGCCGACATCTCCTATGGCAAACTTAATTCCCGACGACGCAATTTGCCGCGCATCGTCATGGAAGGATTGCGACTGGGCGACGTTGTAGATCGCTTGGTCGGTCGATGTAAACAGCAACGTATACATCCCTATCATAACGTACGCGCCGAGACCGATGATGACCTTTGATGTTCCCACGAACTTCCTTTATTGTTTGGCTGCCTACATCGCAAAAACTTCGTCCGAAGCTTTGCCCTTTCGTTCCCTAACTGTATACAAGATAGACAATTGCCCCCGAAAAGCAATGGTGTAGATCACGTATTTATGAAACTACGGTGATAACAGGAGAATCCCCTAATTTGGCTCAAAAAGGGGAATTTGTTCCCCTTCCAACAGTGATTTGTCCCATAAAAGTTCCAGAAAAACCACTCCAAACCCCCTTTTTTAACGCTAGGAAGTCTGGCTCTTCAACAACCTGTATATCAGCGGCAGACCGAAAAAGAGAATGAAACTTGAGACGGAAAAGCCTCCGATCACAGCGATAGCGAGGGGCTGCTGCATTTGTGCGCCGGCTCCGATGCCGAGCGAGAGTGGAAGAAGCGCAAACACAGCCGCGAGCGTTGTCATCAAGATCGGCCGCACACGGACCGAAGCCGCGTGAACCAATGCCTCTTCGATCTCCATCCCTTGCGCCTGCAGAATTTTGAACTGGTGCAGGACGAAGATCGCGTTCTCCGCCACGATGCCGATGATCATGATGACGCCGACGAAGCTTGAAATGTTGAAGGTCACGCCGGTGATCCACAACGCAGCAAGCACTCCAAACAACGAAAGAACGTTCACGACAAAGATCGATAGCGGAACAGCGAACTCGCCGAACTCGAACAGCAGCACGATGAAGACCAGCATGAACGCCGCGATCGCTACGAGCAGCAGACCGCGAAACGATTCCTGCTGGGTCTGATAGACACCGCCGAACTCCATCGTCATTCCCCGCGGGAGATAAAATTCTCCGGCAAGTTTCGTCTTGATGGCGTCAACCGTGCTTCCGAGGTCGCGCTGTGAGATTCGGGCGGTCACTGCAATGAACTGTCTCAGCCGTTCGCGGTCGATCTCCGCCTGTCCCGCCGTCGTCCGGATCGCTGCGATCGTCGAGAGGGGAACAAAGACGCCATTTGGATTGATGAGACGCAGCTTCTTCAATTTGCCGATGTCGGTTCGATACGAATCAGGGAACCGCGTCCGAATCCCGATGAGTTTTTCACCCTTCTGGATCTTGCTCTCGCCCTCCCCCCTCATCATTGTCGTCAATTGGTCGCGCACATCATCCGGGTTGAACCCGGCGATCGCAGCCCGCGCCGGGTCCACATCGACGATCAACGACGGACCCGAAATGACGATGCCGTTAAAGGCGTCGACGACGCCGGGAACTTTTTCAATGATTTCTTTCACTTCCTGGGCTTTCTTCCGGAGAACGCCGGCGTCATCGCCGAAGATCTTGATCTCGACCGGGGACGGATTGTTTGTCAGATCGCCGATCACGTCCATCATGAGCTGCCCGAAGTCGACCTGAAGATTCGGCTGGGTCGCTTCTATCCTTCCGCGCACGTCGTCTATGACCTCTTCAATGCTGCGGGACCGATGCTGTTTCAGCTTGACGAGATAGTCGCCGTTGTTCACTTCCGTCAGAAAAAATCCGAGCTGCGTACCGGTTCTGCGGGAATATGATTCTACTTCGGGGACGGACATGATGATCTTTTCCACCTGCATCAGGATGCGATTGGTTTCATTGAGCGACGTCCCCGGGGGAGAGGTGTAATCCAGGACGAACGTTCCTTCGTCCATCTCCGGCATGAAGTCGCTTCCGATATTCTTGTAAAGAACGTACGTTGCAACGATCACTGCGAACGAAACGGGGATGATCCCCCATCGGTACCTCAGAAGAATGCGGAGCGTCCGCTCATACCACTGCATGAGCGGCGATGCATGGTGATGATGTTCTATCTCATGGCTGATTTCCGACCCCTTGATGAAGAACATCGAGAGGAGAGGCGCAAGGGTGATCGAAAACAGGAATGAGATCAGCATGGCGAAGACGATGGTGATCGAAAGAGAGGCAAAGAACGCCCCCGTCACTCCGCCGAGAAAAGCCAGGGGAATATGGATCACGATCGTGCTGGCCGTCGAACCGATGATGGCGGGCATCAATTGCTTCACCGAGGAGGAGGTGGTCTCGGCAAAGGACGCCCGCGTATCGCCCGAACGGGCATTCTGGGTGAAATGCGTGAAAATGTTTTCGATCACGACGATCGAGTCGTCGATGATCAAGCCGACCGCGGCCGCGATTCCGCCAAGGGTCATGATGTTGATCGTCAATCCGACCGAGGAAATGCAGGCGATCGTGCACGCGATCGTCGCCGGCACGACGAGCAGGATCACCAGGCTGATGCGCCAGCTCCGCAGGAAAAGAAAGATCACCACCATCGCAAGAACGACGCCGATCAGGATGCTGTCTCGCGTGCTCGAGATGGAGCTCATGATGAACCCCGCCTGGTCATAAAAATTCTCGAAGCGAACACCGGCCGGAAGATTGAGCTTCGCCACTTCGGCCGTAACGTCGTTTCCGATCTGCACGGTGCTTCCGGTCGGCTGTTTGATGATATTGATCAGGACCGCATCGTTGCCACGCGCCGTGGTGCGGATGTATTTATCCGCGACGGAGGCCTTGACCTCAGCAACGTCGGAGACCTTTATGGGTACGCCGTTCTGAACGGCCACCGTGACCCCTTTGATATCATCGATCGTTTTGAAAAGCCCCGAAACAAGCGACAGGTAGAGCTGATAGTTGTTGTCGACCAATCCCGTCGACGAAACGAAGTTCGTTTTTTGGATTGCGTCCGCCACCTGCCGGATATCGAGCTTGTACATCGCAAGCTTTTCAGGCGCAACGATCACGTGAAACTCGCGCGTGTCGCCGCCGGTGATCTCGACCTTTGCGACGCCCTTCACTTTCATCAACGCCGGTCTGATCTGATAGAGCGCAATATCGCGCAGCGCGACCAGGCTCAGCGAATCCGACGTCAGGCTGTATCCATGGATCGGGAATACCGAGACGCTCATTTGCTGCACCTGGATCGAGGCCGCGGACGGAAGCTCGTTCCTGATGTTTGCGATCCGCCCCTGCAGCAGCTGCAGCGTCTGCAGAACATTGGACCCCCAATTCAAGCCGATGGAAATTTCCGTCGAGCCGCGCCCCGTGATGGAGCGGACAATAGTAACTCCGGGAACCGACGTTGCGACCTCCTCGAGCGGCTTGGTCACTTCGACCATCATTCGCTCGGCAGGCTCTTCGCCGTTGTCCGCAAGGATGACGATGCGGGGAAAGGTAATGTCGGGAAAAAGGGAGATCGGCATGTCCTGCATCAAGGCGATGCCGGAGAGGACAAACACCGCGACGGTGAAGAGAACCGCTTTCGCATGGCGGCGGACGTATTCGAAAAGACCCATCGTTAATCCTGTCCGCCGACGGTGACGCGCGTGGAATCGGCGAGCGAATAATTCCCTTCCGTGATCACCGGCATCCCGGCGCGGATATTTCCGCCGACGACTTCGACGGAAGAATCAGTCTCCGTACCGACCGAAACCGGGATCGAGAGCGCGAGCGAGTCGGCAGTCATCGTCACGACGGAGTAGGAATTGTTTTCATCGTCGCGAAGGAGGGCGCTTTTGGGGACAAATAACGCATGATGCCTTATTCCTGTGACAATGGCTGCGGTGCCGATCATCTCGGTCCGAAGGTTGGAAGTTTCTTCCCCCTTCTCGCGAAGAAAACGGAGTCGAACTTTCACGGTCTGGCTTTGAATGTCGGACTGTGGATCAATGGCATCCACGATTGCATGGAATTTTTTTCCGGGAACTGATTGAAACTCAATTTCACTTTGTTGACCGATCTTGACAAACTGCATATCATGTACCGCCACATCGGCAATGAAGTCGATCGTCGAAAGATCGATGATCGTCAGCAATTCGCCGTTCTCGACAACGAGCTCTCCTTCGCTGGCGTTCCTGGCCGAGACGGCGCCGTCAAACCGGGCGGTAACGTTCACGCTGTTTTGCGTCGATTCGGCAAGCTTCAGAACTTTCCCCGCTTCAGTCCTGTCTTCCGGCGTTGATGCTGAGTTCATCATTCTTTCTGCCCCCATGATCGCGGCGTTCGACTCTTTCGACTGGATCACGGCAACGATGTCCCCCCGTTTCACTTCAGTCCCTTCATAAACCTTCATCGCAATGATTTTCCCGGCGATGGGCGAATATACCTTTTCTTTCCTGAGCGCATCTGTCTTCCCGAGAGCAGAGACAGAGAGGAGCGCATCGCGTTCAGCCACGTTGTCCATTTTGACGGCCACGACAGCCTTCGCCGCCTGTTCTCCCGCCTCTTCGCTGCTATGGCTGGACCTGCAGCCGATCATCGCTCCACCCACCGATAAAAGGATCAATGTCCCCCGAACAATTCCTGTTGATGCTCTTTCTCGTGCACGCATAGGCCTACTGAGTAAGAAGTTGTTCTAATCTGGCAGAGAGCAGTTGAATGTCCGCATTCGTCTGCAGCTCTGAAAGTTTGGTATCCGTCAGCATCTGCTGGGCTGAAAGAACTTCGATCGAAAGAGTTCCCCCTGCCGAGTATTTTGATCTTGTCAGGAAAAAATTCTCTTCCGCGGATTTTTCGTTCTCTTGCAATGAATGAACACGTTCACGCAATTTTATCATCTGCAGCCGGATCTGCTTTGCCTCCGATATCAGCGAACGGCGAAGAAGTTCGGATTGAAAATGAAGGTCGCTGACAGCCTTTTCTTTTTCCTGGACCCGGAGATCGGTCGCTCCCCAATTGAAGAATGGAATTTCGAAAACGATGCCGACGGAATATCCGAGGAGTCCGGCACGCTGGTCGTACGGCAGCTGGAGGTTGTCGATCGACGTAAGCAATCCGGCATCGCCGACAAGCGAAACCGTCGGCGCGAGTTCCTGCTGTGTCAGTTCAACGTCCAGCTGAGAATGCCGGATGGACAGGGCGGCGGCGGTCAGCTCGAGGTTCGTCAGTGAGTCGGAGGCAGCACCCAGCATCGAATCGACCGCAGCGCCGTTGTAATCGCTCAGCGAGCCAACTGCAACAAACCCGGTGTCGACAACCCCCCCGAGCAATTCGGCGAGCTCGTATTTCGCCAGCGACTGCGACTCAAGCGATTTTTCATACGCAATTTGAACGTTCGAGAGCTGCACTTTCGTCTTGAGCACATCCGTGTACGAGGCATTTCCTCCTCCGGTCAGCTGCTTTACTTTTTCGAAATAGTCGGAAAGCTGGGCGATGCTTTCCGACTCGAGGCGCATTTCCTCGCCGGAACGAAGAACTTCAATAAAGAGCTGCTTGACCGAATAACGCAGGTCCCGTTCCGCCATTCGATATTCTTTCGTTTTCAGGTCGATGTCGATGCCGAACTGATCTGCGCGAATGCCTCGAAGGCCTCCGTCATAGACCGATTGCCGCGCGACGATCTGACCGGAAAACTGCCCGCCGTTGGTGATTGCCGGGTCGTAGCCAAAATGATTTGACGACGGCGCATAAATTGCCGTTCCTTCGAATTCAAACTGCGGAAGCTTCGTCTTTGACAATTCTTCCTGCGACAACTTCGCCGATTGGAGGCCGTTCTCCGCTATGCGCAATTGGAGATTATGCCGACGAGCGATCTCAATTGCCTTATCGACGGTCAACGTGTCTGTTTGTGCAATCGCTGTGAAACTATTCACGGAGAAAATGAGAGTGGCCAAAAGGCAGGTATTACGCCGGATTTTTACCAGGATGTTTTGCTCAAGCATCGTTGTTTGCTCATGACATACGAATAGACACCGTATCGTCGGGTTTTATTTCATTCGTGCAACAATATACGGTGAATGCGCTTCCCTGTCAAAAAGTATTCGCCGGTGCGAGGTTATTAAATTGTTTCGTGATGGTTTTTTACACACTCCAGCTCAACCAAAATTGCAGAGGGATAGAGATCACTTTTGGATGGAACAGGGGGATGACATCTTACACCGCGGCAAACAATCCAAGCAGGGTATCGACGCAGTTTTCCATGCTGAACCGCCGAAGCGCATCTTCTCTTGCGGCGTAGCCAAGCGAATTTTTCAACGGCTCGTTGTCCAGTAATCTATTTATTGCCTCGGCAAGAACCGCTGAGTCGCGCGGTTCAACAAGAAGTCCCGTTTGTTGGTGCGTGATGATCTCCGGCGGTCCGCCGATATCGGTGGCAATGATCGGTTTTTTCATCGCCATCGCCTCGATCACCACAATGCCGAATGTTTCGCTGAACGAAGGAAGGACAAAAATATCCAGCGCAGCCATCAACCGCGGAACGTCGTCCGTGAACGGAAGAAATTTCACGGATTCGTCGGCATCAAGCGATCGGCAGAGCTTCTGCAAATACTCCTTATATCCCGGTTCGCCCGCCGTTTCGTCCCCGGCGATGAGAAGGAGCGTTTCTGGATGATGTTTCAGAACTTCGGGCATGGCGCGAAGAAGAACTTCCTGCCCCTTGCCCGGATCGAGGCGTCCGAGAACGCCGACGATCTTCCTGCTGTGCGGCAATCCAAAGAAGGAGCGGGCTTCCGATTGAGCGAATTGTGACGGCTCAAATCTCTCAAGATCGGTGCCGAGCGGAACAACTTTCACTTTGGCGCTTTTCATCGGTGTCGTCGCAAGCGCATTGTCCTTCATCGTGTTTGTCAGAGTGATCCAGAGCGACAAGCGCGAAAAAATCCACCGATGCCAGAGATCGCGCTTGTTGTGCCTCGAATCCATCTGCTGATAAAAAACAAGTTTGGGCGAGGGAAACAAATATGCTGCAAGTGCCGCAAGATGAATATCCTGCGACTGCATCATCACAACAAGGCCGATCTTGTGTTCCTTCAGGATGCCGGCAAGCTTGCGCGCGGCAAAGATATCTCCATACCTCCATCGCGGCATAAGCGTTGCCATCTTAATTCCCCATTCAACCGCGCGCTGCTCGAGCGGAGATGACGGCGGAACGATCACCATTGCATGAATTCCCCGGGAATTGATTCCCTTCACGAGGCGGAGTGTAGATAGTTCAAGCCCTCCCAGCGCACGGGAAAAACAGACGAAGGCTATACGTTGAGAGGAACGAGGCGGATTCATAGAAGAAACGAGCTGACTCTCGTTGGCGAACAATAATTTTGCTGAGCCAATATAAGGGGTGGGACAAGGATTATCAAGAAGAGGAGGGATGTTTACGTTCTCGTTCCCGATCTGAGATCGGGAACGAGATGATGCTGCAATGGACGCCCGCTTTCGCAGGCATGACAATTTTCTTTTTCAAACTTGAATATTGCCATTGATGACACCAGAATAAAACGTTGGGACGCTCGCACTGAGGATCCCGGTAAGAATGCTGCGTGTTATTTTGCTGCAGACGTGTCGAACACCGCCAATTGTACTTTCGCCCACGTCGAAAAAGGCTCTCCCTGATTTTCGGAGGACGATCGTCTGCCGCCTCCACCCCCTCCACCCCCGCGCCGGCCTCGTCCCCCCCCTCCGTATCCTCCGCCGCCATATCCACCTTCTCCTCCCATCCCGCCACGGCCGCCGCTTTCGGCTACACCCTCGGTGGGCCGGGGCGAACTTTTTGCATTCGAAGTCTCCGCGCCGACACCGATGACCGCTCCCGATTTTGCTCCGACCGTGAACGGACTCGTACTTCGATCGGAGAGGGGAACTTTCATTTCATAAACGAGCACGCCGTTGGCGATCTTGTACTTCGCCTCGATCCCCCCTGCTTCCGCAAAGGTCATCGGATGATGATCGTCTTTTCCCGGCCCCTCGATCTCCAGGTCGTCGGCCGGCATCGTGCTTTGTGTTATCGAGGGCTGGCTTCCCGCATCCGAACCGGCCTCCGATTCCGGACGGACGGCCTCGAACCCCATCGGATAATGGACTCCGAACTTTTGATCCTTCCCCCCTTCAACGTCGAACCAAACGGTCATCCCTCTTCTCGCAACCTGATTCCTGAGATTCCGATTGGTGGAGACCAAGCCGATATATATAAAGTCGGAATCGTTGAGAATAGCGATCGACGTTTCTTTGTCGTCGAGCAGCACGAGCGAGGTTCCCCATTCGGTGTTTCTTCCGTCGATGACAATGGGACGATTCCGCCAATGGCTTTTGAGGTCGATCATGCCGCAGCCGGCCATACAACAGAGGGAAGCAATAAGCACGCTGCGTAAATTCCGCCGGACACCGACAGCGCTTCGTCGAAAAGCGGAAATCCATCGTGAATAATTCTTCATAGACCGAGAACTTTTTGAAATTGGAATTTTAAAAAAAATGCCGCAGTGATGTTGATTAGAACACCGCCGGCGGCAAAGGTTTAACTTTTGGGATCGGACTCAGTGGCGCTTTATGTTCTTCGTGAAATCCTTCAATACCGTTTGGAGGTTCGGTTCGCCGATTTCTTCGAGGTCGTACGTCGCCCGAAGAGCCGGCTTCCTGATCTTCACGATCCGGTTCAAATCGATCGGCGTTCCGATAATGACAACATCACACGGCACCTTGTTGATCGTCTTTTCGAGGTCGTGCACCTGACGGTCGCTGTAGCCCATGGCAGGCAGGAGCGTCCCGATCTTCGGGTATGCCTGGAAAGTCTTTTGGATCTCGCCCGTTGCATACGGCCGCGGGTCGATGATCTCTGCCGCGCCGAATTTCTGAGCGGCAACCGTCCCGGCGCCGATCTTCATCTCGCCGTGGGTCAGCGTCGGCCCGTCTTCGATGACCAGTACTTTCTTTCCGGCAACGAGCTCATTACGCTCCAGCATTATCGGAGATGCGGCGTCAATGATCTTCGCTTTTGCGTTGACGCTTCGAATATTCGCACGGAGTTTCACCACCGCTTCCGGCGCGGCAGAATCGATCTTGTTGATGATGACAACGTCGGCTATCCGGAGGTTCGCTTCGCTCGGATAGTACGTCAACTCGTCGCCGGTGCGCAGGGGGTCGGCTACGACAATGTGGAGGTCGGGCTTATAGAACGGAAGGTCGTTGTTCCCCCCGTCCCAAATAATGACATCGGCGTCGTTCTCGGCCTGGCGCAGGATCGCCTCGTAATCGACGCCGGCGTAGATGATCGTCCCGCTGACGATATGCGGCTCGTACTCCTCCATTTCTTCGATCGTGCATTTATGCTTCTTCAGGTCGGCAAGAGCTGCAAAGCGCTGAACTTTCTGCTTCTCCAGATCGCCGTACGGCATCGGATGGCGGACCGCGGCAACGCGGAACCCGGATTCATGCAGCAGTTTTGCGACCTTCCGGGAAGTCTGGCTTTTTCCGCTCCCGGTGCGGACGGCACAAACGGAAATGACCGGCCTGGTGCTTTTCACCGTTGTCTCACGGGTTCCGAGAATCTTGAAATGCGCCCCGGCGGCGGTCGCACGCGAGCCAAGGCTCATGACACGGCGGTATGTTACGTCGCTGTATGAAAAGACCACCTCATCGACATTGTGGTCGGCGATCAATCGCTCAAGGTCCTTTTCTTCGTGGATGGGTATACCCTTCGGGTACAACCCGCCCGCTAATGCCGCCGGATATTTTCTTCCGGCGATGTTTGGAATTTGCGCCGCGGTAAATGCAACGACGTTGTATTCAGCCCTCCCCCGGTACACCATGTTGAAATTATGAAAATCCCTTCCAGCCGCCCCGACGATAATTGTGTTGATTCGTTTGTTTTCTGACATAACCGGCTCCTTTGTTGGTAGGATGATTCAAGATCAGTCCAGCGACCGAATGACCTTCGCTATGCGGGCAAATGCCCAGTCAATTTCCTTTTTGGTGATGACAAGAGGAGGCGCGAATCGGATGACCGAGTCGTGCGTCTCTTTGCAGAGAATATTTTCCTTCATCAGCGCTTCGCAGTACGGCCGCGCTTTGGTATCAAGAACAAGGCCGATCCATAGACCTTTGCCGCGGACTTCCCTGATATGCGGGCTTTTGATCGAACGGAGCTTTTCGATGAAATAGGCTCCGAGCTTGAACGAACGGTCCGCCAGCTTTTCCTTCACCAGCACCGTCAATGCCGCACATGCAACGGCGGCCGCGAGCGGATTGCCGCCGAACGTCGAACCGTGATCCCCCGGAGTGAACACACCGAGGATCTCTTTGCTTGACAGCACCGCCGAGACCGGGTAGAATCCTCCCGCCAGCGCTTTTCCGATGATCACGATATCCGGTCGAATGCTGTCGTACTCGAACGCGAACATCTTGCCGCTCCGGCCCAGTCCCGATTGAATTTCATCGGCAATGAGCAGCACATTATTTTCTTTGCAGAGTCGCGACGCCTCGCGCAGATATCCCTCGGGGGGAACAACAATGCCTGCTTCCCCCTGAATCGGCTCTATTAAGAACGCCGCTGTATTCTTATTGATCGCCCGCTGCAGAGCGCCGGTGTCGCCGTAGTTGACGATCGTGAAGCCGGGGGTAAACGGACCGAAACCGTTTCGATACTGTGCCTCGGTCGAGAAACTGACGATGGTCGTGGTCCGGCCGTGAAAATTATCCGCCGCACAAATGATTTCCGCCTTATTTTCCGGTATGCCTTTCACCGTATAGCCCCATTTCCTTGCCGCTTTGATCGCCGTCTCAACGGCTTCAACTCCCGTGTTCATCGGGAGTGCGGCCTCATAGCCGGTAAGGTCGTGAAGCATCTTATACAAAAGAGGAAGCTGATCGTTGCGGAAGGCGCGGCTGGTCAACGTCACCTTTCTTGCTTGCCGGGTAAACGCTTTGAGAATACCGGGATGACAATGCCCCTGATTTACCGCGGAATATGCCGCGAGACAGTCGAGATATTTTTTTCCGTCGACATCCGTCACCCAAACGCCTTTTGCTTTGTGGATGACGACGTCGAGCGGCCGGTAGTTGTGAGCGCCGTATCGCTCTTCGAGTGAGATGTAGTCCTGAGTCTTCATAGAACATTCCATGCTCCTGGTGAGTGAAGTTGCCTGAATGAATTGAGTAACAGCAGGAAGAACGGCGAGGACGTCAGGTCAAATTGAGGTAATAGGCGACCAGCGCTGAATCGAAGAGCGCCGGCGTCGGATTGCCGGCATGGTACATTTTTAATGCAGTGTCATTCATGTTCAAACAACAGTGTCAGCAGCGCCATGCGGACATACAGTCCGTTGCGTGATTGACGGAAATACACCGCGCGGGGGTCGTTGTCCGCTTCCGGGGCGATCTCCACCGAGCGGGGAAGAGGATGCATCACGACGGCATTCGATTTCATATTCTTCAACACGTCGGCGTCAATATTGTACGCCGCAAGGTCGATGTCGCTCTGCCGCAGCCGCTCGCGGTCAATATGGGTTTGATACACCACGTCGATCTGCGGAAGAATTTTTTCCGGGCTCTCAGCCAGCTCATATTCAACTCCGTGATGATCCAAATACGCGAGAATATCGGGTTTGATCTGCATCTCTTTCGGGGCGATGAAATACAGCTTCACCCGCTCAAACTTGCTGAGCAGATACGCCAGCGACCGGGCCGTGCGGCCTTCATCAAGCGCTCCGATGAGGGCGACGGAAAGGCCGTTCAATGCCTTGCATTCTCTGTAAATTGTATAAAGATCAAGCAGCGCCTGCGTCGGGTGCTGGCCGCCCGCGCCTTCACCTGCATTGATCACGGGAACGGCAGAAACTGCAGCCGCTCGTTTTGCAGCCCCCTCTTCCGAATGCCGGAGGACGATCACATCGCTGCAGCTTGCAATGATGCGAATCGTGTCTTCCAGATGCTCTCCTTTCACTTCGGAGGAAAACTCGTTCGCCCGTTCGGTCGAAAGGACGCTTCCGCCGAGCCTGTGCATTGCCGCCTCGAAGGAAAAGCGCGTCCGGGTGGAGGGTCGGTAGAAGAGCGTCGCCATGATCTTATTTTCGTAGTCGCGCGTCCCGCCGCGGGCGACGATCTTCTCCATCTGCTGCGACCTGTCGAACAACTCCATCAACAGCGGGACCGTGAACTGCTGTGATTCGATGACGTGCTTCAGATGCATTGTGTGCTCCGTTAGACTCTCATGGAACGATATGCGTGCCGGTCTTCCCATCCACAGCGTCGATCAGGCACTCATACGAAGTAATGATCGCTTCCTTCCCCCCGCTTTTAAGGTACCGGATCGCCGATTCGACTTTCGGCCCCATGCTCCCCGCGGCGAATTGCTTTTCAGCGAGATGAACCTCCATTTCCCTTACCGTCGTTTGTCCTACCGGACGCTGCCCCGGCTTTTTATAGTCGAGGTAGACCTGTTTCACGTCCGTGCTGATGATGAACAGGTCGGCGTTGAGGCTCGATGCAAGAAGTGCGGAGGCGCGATCTTTGTCGATCACCGCTTCGGACCCGAGAACGCGGTAGTGTTCCTTTTCGATCACGGGAATTCCCCCGCCGCCGACAGCGATGACGATCATGTCGAGGTTCAGGATCTTGCGGATGATGTCCTGCTCAAAAACCTCGACCGGTTCCGGCGAAGGAACGACTCTCCGGTAGCCGCGCGAGGAATCTTCGACGATATTCCAGCCGAGGGCTTTCTGTTTTTCTTCTGCGACGGTCTTCGAATAGAACGGTCCGATCGGCTTGGTCGGATTTGTGAAGGCCGGGTCGTTCTCGTCGACGCGCACCTGCGTGAGCACCGTCATGACCGGCGTGAAGAGTCCGATCTGCCGGAGCTCGTATTCCATTGCCCGTTGGATGATATAGCCGATCTCGCTCTGCGTTGTCGCTACGCAAATGTCGAGCGGGTGCGTATAGACTTCGCCCGCCGCGCGCTCGGAGCGGAGGAGCGCGGCGCCGACCTGCGGGCCGTTGCCGTGCGTGATCACCAACCGCCAGCCGCGGGCGACCATCTGCACGATGTTCCGCGCCGTTGCGTGGGCATTGGCAAGCTGTTCATCGATCGTTCCGCGTTCACCGGCGTGAATGAGGGAATTTCCCCCGATCGCTATGAGAGCAGTTTTGGGCATGGTGCTTTTTCGCTCCCCCTGCCTTTCTGAATGGATCATCCCTTCTGGAGAGCGTTGCAAGGTTTAGGTTTTCCGTATAACGCAAAACCCATCACTCATCCCCCCTTCATCAATTGATACATAATCGCTTTTTGCGCGTGCAGCCGGTTCTCGGCTTCGTCGAACACAACCGATTGTTTCGAGTCGATCACTTCATCTGTCACTTCATCCCCCCTGTGAGCGGGGAGACAATGCATAAAAATCGCGTCTCTCTTTGCCCTTGCCATGAGCGCGGCATTCACCTGGTACGGAAGAAATATTTTCTTCCGCTCCTCGGCTTCGGCTTCCTGCCCCATCGACGCCCACACATCGGTGTAGACGACGTCGGCGTTCATCGCTCCCTCTTGCGGATCGTTGACGATCTGAATGACCGCGCCGGTCTGTTCCGCATCTTCCCGCGACTGTTCGATCGCAGTCGCATGCGGCTCATAGCCGGAAGGGGAGGCCACGGTGACGTTCACGCCGAGCCGGGCCCCGGCGAACATGAGGGAATGCGCGACATTGTTCCCGTCCCCGACGTAGCAGAGTTTCAACCCTTTAAGCTTCTTCTTTTTTTCCTGGATCGTCATAAAATCCGCCATCGCCTGGCAAGGATGGGAATAATCGGTGAGTCCGTTGATCACCGGAATCGATGCGTACGCCGCCATATCGGTCACGATCTGATGGGCGAATGTCCGGATCATGATCCCCTGGACCATCCTCTCGAGGTTCTTTGCCACATCGTGAATCGATTCGCGCTTCCCGAGGCTGATCTCCGCCGGCGACAGGTAGAGCGAAAAACCGCCGAGCTGCTGAATGCCGACATCGAACGAGGTGCGCGTGCGGAGCGACGGTTTTTCAAAAATAAGGGCAAGTGTTTTTCCCTGAAGCGACCTGCTGTACCGCTTTCTGTTCGATTTCATCTTGCGGGCGAGCGCAAACGTCGCAAGAATTTCTTTCGTGCTCATGTCTCTGATCGTCAGGAAATCGCGTTTTTTCACTGATACACTCCTTCGAAAAAATAGTCGATGAAATTATTTCAACAGAATCAGTTTTTTTGTCTGAACAAATTCCCCTGCCTGCAGCCGGTAAAAATAGACCCCGCTCGGCATCGATGCCGCATCCCATGAAATAGAATATTCTCCGGGATTCATCGTCGCGTTCGTCAGCACGGCGATCTCCTTTCCAAGGATATCGTAAATTTTCAACGTCACGAGCGTTGTCTTCGCCACCGCAAAATTTATTCGCGTGGCCGGGTTGAACGGGTTCGGATAATTCTGGTCGAGCTGATACACCAAAGGGTGAACATTCCCCCCCTGCGGTCGCACCGAGGTAAACGCCCCTCCCTGTTTCAAGACAATGTTGTTGTTCGGGTCGAAAAGAACGGCGGTCGGCGATTTGGCAAACGTGAATGTAAATTGCTGATTGTAGGCCGTGTTCATGACCCGGATCGTCGAGTCCGATCCGTCGGAAAATGAAAATTTCAGTTCAACCGGCATGGTAAAGGCTGGCGCATTCTCTTGCATCTGGTTCACATTGACCATGACCTTGCGCGCCACGGAATCGATCGAATAGGTATTCTGGTAAATGGGATGATTCGGCTCTTTGAGCCATTCATCGAGAAACCAGTGAAGATCCTGGCCGGATGCATCGCTCATTTTCTGGATGAAGTCGTCCGTCACGACATTTTTCAGCCGAAAATTCGCCGAGTCGGTGGCGTAGGCTTTTATCGAAGCGAAGAACACCGAATCGCCGAGCACGTACCGCAGCATGTGAAGGACACATGCTCCTTTGCAGTACGTGATCGCATAGTTGAACATCGTATTGACGTCGGGGGTCGTCACCGCCCATTGCTGATTGTAGATCGCCCAGCCGGGGTTTTCGACGAGGTACTCATTCGCATCGTCAAGGATGGTATTTTTATAGGACGCGGCGCCGCTGGTGTACTCATCCCATAATGCTTCACAGTATGTGGCGAATGCCTCGTTCAGCCAGACATCGGCCCACGTCCCCGGGCTGATCATATCGCCGAACCAGTGGTGCGCAAACTCGTGCGACACCAGGTCCTCGTCCCATGCCCCCGGTTCCAGGCTGATGAGCGTCTGGTTTTCCATCCCTCCCCAGATAAAACCCGCTCCGGGCGCGATCGTCGCGAGGCCGATTTTTTCAAAAGGATATTCTCCGAAGAGGGCTGAGTAGTGCGTCGCCATCGGCAGGATCTTCGTCTCGATGTCGTCGAGCGCCGCGACCGACTCTCCGGCATTCCAGTAAAAGAGGACCGGAATGCTGTCGTTCGGGTTTGCCAGCGTTCTCCAATATTCTTTGTCAAGGTTGTAGCCGACTTTTCCCGTCATCACCATCAAGTACGTTGCGATCGGGTCGCGGCTGATCCAACGGTAATAGATTGTGTCGGCATTTTTTGTGGAATCGGCGAGCCTGCCGTTCGAGCCGAGTTTCACCGTTGCGGGGACTTTAGCGGTCAGGTCGAGCGTCGCTTTGTCGGACGGTCGGTCCCAGCACGGAAACCATTTGCGCGCCCCTTCGGGTTCGCAATCGGTGAACGCCATTCCTGCGCTGGCATAAAATGCATGGTCTGCAACGTTATTGTGGCGGTAATATATCCTGACGCTCGCCGTATCTCCCGGCTGCAGCGTTGAAGCGAGCGTGATTGTAAGAATGTCTCCGGAATGAGCAAAGGATTTTCCGGCCAGCGTAACGGAATCGATCGTGAGCGAAGTATTGACGGCGTTCAACTGGATGGCGCTGAGAACAGAATCAGCTTTGAACGTCATTGTGTTCGTTGCAGAATAAGAGCCGGGATACGGGGATAAGAAGCAATTGTACAAATCGACCGACAAGGTATAATTCAGGACATCAAAGGAATGCTGCGGAGTGTTGGCCGATAGAGCGCTTGTCAGAACAGCGGCTTGTTTCATCCGCTTCATCGAGCAGAGCTTGGATCCCGACATCGGGAGACTTTGCGGAAAGAGCATGCCGTTCAGGAGAAACGTCAAAGCGGCCGGAATCCCGAACAGGATCAATCCTCTTCTTAGATGTCGACAGTCTGACATAAAAACCCACTTCACGCTGAATATAAGAATTATTTCTCTCGGTTTCCCGATCCGCCGCCGGATGATGTACCCTCACGTTGTCATTCGTAGGTCAGACATTCTTGTCTGACCTCTCCTTCGAAAACACATTTCTGTTGAATAACCAATTCGTCCTAAAACTTGGCCAACAACAGAGCATTCTTCGGATATTGCCTGATCAGCTTCAGTACCGCAAGCATTGCTTCTTTCGGCGGCAATTTCGCAATGGAGCGCCTCAACGCCTGATGCGCGGCGGTGTTGCCTCCAAAGAGGAGTTCTTCCCGCCGGGTTCCGGAAACGGGAAGGTTGATCGCCGGAAAGATCCTTTCGTTCGCCATTCCCCTGTCGAGGACGAGCTCCATATTTCCCGTCCCCTTGAATTCTTGGAAGATCAATTCATCCATGCGCGAGTTGGTTTCGACGAGCGCGGTCGCGATGATCGTGAGCGATCCGCTGTGCTCGCAATTGCGCGCCGCGCCGAAAATGCGTTTCGGGATCTCGAGCGCGCGGATGTCCACGCCGCCGGACATCGTCCGTCCGCTGCTTTTCTGATGGATGTTGAACGCTCTGCCGAGCCGGGTGAGCGAGTCGAGCAGGATGACAACATCTCTTCCCGTCTCGACTTTTCGTTTTGCGTATTCGAGGACGAGTTGTGCGAGCCGGACATGGCTCCCGCGTTCGCTGTCGCTCGAGCTCGCAAAAACTTCTCCTGAAATGGAACGGCGCATGTCCGTCACCTCTTCCGGGCGCTCGTCGATGAGCAGAACAAGCAGATCGATCTTCGGGTGGTTCACGCTGATGGCGTGGGCGATCTGCTGCATCAGCATCGTCTTTCCCGCTTTCGGAGGAGAAACGATCAGCGCCCGCTGCCCTTTGCCGAGAGGACAGAAGAGATCGATGATCCGCATCGCGACATCGCTCTTCTCTCCTTCCAGCCGGATAAGTTCGTTCGGTGAAACGACGTCATACGACGAAAATTCTTTTACTGTTTTCCATTCTTCGGCAGGGAGAGAATTGATGCGCTCGATCTTCGATACCTGCGGCATCCCTCTTCCCGGTGATTCGGCGTTTCCTTCAATCGAGACACCCTCTCGAAGGCCGAAACGCTGAATAAGCGAAGCCGGAACGTGCACATCCTGATCGCCGGCAGTGAGGCCGTGCGACAGCGTTCGGATAAAACCGCGCCGTTGGGGGTCTATTTCAAGTATGCCGGAAAAGGTCGTTGACATGAAAACATGAGTAAAAAACCAGAACTGAAGCAGGGCGGGAATCCGGGGGTAGTTGCTCGTCCTTACACAATCCGTCGAAGCCGCGGTCTCTTTGAGGTCGCCGACCTCATGCACAAAGATAAGCGTCTTTCAGAGCAATGGCAAATGGAGAATAGTGATAAAAGCGGCGGTTTTGGGCAATTTTTGCAGAAATAAAGGCAGAGACGGCCGGTTTTTCGTTCCCAAACGGGTTTGGGAACGAGAGTGTGTCGGGAAGGGAATCTTTCAAAGATCCATGTAAGTCGCAATGTTTCCCGTTCCCAGGCGGAGTTTGGGAGCGCAGATTAAAAGGAGGCCGGGCTGTACCAGTAGTGGCGCGGGTCAAAGAAACCGCAGATGAACCATGCGCATGATGTTCATCAGGTCGGAGAACGCCGTCCCGATCATCTCTCCGAAGGGTAATTTTCGTTTGATCCCTTTGAACAGCGGATATTCTTCGTCGAGCGCGATGCGATCGTCCCACTTCCTGATGGTCTGTGCCGAGTCGCATCCCCAGCGGAGAATGGCGCTTTTGTCCATTCCGCCTCCTTCGATCACCTTCTTGTTCGCGACCTTGACCCCAAATTCAGAGCTGGCATCGAAGATCATTTCTCCTTTTGGGAAAAGGCCGGCCAGCTTGATGAAAAAGCTTTTGATCTCTTCCTCATCAAAATAATAGAAAACGCCCGCCGAGGAGAAGAAGACGCCGTCAACGATCTTCAGCTGATGGAGCCAGGCATCGTCGAGGAAGGAAGAGGGAATAAACCTTCTTCGCTCTGTTTCCGGGAGAAAGACCTTTCTCAGCTCGATGACATCGGGAAGATCAAGATCGTACCATGTCAGCGATCCGTTGTCGACCCTCTCGAACGTCGTATCAAGACCGCAGCCGATATTGACGATCGTTGCCGACGGATGTGCCTGCAGGAACTGACGGATCGTCCGATCGATGTGCAGGCTTCGGGCGATCCATGCGAGCTGGCTTATCGGGCTGATGTTGCGCGCTATCGCCGAAAAATCATAATCGATCGAATTGATGATATCGGCCGCCGCCGTATCGATCAACAGCGGCTTCTTTTTCCGGGCCTCCACAGCACGCCCCCATAACGGCAGAAGGAGCGTCTCTTGGACATTTTCAAGATGGATGGAGAGTTTGCGGGACATTGTTGTTTAGCGGCTGATTGGGTGAAACGGTTGAACACGAAGTTAGTGCCGAGCTTGTCATTTATCCTGACTCCTCCGTTGAGAAAAATCTTACAGCGGGACCTTTCGATTGAAGTATTTTGAATAATCACGCGGCGGAGCGGGCATATAAGTTTCTTTGAGCAGATGCGAGGAGATCAGAAAGTCCGCGGTCGAGCGGTTGCATGCCGTCGGAATATTATAGAGAACGGCGATCCGCAGCAACGCCTTCACGTCGACTTCGTGGGGCTGCGGTTCCATCGGATCCCAAAAGAAGATCAGGATATCGATCTCCCCTTCGGCGATCAGGGCGCCGAGCTGCTGGTCGCCGCCGAACGGACCCGATTTCAGCTTCAGGATCTTTATCTCATCGCGATGTTTTGCGCCGGCGTTCTTCTTCAGCGCATCGGTCACGAGTTTTCCGGTCGTCCCCGTGCAGATCAATTTGTGATCGAGAAGAGTGCCGCTGTTATAGCTCACCCATTCGACCATATCTTTCTTACAATTATCGTGGGCGACAAGGGCAACACGTTTTCTTGGATCCATTTTTTCGCCTTCGAATACTTTATCATAAAGTAAACGTGAATTAATTGAATGGCAAGTAGTTTTTGGGAAGTGTTACGTCTCCGCATTCGATGCTTTTGGACAAGGATTCTCTCGTTCCCAATCTCCGATTGGGAACTGAGTGAAAACCTTCGACCGCAGACCAAATGACCGGAGGCGCTCCTAACAGGAGTTTGGGAGCGAGGGGAGAAATTCTCAAGCCGCAAACTACCGTTTCGGGTTGAAGAATCGATCGGCGGTGATGATTGTTCATCTGCAATAAATAACAAACCCCGATCGCTTAAATAATCGGGGCTCGCTGCATCATTTACCAGGGCGTCACACCTGAGGTGCGGCCTCTTTTCTTCCGTAGACCAGGGCGACAACGACTCCCGCGATGACGTATTCAATGAGCGTCAAAACGAACCAATGGAGAGCAAGTGCGTGCGGAATCGGGAAGCTCGCATACGTGCCAAGTCCAAACCCGCTGGCAACGATCATGCCGACATAGAAGCCATACCGGATACCCTCCATGATTCCTTTGTTTTCATACCCTTTTGAGAAGATAACGACGAAAAAGAATGCAGTTATGAGTTTCACCACATGCAGCACCCACATCTTCGCCATCATATCTGCTCGCCAGACGCTCTGCATGGCCATATACGTGCTCATTAAAATGACGCCATGGATGAGTGCATCAAGGACTTCGAGGGTAAGAAATACAGCGACGAAACCGATCAACAATTTTTTCATGGATATCCTCCGCGTTGGTGGACGTGAAAAATGCTGTGACGGATTTCAAAACGAAGCAAGTATAGAGATATGGTGAGACATTGTCAAGGGGGGGTACAGCTAACAATGAACAATGATCAATGATCAATGATCGATGATCAATCAATCGTATCTGCACTCATGTCCTCATCAGCTTCTTATACTTGATCCGGTGGGGTTGGTCGGCAGTAATGCCGAGACGTTTCTTCCTGTCCTCCTCGTACTCGGTGTAATTCCCGTCATACCAGAACACTTTGCTTTCCCCCTCAAAGGCGAGGATGTGCGTTGCGATGCGGTCGAGGAACCAGCGGTCGTGAGAGATGACGACGGCGCATCCGGCAAAATTCATCAGCGCTTCTTCGAGCGCGCGGAGGGTGTTGACGTCGAGGTCGTTGGTCGGCTCGTCGAGAAGGAGAACGTTCGCCCCCTCCTTCAAAATCTTTGCAAGGTGGACTCGGTTGCGCTCGCCGCCGGACAACTCGCCGGTCCTCTTCTGCTGATCGCTCCCGCTGAAATTAAACCGGGCGACATATGCCCGTGAATTGACTTCGCGGTTTCCCAGCTTCAGAAGGTCTTCTCCTCCGGAAATTTCCTGCCAGATCGTTTTCTCCGGATCGAGGGGCCGGCTCTGGTCGACGTAGGCGAGCTTTACCGTCTCGCCGATCTTGAACTCACCGGAATCCGGCTTTTCGCTTCCGGTAATCATGCGGAACAATGTCGTCTTGCCGGCGCCGTTCGGACCGATCACCCCGATGATGCCGCCGTGTGGGAGGGAAAAGTTCATGTCTTCGACCAGAAGATTGTCGCCATAGGCTTTTGACACATTATGGGCCTCGATAGCGACGTCCCCGAGCCGTGGACCGGATGGGATGAAAATTTCCAGCTCTTCGTTCCGCTTCTCTGATTCGTCGGCGAGCATTTTCTCGTATGCCGCGATGCGCGCCTTGCTTTTCGCGTGGCGCCCCTTCGGGTTCATTCTAACCCATTCCAGCTCTTCCGAAAGAGCCTTCTGCCGTTTCGATTCCTGCTTCTCTTCGACGCTGAGCCGTTGCTGCTTCTGCTCGAGCCAAGAGGAATAATTTCCTTTGAAGGGGATGCCTTCGCCCCGGTCCAATTCCAGGATCCAGCCCGCCACGTTATCAAGAAAATACCTGTCATGTGTTACCGCGAGAACGGTTCCTTTATACTGACTGAGATGCTGTTCAAGCCAGGCCACGGATTCGGCGTCGAGATGATTGGTCGGTTCGTCGAGGAGGAGAACATCGGGTTCCTGCAGAAGAAGCCGGCAGAGGGCCACGCGGCGGCGCTCGCCGCCGGAAAGAACGCTTACCGGGGTCTCTCCTGGGGGACAGCGAAGAGCGTCCATTGCCTGCTCCAGCTTGCTGTCGATATCCCACGCATTGAGATGGTCGATCTTCTCCTGAAGATTTCCCTGCTTTTCCAGCAACTTGTCGATGTCGGCATCAGGCTCGCCGAACTTCGCGGTCACCGCCTCATACTCTTTGATGAGTGCAACGATCTCATGAACGCCTTCCTCCACGATCTCTTTCACGGTCTTCGCCGGATCGAGCTCCGGTTCCTGCGGCAGGTAGCCGAATGAGATCCCTTTTTGCGACGTGATCTCGCCGATGTATTCTTTGTCGATTCCCGCGATGATCCGGAGGAGCGTGCTTTTCCCGGCCCCGTTCAACCCGAGTACGCCGATCTTCGCGCCGTAGAAGAACGAGAGATAGATGTCCTTCAGGACCTGTTTGTTCGGCTTGTGGATTTTCCCGACGCCGACCATCGAGAAGATGATTTTATTGTCGCTCACTGAACTTCCAGGGTGATATATTTCTGATGAGGGTTTAAGAACGCTGTGACGAACTGCGAAACACCGCCTATCGATGGTGAGGTGACGTTACCCTGCCGTTTCCTGGCCTGTATCCAAATACAGAACCTTATCATCGGCGTTGTAGCCGAAGAGCTCACCGTACCTCGCCCATCCGACCATCGTTTCAAAAAGTTTCTCGACATCTTCATTGGGAAGGATGATGGCGAGCTGTTCAAGGACGATCTCTTCGTCGAGGTTCAGCGATTCGTTCTTCTGCAGCATACCGGAGATGACCTCGAACAGTCTCAGCGAAAGGAGCTGTTGTTTGAACAGCAGCTTTCTGTTGTTGACGTCCGCCTTCAGGAATTGCTTTCCGGTGTCGGTGAAGACGACGTTGTGCTTCGGCGTATCGACAAAATCGAGCAGTTCGGCGGCTTTGACCACAGTGATGGTAGAGCCGAAGTCTTTTCCGGTCTTCTGCGCAAGGTCGAAAATGTCGACGGTGCCGTTGTTGTCGTCAAGAATTTCCAGCAAGCCGAGGATCTCTCCCGGTGCGGCATACGGCAGCGGCTCCACATGGCGCGCTACCGCGGTCGGCACAGAAGGAACCGCTTCGTCCGGAATGATCGCGCTGGTGATGATGTCGTGGATGCGGTCGATCATCGTGAGAAACGCGGGAGAGCGCATGTCGCGCGGATGCGGCATGTCGTTCTGCAAAATGATGCGGATCGAGCCCGGATTGCTGCCGAGCACGACGATGCGGTTCGCGAGGAAGACCGCTTCGCGGATATCGTGCGTCACGAACAGGACGCTCTTGATTTCCACCTTGTGGTCGAGCCAGAGATTGAGCACTTCGGCGCGCAGGTTCTCCGCCGTCAGTACGTCGAGGGCGCTGAACGGCTCGTCCATGCACAGCAGCTCCGGCTGGACGACGATCGCGCGCGCGATGCCGACGCGTTGTTTCATCCCGCCGGAAAGCTCCTTCGGGTATGCCTCTTCAAAGCCTTCCAAGCCGACCTTATCGACCGCCTGCCGGACGCGGGTACGGAGATCTTCCTCCGGAAGCTGGAGCCATTCCAGCCCCATCGCGATATTCTCATGGACCGTCAGCCAGGGATACAGGGCAAAATTCTGAAAGACGATCGCCGCGCGCGGGTGGAATCCGACGAGCGGCTTTTCATAGGCGAGAACTTCTCCCGTCGTCGGAGTGATAAGACCGGTGAGGATGCGCATCATCGTCGACTTCCCCGACCCCGACGGCCCAAGAAGAGCGACGATCTCGCCCGGATGGATCTGCAGCGAAACATTTTCCAGCACTTTCAAGTCCGCACCGTTCGGAAGCGTGAACTCCTTGCAGACGTTGCGGATTTCGGCGATAGCGATCGAGTTCATTTGTTCAGGCTGTATTGGGTTTCTGCAATGCGATAGAGTTTTTTCCAGAAGAGTTTGTTAATCGTGACGACCGTTGCTGCCATGACAAGGACGCTCGCGGCGAGGATGCCGAAGTTCGCGGCGTCGGTGGCGTCGGTGATGGTGGAACCGAGCCCGGTCGCGATCAATGTCTTGTCGCCAAAATGGACGTACTCCGCAACGATGCTGGCATTCCAAGCGCCGCCGGTCGCCGTCACCCAGCCGGTGACCAGCGACGGAAATATTCCGGGAAGGATGAGGCGTTTCCATACCTGCCACTTCGTCAACCGCGAGACGTTCGCGACTTCACGGAGGTCCTGCGGAATCCCCATGGCGCCGGCGATCACATTAAAGAGAATATACCATTGCGTACCGAGGAGCATCAGCACGACCGCGCCGATCTCGATGCCGATGCCCGCGCCGGAGAGAACCATGATCACCAGCGGGAAAAGCATCGGTGCGGGGAACGACGCGGCAACTTGCGCCACGGGCTGGAGGATGCGCGACAATTTCGGGTTGAGTCCGATGGCAACGCCGGCCGGTACCATCAACGCCGTGCCGACGACGACGGCTACGAACACGCGGATGAACGTAAAAAGGAGGCGCAAAAAGATCGTCAGCCATTCGGCGGCTGCGACCTCGGCAAAAAGGCCGAACATTTTCCACGAGCCCAAAATAACGGCCGCCAGCATCGCGGCGGTCACAAGCCAGCCGGAGATCTTCTTAAACAATCGGCTTGCCTGAACCGAAGAAATCGCCTCACGCTTTTCCAGCGCAACGATGCCGTTTGTCACGCTCACCGACACGGATGCGTACATCGGATTCCACACGCTTTCCCGCGCAAATTTCAGCAACTTCGATTCCCGCAGCATATCGAGCACGAACGACTTCTCCGTCTCGGAAGCTTCCGTGTCCTCAAATTTATATTTCTGCGCCCACGCGACGATCGGCCGCCAGAAGAACTGGTCGACGACAACGATCATCGTTGTCATGGCGATGATGGCGTAGATCATGGCCGGGACATTTCCGTTCGCGATGGCAACGCTCATGTAGGAACCGATCCCCGGGAGCCGGAAGTCTCTTGTCCCCAAAACGAACGCCTCGTTAATGGTGAGAAAGAACCAGCCGCCGGCCATCGACATCATGCTGTTCCAGATCAATCCGATCGCAGAGTACGGAAGCTCCAGCTGCGTGAACCGGCGCCACCATCCGAGCCGGTACACGCTCCCCGCTTCACGCAACTCCGACGGTATCGCGCGGAGCGAATTGTAAAAACTGAACGTCATGTTCCAGACCTGCCCCGTAAAGATCATGATGACCGCAGCAAGTTCGAGGCCGATGTTCGACGTCGGGAAGAGGGCAACGAGCGCCAGGACGAGCGTCGGAAGGAATCCGAGAACAGGAATGCTCTGGAGGATGTCGAGAAGGGGGATCATCACCTTCTCGGCGCGCCGGTTATAGGCGGCGACGTAGCCGTAGACGATCGTGAAGACAAGCGAGATACCGTACGCCACGAACCCGCGGACGAGGGAAAAGAAGGTGTACTTCGGCAGGGCGAGCGGCGAGAGATCGATGTCGACTTTCGGGCGAAGAACGCCGTTCCATTCTTTCCCGACGCCCACGAGACTGTATAACAGCGCCGCGAGCGCAAGGAAGACCAGCGGGTCGACCCAGCTCACGGAACGACGGAGGCGGACGTAGGCACGAATCAGAGACATGAAAAGCGAATTGGATTGCTATGAAGATAGAGAAAAGCGGTATGAGAGGCAATACAGAAGCGATGATGGGAATATTATTTTACAGAAACAGAATTCTTACGGAAGAATCTTTTGCAGTATGACCATGAGGCTTCGCTGGCAACCGCTCTGGCATGAACGGTCTCCTGTTTTCTCAGCCGGAGAATTTCCGCGCACCGATCCGCGGTATTCGGATGCGTGCTGATCCATTCGAGCCGTTTGGGAAAGTCGTTCGTTTCCCGCGACAAACGAAAAATCACATCGGCAAAGGATTGCGGGTCGATGTCGGCCCTTGCCATCATGTGAACTGCGGCCGCGTCTGCTTCGCTCTCCAATGTTCTGTCGAACGCCGTCGAGGAAAGGAGACGCGCGGTTTCGCGGGCGATCTCAGAGCCGGCGTCCCCCCCTGCAAGGGTCGTCAGCATCGACAGACCGACTTCCTTCCTCAGCCGCTTCATGACATGCCCGTGCTGAATGTGGCCAATCTCATGGGCGAGGACGCCGCTCAATTCTTCCGGGGTTTTACAGTAACCGATCATACCGGTATAAACGACAAGCTGACGGTCCGGAAGAGCGATCGCGTTCACCTCATTGCTCACGATGATATGGAGGGTGATCGAGGAATCGGCAATGCCGTTCGCCGTGCAAAGCCGCTCCTTTATTCCTTCGACAACGTGATAGACCGTATCTGAGCCAAGCTCACCGTTCCTTTTTTGCAGCTCATCAAGAATTAACTCTCCGAGGTTATGCTCGGCTTCTCTTGTCAATTCATCGACGCGGAACAATTTCAAATAGTCGAAGCGGCTCAACAGAAACCAGGTCCCGAAAAAAAGCACTGCGATGGCGGCGAAATGACCTGCGATCCTTGACATGTTATGCTTTCACCAGCATTTCCGTGAGCGGACCGAAGAACCACCAGACAACATGGTTTCCTTTTCGCGTCCGAGAGGCGGCGTGGATCGTGGCGATAAATTCGGCGAGGTTGAAAAGAATGATCGTGAGGAGGTACGAGACATAACCGTTCGAGATCGTCGTCCGGTCGAATATGATCCCGAGCGTCCAATACAATCCGGCGGCATTCACCGGCAGCGTGAAGAGCTGCGCCAGCAGGGTCTGGGTACAATGCCAGCGGACAAAGTATGCCGACTTTCTGTTTGCAAAATAAAAGATTGCGGATGCAATCACGTTGACGATCGGCAGCGGAAGCCCGGCCATGATCACGACGAGCGACATCAGGTAGCTGTTCGACGCGCGCTCGGATTCATACTCGTCCGGTCTGTAAAAAAATTCCCCCGGCGCCATGCTATAATCCCTTTGCGATATTCCAACACCAGTTGAGAGCGACGATCGCGGCGGCACAGAGAGCAAGAGGTTTGTTGCGAAGCAGGAGCTGCTCTGTGCGCAAATAGTGACGGTAGAAACTGTCGCTTCTCCGGAGCACGTCGGCCGCGATCCAAAGCGGAATGACCACGATCCCAGCAGCGAGCAGGAAGCCGAACGGATTCATCATCAGCGATGCGCGAAGTTCGCCGTTCATTAAAAGGAGAAGCGAGCGCGTTGTGCCGCACGACGGACACGGAAGTCCGGTGACCTCTTTGAACAAACAGACCGACGGCAGCGCTGAATGTTGTGAACCTTCGATAACATTCCATCCCAGCCACGCATAACCGACGAGCGACAATCCGGCCAGGAACACATAAAGATTTCTTTTAGCCATTCAACGCTCAATACATGACTTGCAGAATACGGTTCAAATTATATTCGCGCGTTTTTCCGAGGATGAGAAACCAATCAACGATCGTCCAGATACCGAGCCCGCCGCAGGTTATCAATTTTGCGATGCCGAGACCGATCTCGCCGAGCATGAACCGGTCGATGCCGAAGTGTCCGCCGATGAGCGAAACAATGAGCATCGTTGTCGGATCCTTCAGGTTGGCCCCTTGTACCTGAAGGAGCCTTGAATCGTCGAGCTTCGACAATTTTTCGCGGATGGCGTTCAGCTGGTATCCTTCAAAATACTTCGAGGACATCATCATGTACATGTCGATCTTTTGCTGGTCCATAGAAATATCCTTTCGATGATTGATGGCTGGGCCCGGTGAGGTTTCCCCGGCTTGTGAGTGGAGCCGATCCCTTTTTATGAAATAAACCCCCGAAACTTAACAATCGGTAGAAGAAAAAGCAATCGGAAGTTTAGGTGCTGTTCCACATTCGAAGCGTTTGGGCAAAGGTCCTCTCGTTCCCAATCTCCGATCGGGAACGGAGTGAAGATCTTCAGCCGAAGGACAAGTTACCGACACAGTTCCCAGACGGCGTTCGGGAGCGAGAGGGGGAATTCTCACCCTGTAACACTGCCGAAGTTCAGGTGGCGGGGTCCTTTGAAATGTTGGGAGCGAAAAGAATAAAACATCCAATGCCCCCTGATTCCTGTCACCGCCGCACAACAAAATTGAATCCTCCCGTCCTTAAGCCGGCGAGCTGCTTCACCATCCTGGAAACGACCCGGTCGACCGATTTCGCCGTTTTTAGAAAATTAATGTAACGAAGAATTTCCTTCTTCCGGTGCGGGGGGAGCCGTTGAAACGTCCGATGCGCTTTTCTGTTCTTTGCAAGCGCCCGCTTGAATTTCGGATGGATCGGAATAATGCGCGGCCTGCCGTCAAACTCAAGTTCAACGTTTGCCCGGTCCCCCACATCGATCCCCGCCGCTTTCCGCATCGGCGTGTTAAGGTACAATCTGTGCTTCCCCCGGTACTTCACGATCGTTTGGATGAAGCGATGGCCATTCAACTTCCCCGTTACGGGGAGTGGGCCCGTTGTTTTACCGGCCTTTTTGAATAATGCCGATAAAATTTTCGCAGGGACCTCGACATAGGGATTGACGCCGATGATGCGAATGGTATCGGAGAACGATTTCATTGAATTAAAGAGATCGCGCTTGTGGTCTAAGAGGGTTGACGTGGAACCGGCGCAGAAGTTACACTGGTTTGTCTTTGAACAATGTATTTCCTTTTACCAGCCATGACACGCCAAAGGCCAGAAGGGCTACAGACTCGAGGATCAGGACGGGGTTGCTTGAGGCAAGAAACGTCTCCCGGAGAAACAACGTATAGATGGTGATAAAGAGAATGGCAAGAAGCATGACGATGCCGCAAGCGCGATAGATCATATTCCTTCGTTTCTTCTCCTTCCCCATCACGCCGGGGTGCCGCCGTGTGAACAGGAATATTGAATTGTATGAAAGAGCGAGGAAGAACAACGTTCCGAAAATGAGGTGGATCGTTCCCGAAACGCCGTCATCGATAAGAAAAATGCCGACGCGTACGGTCCTCCCGGAATACATTGCGGTTGGAAAAAGGATCATCCCCATCGCAAACACTCCGCTCATGTTAACAACGATGTCGTCGATCCTTTCATAACCTTTGTAGGAGATGAGGAACAGCGCAACACCGCTCAAGATCCCCACAAAAAAATCGCGCATGTTGGTATAGTAATAACCGCTGATCGATCCCTGGAGTGTCGGCTCTCCCTGGGTGAACCCTCCGAAGACCACGACAATGGGGAGCAGAATGCCGAGAATTCCGATCAATCTTCTCATCGCTAAATACGAAACGATCAGACTTCTTTCCCGGTTTGTCGATAATCTAAAGGCCATGGCAGATTGTCACCATCATTTTTTTGAGGAACGGTATCGCTCCTGTCGTGGTGTGTTTTGCGGTGTGCCGGTTAACTTTTGGTCTCCGGATTTTCCTGGATGAGATAGAGGCGGTTGTCCTCGACACGGTACATCAGCGGGGCGATAACGATTTTCGGATACCGGAGCCGGAGCCGTTTCACTTCGCTGAGAATGAAATCGACTTCGTTGCCGATCTCGAACATCGGTGCAAAGTGGAAGAAATGCTCCTCCGCCGATTGCTGCTGCCAGCCGGCGGCATTCACCAGGCCCTGGACGAACTGCTCTTTGCGCGCGATCAGGTTGACCATGCCGCATTGCGTATGGCCGATCAGCGCGATGCACCGTACACCGCCGACGGCGATCGCATACGAGACCTTGAACTCGCTGTACCGCAGGTTCGCGCCCCCCGTTCGGATGATGAACGCAAAATTATCGGGGATGTGGAGATGCTTGCGGTTATCCATACACATGCCGATCAAAAGCTGGGCGCTGGAATACTGCTCAAAATTTCGCTCAAGGTTGTGGTATTCCAACAGAAGCCCGACCGGGGTATCGCGGTACTGGGGGGGAATATCTTCTCTGGACGTTATTGCCGCTAGTCTATGCATTCAACTTCCACTATTTAATTCAATCGAAAACATGCCCAACAAAGTAACGGTTGTTTTTCCCTTAATCAATACCGGGAAAAGAAATTCATGGTAAATTGAAGATCGTTAATTGATAGCTGTTTACGGTCGCTTTCCTGCTTTCATTTTGTATTCCTGCGCTTTAGCATTGTTGCCGAGCGCCGCATAGCATGCCGCCGTGTTGAGATACCCTCCCTGAAAATTCGGATCGAGCTTTATCGCTTGGAGAAAATACGGGAGGGCTTTCGAATACTGCTTTTGGTTGGCAAAAATAGCTCCAATATCGTTTTTGATCTTTGCTGAGCCGGGAGATAATTGTTCTGCCTGCTGAAAATCGAAGAGCGCTTCTTCAAATCGTCCCGCCTGAGCGAGGAACACGCCAAGCGACGAGAAAAAATCCGGGTTGGTGGGTTGGAGCCGGACAAGCGCTTTGTACGCATCGATCGCCTTGCCGATATTTCCCGCTGCCACTTCTACCTTGGCGCAGTTGAGCCATATCCGTCCGTTCGTGGAATCGAGCGCGACATACTTTTCATAGCATGCTGCCGCTTGAATAAATTCCCTGTGGTCGCGATGGTACACCGCAAGCTCCTCGTATGCATCGAGACACGCCTGAACATCCCAGAGTTTTTTATCTTCAAGTGTTTCAAACCGAGCCACCGATCGCCGAACATCTGCATTGAGCGTGATCCATGCGCCCGTCTGCAGCAGTGCGACCACGCCCAGTATCAGCAGCGCGCGGTGCCTTGTTTCTCTATTATCTACCACCGACACCCACAGAGCAACGGCCGCTGCGGGGATGCCAACGCTGAACGGCGCCGGAATACCCCAATCCCTGCTCATGCCGAGCGGACAGGTCACTGCGACGATGAATACAACACCGCACCCTGCTGCAAGTAGGAGGAACCTTTCAGACGTTTCCAGCGGATGCCGTTTTTTCAGCGCCACCGCGACCGCAGCGACGAGAAGGACGATGCCGGCGGGAACGGCCAACACCAGCAGATCAGCAACATCCGCAGCATGACTCAGAGCGAATAATGTGTATGGCTGCTGCTTTCCGGCCGGACCGCCGACAGGAAGTATGTTGGCTGCGGCATCGTGTACAACTTGCCGTAAAAAAGCGTAGGAATATCCTGAAACGGCGAGAGCGGCAATGAAGACGACACCTGAAAGAAGTAACGCTCCGAACGCTTCCGCGGCCGCTCCGCGGCGGACGGCGATATAGACAAGATAGAGAAGGGCCGGGATGAAAGCCGCCGCGCCTAAGTTCATCGATAACAGAAATCCGTATGCGGTGACGGCCCAATAGAGCGAAATTCTTTCCTTCAAATATCCGGCGCCGAGAAGAAGAAAGAGGAAAATTCCGGCGTAACCGGGGGCGTAGTTCTCGACGGAGCCGAAAAAGAGCATGCTCACTCCCGATGCCAGGAACAAAAATAAGATCAGGATCCTATCGGTTTCCTCTTCGACGAATAACCGTATGCCTTTCCAGGCGATAAATGTAAAACAGGCACCCGACAGCACGCTGAGCCACAGATAAGCATCCTCGGCGGGTGAAACACTTTCAAAGAACTCGAAGAGCCGGCTCAATTGGAAGATGAAGAAGCCGACGAGCGGCTCGCGGACAAAGCCGGTCAGGTTGAGGTTGTCCATGTTCTCCGGGACCTTCAGGCTCCGCAGCCGGAGATAACCGTCGCCGAGAAAATATGTCGCCGCGCGAAAGCGGATGAAGAGGAAAATGAGAACGGCAATGAATGCCATTCCGAGGAGCAGTCTGAGTACCGGCCGCCACGAGCTTTCCCATTCCGCAAACGAACGAAGAAGGTCGACCAGGAAAAACTGAACCTGCGGGATCATGACACCGAGCATCAAGGCGCAAACAATGAACCGCACTTCAATGCCGTAGAATGCCAGGGAATGGAACCCCCAATTCCAGGCGGTCGGCTGAAATGCGGACCAGAGGTCTGCTGCGACAAAAGCCCCGACAAAAAAATATATGACCGGAAAGACAAGCCGGTCTTCCGATTGGTCAGGAATGGGTTGCTCTGAAGTCGACATTGGAAAGGCCTATGCAAACGGAAAGGTTGACATCGCGCGGGAGTACATCCTCGGCAGACGGTACAGTTGAGTTCACGAACTCGTAATCATCAATGAGTATGGTCTGGTACCCGACGGTATAAAACTCTTCAAAATTTTTTCCAAATGCAACTTGAAGATACATCAGGCGGCGGTGTCTTTTCAAAAGATGTCCGGAGCCGGCCTGCAAGACGCTGTGCGGCCCTTCGACTCCGCGCTTTTTGGCGGGAGCGGGGTGGACAGCCCGACTCTATACTTTTCAAAGCAAAAAAAAACGCTACCATGCATCATGTTTCGGCAAGTTCATCATAGAAAAATGCTCTTCATTATTCGTTGGAATGAAGCGCAACAGTGTTGCCTTCCGAGTCCTTGAAGAATGCCATGTAACCGGTCTGCTTGTCGATGAGCGTCTTCGGCATCGTGACTTTGCCGCCGGCTTTCTCGATACGATTGAGCACAAGCTGCAAATCAGGGTTGGCGTTCAGATAGATAATGGACCCGGATCCGCTCGGCGTGTGCATTTTGCTTTGAACGAGCGAGCCCCCGACAGCCCCGTTTGTGCCGTCCGCCGGAAACATCGCCATCTTCATGTCCCCCGCTCCCCCCTGCGTCAGCGAGATCTCAAAGATGCTCTCGTAGAATTTTGTCGCCCTTTTGATGTCTGCTGCCGGAATTTCAAACCAATTCAGTGCATTTGTATCCTTGCCCATCTTTTTACCCATCGCTGCTCCTTGGTTATCGTGTTAATAAAAAGCCGAATTCGCCGACGCTACGCGGCTTCCGTCGATTTGCTGAACCGAATCACTCGCATCCAGCTTAACACCTTGATCAGGGGATACGTCGGATCGATCTCAAAAAAACGCACCGCAAAATTTGTTCTGCTCGGAAATTTGTGATGATTGTTTTGAAAAAGCTCGCCGAGCGTGAGGAAGTCAAACGGAAGCGAATTTCGGGATCTATCTCCGGTGTCCCTGAAATTCACGTAGCCGTATTTGTGTCCGCACCAGTTGACGATCCCTCCATGGATCGGTCCCATGATGAAGTGGAACGGAAGGAGAAGGTAGAACCAGGCACTCGGTGCAAAGAGAATGTAAAAGGCGATGTAAAACGCGACCCATGCATACCGCACCGTCCACGTATCTGCAAATCTGTCGAAGGCCTTCCATTCGGGGATGTTTTTATCGAACCCTTTTTCCGGTTCAACCCGGTGGAGCAGATAATCAAGATAGATATCCTTCGTTCTCCACATCATTCTGAACATGCTGCGAAAGTAATAGGGCGAGTGCGGATCCTTCTCGGTGTCGCTGTACGCGTGGTGCATCCTGTGCATGATCGCGTAAGCCCGCGGGTTAAGGAAGGACGATCCCTGCGTGATAAAGGTCGTCACATAAAATGTCCTCTCCCAGAATTTCGACATCGTGAACATTTTGTGCGCCGCGTAACGGTGCAAAAAGAAGGTCTGGCAAAACAACGACAAGAACCAATGGGCGACGAAAAAGACAACAATAACCATGAAAGGCCTCAGCGAGATATGGTGATAAAATGCGCTCCCTTGCAAACCATGGCATTCCTTTTCCCTGACAAGATTTCTTTAATCGGGGAGAGCGTTTGAATGTTACGAAGGACGGAACCGTGTTGAGCGAATACGAATATAACCGGAAATTTCTTCGATTAGTTTCCCCGTGACTTGTCCAACGCTTCGTAGTACTTGCGGATCAGATCCTGATAGTCTTTCGAGTACCCTTCTTCCATTGCTTTCAGGAGATCCTGACGGAGACCGTTCTGTTCCGGCTGGTCCTGAATTTCGGCCGGACTCCGGCGAACGGGCGTTACTCCGGCGGCCGACGTGCGCCGCTGCTCATAGTCCCGCTCTCGCATCGAGGTTTGCGCGTCGAGCATGCGCGACAAAATTCGCTGCTGCTGCCGGAGGGTGTTCGGGTTGACGTTGTTCTGCTGCAGGTTCTCGACGACTTCCTTCATGTCGTCGGCGATTCGCTGAAGGTCCCCCAGGATCCTGTTCTTGTCCTGGCTTTCCCGCGCTTCTTTATTGAGCTGCTCGAGCGATTTTCGGACCGCGTCCTGTTGATTTGCCAGCCGTCCCATCGCCTGAAGCTGTTCCTGCGAAAATCCTTTTCCGGATGACAGCTGCTCTGTCTGGGCGTTGATGCTTTGCTGCTCTCCTGCCATCCGCCGAAGCTGTTGCAGGAGCGAGGCGCCGGCTCCTCCCCCCTGTCCCCCCTGCTGAATCGCGTCCATCGCCGACTGGGTAAGCGTGGCGGCTTTGTTCAGCGACGTCATTGCTTCGGCCTGCGCCGAACTCGAGAACTGCCCGTTGCGCTGCTCGAGCCCGTTCATCGACTGCGACATTTCCCCCATCGCCTGTCCGACGGCTTTTCCCATTTCCGGCGTCACGGCAAATGATTTCTGACTCAAGCCGACTAAGCTGTTGGCGACGTTCGCGAGGTCGCTCTGCAAGCCGAGCTGTTTTTCCGCGTTTTCACGGAACTGTTCCGAGTTGGGAGAGAAGCCTTTCGTTTGATTCTTCAGATCCTCCTGGCGCTGTGAAATATCGAGCATATCCTGCATTGCTTTCCGCAGCGTGTTCACTGCTTCGTTGGTTTCGTTGCTCAACATCTGTTCCTGCATCTCTGACATCCGCTGTGCCATTTCCTGCAATGCTTTGGCCGCTTTTTCCTGCTCCTGCATCGCACGCTGCTGCTGCCGGCGGCGAAGCTGATCCGCACTTTGCTCCATCGCCTTCTGCAGTGCGCTGTCGCGTGCGGCTTCTTCGGCTTTCTCAAGGGCTTTCATCGGCATATCCTCGGGGAATTCCTCCATCTTCTTCCGAAGCTCTTCGAGCTGCTTTTGCATCTCTGCCAGCTGCTTGCCGATGTCGTCCTGCTTTCGCGCAAGTTCTTCCGTTTGTTTTCCGGATGTCGAATCTTCCGCCGTCTCGCGCTCAAGGCTTTCCTGCTGCTTCTCCATCTCGGTTGACCGCTTCACCATCTCGTCCATTTTTTGCTCGACCTGGATCCTTTTGAGCAGTTCCATCGTTCTCTCGATGCTTTGGCGGAATGCTTCCTCCGAAAACTGCACCTGCTGCATCGCCTGCCGCAGCTGCTCCGGCGAGACGTTCTGCATCGCGTCCTGCATTCGCTTCATCGCCTGCTGAAATTCGGGGGAGTCGATCTGCTGGAGCAATTGCTGCAGTTCCGAGTATTTTTGAAGCGTCTCGTTCGAGAGGATATGATTCTTCTGCATCGTCTGCGCCGTCGTGTCGAGCGATCTGCTGATGTCATCAATTTTCTTTGTCAGTTCCTGGTACCGCTTCAGCGTCTCCTCGGCCTTTTTCTGTTTCTGCCAATCGAGGGGCTGATTTTTTTTCATCTCTTGAGAAATTTCGTTCAGCTCCTTTTTCAGATCCTGTTCTTCGCCGAGCGACTGGTCGAGCTTTTCGATAGCCTCGTCCTGATTCTTGTCTGCATCCGCGAACACTTCGTCGAGAGAGGGAAGCCTAAGCAGGTAGGTTTCACTGACCCCCTTTTTAGGGCCGGAAATATTGTCGTTGTCGAAAACTTCGGCTCGGTATTCCACAACATCCTCCGGAACCAATCCCATCGGCGACAGATCCCATTGGAAACCGACTTCGGCATCGGCCGATTGCTTTTCCCCGTCGGGAAGAGGAATGGAAACGGCTGTGTAGCTTGTATCAGGCTTTTCATACCGCGAGTGGACCAGACGATACTTGAGGTTGAGCGCAGTGAAGCCGAAATCGTCATGGATGTTGAGCCGCAGAGGCAATTCCATTTTATCGACAACGTCGATGTTCTTGCCGGGATACGTGATCGAAACGGTAGGCGCCTGGTCCGGCGTTTCAGTAAGTCTATATTCTATCGGATCAGCATTGGTGAAACCCTCGCTGTCTTCGAGGAGGACATGATAAGAACCTTCGCGGTGAAGAATCAGTTGACCTGAATAGGCGCCGTCCCGAGGCTGCAGGCGCACCTCATTTCCATCTCTGAAGATGAGCGTTCCCCGGTCCAACGGCTTATTCGGCGTAATATGCCAGCGGATCAGCGTTCCGGGAAGCGCCGTTACATCGCCGGCATTATCGTCCAGCGCCTGCTCGGGAAGACGCGAGTACGAGGGAGGGGTCAGATGCACGATGAGCGATCTGACCACCGGCCGGTCGATCACGCTGATGGTATAGCGTGAACTGTGAATGCCTTCCGCCTCAGCAGAATATTCCGCAGACTGTCTGAGCGAAGAAAGTATGTAATGGAATTGTCCCGCAGAGTCGGACTGAACGTCTACCCTGTCTTCTGAGGAGATGCCGGTCTGCCGAATGGAAAGGGTGATCTTTTTCGGCATGGAGCGGCGGATCGGCCCTGCCGCTTCCGCATTCTCGATGAGCGAGATCGCTACCGGCACCGATTCCCCTCTGACGATTTCCGCGTTTCCCGGGCGGACCAGGAACGTGAAGGCAGCGGGCTGGCTGAATTCAGTCCGGAAGTGTACAAGCCGATTTGCCGAAGGCAGGAGATCAAACTGAGGAATAAGAAAGAGGATGATCGTGAAAACGGCAACGACAGCAAGATACCTTCCCGCTTTTCGAACCTGGTTGAACGAAACAACATCGGTGAAAGAAAGCTGAGCCGCTGCTTTCTGCAGATCGCCGAACGATGCATCAATGAGTTCCGGCGAATAGTCTGGATGAAAACCGGGCGCAGCGCTCTTCTTGGCATCGTGCTCATTAAAGATGTCAAGAATGTTCCATAATCTGTCCTTAATTTCGGGGAACGCTGTGCCGACGAGCGCCGCGACTTCTTTTTCAGAAATGCTCTTCAAAACATTTTTCCATCGCAGTAGCGGTTCGAGGATGAACAAGCCGGCACAAAGAAGAAGAGCGGTCGATCCAAGGACGATGATCGATGTCCTGAAAAGGGGATCTCCATGAGAGAGCGCCTCATTCGCGGAGAAGCCGGCGATCAACCAGAAGGCAAAGATTGCCGAACGAAGTATTCCCCGAAAGATCCTCTCTTTATAGATGCGCGAGCGGACCTTTGCCAACCGCCGGCGCATTTCCGCGTAGATCGGAGTGCTTTTGATCTCTGTTTCGTTCATACCAGCTTCACCGCTCATACCCAATACGTTACCTTATTGCGTCAGGACCCAGAAAAGCAGATTTGTCCCGAACCGGAGCGCTTCCTGCCGTTTCTCCTCCGGGTCTTTGTGAACGTCCGGGTCTGCCCATCCATCGCTCGGGTTTGATTCGTACGTATAGTAGACAACAAGCCGGCCCTTATAGAAAATCCCGAATCCCTGCGGCGGCTTGCCGTTGTGCTCATGGGTTTTCGGGACGCCGTTGGGGAAATCGAACACGCAATGATACAAACCGTACGAAAACGGCAGCTCAACAAGATTCTCTTCGGGAAAGACCTTCTTGATCTCTCTGCGGAACGCTTTGTCCATTCCATAGTCGTCGTCGGCGTAGAGAAAGCCGCCGTGCTCAAGATAGGTACGAAGGCGTTGGACCTCGTAATCGGAGAAGAGGATCCCACCGTGTCCCGTCATGAAGATGAACGGGTATGAAAAAAATTTATCGTCGGAAATCTCGGTGAATTCATATTGAGGATCGACGTCAATGCCGGTGTACTGCTTCGCAAAATTCAGCAGGTTCACCTCTCCCGAAGGATCATTATACCAATCCCCTCCCCCCGAATACTTCAAGCGTCCGATGCGGAATTGAGATTCAATCCGTTTGGGCTGGGAGCCGGCGGCATCAATAAGGACAAGCGCAAATACGGAGATGACGATCACCTTTCGCATGAAGAAAATTTAGAGAAACAGGAGGGGAGAAGCAAGAAAGAACGGCACACCATTGCTCATAAACATAAACGTCCCGCCCGGCTCGTTCAGCCGGACGGGACGCTCACACATCACTCACACCGACATCAATCCATGATTTTTCGCAGGAACGCGGGCTTGTCGGTGTCACCGCGGTCCGCTGCCGGCTGCGTGAAGCGGGGCTCAGTGACCGGCATGGCCGGCGTCGGAATCTGGAACCCTTTGCGGATGTACGCCGGTTCATCCATCTTTTTCAGATCCTGCACTCCGGTTGGAATGTGATCGAGCACGCGGACATTTTTCGAAGGGCGTGCCGTTGCCGAGGCTTTTCTGTTGAAGCCGGTCGCAATGACCGTGACCATCAATTCTTCGGTCATCGACTCGTCGATCACGGCGCCGAGAATCACGTTCGCATCGTCGCCGGCCGCCTCGTGAATAATGCTCGTCGCTTCGTCGACCTCAACAAGCGAAAGGTTCTTTCCGCCGGTGATATTGACAAGCACCCCCTGCGCGCCGGCGATCGAGACGCCTTCGAGCAGCGGGCTGGAGATCGCCGCGTTCGCCGCTTCGACCGCTCTGTTCTCTCCCGTCGCAACGCCCGACCCCATCAGCGCATCGCCCATTTCCCGCATGATCGTGCGGACGTCGGCAAAGTCGAGGTTGATGAGACCGGGAACGGTGATCAACTCCGAAATTCCGCGCGTGGCATTATGCAGGACGCGGTTGCAGATCTCGAACGCTTCCTCGAGCGGCGTTGTTTTTTCAACGATCGAAAGAAGTTTTTGATTCGGAATGACGATCAGCGTATCGACCTGCTTTTTCAGCTCTTCGAGACCGTACTCCGCCTGCGTCAATCGCTTCTTCCCCTCGCAGTTGAACGGCTTCGTGACGATGCCGACGACGAGCGCGCCAAGGCTCTTCGCAATGTTCGCGACGACGGGACCGCCGCCGGTGCCGGTGCCGCCTCCCATGCCGGCGGTGATAAATACCATGTCGCTGCCGGCGAGCGCGCGCGCAATTTCTTCGCGGTCTTCCTCAGCCGCGCGGTGGCCGATACTGGGGTCTGCGCCGGCTCCAAGTCCGCGGGTAAGGTTCTTTCCGATCTGAATTTTGTTCGGGGCGTTCGTCCGCTCAAGGGCCTGGGTGTCGGTGTTGATGCAAATAAAGTCAACGCCGCTGAGGCCCTTGTCAATCATGCTGACGATCGCGTTGCTCCCGCCTCCGCCAACTCCCACTACACGGATCTTCGCGCCGCCGTCTTTGGGGTTGTCAAGTTCTATCATGGTACTCCTTTGTGTTTAGTGAGTGATGTGTGTGTGATAATAATTTCAGTGTTTTCTCGGTCTAAGGTTTTTCGCAATCATTGTTAGGCAATACAGATTACAGGAGACAGAATTCAAAGGCCGCTCGTATTCGGTATCCTGACTTCTGCATTCTGTCTTCTTGATCACAACTCATCAAACCATCCCTTCATCCTCTTGAAAATCGTCGGGAATTTTCCGTCCATCTTCGTTCCCCGGATATTCTCAATATTCGGCCGCTGACGATGCTTGATGGCGTGGTGGACAAGGCCGACGCCCGTCGCGTACATCGGATTTTCAATTTCACGGACAAGGCCGCCGCGGAATCCCTGGGGGATGCCGATCTTGACGGGCATGCCGAGAACGTCGCGGGCCAGGTCGGCCGTCCCTTTGATAAGAGACCCTCCTCCGGTCAGCACGACTCCCGCCGACAGATGCTTTTGATACCCCGAGCGTTTGATCTCCATCGCCGCGATCTCCAGAATTTCTTCCATGCGCGGCTGAATGATCTGGCATAGAAGGCGCTGGTCGATGTCGAGCGGCGGGCGCCCGCCGATGCCCGGAACCGTGATCGGCGCGTTCTCCATGATCGAAGGCAGATGCGCGTGGCCGTGCGTGATCTTCAACTGTTCGGCCTGGTCGGAAAGAATTCCAAGGCCGCGGCGGATATCGTCGGTCACTTTTTTTCCGGCGATGCCGATGACCGCGGTATGGCGGATCGTGCGGTCTTCGAACACCGCGAGGTCGGTCGTCCCACCGCCGATGTCGACAAGCGCCACGCCGACCTCTTTTTCCTCCTTATCAAGAACGGCGTCGCTCGACGCGATCGGTTCAAGGACGATGTCGCTCACCGACACACCGGCGCGCTGAACGCACTTCAAAATATTCTGGGCGGCAGACACGAGACCGGTGATGATATGCACGTTCGCTTCCATCCGGACGCCGGACATCCCGACCGGGTCGTAAACACCATCCTGTCCATCGACGATAAACTCCTGCGGTATGACATGGATGATCTTTCTGTCGGACGGCAATGCCACCTTTTTTGTGTCCTCGATGAGGCGGTCGACGTCTGCCTGCGTGATCTCCTGCTCCGGACCGCTGATGGCGATGACGCCCCGGCTCTGAAAGCTCTGCACGTGGTCTCCCGCGATCCCCGCAACGACCGTCTGGATCTTGGCGCCGGACTGAAGCTCCGCTTCGCGCACGGCCGCCTGGATCGATGCGATCGTTTTTTCAATATGCGTGATGACTCCGCGCGTCAGTCCCTCGGACTTGCTCTTGCCGATCCCGAGGATGTTCACCTCGTTGTTCTCGCTCAACGATGCGACGATCGCGCAAACCTTTGTTGTACCGATGTCCAATCCAACGTAAATATTTTCCATGCTGCTTCCTTTTTCTTCGAATGAATCCTGCTTGCTATGACGATTTTTTTATAGAATGAGCATCCGTTGCTTTTGCCGACGACACAACGACCTGGTCGTCAAAACGGATATCGATGTACCGGATATCCTGCGAGCTCTGCTCTGCGACGAATTTTTTCCAAAACGCATCGAGCTTCACCATTTTCTTCGCCGCATCGCCCCGCCCGAAAATGATCGGCACTCCCGTATCGGCTGAATAGAGCACCATATCGTGGCCGCTGTGAATCCGGACCTCCGAGATGAGGCGGAACAGCTCGCTCCCGACCCGCTGCGCGGTTTCCAGAGCGTCCAGAGCCCCGAGCACGTCGGTATGCGTCGTGCGCTGCCCGACGGCAACATCCGCCAGCGAATCGATGCCGCTGATGACGGGAAGGTCGAAGATCGCCTGGGATGAAACGTGTGGAAGAACGTAGCCTTCTTCATCGATATACAGCATTTCGGCCTTTCCCGGAAGAGCGAGAAGCGCGATCGGAGTCCGTTCTTCCACCGCAATTCGTATCGTTCCCGGTGCGTCTCTCGACACGATCACGTTCTTCACAAAATGATTTTGCTCGATATTTTTCTTTATCGAGAGGAGATCGACGTCGTACATTTTGGTCTTCAGAGAAACGTGTGCAAGGGAGACCACCTCTTCCTGTGTGACGATATGCTCGCCTTCGACGATGATGCCGCTGACGGTGAGATGTTCCTTCCATTGCATCGTCCCGAACCACATGACAAGCCCCGTAAGAGTGAGCAACGCGAACACTCCGTACACTTTCTTTCCGTGCGCCGGAACTGCCGTCTGCTCGATATTGCCTTCTTCACTCATGCAGCCGCCTCGGTGATCTCTTCTTCCTCAAAGCCGATCAATTTGACCTCGAGCTCAAGCTTGATTCCGGTCTGCTCGAACACTTTTTTCTGCGCGAGCCGTACCAGGTCGAAAACGTTGCGTGCCGTTGCATTTCCGTGGTTCACAATGAAATTTCCGTGTTTGTCGGAAATTTGCGCTTCGCCGATTCTTTTCCCTTTCAACCCGGCCTCTTCGACCAACTTCGCCGCAAACGTTCCCTGCGGATTCTTGAACATGCTTCCCGAATTCGGCAGGTTCAAGGGCTGCGATTGATTCCGTTTCAAGAGCAGTTCCCGGCGCCGCTTGACGAGTTCCGCTAAATTTCCCTCCGGCAGGGCGAAGGATGCGTTCAGCACCACGTCCCGTGCAAAGCCCGAGCGCCGGTATGAAAACCCGGCCTCCGCTTTTCGAATTTTCTGGATGGCATCGTCCCGGTAAATTTCCACCTCGGCAAGGTGGTCGGAAATCTCTCCGCCGTACGCCCCGGCGTTCATGATCACCGCCCCGCCGATCGTACCGGGAATTCCGGCGAGCATTTCCACGCCCGCTTTCTCATGCTGAATGCAAAAGTCGACGAACTTGCTCAGCCGGACGCCGGCGTCGGCCGTAATGATGTTGCGCTCGATGCTGACGGAACCCAATCCCTCTTCAAGATTGATCGCCGCTCCTCGAAACCCGTTGTCGCTGATGAGGAGGTTGGAACCCTTTCCGATGATCATAAACCGATAGTCGAATTTTTTGAAAAAGCGGATGATCTCGATCAGGTCGAACTTGTCGACCGGCTCGAGATAGAAATCCGCGGGGCCGCCGATCCGGAACGATGTGTACTTTCCGAGCGGCTCTGCAACGGCTACATGTCCGCGAAAAACTTTCCGTATGTCTTCGACTGAGACCATTTGTCAATAGTCAAGAATTAAAAAGTTGCGTGCCAGGTTTCTAATTCTTCATTTTTAATTGTTTCAAAAGTTCTTCACCGTACTTCCAGATATCGCCGGCGCCCATCGTCACGATGATGTCTCCGGAACGCGTATTCTTTTTCAGGTATCCCGGCAGCTGCTTTTTGTCCTGAACATAGTGGACATCTTTGTGCCCGAACTGTTTGGCGGCGTTGGCGATCAATTCGCCAGTGACGCCCTGGATCGGCTCTTCGCGCGCCGGATAAACGTCGGTCACCACCAGCATGTCGGCGAGGAGAAACGCCTTGCCGAATTCCTCGTAAAAATCCCGCGTGCGCGAATAGAGATGCGGCTGGAACACGCACACCACTCTTCTTCGCCATCCGGCTTTCACTCCGGAAAGCGTCGCTCTGCATTCCGTCGGATGATGCGCATAATCGTCATAAACGGTGATTCCGTTCGCCTCGCCTTTCTTTTCCCATCGGCGGTAGACTCCAGTGAATTTTTCAATCCCGGCCTTCACCTTCGAAAACGGGACTCCAAGCTGCAATCCGACAGCGATCGCGGCAAGCGCGTTCTGGATGTTGTGATTTCCCGGTATCTGCAGCGTGATCTGTCCAAGGTCCTCGAAGCCGCGCGCGACGGTGAACGTGCTGGTATTTTCTTTATGATGAATGTCGATCGCCTGGATGTCTGCCTGCGGCGTCAGTCCGTACGTGAAGAGCTTCTTCTTGCTGATCTGCGGCATAATGTCCTGCAGCGCAGGCTCGTCAAGGCAAAGAACGATGAAGCCGTAAAAGGGGACCTTGTTTGCAAACTGGATGAACGCCCCTTTGATGTCCTCGAGGTCGCGATAGCAGTCAAGGTGGTCCGTCTCAAGCGTCGTTAAAACAGCGACCGTTGGAGTGATCGAGAGGAACGAACGGTCGAATTCATCCGCTTCGACGACGATAAAATCTCCTTTGCCCAGGCGCGCGTTCGTCCCGCCAAGCCCGCTTAATTTTCCCCCCACGATGACCGTCGGGTCGAATCCCCCTTCCAGCAGCACGAGGCTCACCATGGATGTCGTTGTCGTCTTGCCGTGCGTTCCCGCGATGCCGATGCCGTATTTCAGCCGCATGACCTCGGCAAGCATTTCCGCGCGGCGGACGATCGGAATTTTCCGCCGTCCCGCTTCGACAAGCTCGGGGTTCTCCGGCGCAACGGCGGATGAATACACCAGCGTATCGACGTCCGCCGAGAGATTTTCCGCCTTGTGTCCTTCAAAGATCTTCGCGCCGAGCGACTGGAGATGCTCCGTCACCTCGCTCAGCGACCTGTCCGACCCGCTCACGCTGAATCCCTGGTCCATCAGTATTTCCGCAATGCCGCTCATGCCGATGCCGCCGATGCCGACAAAATGAATTTTCTTTATTGAACTGAACATAACCTCATTAAATGGTCCTTGGTCCTTGCTTACGTCTTGCTTCTCACTCTGAACCTCGACCGTTCCCCTTTCGGGACCTTCGAGGCGACGCGTTCCATTTCCGCGATCAATTCCTTTTGCCGTTCGTACCTTCCGACGCGGATCCTGTACAATCGCCGCCGGCCGTGAACTTTGAACACGATCACCTGGAATCTCCCGGCCGTCTGCACGCTCCGTTCGCGTCCGATATGGAACCATTCAATCTCTGAGAACAGGATCTCTCTTTTTGTGAACTTATGCTGGAAGACGATCGAATCCTGCTCAACGATAAGCTTTCGGTCCCGCATTTTATTGAGCGAGAGCGTGACAAAGGCAATCACAACGAAAAAACCGATGATATAAAGAATCGGGTCCCTGAACACGAGCGTGAACTCGTTTTCGATAAAGCTGCCTTTTACTCCCGCGTACAGAATGAGCGTCACCAGGTAAATCAGCGCCTGTTGGTAATAAAAGTCGAGTTTGTATTTGAATTCTTTCGGGGGCATTGCCTTTTTATTTTCGATATTCAGGAACGTAATGCTAGCACTTTCATCGCAATATCCTTTCCGGCTTCCGGTCTTCCCAGGCGTAAGCTGTTTTCGGCCATCGTTTTTTGTATTCCAGCATTCAAAAGAATTTCTTTGATAGCCGGGAGCGCTTTGATCTGCAGCTCATCATCTTTGATCATGACTGCCGCGCCGGCATCGACGAGAGCTTGCGCGTTGAACTCCTGATGGTTCGCCGCCGCCTGCGGATACGGCGCCAGGATAGCCGCTTTCCCGAGCCGCGTCAGCTCGGCGAGCGTCGTCGCGCCCGAGCGGCAAAGGACCGCATCGGCCGCCGCATATGCACATTCCATTCTATCGATAAATTTTCCGATCCAGACGGTGGAAGATCTTTTCGCTTCATACCGCTGAAGATCTTTTTCGCCGGTCTGCCAGATTATTTGGATATCCGAAACTGACAGCTCTCCGGCGATCTTTTCCACCGCTGAATTGATCGCCGCGGCGCCAAGGCTCCCTCCGAACACCAGAAGGGTTTTCTTCCCGGGATGAAGATTGAAAAATCTTGCCCCCTCTTCGCGTGATACCGTTCCGAGCGATTCCCGGGTCGGAGTTCCCACAAGCTCGATCTTGGATGCGTCGAGTTTCGGCAGCCATTGCGTCGTCGCTTCGAATGTCAGGAAGACCTTTGAAACCCTTGGCGCCAAGGCCCGCGTCGCCATCCCGGGATAACTGTTGCTTTCATGAACGACGGTCGGAATCTTCATCCACGATGCCAAGGTAAGTACCGGCCAGCAAATGTAGCCTCCGGTGCCGACGACAACGGTCGGTGCTAATTTCCGAATGAGAAAGAACGACTGAAACAATGCAACGACGATTTTGACCGGGAGGAGCAGGTTCTCGACCGTCAGCCGGCGATGGAATCCGCTGATCCAGATCGTGTGAAACGCAAATCCTTTTTCTGGAACGACCCGCGCTTCGATCTTATTTCTTGTGCCGGCAAAATCAATGCGAGCATCGGGGCGTATTTTTTTTATTTCCTCCGCGATCGCGATCGCGGGAAAAAGATGTCCGCCGGTTCCGCCGGCAGCGAAAAGAACTGAATCCGGTCTCGGCTTATCGGACATATGCTGGTTTCCAAATCATCCTCTCAATACACTTTCCCGACTGCCGGTTCGTTGGTTTCAACGGAAGGCGGCATCGCCGCCTCCTTCGCCTGCCGCGGATGCAGGTCCGTATGGGCGGAAATATTCAACAGTACGCCCATCGCAAATGATGAGAAGACGATGGCCGACCCGCCGTAACTGACGAAGGGCATCGGCAGTCCGGTCGTCGGAAAAACGCCGAGCGTCACGAGCGCGTTGCCGAGCGCATAAACAACGATCGTTGAGGTGATGCCGATCGCAAGATATTTTCCGAAATCGTCGGGGGCATTCTTGGCGATTTTGAACCCGCGCAAAAGGATCGTCAGGAACAGCGCCATAAAAATAATGGTGCCGATGAGCCCGTATTCCTCGCCGACGATGGAGAAAACAAAATCTCCGTACGATTCGGGCAAAAAGAGATCGCGCTGTTTGCTCGCTCCCATGCCGACGCCGAACAATCCGCCGTTGCCGAAACCGATAATTCCCTGCCACAATTGATAGTTCGCTTTACTGGGCGCCGCGGTGCCGCTTTCATGCCCGATAAATGAGAGGATGCGCCGCATCCGGTATTCTGCGCTCACCATATACACGAGCACAGCGGGGATCAGGGCCGACATCGATAGAACGATATGCTTGAGCCGCGCGCCGCCGGTGAAGATCATCACCATACCAAGCAGGAAGATCATCGCGCCGGTGCTGAAATTCGGCTGAAGCATGACAAGCGTGACGACGCCCCCGATCCAAAGCATCAACGGGAGAAACCCTGTTTTGAAATCATGGATCTTCGTCCCTTTCGTCGCCAGCAGCACGCTCAGATGAAACACGAGCGCAAACTTCGCCGCCTCCGAGGGCTGAAGATTGAACCCTCCGAGACTGAGCCATCGCGATGCCCCTTTTATTTCACCGCCGACGGCAAGCGTAAAGAACAAAAGCACTACGCACGCAATGAGCGCAACCTTCGTCAGCTTCTTGTAATATTTATAGTCGACGCTCATCGCCACAAACATCGTCGCGAGACCGACCAGCACTTTGATGATGTGCTTGTTCACCAGCCCGTTCGTCGCTCCATATTTTTGGAGCGCCCACGTCGACGACGCGCTGTACACCACGACCGTGCTCGCCACCATCAAAAAGAGGACGACGATGAGAACGACCCTGTCGATATGGTTGCGCTGTGCTGCCATCTAATGCGATCGTAGCGAAAGTACTGCCGACTTAAAAACACGTCCCCGCTCCTCGTAATCCGTGAACCAATCGAACGAAGTGCAGGCGGGGGAAAGGAGAACCACGTCGCCGCGGCGGGCGAGCGCCGTCGCCACCTCGATCGTCCGTTCCATTGAAACGACGTTTGGGATTTCATTTCCGATCGTATCAACGCGCTCTACAGGGACCACTTTCTCAAAATTTTTGACTATTTTCTCCGCCGAATATCCGACGGCCACGATCGCTCTGACCTTCTTTTTGACCGCATCGGCCATTGTCGAGTAGTCGTTTCCCTTGTCTTTTCCGCCGAGGATCAAAACGATCGGCTCCGAAAAAGCGCTGAGCGCTCTGAGGACGGCTTCCACTGTCGTCGCTTTGGAATCGTTCACGTATCGAATGCCGTTCATTTCCCGGACAAATTCCTGCCGGTGCTCGACCCCTTTAAAATTTCTCAGCGTAGAACGGATGTACGCCGGGCCGACTCCCATCGCCTGGGCTGCAAGCGTCGCGGCCATTGCATTCTGCAGATTATGCTCTCCGCGTATGCTGATCTCTGAAGTGTTGATGATATCCCGCCCCTTGCCGTTCATTTGTGTTTTCAAAAGACCATGATCGACGAATGCTCCCTCGTTCACCTTTGTTGCCGTGCTGAACGCCAGCGTCCGGCATTTTGCATTTTTGGCCTTACCCGTTGTCAGCTCGTCGTCCTGGTTATAGATGAGGAGGTCGTCCGCGGTCTGGTTCATGAAGATCCGCGCTTTCGAATCCGCATATTGTTCCATCGAATTCCCGTACCGGTCCATGTGATTCCGCGTAATGTTGAGGATGACCGAGATCCTCGGGTGAAACGACCCGATATGGTCGAGCTGAAAACTGCTCACCTCCAAAACAGCAACATCTGTCTCAGCCAGAGCCAGAACGATATTTGAGAATGCCTCGCCAATGTTGCCCGCAACAGCATGTTTTTTCTTTGCATCGCTGAAGATCCTTCCCAGCAGTGTGGTTGTTGTCGTTTTGCCGTTGCTGCCGGTAATGGCAACAATCGGAGCCTTACAAAACCAGCTTGCGACTTCCAGCTCGCTGACAACGTCGATGCCGCGCTTTTTCGCTTCGAGGACAACGGGAGCATCACTCGGCACTCCCGGACTTAGGACCATCAATGAACAATCAAAAACTCGCCCGGAATGGCTACCGGCTTCGTACGAGATATTTTCCTTCTTCAGCTCTGCAATGTTCTTCGCCAGCTTCGTTGCGTCCCCGGCGTCGCTGACGAACACGCGCGCGCCGTTCTGCGTGAGCAACCGCGCTACTCCGACACCGCTGCGTGCGGCCCCGATGACCGATATTTGTTTTGAACGCAGCTTCGATATTTCCATAGTGATCGCTCAGATGACGCTGATGGTACGCTGATTGCAGATGTCTCAGATTCTTTCATCAGTGAATTTATTGGATATTTTCGCCGCTGATCTGCGCGACGCGGCATCAGCGTTTAAATCTGCGCCATCAGCGAAATCATCACCGGACCTTGAATGTCGCCAGGCTGACGATCATCAGCATGACGGCAATAATGTAAAAACGGGTAACGATTTTCGGCTCCGCGATCCCCATCATTTCAAAATGATGATGGATCGGGGCCATCCGGAACACGCGGCGCCCTTCGCCGTATTTTCTTTTCGTGTACTTGAAATACAGCCTTTGAAGGATCACCGAGACCGTTTCGACAAAAAAAATTCCGCCAAGGATCGGAAGGATCAGTTCTTTCTTGATCATGACGGTGATCGCGCCGATCGCGCCTCCGAGCGCAAGCGAACCGGTGTCCCCCATGAACACCTGCGCGGGGTACGAATTGAACCAGAGAAAGCCGAGCGCTCCTCCCACCAGCGCCGCACAATAGATCACGAGCTCGCCGTTTCCCCGGATGTAGATGATGTTGAGGTAACGGCTGAATTCGATGTTTCCCGAGATATAGCTGATGACGGCAAGGGTCAGGGCAACGATGCCGACCGTGCCGATGGCAAGGCCGTCGAGACCGTCGGTGAGGTTCACCGCATTCGACGTCGCCACGATGATGAAAATGACGACCGGGATATACATGAAAAAGAAATCAAAATTCAGATTCTTGAAGAACGGAACCGTAGTGATCGTGTTGGCGTGCACGGCTTTCAGTTCCGGAGAAAAGTACATCGCCGCGCCTAGCACGAGTCCGACCGTGACCTGTCCGACAATTTTATACCAGCCGATGAGGCCTTTCCGCTTCTTCTTCACCACCTTCAGGTAATCGTCCAAGAATCCGACAAGCCCGAGACCCATTGTGACGAAAACGATGAGCAGCACGTACATGTTCTTCAGATCCCCCCACAGCACTGTCGGGATCAGCACGGCACCGAGCACGATCAATCCTCCCATCGTCGGAGTCCCAGCTTTGCTCAGATGGGTTTTCGGAGCTTCAAGCTTTGCCGCCTCGCCGATCTGATGTTTCTTCAACGCGGCAATGATCTTCGGCCCCGTCCAGAAGCTGATGATGAGCGCCGTGACAGCCGCAGCCGCCGACCGGAACGTTAGATACCGAACGATCCCAAAACCCGGAGGATGATAAAGTCTCTCAAGAAGGTTCAAAAAGTAATAAAGCATGGTTCTTTCGTCGGAGCGGATGCATCTCCGCTCCTGATCCTTAAATTTGCGACGTCACTTCTTCCATTTTCATTCCGCGCGAGCCCTTGATAAGAACGGCATCGCCGGCTGTGATTTGACTTTTCAGCGAAGCGATCAACGCTTCTTTTGTCTCAAAATGTTCTGCGAAAGCCAGTTTCGACGCCTCGTGAGTGAACCGCGAGAGGGGGCCGAACGTGAGCAAATATTCAAATTCCATGTCGCTCACGGCGAGGCCGATCTTTGCATGCTCGTGTTCTGCTTGTTCGCCAAGCTCAAGCATGTCTGCAAGGACAACAATTTTTTTTCCGGCGGTCTTCAGGGACTGAAGGGTTTTCAGCGCGGCAAGAACCGAATCGGGGTTGGCGTTATATGTATCGTTCAGGATCGTTATATTGTTCCGCTTGAGTACTTCCATCCTCTTGTTCGCTCCGATGTAATGTTCCACCGCTGAGATAATTTCTTTCTGTGGAACCTTGAATTTCACACCGACCGCAGCAGCAGCCAGGGCGTTCGAAACATTGTGCATTCCCGAAACCGAAAGCTGTACCGGGCTCGATTTTTTGTTGACCATGAGGTCGAATGCCGGCTGACCGAATTCGTTCGATCGGACGTGACGAGCCCGGATGTCTGCCGTGCGTGCCGTCCCGAATTTCAATGTCCGCCTGACTTTATTTCCCGCTTTCGAAAGGCGCACGTCGTCGGCGTTGACAAAAGCGAATCCTTTTGCCGCCACGCTTTTGAACAGCTCGGTTTCTTCTTTTGCAACCCCGTTTTCATCGCCAAAAAACTCCAGATGTTCCCTGCCGATGTTCGTAATAAGCGCGTGCGTCGGCTCGACCAGGCCGCACAAGTATTTCAGCTCGCCAAAATGGTTCGTGCCCAGTTCGATCACCGCGACATCGTGTTTCGGCCTCAATCGGAAAAGCGTCTGCGGTACTCCGATATGGTTATTGAGATTCCCTTCGGTGCTCAAGACGTCGAACGTCGTCCTCAGCACTGCGCTCACCATTTCCTTTGTTGTTGTTTTTCCGTTGCTTCCGCCGACCGCCACGATCGGCGTTGAAAATTTTCTCCGATAGATATTGGCGAGCTTGCCAAGAGCCGTTGTCGTGTCGGGAACGACTGTCACCGCGCTCGCCAATCGCTGCGCCGATTCAGGGTTTTCCTTCTTCCACGTTTCATCCACGATCACCGCTGCGGCTCCGTTTTTGACCACGGCATCGATAAACTGGTGCCCGTCGAACTTCTCTCCTCGCAGAGCGACAAAAACGTCTCCCGGCTGAATGGTCCTCGAATCTGTCGATACGCCTGTGATCTTTGTATTCTTCAACAGCTCTTTGTTGATGATCTCGATCGGCTTGAGCTTTTCGAGATCTTTCAATGACAACTTCATGAGACGTGCGACGCAATAAATTCCTGGACAATTTCCCTGTCGCTGAAATGATGCTTCGTTGTGCCGATGATCTGATAGTCTTCGTGCCCTTTGCCCGCAACAAGAACGGCATCTCCGGCGTGTGCCATCGAGAGAGCGTTCATGATCGCGCGTCGTCTGTCCGGCTCGACCACCAGATCCTTCTTCCGATGAACGCCGGCGAGGATATCCCTGATGATGGCTTCCGGGTCTTCTGTTCGCGGATTATCGGACGTTACCACCGCAACGTCGCTCAACGAATCCACAACCGTTCCCATCACCGGACGTTTCGTTTTATCCCGGTCGCCGCCGGCGCCAAAAACAGTGATGATCTTGTACGGACCTTTTGCCGGAAGAATATCTTTGATAGTGTGAAGGCATTTTTCCAGCGCGTCGGGTGTGTGAGCATAGTCGATAATGGCAGACCAGCCCGCCGGCGAAAGAATGCGCTCGAACCGCCCCGGAACGGACTGGAACGCCGCGACTCCCGCAGTGATGGATGACGCGGATATGCCAAGGGCTATCCCGGCAGAACATGCTGCAAGGATATTATACACATTGAAACGACCGACCAGGCGAGCGTTCAACGCCATCTCTTCGGAACCATGGCGGAGCGTCAATGATGTTCCGTTCATCGAAAGAGAGACGTTGTCGGCGCTGACGTCGGCCCTGGTGTTGGCGCTGTATGTGAGCACGGATGCCTTCGTTCCTTCCGTGATCCTCTTTCCGGAATCGTCATCGGTGTTGACGACGGCCCAGCTCGTCGACGGAAGGCCGTCAAAAAGAATTTTCTTCGCCTGAAAGTAATGTTCCATCGTGCCGTGATAATCGAGATGATCCTGGGTCAGGTTTGTGAACACGGCCGCGGCGAATTCAAGCCCGTAGACGCGGTCCTGGTGCAGCGAATGCGACGAAACCTCCATCACGGCATGCGTGCATCCTTTCCCGACCATTTCCGCGAAAAGCCTGTGTAATTCGAGAGATTCCGGCGTCGTGTGCGTCGCCGGATACCGTTCTTTTCCTACCACGTATTCGATCGTGCCGACCATTCCGACTTTGCCCCGCATCGACGGCGAGCTCGATTCAAGCAATTGCCTGATGAGGTACGTTGTGGTCGTTTTGCCGTTCGTTCCGGTCACGCCGATCAGGCGGAGCCGCTTTGCCGGATGTCCGAAATAGTTTGCCGACATCACCGCCAGCGCCCGCCGCGTGCTGCCGACGACGATCTTCACGACGCCGGCATGCATAAAATATGAATCTGGGAGCAGCGCATCGTTTTCCATGACAACCGCTTTCGCGCCGTTCGCAACCGCCGCATCGATGTGATTGTGGCCGTCGGTCAACGCCCCTTTGATCGCGACGAACATGTTCCCCTGGCGGACCTTCCGTGAGTCGTACTGAAGCCCGCTGATCTCAACATCGTGCGTGACCACCATTCCGCCGTACGTCGTTTGAAACAGTTTCGAGACCTTCACGCCTTCAAGCAACGATGATAGTGTCATGTTTCCTGTAACCGGATCAATAGAGCTGAGCTGACGCCAAAGGTCTCGGCTCGCAAATCAAAACTATTTTCTCTCCCTGTTTCGCGGGAGTGGTTGCTTCGGGGGATTGATGGACAACAACGCCCGAGCCGACAACCGCAACGTCGAATTTTTCCGCGGTCAATCTGTTGATCGCGCTTCGGACGCTCATGCCGTGAAGGTCCGGAACAACAGGACCTCCGCCGGCAACCGTTGTATTCGTCTGTCCGAGCACCAGCTGAACAATTTCTCCCCGCGAAATTTTCTTTCCTGCTTCGGGGACCTGCCGCACGACAGCATCTCCTTCGCCGACAGCCGTTGTGTGCAGACCGCTCGCAGCGATGAGCTGCTCCGCCGCAGCGCGTTGAAGATGAGAAACGTCCGGCACTTGAACGAGCGGCTGTGATCCGTCATTTTCATTTTCAGCGAACGCGGCACGGGAGAATAGTCCGTTGTTGTTGATGATCTGCTGCGCGATCGCCTTGAAGACCGGCGCGCTCGCAAGAGCGCCGGTGTACCCGCCCGCCGTCGGGTTTTCCATGATCACCAGGCACACGAGCTCCGGTTTTTCGGCGGGGAAAAAACCGACGAATGTCGCATTATAGTTTCCCGATGCATACTTGCCGTCGACATAATTGCGGGACGTCCCGGTTTTTCCCGCGATCGTGATGCCGGGAATTTTTGCCGGTTGGCCGGTCCCCCGTTCCACGACGCCGACAAAAAGATCCCTCATCATTTTTGCCGTTTCTTCGGAAATCACGCGCCGGATCTTTTCCGGGTGCCCTGTGTAGACGACATTGCCGGTCTCGTCCATTTCCTTCGCAACGATGTACGGCTTCACGAGCACGCCGCCGTTCGCAACTGCACAGTATGCCATCGCAATCTGCAGCGGCGTGACGGCAACTTCGTACCCGTACGCGATCGAGTTAAGCGTTGCGCCGGACCACTCGACCGGTTTCTTCAACTCTCCGTTCGCTTCTCCCGGGAGGTCGATCCCGGTCGGCATGCCGAAACCGTAATCGCGCGCCTGCGTGTAAAGCCGCTCCGCACCGATGATATCACTCGCCTTCGCCATCACGATATTGCTCGACAACTCCAGTCCCTGCTGGAACGTGATCATCCCGTTTTCGTGAGTGTCGGTGATCAGCCGGAACTTCCCCCCGTTGAGCGGCACTTTGTATCTGCCGTGCTCGGCAAAAAACATCCGGTCGGGAGCAATAAGCTTATTCTCGAGTGCGGCCGACACCGTGACAATCTTAAATACCGAACCCGGCTCGAACATATCCGAAACAGCCCGCGTCCGCAGGGTCTGCACGTCCGTGTGGGAAACGTCGTACGGATTCACGCTGGGAATGTGCGCCATCGCCAGCACCTCGCCGGTATTCGGGTTCAGGATCATCGCGAGGCCGGCGGTGGCTTTCGAGTGTTCTACCCCTTTCTTCAACGCATCCTCGACAATGGACTGATATCCGATGTCGATCGTCAGCCCTATCGAGTGGCCGTGCACCGGCTCCTGGCGGGGATAATCGGCGGAGGGCCTTTTGCGCCCCATTCCGTCGCGCTGCATCACGACAAACCCATCCGCCCCGCGCAGCGCTCTGTCCGAAGAATATTCTATCCCGCTGATGCCGACGTTGTCGATGTTTGTGCAGCCAATGACCTGGCCGCCGATATTGTCGTAGTGATAGAGCCGCTTCGGTTCATTCAATTCCGCAACTCCTTCGAGCGCGTTCGCCTGGAGACGCTTGGCAACTTCGGGACTCACATGCCGTTCGAGCCAGACGAAACGTTTTTCATCCTGCAATTTCTGCAAATAGAACTGCTCCGGCTTTCCGAATACTCTCGAGAATTTCCTCGCGATCGCCTCCGCTCCGTCCCCGACGATCTTCGGGTCCGCAGCGTAGGAAAAGAACATCGAATTCGAGACCAAGATATTCCCCTGGCGGTCGTAAATATTTCCGCGGGTCGACGGCAGCACAATTTTCACTTCGTACTGCTTCCGGGCGATCGCCTGATATTTCCCCGAATCGATGACCTGGATCTGCACCAGGCGCGCCGCGGCAACGACGAACATCAGCAAGAGAACGATCTTCGTCGTCAGCAGCCGCGCAGAATGGCTCGGCGCTCCGACAACCGGCGATGCTGCAGTCCCCCCGGACATTTCTTCAACGCCAAAACCTGGCATACCTATTTCTTGGCTACCTCGTCAACTTTGTCCTGGTCGACTTCAAACCAGACCGGGGGTTCTTTCGGGTTCGTAAGACCAAGCTCTTCTTTCGCCGTCAAACTGATCCGGTCGAGGCTTGACTTCCGGGCGATCTCGGCCTTCAACACTTCGGTGTTGCTGACAATGGTGCTGTAGCGGTTGTTGAGATCGTTGACTTCCTTCATCAATTGATTTACTGTGATCACGTTTCCGGTGTAGAGCAGGCTCAGGGCGGCAAGCAGAAAGAGGCCGCTGACAATGTTGAAGGTCGAGTGCTTCCGGCGGACCGCCTTCCTGTTTGCACGAATTTCGCGCTGCGGACCGGAAACGGGGTGGTCGGCAACAACGTCTCCATTGTAGATATACCGTCCGTCAGACACCGTCGAGGTGTTGATCGAAGAAGCATGTCCGTCGTAGGCTCGTGCCATCACATTTTCTCCGCAACTCTCATTTTAGCGCTGCGCGACCGCGGGTTCGACAATTGCTCATTCCGGGAGGGGACGATCGGTTTTTTCGTCAGCACCCGGAGCGCCGGAGTTACCGGCGTGTCTGGCACAAGCTTGTGCCCGGATGGGATAATGAATGCAGCTTGTTCCGTAAAAAAATTTTTCACTATCCTGTCTTCGAGTGAATGGTACGAAATCACCACGATGCGGCCGCCGCTCGCCAGAAGATCGACCGCTTCCTTCAGCGTGCGGGAAAGGGAATCGAGCTCATGGTTGACTTCAATCCTCAACGCCTGGAAGATCCGGGCCAGTGTTTTGGTCGCGAATTGACCGGGAACTCTTTGTTCCACGATCCCTGCCAAATCACCGGTCGTCGCTATCTTCTTTGTTTCCCGCCGTTCGACGATCGCCCGGGCGATCTTCCGCGAATTCTTTTCCTCGCCGAAATTCCAAAAAATACCCGCAAGATCCTCGGCTGAATAGGTGTTGACAATTTCCGTTGCGGTCAGCGGCTGCCGCTTGTCCATCCTCATATCCAAGGCATCGTTCCCGCGAAACGAGAACCCCTTGCTCCCTTCGTCAAGCTGAAATGAGGAGACGCCAAGGTCGAGCAGAACGCCCTGAATCGAGGGAAAATTTTGCGACTGAAGAATGGACCGGATGTTGGCATTATTATCGTGGACAAAAATCACATTGCCGGAAAACCGCTGGAGGCGCTTCACGGCTTCGGTCTGGGCATCGGCATCCGCGTCGATGCCGACCAAGATGCCGAGCGGAAAGATCTTTTCTAAAATACTTTCGGCATGCCCTCCGCCTCCGAGCGTGCCGTCGACATAAACCCCGCGGCGTCCGGTAACGAGGAACTCGACGACCTCATCCCGCAGCACCGGAAGATGGTAGGGACTGCTCACATGTTTCTGCGAAATTATTCCGGCGACGGCTTAAAGACCGTCGCAGCAACGTTCTCGTAACTTTCGTTCTGCGATTGAGCCGTCATGTACTCGTTGTAGACTTTCGGATTCCATACCTCGATGCGCTCGAGCATGCCGAGGATCAAGACCTCGTCTTCGATTTTCGCGAACTGCAGGAGTTCCTTTGGAATAATGATCCTGAACTGTCCGTCAAGCTGGCTTTCCGTGGCATACTGCAGAAGGGTTCGGGTGACGTACCGGTGACGGGGGTCTGCCGGCGAAAGCTGGCGCAGCGAATGTTCAACCTTGATCCATTCGTCGTTTGGGTATAAGAAAAGGCACGATTCATAACCGCGAGTGACGATGAAAAGATTATTGGCTTCCGGCGAAAGATTTTTCCTCATTTTCGCTGGAATATTTATCCTCCCTTTGCTGTCAACGGAGTATGAGTATGAACCCTTAAATGACGACATAAGAACCCACTGCTTTCAAAAATGCCTTAAATACTAAGAAATTTCACAAGTAAAATTCCCCACTTTTACCCACTATGAAGCAGAAATTTAGGGAATAAAGACTTAAAGTCAAGTGAAAACTTAGGAAAAATGGGGGTTTTTTGAGGGGTGAAAATGTGGATAAGTCCTGCTTCCCCACCAATAGGGAAAGTTATAAAACGTGCTGTAAAATAAGGGCAGTATTGAGGCTGGCGACGCCTGTGAAAACGATTCCGTTCATCCCGCATTGGACGGCAGCATTGATATTTTCGACAACATCGTCGATGAAAAGGAGAGAGGCCGGGTCGGCTGACAAGTCACGTATGGCATGCCGGTACACCGCCGGGTCCGGCTTGGCTGCGCCGAGTTGATACGACAAATACTTCTTCGAAAATTTCTGCAGGACCGGAGCGACGTCACACGACCTTCGGAAGTGAGTGGAGCTTGTGTTGCTCAACACCGCAATTTGATACCTTGTTCGAACAGCATCGACAAGAGGAACGATCGCTGAATTTTCTTTTACGATAATTGCGTTCCATGCGGTCTCCAATTCTTGGCGGCTGTATTTTCCCTTGAAGATCCGATCCAGTTCTTTAAAAAAATGATCGGTGCCGATCCGGCCGGTTTCATACTCTCTCGCCATATCCTGGACGGCCTCTTCATCTGCACGGTTGATACGCTTTTTGTCGATGCCAAGCAGGCGCGGGAAGGCGTCGAAGTCTATATCAACCAGCACGCGTCCCATATCAAAAATGACGGTGGTTATCTTGCTCACAGAGGGTCCTATTTTTGCAGTTGTTCGATCAGCTTGTGGGTTTCGGCGACCCGTTCGCTGCCGGTTTCGTCCGCGAGGACGGTGTGCAGCAAGAGCTGCTTCCCTTCCTGCTTTAGATGAACTTTGTGCGTCCGTATTTCTCCCGCCTTGGCCATGATGGTTTGGAAAGGGCCGTTCTCGTAAAATCCTTTTTCAGACTCCGGCGGAAAATGAAGCCGCAGTGTCCGTTTGTTGATCTCAATTTTCCGGAATCCGGAATTGGCGGCAACAACCCGAAGCGTTGAAAGTTTGAATAGATTTTCGACCTCTTCCACCGGAGCGCCGAACCGGTCGATCAATTCCAGCCGGATCTCATCCACCGCTTCCATCGTTTCCGTTTTATACAACCGGCGGTAAATATCTAAACGCTCCGTATCGTCTTCAACGTAGAATTCCGGAATGTATGCATCAAGATCCGCTTCGACAATAATGTCAGCGCGGGACACGGGGATCCCCTTTTGGTCGGAAGAGAATAATTGGGAGAATTCCTGACTCTTTAATTCGTTCACCGCTTCTTCAAGAGTTTTCGTGTACATCTCGAACCCCATTTCCATGATGAACCCGCTCTGCTCTCCCCCGAGCATGTTTCCGGCCCCGCGAATCTCGAGGTCGCGCATGGCCAGGTTAAAGCCGGAACCCAGCTCCGTGAACTCTTCGATCGCCTGCAGGCGCCGCAACGTCGTTTTCGGCAGGACGGAAATCGGGGGAACAAGCAGATACGAATACGCCTGCACGTTCGACCGGCCGACACGTCCCCGCAGCTGATAGAGTTCCGCGAGCCCGAACCTGTCCGCCCTGTTGATGATGATCGTATTCACGTTAGGAATATCCAGCCCGGACTCGATGATCTTTGTCGCAACGAGAACGTCGCATTTCTTTTCAAGAAAGTCGAGCATCACTTTTTCAAGTTCATGTCCTTTGAGCTGGCCGTGCGCGATCCGGAACCGCGCTTCCGGGACCGTTTCCTGCAGCGTCGACGCGAACAGCTCGATGTTCTCGACCCGGTCGTTCACAATGTAGACCTGCCCGCCTCGGTGCATCTCTTTCAGGACCGCCTCACGGATCACTTTTTTGTCATATTGTGCGATCTCCGTATAGATCGGAAGTCTGTTTCGAGGGGGCGTGTTGATGATCGAAAGATCGCGAGCCCCCATCAGCGAAAAATGAAGGGTGCGCGGAATCGGCGTCGCCGTGAGCGTCAACGTGTCGACGTTCGACCGAAGAGCCCGCAGCTTTTCCTTCGCCGCCACGCCGAACCGCTGTTCTTCATCGATGATCAGGAGTCCGAGATCCTTGAACTTGATATCCTTCGACAACAATCGGTGCGTACCGATGATGATGTCGACCGACCCAGCCTTCAACCCCTCCACAATTCCGCTTTGTTCCTTCGCGCTCTTGAAACGGGAAAGCGAGGCAATGCGCACAGGGTATCGTCCGAGCCGGTCGGAAAATGTCGTGAAATGCTGCTGCGTCAGGATCGTCGTCGGGACGAGAACGGCGACCTGCTTGTTGTTTTGGACTGCCTTGAACGCTGCGCGAACGGCAACTTCGGTCTTTCCGAATCCGACATCGCCGCACACCAGCCTGTCCATCGGGCTCGGGTTTTCCATGTCCTTCTTCACGTCGGCGGTTGCGGCGGCCTGGTCGGGCGTGTCTTCAAACATGAACGACGCCTCCATTTCTTTTTGCCAATGCGAATCGGGAGAGAACGAAACTCCAGCCTCGCTTTTCCTTTTGGCATAGAGAAGGATGAGATCGCGCGCAATATCTTTGATCTTCTTCTTCGCACGCGCCTTCAGCCTTTCCCATTCACCGCCGCCGAGTTTGTTGAGCTTCGGCGTATGTCCCTCCGCCGAGGAGTACTTTTGAACCCGGTTGATGTAATTCAGGTTGACAAAGAGGACCCCTTTTTCATCGTACTCAAGTTTTGCCGCTTCCTGTTCCGTCCCCCGAATCGAAATTTTTTCCAGCCCCAGAAATTTTCCGATGCCGTGGTCGACATGGACGACAAAATCCCCCCGGCGGAGCGAATGAAGCTCCTTCTGGGAGATCCCTCTGAAGCGGCGGCGTTTAGAGCCCCCCCTTCGTTTGATGCGTCCGAAGATCTCATGCTCTGTGAACAGCGCGACTTGCGCCGACGGAAAAAGGAAGCCCGAATGCACGGTTTCGGGAATGTAGACGATCGGCGGCAAACCCGACGTCCGGGGTTCTCCGCCCCCTTCATCAGGCTCTTTAGCTTCACTCCCGTCTTCCGTCCCTGCTGCCTCGTTCATCAGCTCCTTAATACGGTCGGACTCTTCGGCAGTATCCGATGCAACGGCTATTTCAAATCCCTTCCCGGAGAGCTTTCTTACCTGTTGCAGAAGAATCTTAACACTGCCGTTCGTCGGCGGCTGCGGCGACGCCTGAAAATCAACAGAAGGAGCGTTTGAAGTTTTGTTGATGACGGTATGGATATAACGCGGATAGTTCTGAAATTTCGTTTCGATCGTCTTGAACGGAATCGGCAATGCCACCCCTTCAGTTTCCAGCTCCTGCATTTCCTTTTCGATCAACGAGAGATCGTCCAGAAGAAGAATGGCGCGCGAAGAAAAGAGATCGATGAACGTGATCGCATCGGTTCCATTCGCCGAACCGGCTTCACCAACTTGCTCCCTAACGATCTCCGAAATATTCGGAACGATGCTGGCGCTCTGAAGCTCGCGGATTGATCGCTGTGAGAGAGGGTCGAACTCCCGGATCGATTCGATCGTATCCCCCCAGAACTCAAGCCGGACGGGATTCTCTCCCACAAAAGGAAATATATCCACGATGCCTCCGCGGACGGCGACATCGCCGTACGTTTCGACGAGCGGCTTTCGCTCGAATCCGAGTCCGGCAAGCTTTGCGAGAAGCGCCTCGAATCCCGTCTCAGTGTTTGAAGAAACCTCGATCGTCGAGCGGATAAACTTCTCGCGCGGGGGAACGGCGAACGCAAGAGCCGCGGCGTGCGTGACATAGATCCCGGGGAGTTGAGCCGTCAATGCCTTCAACGATTCGACCTGGCTGATCGTCGCGGTCATATCGAGCGGCCGCGCCGCATGAGCCGATTCGACGGAATAGAGATGCACGTCCGTTTCGGAAACCAATTGGGCGCAGTCATCGCGTAATTTTTCGGCTGAATCCTTTTCCGATACGACAAGCAGGACCTGTCCCTGGAATTCCTCATAGAGATATGCCGCGATGAACGCCCAGAGGGAGCCGGCGATTCCGCGCAGATGCGCCGGTGCGGATGGGCTTGGCTCCGCAGCGGTCAGCCGTCGAAATTCCTCGGACGAAACTATTTTCTTTTTAAGCTCTGCAAGCATGCTCGGTCAATTATAAACGCAGAAACCCCTGCCGGCGAATTAGAAATAAATTCATCAGCAAGGTCATACAAGGTACGGAAAATTTTTAGGATTTCAAAAGAGGCCTGGCCCGGACCGGGATGGCAAGAGAAAGGAAGCGTCGTCATTCACCCGGTGATCGCTGCCGGTGTTGGGATGAGATCGATCCGGCATTGGATCGATCGAATCTTCGGAGTTTACGTCTTTTGCTGCTTCTTCTTTGCGGCGGGGAAGAGAACGTTGTTGAGGATAAGCCGGTACCCGGGGGAATTTTTATGAAGGCTCAGATCGGTCGGAGGCGCACCGACGGCATGCTGGTAGTCTTCGGGATCGTGGCCGCCGTAAAATGTGAACGTCCCGCGTCCATAGTTGCCGTGAAGATATTTTACCTCTTCGGTGCCTTCACGCTCTGCCAAAATTGTGACGCTTGGTTTGATCAGACTCTTCTTGAATGCCGTCGTCTGCCCCATGAATCCTTTGATGACGTTCACGTGGTTCTGTGTCAGCATCGTCGGCACGGGATCGTATTTCGCAGAAAATTCAAAGAGCGTGAAATAGTCGGTGTTCGGATCGCGCAGCGGAACGGGGTCGCTCGGCGGGATGTCAATGTCCGAATACTCGTACCGCAGCGGATTCATCTCCAGGGTGAAGTTCTGAAATGCAAAGGTCTTGGAGAAATCGAGTTTTTTCTGCGCATCGCGGTCCGGCGGATCGCCGTCGAACATTACGTCGCAGATGTCGGTATTCTCGGCCGCCAGCGCGATGTCGTAGGTATCGGTCGCAGCGCACATCGAAAACATGAACCCTCCGCTCCCCACAAAATCCTTGATCGCGCGAGCAACCGCTTTTTTTTCCTCGGAGACTTTCCGAAACCCGAGCTCCTTCGCTTTCCGTTCGTAAAGAACCTGCTGTTCGATGTACCATGGAGCGTTCCGGTGCGTGGCATAAAATTTTCCGTACTGACCGGTGAAATCTTCATGGTGCAAATGCAGCCAGTCGTACTCCGAGAGCTTTCCCTGAAGGACTTCATCATCCCACACTTTCTTGTATGGAATCTCCGCATACTCAAGCGCCAGCGTGACGGCATCATCCCACGGCTTGAAATCGGGCGGGACGTAGACGGCGATCTTCGGAACCTTCTCCAGCCGTACGGCATCCATGTTCGTATTCTCATCCCCTATTTCCGCGTAGATCTTTGCGGCATCCGAACCGCTGATGGCCTCGAAAGCAACGCCGCGGATCCGGCATTCGGTCTCCTCGCTGGAAACGTAATCGAACATGAACGATCCCCCCCGGTAATTCAGCAGCCAGTCGACCTGAATGCCGTGCTGCAGCGCCCAGAACGCAATGCCGTATGCTTTCAAATGATCGGTCTGCTTCAAATCCATCGGGATCAAAAGCTTTTGCTGCGCGTGAAGATGGCAAGCAGCGATCAGAAAAAATACTATAAGGCGGAATGCTTTCATCGTTAGAGGTCAAAGCTCTTATAAATGCATCTGTCACACCCGTTCAGCGCCAAAATCCCGGTAAAGCGTTTCGATAAGGGGATGTTCCTTTGAGGATGGTTCTTTTGCCTGAGGAGATTGAGCCGGCGGGTTGTTTTTTTCCCGGGCCGTATTTTGGGCGGGAGGGGCGATCGCTGCGTTCGGCACGAGCATGGGCTCGATGCGGAGCTTCGTTCCCAAAAGGCCGTTGACGGTTTCGGTAAGAAACATCTGGTTTCTTTTGAGGGAGGAATAGTGGAAATCGTCGGCGGAGGCAATGTGCAGCGTTTCATGAACGACGCTCATCGGCGTGCTTTCGCCCAAAATTGTCCCGACGGAAATTTTCTTTCTCCTGACCTCGTCGACAATTTTTCCCCATTCCTGTTTAACTCGCGTGAAGAGATCTTCGTCGGACGAAAGCTTCTCCTCGCTGGGGACGACTCCCGCAGGAGCCGGAGCCTCCGAATCGATCTTCGGATTGACAAGAGAGAGCTTCGGCATCTCCGAGATCCTTCTTCCCTGTGCGGGCGGATGGAGAACGGCCGGTACTTCCTCGTCTTTTCCTGACGCGATCGGGTTTAGAACTGCGGGTCCGCTCTTAGCGGGAAAAGAGGGTTGGGATGAGCGGTTATCGGAATGAAGTTTTTTTTTCAGGTCGTCAAGCTGTTGAAGAAGGAGGTCGATCTTCACCGACTGCTCCATTTTCGTCATCTGGATGATGCCGACCTCCAGCTTGAACCTCGGCTGCGAGCTGTACCGTATCGACGATTCTAAATCGGTCGTCAGTTTTATCAGTCTGAGAATGTCCTGTTCATCGAATGCCGAGACGGCGTTGATATAACGCGTCCGGTAGACTTCAGGCGCCTCGATCAAATGGCCCGATCCCGTGGTGCGCGCAATGAGCATGTTGCGGAAATGTTCTGCGAGCCCGGAGAGAAATTCCTTGATGTCGAACCCGTTGCGGACGATCTCATCCACCAGCGAGAGCGCCGTGCGCACATCGTGCGCCTTGATGCACTCGCTCACCCTGAAGAAAAATTCCTGGTCGACAACGTTCAGCAGGCTGATGATTTGCTGCGCCGTAATGGTGGCGCCGCAGTACGAAACCACTTGGTCGAAGATGCTCTGCGAATCGCGCATCGACCCGTCCCCCTTTTTAGCGATGATCATCAGCGAGTCGTCGTCGATCGCGATCTTCTCTTCGCCGGCGATGAACCGCAGGCGGGACATGATATCCTCGACCGTGATGCGGCGGAAATCGTACCGCTGGCACCGCGAAAGGATCGTCGCCGGTACTTTATGCACCTCGGTCGTCGCGAAAATAAACAGCACGTGCGGCGGCGGCTCCTCGAGCGTCTTCAGAAGCGCGTTGAACGCTTCCTTCGTCAACATGTGGACTTCGTCGATGATATAAACTTTGTACTTCCCGCGCGCCGGTGCGTAGCGGACCGATTCGCGCAGGTTGCGGATCTCATCCACGCCCCGGTTGGACGCTCCGTCGATCTCAACGACATCGAGGCTCCGTCCGCTTGTGATCTCGGCGCACACTTCGCATTCGTTGCAGGGGTTTGACTCTTTCGGATGGAGGCAGTTGATCGCTTTCGCAAGAATGCGGGCCGTCGTCGTCTTGCCGCAGCCGCGTCCGCCGCAAAAAATGAACGCGTGCGCAAGCCGGTTCGTCGCCAGCGCGTTCTTCAACGTGTTGGTCACATGCGACTGTCCGATGACATCCTCGAACACCATCGGACGCCATTTCCGCGCCGTCACCTGATAAGACATGAAAAAATATTAAAAATGAAAAATTAAGAAAATAGAACCAACTGCTTCTTCTAACATCCTTGTTGTGTACCGGCTACTGTTTACCGAAGACGTACTCCACTGCATCCACAATCTTCTCGATCGGTACGATCTTCAGTCCGTTCTTCACTGCGTCCTGAATTTCAGTCAGGTCTTTGACATTCTCTTTCGGAATCAGAACGGTCTTGATGCCGCTCCGTTTGGCGGCGAGCAATTTCTCGTTCAATCCGCCGATGGCCAGAACGTTGCCCCGGAGCGTGATCTCTCCCGTCATTGCAACATCGCTTCGTGCGGCCTTCCCGCTGATCGCGGAGACCATCGCCATCGCCATGGTAATGCCGGCGGAAGGGCCGTCCTTTGGGATCGCCCCTTCCGGAAGGTGGATATGAATCTCTTTTTTTGAAAAGAAATCGGGCTTCAGCTTCAATGCCCTCGCGTTCGAGCGGATGTAGCTCAGCGCGGCGTGGGCCGATTCTTTCATCACTTCGCCGAGCTGGCCAGTCAGCGTCAGCCGCTCCGGTCCGCGCATCATGGTGACATCGACCTCGAGAATCTCGCCGCCGACGCTCGTCCAGGCAAGCCCGGTCACGGACCCGATGCGGGGTTTTCGTTCCGCGGCCCGGGAGCGGAATTTCGGAACGCCCAGATATTTCTCGATCTTTTCCCCGTCGACAATGATCGGCGGCGATTTCTTTTTCGCGGGCGTGCCGTGTTTGTGTCCGTTCTTCTGTTTGCTCAGGACAAGCTCTTTTGCGGCTTTTCTGCACACCGATGCGATCTCCCGCTCCAGGTTTCGTACTCCGGCTTCACGCGTATATTCCTGAACAATTTTATCGATCGCTTTCTCGCCGATCGTCACCTGCTTTTCTTTCAGGCCGTGTTCGGCAAGCTGTTTGGGGATGATATGTCTCTTCGCGATCTCGCGCTTCTCGAAATCGAGGTAGCTCGAAAGCTCGATGATCTCCATCCTGTCCTGAAGCGGAAGCGGGATCGTGAAGCGCACGTTCGCCGTCGTAATGAACATGACATGCGAGAGGTCGTAGTCGACGTCGAGATAGTGATCGTTGAATGTGCTGTTCTGTTCCGGGTCAAGAACTTCAAGCAGCGCCGACGCCGGGTCGCCGTGGAAGTCCATGCTCATCTTATCCACTTCGTCCATCAGCAGCACGGGGTTGATGACGCCGGCCCGCTTCATCGATTGGATGATTTTTCCCGGCATCGACCCGATGTACGTCCTTCGATGCCCTCTGATCTCGGCTTCATCCCGAATCCCCCCGAGGGAAATGCGAACGAATTTTCTTCCGAGCGCGCGTGCGATCGACTTGGCCAGGGAAGTCTTTCCGACTCCCGGCGGCCCGACGAGGCAGAGGATCTGTCCCTTCATTTCTTTCACGAGGTTCAGAACGGCGATGTGCTCGAGGATCCGCTCTTTCGGTTTCTCCAATCCAAAGTGATCTTCGTCGAGGATTCCCTTGACGTGGTCGACCTTGAGGTTGTCCTTTGTCCTCTTGTGCCACGGAACGCCCGTGAGCCAGTCAAGGTAATTCCGCGTAACGGTGAACTCCGGGGACATTGCCGGAGTCTTCTTCAGCTTGTTGAATTCTTCGATCGCCTTCGCATGGACTTCCTTCGGCATCTGCGCTTTTTCAATATCCTGCTTCAGCTTTGCCATCTCGGGGGACGCTTCGTCTTCCCCGAGTTCGTCCTGCAAGATCTTTATCTGCTCCTGGATGAAGAATTTTCGCTGCGATTTCTGAATGTTGTCGTGGACCTTTGAATCGATCTCCCGTTCGATCTTCAGCATGCTGATCTCGCCGTTGAGGATGCGGATCAGCTCCATGAACTGCTCGCGGGTGTTGTGGATGCGCAGCACCTTTTGTTTCACTTCGACGCTCTGCACGATGTTCGCCGCGATATAATAGAGGCGGCGCTGCCCGTCTTTGATGTTTTCGTACGCCGCAAGCACCTCCGGCGGAATGGCCCTATTGGCGCGGACATACTCCGAAAAAAGGGTCGAGGCGTGCCGGATGATCGCTTCCATTTCATTGTTCTCTTCCGGAACGCCGGCGTGAATTTCTATTTCCGCCTGAAGATATTTTTCGTTCGGCAGAAATTGTTTGATCGTCGCCTGCACAATGCCGTCCACGAGGATCTTCAACAAGCCGTTGGGAAGTTTGAGGATCTGAACAATTTTTGCGACGACTCCCTCTTTGTAGATGTCGTCGGCCCCCGGCTCGTCGGTGGACGGATCCTGCTGTGCAGAGAGAAAAATAAATTTTTCATTCTCCAGCGCAAAATTCGCGGCGCGAAGGGACGATTCACGTCCGACCAGGACCGGAAAGATCATATACGGGAAGATGACGACATCGCGCAGCGGGAGAACGGGAAGCGTCGTCGGAATGGAATCAACGCTGACGGTCTTTGACTCTTTTTCTTTTACCTTTTCAATCGCCATTTCAAATTCGTTTTGTCTCGATGACCATGAATATAGACAGAAAAAGCGGGAAAACGATCCGCTTGGTTTTGGTCTTGATTCTGTTGTGTGGTTAAAAGGTACTGATAAATTGAAGGGATGTCAAGGTAAGGGATTTGCAGTGCGGGAATTCTTCTCGCGCCAGGGCGATTTTTCAAATCGCCCTACAGATTTTTGCTCCGGATTCCATCCCGCTCTATACCTATCTTCGTCTCTTCGCCAGCCACGCTTCCGGATTCTGCTTTTCCTTTTCCTTCCACACTTCAAAATGAAGGATGCTTCCTGAAACGGAATCGCCGCTGTGCGCGATGACGGTGCCGTGCGACACCTGCTCCCCTTCCGTCACCGCAATGTCGGAGAGATGCGCATAGACCGTATGGAATCCGCCGGCGTGCTTAAGGATCACCAGATTGCCGTACGACGGCAGCCAGTGAATCATTGCAACCTCTCCGTCGGCGACCGATTTCACCGGCGACCCGCTTTCGATCGAGATATCGATGCCGGTGTTCTGCGTGACGGTTTTCATCACCGGATGAATATGGTTGCCAAAGTGGGCAACGACAGCTCCCGCGGAAACGGGCCACGGCAATTTTCCTTTCAACGACAAGAACGGCGTCCCCGTTTCAGCCGGCGTTTCTTCAACGGCTTTCTCCTTCATCCGTTGCCGTTCGGCCGCCCGCTCGCGGGCAAGGGTTTCTTCGTGCTCCTTCCGGATGCGCTCCTTTTCCACAAGGTCGGCGATCAGACCTTCCAGTTCCTGGGCCGCCTGCGTTTTTCTCACCAGCTCTTTCTTCATCGCCGCTTTGTCTTTCCGGATCTCTTTCAGCGCCTGCGCCCGTTTATGCCTTTTGTTCTGCAAAAACTGCTCTTCCTTCTCTTTGTTCGCGATGATCTCCTGCTGCTCGTCGAGCTTTTCCTGCAGGTCGGCCTTCTCGGTTTCCAGGACCGTCCGTTTCTCTTGGATCTTTTCCAGATCCCTTTTGCGCTGCTCGGAAAATCGCTTCAGGTACTCGATGCGGATGTAGAGCTGGTTGATGGAATTCGAGGAGAGGAGCGTTTCGAGGTCGTAGACCCGTCCAAATTTATAGACCGCCGTAATGTACTTGGCGTAGTGGAGTTTCAGAAAGGAGAGCTGCTTTTCAAGGAAACTGATGTTGTCCGATGCAAGAGCGATCGACGCCTGGATCTGTTCTTCCTCGTCAAGAAGCTCCGAGAGAAGCGTGCGAACGAGGTTGCTCTGTTTCTCGTAATTATCGAGCCGTTCGAGGGTGACCTTCTCTCTTTTCTCGCTTGCCTGGATGCGCTGTTCGTAGTCGTCGATTTCTTTCCGGAGCTTCTCCAGCGCCCGCTCTTTCTTTTTAATGTCCTGCTCGCCGCCGTTCACAGCGGGGCAGATCAACGCGGCCAGGAGAATGATCATCGGCAGACGTTTAACGGCATATTTTACGGCATCAAGGCGCAGCATTTATTCCTTTGTCACACGGCGGGCATCGTCCGGAACTTGAATGGTCAAGGGGCCGACAGGGGCATTAAGGTGGAGCTTGTCGTAAAAGAGCGAGATTGAAGACTGCATTTTATCTTCGACCAGCCTGATGGATTGCAGCACCATGGTCCCGTCGTCGCGCCTGTCGTAGTCAAAATGCTCTTCGCTCCAGACGTCGCCTGCAGAATCAACATGCTCGATGCCGGTGATGCACAGCGACTGATCGTCGATCGTGTAGCGCGTCGCCCCGTCTTTCTGCCGGAAGAAGAGAATATACGAATCGTCGGCCACGGTGAAACTGTCGGGCGACGTTTCTTCCGGCAGGAACGCCCGCGTGCCGCAGAACATATCAACCACATCCTTCGGGTCGATGCGGATGTTCATGAACTCGGGCAAATGCCCTTTGTCCACTTCCCCTTCCATCACCTCGTTCTTGAAACTGTTGTAGAATTTGTAATGCCCTTTGGCAAACAAAGCGGATGCGACGTGGATGCCGAACGGCCCTTCGACATCGACGAGAACGGAGTCCGGCCGTTTCAACCGGAGCTCGAAAGAACCTGAATTGATGAATGACGGGGACTCGACCGAAATGGACCCTTTCGCTTCGAGTGTGGTGATGGCGGACCGGCGGGAGTTGACGGCGTCGATGACCTGCTGCGCCGACTCATTCGCCGGCGTCCTGCGAAGCTCTCTGGTCGGTGCACAGCCCGAGAGTGCGATCAGCGACCAGACAACCAGCGCTTTTTTCATAACGAGCCGCGCGCCAATTTTTCCTTGAGCTGCATGTTCTTCGAATCCTGCTCCAGCGCCTTCGCCCAGTATTCTTTCGCCTTGTCGGTCTGGCTCAGTTTCGCATAGATATCGCCGAGATGTTCGTAGACAACGGAACTTGTCTCCCCAGCGTCGATCGCCTGCTTCACATACTTTTCTGCCTCGACATAGTTGCCGAGCTTGAAATAGATCCAGCCGAACGTGTCGAGATACGAACCGTTCGCAGAATCCTTCGCGAGCGATTCCTTCGACATCGCGTAGGCGCGGTCGAGCTGCTCTCCCCGTTCCGACAGGCTGTACGCGTAATTGTTGAGCACCATCGCATTGGCTGAATCGACTTTCAGGGCCGCTTCGAAGGTCTTGTCCGCTTCGGGATACCGTTTCAGGGCATCGTACGTCGACGCCAGCGACGAAAGCGCGTTGATGTCCTTCGGGTTGATCTCGATGGCGCGCTGCAGCGGTGCAACCGCATCCTCGTTCCGGTCAACGCGCGTGTACCCGTATCCGAGCAGAAAATTTATTCCGCCGTCGTTGGGCACGATCTTCTGCGCTTTTTCAAGGATGCTCACCGCCTGATTAAAATCCTTCTTGTCGAACAGGATCGATCCGAGGTACCACCAGGCTTCCGCATTCCAGTTGGCAACTTTGGTGACCTTGTCGAAATACCCGTATGCGGCGCTGTCATTTTTTTCAAGAATGGCCATCCGGCCGAGGTAAAACATCGGGCGCCAATCGTCCGGATATTTCTTAAGAAACTCCTCGAATTGTTCTTTCGCGTCGGTAAGAAGCGTGGAATCCTTTTGGCTTTGTTCGAGATACGCAACGGCGATCCTGAAGCGGGTATCGGCTGAGATCGAATCGCTCTTCAGGATCGTTTCAAATTGCGTGCGAGCGCTGTCCCATTTACTCTGCTGCAAATAGATTTCCGCGACGGCTCCCCGCAGTTCAATGTTGCGGGGGTCCAATTCCAGGAGATCGCTGTACAACGCAAGCGCTTTGTCGAATTGGCCGGAGCGGATGTACATCTCGCCGAGGTTTTGTTTGAGCGAGACATTGCTCGGGTCGAGTTTCGCCATCTGCTCGAAGGCGGCGGCGGCTTTGTCGTAACGATGAAGGAGCGAATTCAGCTCGGCAACTTTGAAGAGGACTTCCCACTCCGGGCCGTTGCGCTGGATGATCTTGTCGTACATGTCGAGCGCTTGCAGAGGATATTTCGGCGCCAGCAGCTGCGCGAGATTGAACATGCTCTGGACATGGGTAGAATCGATCTTCAGGATCAGCTTGTACTCTGCGATCGCGGAGTCGACCTGGAGGGCCTTTACGTAAATGTCTGCCAGCGTTTCGCGGTAGGTGATGTTGGCCGAATCAAGGTTCACCGCCTGCAACGCCATCTCGGCCGCGAGGGCAGGTTTATTCAAAGCGGAGTAATCCTTTGCCATCGCGTAGTAGATCGCCGGGTCGTTGTCGTAGCGGAGCGCATCCTGAAATTCGATGATCGCTTCGGCGTATTGATTCTTGCTCTCAAGCAGCGAGCCGTCAATGAAATGCTGCAACGCGAGAGATTTCTGATCACTGCGTGCCTGCTCTTCGGCCTCGGTCAGCTTCTTCGCTACCTGGGTTTCCTTTTGCGAAGAACACCCTGCTGCGACAACCATCATCAGCAACACTGCAGCGCCGTAAATCTTTGTGTTCATACTGTGGCTTCCTTCCCGTATCCTTTGAAAATATATCACTTCCGCGAATGAGTTACAATACGGCCAACGAGTCCCCGCATTGGATTATTATCTGCTGCTATCCTATCTTTCGTATTAGACAACCGATCTCACCAATAAGTAAAAGCGGCCCTGAACAAGAAGCGCCCGCATTTTTAAGAACAAATCTACGCTTGTGAAAATTCAACCGGTAACATTGGACGGGGAACGGGTTCGGCTGGAGCCGTTGTCCCACGCTCACCTCTCACAGCTCTGTGAAATCGGGCTGGACGATGATCTGTGGAGGCTGACAACCACGATCATCCGCTCTCCCGACGACATGAGAAAGTACATCGACGCCGCGCTCAAAGATCTTTCGGACGGAAAAGCGTTGCCGTTCGCCATCATCGAAAAAAATTCCAACAAGGCCGTCGGCAGCACGCGGTTCGGCAACATCGAAACAGTCCACCGGCGGGTTGAGATCGGATGGACGTGGATCGCGCGGCAATGGCAGCGGACATTCATCAACACTGAGACAAAATATCTTCTCCTCTCGCATGCCTTTGAAACGCTCGGGTGTATGCGCGTTGAATTCAAGACGGATTCGACCAACAACCGCTCACGCGCCGCGTTGAAACGCATCGGCGCGCAAGAAGAAGGCATCTTCCGCAACCATATGATCGTCCCCGGGGGACGGATCCGCCATTCGGTCTATTTCAGCATCATCGATTCAGAGTGGGGGGAGGTCAAAAAGGAACTGGAGAAAAAGCTGGCGGCGGTTTGATGTGCTATGTTCCCATCCATCCCTCGTTATGCTCTTCCTACTCCCACCTTCTTCACAACTCCCATCTTCGCTCCGAGGAACCGCTCCCCGATTTCGGTGAATTTGGCGGGAATGTCGCTTACAAAGAATTGAAGGTTCGGCTTTTCCTTGCTGGCATTCTTCAGGCGTTGTTCCTCCAGCGCTTGCTCCACTTCAACGGCGGCCGCGTCGCCCGAATCGATCAGCATCGCACTCCCTTTCAAAGCACTCGAGATCACTTCTTTCAGCAGCGGGTAATGCGTGCATCCGAGCACGAGCGTATCGATTTTTTCCTGCGTGAAGGGGAAAAGATATTCCTTGGCGATCATCTCCGTGGCCTTGTGCCCGATCCATCCCTCCTCGACAAGCGGCACGAAGAGCGGGCACGGCCGGCTGAAGACGGAAACGGAGGCATCGATCTGCCGGATCGCATTTGCGTACGCGTTGCTGGAAATTGTGCCGATGGTTCCGATGATGCCGACTCTTTTATTCTTGGATGCCGCCGCCGCCGATTTTGCCCCGGGTATAATGACGCCGACGACCGGGATCTTCGCCCGCTTCTGCACGACATCGAGCGCGACCGCCGAGACGGTGTTGCAGGCGACGACGATCATCTTCACGTTCTTTGAAAGAAGAAAATCCGTGTCCTCTTCCGCGTACTCGCGGACGACCTGCGGCGATTTCGGGCCGTACGGAACGCGCGCGGTGTCGCCGAAGTACACGATGTTCTCCTGGGGAAGCCGCCGGAGGAGGGCCCGGACGACCGTCAGCCCTCCGATGCCGGAATCGAAAACGCCGATAGGTTTGCTCGTGTTCATATTATTGGGATGAAAGCTGCATGTTGATGAGCTGATAAATTCTGTGCAACAGCCGTTCCTTGATTTGCTTCTTTCGTTCGCCGTTGAGAATTCGGGCATTGTCTCCGTCGAGCACGTAGAATGAATCGACGATGCCGTCGATGCGCGTCGCGATCTTCGCAAAATGAATGTTCAGCCCCAGCTGCGAGAAGGTCCATGTCACTTTGTACAAAAACCCGACCGTGTCCGGCGCATAGACGTCGATGATCGTGAAATCCTGCGCGTCCTCGAACGTCACGTCGATACGGATATTCGGATGGAAGAGGGGCTTGGGCCTCCGTTTCCAGCGCCGGTGGTGCCGCTCAAAAAGGTGCTCGAGCGTGACCTTGCCGCGGAGCACGTCGTCGAAATCCTGCTTGATCTTCTCCGCCTGGTCGTCGAGCAGCCGCCCCTTCGTCGCGACGTTGACGACGCGGAACTGGTCGATCACGATGCCGTCGTCGCGGGTAAAAATCTGCGCGTCGAAAATATTCGCATCGTTCGCCGACAGGACGCCGCACAGACTGGAAAGAAGAAACGGCGCGTCGCGGGTGATCGCCGTGACCGCGCTGTGCGAGTCCTCGTGACGAACGATCGGCGAAACGGTCTCCAATCCGCGGATGCCGGCAAGATGGTCGGCGATATCGTCCGGGGAAAAAAGCTTGACGTACGCCTCGTTGTGAATCGACAGGACGTGCCGCTCGACCTCTTCCCGGGGAAACCGCTCGGAAACCTTTTGAACGACCGAACGGACCAATTTTCCGTGCTGTTCCTGCTGGAACGAGACCGCTTCTTTGAACGGAAGTTTCCGCTCCAGCACTCCGCGCGTCTGAAGGTAGAGCTCCTGCAGGAGCATCTCTTTCCACGACGTCCAGACATTCTTGTTCACGGCGGAGAGATCGCAGTACGTCACAAGGAAGAGAAGGTCGAGCTGTTCGGGTTTGTGAAACATCTCGGCAAATTCCGCGACGGTCTTCGGGTCGCTGATGTTCCGGCGGAACGCTATCTGCTCCATCAGCAGATGGTTGCGGATCAGAAACGCGATGTCGCCGTCCGCATCGTCGTAGTGCAGCCGCTCAAGGATCCGGCGGGCGATCTCCACTCCGCGAATCTCGTGATCCTCGATGCCGTGCGGCTTCTCGATGTCATGGAAGAGAAGCCCAAGGTAGAGAATTTCCTTCTTCTCCAGTCTCTTGTATGCCGCGGCGAGAACCCCTTTCCCGTCCGCAAGCCGCTCCGCGTGCTCGATCGCGATCAGCGTGTGCGCATCGGCAGTATAATAGTGGTAGACGCTGTGCTGAAAGAACGCGACGAGTTCTCCCCATTCGGGAATGTATTTGCCGAGAACGTCGAAGTCGTTCATCAGCATCAATGTCGACGCAACGTTGGCCGGCAGGCGGAGAATGTCGAGAAATATTTTTGCCGCCTCGTCCGATGCGATATTCTGCGCGTTGAAGACATACGACGACCGTCCGATGGACGCGATCCTTCCCTGCAGAGAATGCCCCAGCACCAGCGAATGCCTGCCGCACCAGTAGAACGCCTTGAGGATCTCCGCCGGCGTTGAAATTTCGACGGCGGTATTCCGCTGCAGCAATTCATCGCCGCGCGCGATAAAATGCGCGTCCAGGGACTGTTCCTTTTGCTTGCGCCATGGGGACGGTTCGACGCTTTTTCTGAAATGATTGATCAGGCGCTGGTTCAGGCGGAAGATGCTTCGCGCGTGAAGGAAATACTCGCGCATAAATTTCTCCACATACTTCAGCTCCGGGTCCTCGCCGAACCCGAGTCCTTTGGCGATCTCCCGCTGAATGGAAAAATCGAGCGAGTCGTGGATCGTTTTCGCAAAGTAGTGGGTCTCGTGCCGCGTGCGGAGCAAAAAGTTCAGGGCGTCAATCACCGCATCCCGCTCTTCGCGGGAGATGACGCTCTTCCGGTACAGCGTGTCGATCATCAGCTTGCATGAGGACTCGCCGTTCAGGAAGGGGGATTCGGTGAAATATTCACTGTCCGTTGAACGGTACACCCAGAGGAGATTGTGAAGGTCGCGCAACCCTCCGGCGCTGTTCTTCAGGTTCGGTTCGAGCAGCTTTACCGAGTTGCCGTACTTTTCGTGGCGCTCGTCCATGCCGACGACGATCGCCTTCACAAACACAAGGTCGAATTTCTTGTGGATCTGGCGGAAAACAGCATCGGCATAATGATCGAGTACGCGCCGGCTTCCGCAGACGTATCTGCTCTCAAGAATCGAAGCCCACGAGTCGACATCGGTCTCATACAGATTCACGCAGTCTTCGACCGTCCGCACGCTATGCCCGACGTTGAACCCGGCATCCCAGAGCGCGCGAAGAAATTGCTGGATCGGCTCGGTGCCGGAGAGTTTTGACTTCTCGTTCTCGGCAAGGATCATCAGGTCGAAGTCCGAATGGGGACAAAGCTCGGAGCGGCCGTATCCTCCAAGCGCAACGACGGCGAACTCACCGGCGGCCGGGTTCAGCTTCCAGATCTCCGCAAGGGTGGTATCCACCAGAGACGTCAGCCGCGCGCTGACGGCAAAGCCGTCCGCGCCGCTGCGGTGCAGTTGAAAAATTTCGGCAGATTCTGAAGTGTAGCGATCTTTGATTGTCACCGAAGGCGAAGGAGAATCACAAAAGAACTAATATAAAGAAGAGCGCACCGATTTACAAATGAACCGCGCCGTCGGCCGTGTTCCCGGCGGGGATACCGGGACACGATGGACCACAACCGCGATCATGAACTGCGTTTCTTCCGCGTTCACAATTTCGTAGCCACAACGGCGACGTCCTTCATCACGTGGACGACTCCGCCGCCGGCATCAAGCGCTTCGAACAAGATGATATACATCCCGACTCTCACCCGCTTGTTGTTGTCGTCGAGGCCGTTCCATAAGAGTGTGCCGGATGCAGCCGCCGGTTCATTGTTCGCAAGGGTCCTCACCAACCTTCCCTGAACGTCGAAACACCGGACTCGAATCATCGACGTCGCCGCCGGCAAGGAATACCCGATGGCAAGATAGTCCTGAAAGCCGTCGTTGTCGGGGGAAAATGGATTCGGCGAAAGCGTGAGACCCGCAGCGGAGGGTATCGAAGCCGTGAAGATGCTGTTCCGTTCCCCCGGGGTCCCCCCTTCCGGCGCAATCGAGGTGCTCCAGTTGTTTCTGTTGTTGCTCGCAAGGGAAGGATTGATCCGCTCAAGCGATTTTCCCGACGTTGATGTGTTGAGCATGGGATTGTGCCATGACGGAGAATACCGAACGCTGTCGATTTGTGCTTTCGTTTCGTCGAGGAGGATGACATCATCGCCGGAGTTATTCAGCGATAGGTCCTTATTCGCAATGATCAAATTGCTTGATCCCGGGGGAAGAAAGCTCGAAAATTGCAGAATCATCGATGAATCCGCTCCGATAACCAGGTAATTATTCGGGGAGAGCAAGAGAGGACGATTCGAAATGTTGACCACGGCCCTGTTCCCTGAACCTGACGGTGCGTCCATCATCGACCAGCCATGGAGATCGACGGTATCCACGCTGCGATTGAACAGTTCGACAAATTCCGAACGACCGGGCAGAGGGTCGTACATTATTTCATTGATGACGACCGACTGCGGTTCGAACGCGGCCGTTGTTTGAAAAATGAGTGAATTGTTCGAACTTCGTTGATCCAAAGAAAAATCGACGGAGCAAATGACGGGAACAATGCCACGCACCTGAGTTCTCCATGCGCATCGCACCGGGAGTGAATCCCCCGCAGCCAGCGATGAGTAATTCGCAGTTCCGATCAGTTCGCCGGAGGATGCAATGCTGTCACCGTTAGCGTCATGATAAAATCGGACGGCAAATCCGTTGGCGGCATTTCTCCCGATATTGCGGATGATCGCCGTGAGATCGAAGCCGCCATTTGCAGAGACCCCGGATGCTGATGAAACGGCGAGGTCGTAATTTTTTTTCGCCGAGATATTTTCTGCTCCCGGTGTCGGCGGAGAACTTTTCCAATTTGACGAATCCACCGAGGAAGCAAGGTAATCTACTCTTTCAAGGGTTTTCCCGTTCGCGCCTCCCCACGACGGTTTGTACCAGACGCTGTCCATCGTGACACCGCGGTCATCATACAAGACCACGGCATCGGGGGCCGTATTCTTTAATGATGAAAATGGTGTCACACATATGGGACCAGTGACCGTGAAGTAATTTCTCACTGTGGAATCAGACGACGCCAAGAAATATTCCCCCGGACGGACAATGAATGATGATGCCGCAAGAACCGCTTTCGACCTTATGTTCGAGTTCGACACCTTCCACCCGTTCATGTCGATTGCCTGTGCGCTTCCATTGTAAAATTCGATCCACTCCGGCATGTTGTCCGGAGGGGCGTACATGATCTCGTTGATGACAATGGAATGACGCTCAACACCGACAGAGAACCGGGTGCTCAGCGTATTGTTCGTCGAGTCATCATCCTGCTGAGCCGTCACGGTAACCAATGAGCGTTCGTCTCCCTGGGAGTCAATGAGAAGGGCATGCGAAACGGTTTGAGAATCCGCCGGCGCGAGCGAACCGACGAACTCTTCACCGATAAGTTCATTCGGCTGGGGGATCGAGTCTTTATTTGCATCGATAAAAAACTTTACAGCAATGTTCGACAGGACCTGGCGGCCGCAGTTTTTCACTACCGCTTCAAGCTCGAAAGATTCTCGCGCAACGGGAAAAGGTGTTGATGGAAAAAATTCCGCAATTGCCGCATCGTATTCTTTCTTCGTAAGACTATTCACTGCGCCCGGCGTAGCGCCGAGAGGATCGCACGAACTTCCCCAATTTGTCTGCTGGTTCGAGTCCCCCGCTGTGTCAATCCGCTCAAGAGACCTTCCGGCGGTTCCGCCCCACGACGAACTGTACGCCACGCTGTCAACCGCAAACCCCGCCGGATCGCACACAACGACAGCATCGAAGTCGTTGTTCAGTGTCGGAAAATCGGAGGTCATGATGGGCGCGCGGATTGACGGATAAGCGCCACGGAGTGAAGAATCTTTTGCGATGACGAAGAGCGCTCCGGGTGCAATCCCGGTTGCCTGAGATCTTATCGCCGCGCGGGATAACGTATTATCCCCTATCTTCCATCCCGAAGGCGAAATTGTATCGGCCGAATTATTGACGCACTCGATCCACTCCGGTCCCCGGAAAGGGGCGAACATAATTTCGTTGATAAGCATCGTGCGTAATGGGTAGCCGATACTCATGACCTTCGACATCGTATTGTTTGTTGAATCCTCATCCCCTTCGAGAAGCAGCCGGATGAAAATCCGCCTGTTTCCCGGGGAAAACGCGGAGCCGACAAATGTGCATAGGACAGAATCCCCCGCGTTAAAGAACTGCTTCGTCCCCCTTTCATCCACCTTGGCGGCCGGCAATATCAGGGAGTCGGAATTGCTTTCGTCGAACAACTGAAGAGTAAATGACAGTGTGCCGGCCAAGGCTTTATTGGCAACGGTCGCGCGGACAACAACAGGGTCTCCTACTCTCGCTCGTGAGGGGGTGCAGGTCAGGCCGGTAATTGCGAGGTCAATTTTTTTCTGAACCGTTACGGTCACATTGTCAATTCTCAGCGTTCCAGTGGCTCCGGAACCATCGCCGACGACATGCCATCGAAACCGCACATCGCGCTTTCCGCTCAACACAGAAGGGAGCAACAAGGTACGGAGCACATAATTTGTTGTCCCGGCATTCCTGAGGGTGTCGCCGATACCAACAGCAGATGCAGTGTCCTCATCGAGCATCGCATTGATGCACAGTCCTGAATTGTGCGACGACGTGCGGCGTTCGTAGAACTGCAGTGTGCCTGCGATTTTTCCCGTAAAATCTACCGGCGGCGAAATCAATGTTTGAGAGATCTTTGCATCCGACGAGACAACAGCGTTCGGTCCGCTGAACGGCGACGACGTCGATGTGGAAAAATCTCCCGAAGAAGATTTGTTCCTGCTTGTCAGCCATCCGGCCGGAAGCTTCGGCGCGGCGACCGTGTCGAATTTTTCATTGAATGGAAATAGCGACTGAGCCCTGAGGATCGGCTGCAAAAGAAAGAAGAATAACGCGGCGCGATACGGCAATGTCGGAATCATGGAGCCCCCCAATGATGCAGAATGAAAAGAACCATCCGATGCGGATCATCGCATCGGTGTTTAACTATCCAAGTACCATGGGGAGATTTTTACAGCGGGGAGATGAAGGGTTAACGCTTTAATTTCCCTTCGAGCGTCGCCAGCAGCATTTCGTTATCGAACGGCTTCAAAAGATATCCGTCAACGCCAAGCCTCATTCCTGCGCGAACGACGTACTCGTCGCTGACGCCGGACATCAGCAGGAACGGAACGCCGTCAAAGCGCCGGTTATTGCGCACCTGGTTATAGAACTCAAACCCCCCCTCCTTCGGAGACGGAAACATCACATCCGAGAGAATCAGGTCGGGCGTTTGCTTTTCCAGGATCACCAGCGCCGCCTCGACCGATTCGGCGATCAGCACGGTGTACCCATGCCTGCGGAGAATCGCTGAATAGGTAAGGAGGATCGTCTTTTCGTCGTCAACGATAAGAATCGTTCCGAGCGAAGGGGGAGAATGCCGCGCTTCGAGAATTTTCGCCTCGGCATCCTTATGCTCTTCCATCGAAATACCGTAGCGCCGCCGCATCAATTCCAGCACGCGCTCTTCGTTCTCGCTCACAACACCGTCGTGGAGGACGATGCGGAGCGCCTGCACGTAGGCTTCAGTTTTGATCTCTTTTTCCAGGCGGGCATGTTCTTCGTCGGAGATGTTGAACATGTCGCGGATCTTGACCAGCTCGGCGGCCTCCTTTTCTGTGAGAATGCCGTCAAACCACATCTCGTCGAGTATCTCGCGGTACATTTTCAGCCTGCCTTCCAGCTTACGCGACGCCTCAGCCGGAACGGGCTTGGCCGGCTGCGGTGCCGGTTTCGGCGGTTGTGCTGGAACATGCGCGGGGGCCGGATGCGCCGGTGCCGATGGGGCTGCCACCGGGGGAACATGCGGGCGCGGAGGAGGAACGGGCGCTGGAGGCGGCGCGGGAGCGGCCACGGGGGCTGCCGGGGCCGGCACGGGCACCGGCACCGCTGCCGGTTTTTTTACAGCAGGAGTAACGGGAGCGGGAATCGGCGTCGCTCCTTTTTTCATCAGCATCTCGATGCTCTGAGAATACGCCTGAGCAAAATGATTGGTCGGATCAAGACCGAAGACCTTTGCCACCTGTTCAAGCGCGCGGTCATACTGCTGAAGTTGAATTAATCTGTCCGCCTCTCGTAAATATTGGGAGATCAGCTCGATCTTCTTTTCGAGCGTAAGATTTTTTGTAAATGTCCGGGCCTGAGAAACGGTCTCGGCTCTTTTCTGCATGGTGTGAATCCGGTCCAGCAGCGAGCGGCCCTGATAATTATCCGGGTCGGCTTGAAGCACGCGTTCGGTCTCGATCAGCGCTTCATCGAACCGGTTGGCAAGAAAATGCTCTTCGGCGATCCGGAGATGCCGGAAGACTCCTTCTTTCGACAGCGGCGCGACGACGGGATTGCGGGCGGCTTCCTCTTCCTTCTTCTGAAGAGAGCGGATCCTCTCCTGCAGGGTGCGCCCCTGATAATTTTTGGGGTCGATCTGAAAAATATAATCGACTTCCAGCAACGCTTCGGAATAGCGCTTCGAACGTGCAAAGTCCTCTGCATTACGGAGATGCTTGGCGATTTTTTCGAGCGCTGGATTCATAACCGGTAGCGTTTCTCGGCGCGGGGTACTTCAATAAAACTTGTCAAAGGCTGCAGCAATTGAATTACGCTGTAAGGTAGCATTTCAATCGAACAATTTCAACTTCTTCCCGATGTCCGTTCCGTGTTCAAACAGACGGGTTTACGGGCCTTTCTTAAGATTTTTTAACAGCAATAGAGCGGAATTATTCATATTTTATGTCCGGATAAATTCTTTTGATGTGCCATTTCTAAGGTGAGGTTGTTGAAAAAAATAGCGGTTATCTTCGGCACGCGCCCCGATACCATCAAGCTCGCCCCTATTATCACCGAGCTTAAGAAGGAAAAGAAATACTTCGAGACCATCGCGATCGCAACGGCGCAGCACCGGCAAATGCTGGACCAGGTGCTCGATGTCTTCAAGATCGTTCCGGACTACGACCTCAACCTGATGCAGCCGAAGCAAACGCTCGCGACGCTGACGCAGAACACGATCGCCGCCCTCGATACCGTTCTCGAAAAGGAAATGCCCGACATGGTGCTCGTTCAGGGGGACACGACATCGACGTTTGTCGGAAGCCTGGGGGCGTTCTACCGCCGCATTCCCGTCGGCCATGTTGAAGCGGGCCTCCGGACGAACGACAAAAACAATCCCTTCCCCGAGGAGATCAACCGCCGGCTGACGAGCTGCATCGCGGACCTTCATTTTGCGCCGACCTCGACGGCAAAAAAGGCGTTGCTGCACGAACACGTCGACCGCAAGCGAATTTTCGTCACCGGCAACTCGGTGATCGACGCGCTGAACATTTCCGTGAAGAAACATTACGCGTTCGGCATCCACACGCTCAACCAGCTCGCGTCGGAGAACAAACGCATCGTCCTGCTGACGATGCACCGCAGGGAAAACTGGGGGGAGCCGATGCGCGACGCATGCAGCGCCGTCGGAGTCCTCGCTGAACAATACCGCGACATGAATTTTATTTTCCCCGTCCATCTCAATCCCGTTGTGCGCGAAGTTGTTTACAGCACGCTCGGTTCGCTCGCCAACGTTTTTCTCATCGAACCGCTCGACTATCTTGATTTCGTCAACCTCATGGCCCGGTCGTATTTGATCATTACAGATTCGGGGGGCGTGCAGGAAGAAGGTCCGTCCCTCGGCAAGCCGATCCTTGTTCTCCGGGAGGTGACGGAGCGTCCCGAAGCGGTCCGATATGGCACCGTCAAGCTTGTCGGGCTGGATGAAAAGAAGATCATCGCGTCCGCAGAACGGCTCATTGAGAACAAGGGGGCGTACAACAAGATGGCGACCGCGACGAACCCGTACGGAGACGGCCGCGCTGCCGAACGAACGGTGCTGATCATGAAAAAATATTTCGGCATGCCCGGCGGCGCCATTCACGAATTCAGACCACGGTAGGTGATGAAAAATATTTTCCAACTGTTCTGGCTCGCAGCGGCGGCCGTCGTGCTCCAGTACCCTGCGCTTGGCCAGGAATATCCCCAGAAGAAAATCCTGATCGTCGTCGAAGGGAACACCGACCTGAAGAACTACGCGATCGGCGACGGGCGCCAGCTCGCGGAGCTGCTCGGCCACTTCAATACCGCCGTGACGATCAAAGGAGTGAACAAGTACAATCCGGGAGAGATCAACAGCTTTGATTTCATCTTTTACATCGGCTTCAACGCACGCAACGTTGTCCCGGCAAGATTTCTCGACGACGTGCTGGCAACGAGCAAGCCGGTGATCTGGATGAATACCGGGATGATCGAGTTTTCGCAGAAATACAACCTGCGGAAAAAGTACGGCTTCAGCGTCTCCCTCATCGATTCGCTCGACGATTTCGACATGGTGAAATCGAACAGCAAGGTTTTCACCAAGGGGGAGCCGAATGCGAACATCATCGAGATTGCAAACCGGCGGCTTGTGACGGTCGTTGCGACGGCATACTCGACAAAAAAACGGAGGGAGATCCCGTACATCATCCGGACAAAGAACCTCCTTTATTTCGCCGATTCTCCCTTCGCCTCGGCGACGGAAAACGACCGGTACCTTCTTTTCGCCGATATGCTCCACGACATCCTTCACGAGCAGCATGAGGAGTCGCATTCGGCGCTCATCCGGATCGAGGACGTCGATCCGCTGCAAAATCCCGACCGGCTGCGCGACATTGCCGATATCTTGTCCGCCCGCGGGATCCCGTTTCTCGTCGGGGTGATCCCGTTCTATGTCGACCCTGAGGAAGGAATCCGTGTCAGTCTCTCGGACAAGCCCGACTTTGTCGATGCCATCAAGTACATGGTGAAGAACGGCGGCACGATCGTGATGCACGGTATCACGCATCAGTATAAAGGGACGACCGCGGTCGATTTCGAATTCTGGGACGGGAATACGAACAAGCCGATCAAGGACGAGACGGCGGAAGGCGATGCGAAGAAGATCGAGATGGGGCTGCAAGAGTTCATGAAGAACGGATTGTCGCCGCTCATCTGGGAGACGCCCCATTACACGGCATCCTTCACTCTCTATAATACGATCTCGAAATATTTCAGTTCGGCGATGGAGCAGCGCCTGGCCATCGAGGACGCCGATTACAGTCAGTACTTCCCGTACATCATCAACAAAGATCTTTTCGGGCAGAAAATCTATCCGGAGAACCTCGGCTATGTTCCGCTCAACCCGAACAAGGCCGAAAGCGAAGCATACATCCAGACCATCATCAAGAACGCCAAGACGAACCTTTATGTGCGCGACGGTTTCGCGTCGGTCTTTTTCCATCCATTCCTGGACCTCGACCTGCTGAAAGAACTGGTGGACGGAATCGAAAAACTCGGCTACACGTACATCGATCTGCGCGAACAAAAGAACTGGGTGAAGACCAAGGACAGAATAATTCTTACGGGAAGCCAGAATTATACCATCCGCCTTGAAGACCAATATTTATTCGAATCGTACTACGACCACACGGGGGAGATCAAGAGCAAAAGCATCTCCGAAAAACGGTTAAAAGGACCGATCACAAAATCGATCGAGCTGGAGCCGGGGGAACTGTACAAGGCCGAGCCGACAGAATTCCGCGAACGCCCTCTTTCTTTCATCCAGAAAACGGAATACAGCGTCCAGAAACTGTACGACAATGTTTTCTCGAAGGAAGAGGAATGGGGAGACATCCGGGCGGCAATTTTGTGGAACCATCACGTGAAAGGAGCGGCGTTCCACGACCAATCGTCGCTCGCGGCGCTGCTGCGCAACGTCAACGTGCAGGTCGACACGTTCTTTATCGGCCAGCCGCTGAACCTGTCGCGGTACAATCTTCTCATCGCGCCGTATGCCTTCATTGATTCGCTGAAGCAGACGGACTACGACATCATCAATGATTTTGTCGAAAACGGCGGCAACATCATTACCGACACGAAGAACGACCTTGCCGAAGAGCTCGGCATTACGTTCACCCAAACGCGGATCCGCGTCGGCAGGATCCACGACAATTATTTCCCCGAGGAGCGGATCGCTTGGCGTTATGCCGAGCTGGTCAGCAAATTTGAGACCGAGGGGGTCGACGAGGTGTTCTGCGTCGACGACGTCACGGAATCGCCGATGGTGATCGGGAAGAAATTCGGGAAGGGGAAGGTCATCTATTTTAATTCGTCGTTCGATTCCTATTCGCAGCACGGTTACAGCCAGTACCCGTTCGCTCTTGAATACATCCGGAAATATTTCCATCTCCGGCCCATCGTCCGCCGCGAGAACTTGGAGATGTACTTCGACCCCGGTTACCGAAAGACGTACAGCATCGAATCCCTCGTCAAGCAATGGGTGAACCAGGGCATCCGTATCGTGCACGTCGCGGGCTGGAATCAATTCCCCAAGTACACCTACGACTATAAACGGCTCATCTCCCTCGCGCACGCCAACGGCATCCTGGTCTACGCGTGGCTGGAACCGCCCCAGGTGAGCAAAAAATTCTGGGATGAGCATCCCTGGTGGCGCGAGAAAAATTATAAAGGAGAGGACATCCCTCCCATGTGGCGATACGCCGTCGCACTGGAAGACGACAGCTGCCTTGCGGTGATGACAGACGAGTATGCCAAGATCCTGAACGGCTACGATTGGGATGGCGTGAATCTCGCCGAGGTCTATTTTGAAGCGGGAAAAGGGTTTGAGAATCCGGGAATTTTTGCTCCGATGCATCCTTCGGCGCAGCGGGAAGTGAAAAGAAAATACGGATTCGACCTTGATTCGATCTTCAGCCCGCAATCGCCGTATTACTGGAAAACGAACCCGGCGGTGACGAACGCCGTCATCGACTACAGGGTCGGCCAGCTCACGCTCGCGTATGAGGCATTCCTCTCTTCGTTCACCCGGATCGCGAACGAGAAGCCGGGGTTCCAGATCATGGTGACGGCGATGGACGCGTATGGTTCTCCGGAGCTTCGCGAGTACCTCGGCGTGGACATGAACCAGATCATCGCGCTGCAAAAAAAGTACCATTTCGTCCTGCAAGTGGAGGACCCGGAGACGTCATGGTCGACCGATCCGGGGCGGTACATCGATATCGGAAAACGTTATGAACGGATCCTCGGAGACAGCGCAAAACTTGCGCTCGACCTCAACATCGTCAACTTCAGGAAGAAGGAGGCGATCACTCCGTTCCCGACGCTGATCCAGACCGGAACGGAGAGTTTTTATCTCGTGAAGGCTGCTGCGATCGGCGCGCCGCGCTTCACGATCTATTCGGAATCGAGCATTAACCCGCAGGACATGGCGTTTCTTTCGAACGCTCTTGCGGCGGATGTGAGGTACCGCTACACCGACAACGGAGTTCAGTTGAACTCGCCGTACTCCTTCGTCTGCAAGCTTCCGAAGGCCGTCTCCGAGATCAACATCGATAACGTGCCGATGTCGCCGTTCAGGGATAATTTGTTCCTCATCCCGGCGGGCAGGCATGTGGTGACGCTCAACCGCGAGGCGGTGAACACCTTCTCGACGCACGAACTGCAGGCAAAGATCATGTCGATCGCGGGCAATTTGCTGTCGGTAACGCACGGATTGCGGACGATCGATTTCACGTACGAATCGTCGACGCGGTCGGTCGCTTCGTTCAACGTCGCCCCCTCCTCCGTGAAGGTGGATCACGAGCAATACCAGTTTACGGTGATGAAGGGGAACGACTGCTTCAGCATCTTTCTTCCGGCAGGGCATCATGAGGTCGACCTCATTGCGGGGGATCAATTCTCCTTCGGCGTCAACGTTACAAGCCTCTGGTCGACGACCGCTATTGCGATCTTCGGCGTCCTTGCCGTGAGCGCGCTTTTTCTGATGTACGTCGCTCTTAAAGTCGTTAAACGAGGTTATGCCCCGCGAAAGGTATCCTGACCCATGACCGTGCTCGAAGTCGATCTGAGTTTTCTGTTCGTCATCGCCGTTATCCTGATCTGGTTCATGATCGCGTACCAGTTCGTGCTGACGGTCTACGGGTTCGTAAATTACGTCCGGTCGATGAAAGAGAGGAATGATGTCGACGGTCTGACGCTCGATTATCCGACGTGCGCGATCCTCATCCCGGCCCATAACGAGGAAAAAGTGATCGGGGCAACGATCGCTTCGATGCTTGCGCTGGAGTACCCGAAAGACAAATTGCGCATCCTTGTGATCAACGACGGATCGACCGACTCGACGAAGGAGATCATTCAGGGATACGCCAAACGCGACAAGCGTGTGGAACTGTTCGACATTCCCCAAGGCGAAGGGGGCAAAGGCAAATCGCGGGCGCTCAACCTCGGCGTCAAGCGAGCCGCAGCGGACATCATTGCCATCTACGATGCCGACAATACCCCCGACCCGCACGCGCTTCGCTACCTTGTCGCGCAGCTCTTGCTGCACAAGGACCTCGGCGGGGTCATCGGAAAATTCCGCACCGTCAACAAGAACCACAACATCCTGACGCAGTTCATCAACGTCGAGACGCTGAGCTTTCAATCGATGCTGCAGGCCGGCCGCTGGCAGATGCACGGCATCGCGACGCTTCCGGGTACGAATTTCGTCATGTGGACATCGCTCATCCGGCAGCTGAACGGCTGGGACGAGGAGGCGCTGACCGAAGATTCCGAACTGAGCATCCGAATCTATGAGGCGGGCTATAAGATCAAGTTCATTCCGTACGCGATCACGTATGAGCAGGAACCGCAGGAGTGGAAAGTATGGATCAAGCAGCGGATGCGGTGGGTCCGCGGGAACAATTATGTCGTTTCGAAATTTCTGAAGCACATCCCGAACTTCAAAAACAAATGGCTTGCGTTCGACCTTTTGTACACGCTCGCACTCTATTACATCTTCTTCGCCGCCATCATCATCTCCGACCTTCTCTTTCTCCTCAGCGGGCTCAGTCTTGTCGCCATCTCGCTTCCCGGACCATACACTGTTGTTTGGATCATGGCGTTTTTTCTCTTCCTCATAGAGATCATGCTCGCCATCTCTTACGACAACGAGGACGGCTTCGGAAAGATCGCCCTTCTTGTGCTGATGTATTTCACGTACTGTCAACTGTGGATCTACATCGTCGTGAAAGCTGCATACACCGAATATGTCAAAAAAGATAAGCGGTTCTGGGAAAAAACTGTCCGGTTCGATGTGACAGCCGCCGATGCGAAGCGCTAGATAATGCAGAGTGTTGAAATGTACCGCGCGCGACCTTCTCTCCCCACCCGATCGGAGTTCGGGAGCGAGAGTGGAAATTCTCGAACTGTAACACTCCCCGCGCTGCCTCATTCTTGATTCTTTTCTTTTCTTTCCGCTAATTGCATTCAGTATTTTTCCATCCCACTACGTGAAAGTGCCGAATACCGTGGTCACCATGAGTCCTGTAAAGAAGGCCGACGACGTCGAAGCCGCCCGTGAGCTGGCTGCTGCATACGCCGCAATTAAAAAAGAGATCGCCAAGGTCATCATCGGGCAGGATGCCGTTGTTGAACAGCTGATCGTCTCGCTCCTCGCGCGCGGCCATTGTTTGCTGATCGGCGTGCCGGGTCTTGCGAAAACGCTCCTCATCAAAACGCTGGCCGACGTCCTCGACCTCAAATTCAGCCGCATCCAATTCACTCCAGACCTGATGCCGAGCGACATCAGCGGCACCGAGATCATCGAGGAAAACGTCTCTACCGGTCAAAAGGCGTTCAAATTCGTCCGCGGGCCGATCTTCGGCAATATCATCCTTGCCGACGAGATCAACCGGACCCCGCCGAAAACGCAGGCTGCGCTTCTTGAAGCGATGCAGGAGCATAAAGTGACCGCCGCCGGGCAGACGTACACGCTCGACGAGCCCTTTTTCGTCCTAGCCACGCAAAACCCGATCGAGCAGGAGGGAACGTACCCTCTCCCCGAGGCGCAGCTCGACCGTTTCATGTTCAACCTGTGGCTGGACTATCCTTCGTTCAAGGAAGAGATCGACATCGTGAAATCGACGACGAGCCCGTACGCTCCGTCGCTCCGCCGCGTGCTCGCCGCGGAACAGATCGTTGTATTTCAGGAATTGATCCGCCGCGTTCCGGTCGCCGACGCGGTCATCCAGTACGCTGTCCAGCTTGCCGCGCGGACTCGCCCGAAGGATGAACAGGCTCCAAAATTCATCAAAGACTGGCTCACATGGGGAGCCGGTCCGCGGGCATCGCAGTACCTGATCCTCGGGGCAAAAACCCGCGCGATCCTTGCCGGACGCTACACCCCGGACGTTGACGATGTCCGTTCGATGGCGGTCCCCGTGTTGAGACACCGCATCATTCCGAATTTCAATGCCGAGGCGGACGGTGTTTCGGCTGTTTCCATTGTCGAGAAACTGCTCGCAAGCGTCTAGGGTATCGCCAGACGGATGCAAAGTCACTAAGCAATCAAGGTGAAAAGCTATGGTCCTCAATGTCATCTATTGTTTCGTCCCTTCAAGACTTCGTGGCTCACGACGTTGATGGATGCCAGAAAAACAATTTTTGCCCTTCTGCTGTTTGTAGTCTCTGCGACGCATCCGCAAGACAAGCCGCAAAAATACTGGATCTACTTCCGCGACAAGGACGAGTCAGCGCTCCGCGCTTTGTCGGCTGCCGGAACGGTACACGAACTTTCTCTCGCCACAGGCCTCACGGAGCGCGCGCTTCAACGGCGCGCAAAAGTCCTCCCCCCAGCGCAGCTTGCCTCAGCGTCGGACCTCCCCGTCACCCAATCGTATATCGACCGGCTGAATGCAAACGGCATCGCGGCGATCAACACGTCGCGGTGGTTCAATGCCGTCTCGGCAATGCTGACGCCAGCCCAGGCTAACCAGGTTGAAGCGCTCCCCTTCGTCGACCGGATCGAACTTGTCCGCACATTTGTGCGAAAAGAACTTCCACCCATTTCCGCTCCCATCAAAAAGCTTTCTACACCGACGACTCAGGACCTTCACGACTACGGTCCGTCGCTGGCCCAGGTCGCCCAGATCGACGTGGTCGCCGTTCACAATCTCAGGATCACCGGCCGGGGGATCCTGATCGGGATGCTGGATTCGGGTTTTGATTGGCGAGTCCCGGAATCCGAAATGAATATGGATGTGATCAAAGAGTACGACTTCGTTCAACATGATTCGGTCACCGCCAACCAGCCCGGAAATACACCCATCGATGAGTCCGACCAGGACGAGCATGGAACGTTGACGCTTTCCCTTGTCGGGGGGTACAAAGAGGGGCAATTGGTGAGTCCTGCGTTTGAATCGAGTTTTATTCTCGCGAAAACGGAATATGTGCCGTCGGAGACGAACATCGAAGAAGACAACTGGGTCGCCGGGATCGAATGGGAAGAACAGAATGGAGCCGATGTCGTCAGCAGTTCGCTCGGCTACAGCCAGTTTGATTCCTTGGACGCGAACGGCGTGCCGCAGCACAGCTACACGACCGCGGATATGAACGGACGTACGGCTACGACGACGAAAGCGGCGGTGATGGCGGCACGGCTCGGTGTTGTGGTGTGCAACGCGATGGGAAACGAAGCGGAAACAAGCTGGCACATCATGATATCGCCGGCAGATGCCGACAGTATCATATCGGTCGGGGCGGTGAACATCAACGGTGTGTACGCAAGCTTCAGCTCCGTCGGTCCGACCGCCGACGGAAGGACAAAGCCCGACGTGTCGGCGGACGGCGTCGGCGACTATTGCACCATGCGGGCATTCTCAAAGTATTCTACCGGCTTTCAGGGGACTTCGCTTTCAACGCCGCTCGTCGCAGGCTCCTCGGCGCTCATCCTTTCTGCCCATCCCGGATTGACGCCGATCCAGGTCCGCGACGCTCTGCGCAACACTGCGAGCAGAGCTGGGTCGCCGAACGACTCGCTCGGGTGGGGGGTCATCGATGTCTACAAAGCGCTCCTTTCCACCGGCCTTGTGCTCAGCACCGACCCTGCCGTTTCGGTCCAGCAGGACGGCACGATCAATGTCGTTGCATGCGCAGCATCGAACGCCCTCATCAAAAAGGATTCTGTCAAATTATTCTATTCGGCCGACGGGGGGGCGTCGTTTTCCATGGCCCCGATGACGTTGACGGATACGATCGATGCATCCACAAATTCGGGAAGCTATTCTGGTACGATCCCGCGTTTTGCGGGGGTGAAGATTCAGTTCTACATTTTCGCCGTCGACACCACCAACACACCCTATACAATGCCGTACCACGCTCCGCAACATCTGTTCACGTTTAACGGCGAGGATACAAGCGTCGGCACGACGTCCCTGCCGTCGACCTTTGCCCTCTATCAGAATTATCCGAACCCGTTCAACAGCTCAACGGCCATTCAATATTACCTGGAGAAATCCAACTTTACGACGCTGAAGATCTATGACGTGCTCGGACGCGAGGTCGCAACATTGGTCAATGAGTATCAAACGGCAGGCTTAAAGTCCCCCGTAAGATTCGACGGTTCTCCCCTCGCAAGCGGAGTCTACTTCTACCGATTAAAGTCGGGGGAGTTTAGTTCCGTGAAAAAACTTGTTTTGTTGAAATAGAAGCTCTTGTTCCTCTCATTTCAAATCCCATGGTATGTTTTTCTTGCTGCCGCGGCTGCCGCAGCTGCGGTTTCATTCCTCACCTACCGGCGCACAGTTCCTCCCGTCTCATCGGGCAGGCGATATCTTCTGATCTCCCTCCGCTCCCTCGCGCTTACGCTCCTGATCCTTGCACTCTGTCAGCCGGTGTTGAATATCGCGCGCCGTTCATTGCTTCGGCCCGTTGTCGCCGTCCTTGTCGATAATTCCTTGAGCATGTCCCTTACCGACGGCGCGGGCGACCGGGAACAACAGCTTCGATCCATCATCTCGGGGGATGCATTGAAACGACTCTCTTCATCCGCACAGGTTGAGTTGTTTAGCTTTTCGCCTTCGCTGCGGCGCATAGAGCAAGATTCATTTCGACTGAACGGCTCAAGTACCGATATCGCATCGGCCTTTCACGCACTGAAAGAGAAACCGCTCCCCGGCCTGAAGGCAGTTCTTCTTTTGAGCGACGGGGATTATAATGCGGGAGAAAACCCGTTGGACGAGGCAGGAAGGACAGGCGCGCCGATTTTCTGCGTCGGCATCGGCGATTCAACGGAACAGAAGGATGTCTCGGTGCAAAAAGTGCTGACCAATTCCATCGCGTATGTTCAGTCCTCCGTGCCGGTCGATGCAGTCATTAAAGTTTCCGGTTTTGAGAACATGCAGCTCCCCGTTTCTCTTCTGGAAGACGGAAAACAGATCGCCCGGCAGATCGTCACGCTTCCGCCATCGGGCGCGGAGAGGATCGCCGAATATCCGGTCCATTTCACGTTCAGTCCCGCCGAAGCCGGGACAAAAAAATATACCGTCAGCGTCCAAGCTCTGGATGGTGAGGTGACGAAGAATAACAACGCACGGTCCGTGTTCGTCAAGATCCTTAAAAATAAAACGCGCGTGGCCGTCGTAGCAGGAGCGCCGAGTGCCGACGTTGCTGCCGTCGTGCAAAGTTTGCATTCGGACCCGAATATTGAAACGACGGTTGCCATCCAGCAGCCGACGGGGCAATTTGCCGGACAGCCGCTCGCCCAGGCTGCAGGGTTCCCAGCGGCGGAGTGCATTGTGCTCATTGGTTTCCCGACAGAACGTACCTCCCCCGGTGCGATCCAAGCGATCGCGAACGCAGTAGCCGCTCGCGGAACACCGCTGTTGTTCATCGGAAGCCGGACCATAGATATTCGCAAACTGAAAGAACTCGAGCCGGTTCTCCCTTTCACAATTTCATCCGGTACCATCGACGAACGAACGGTGTTCCCGAACATCCCTGCGGAACAACGCTACAACATTCTTGCGCAATTGTCAGAAAATTCTTCTTTCGACTGGAGTAAGCTCCCCCCCATTTATTCCTCGATCGGAACATTCAAAGCGAAACCGGAGGCTGTTGTCCTTGCAACCGTCACGTTCCAGGGCGTTCCCCTCAATGCGCCGCTGCTCGCTTCGCGGAGCGTCCCCCGCTTCAAGTCGTTCGCCATCCTCGGGTACGGCGTATGGAGGTGGAGGCTGCTTGCCGGCGCAAGCCCGGAAACGGAAGATTTTTTTGACCCGTGGTTTTCTCGTATTGTCCGTTGGCTCGTTACCCGCGAGGACAACAAACAGCTGAAGGTTGAACCGCTGAAGGAAATTTTTTCCCAGGGGGAACCGATCGAGTTCCTCGGGCAGGCCTATAATGCCAATTACGATCCGGTCAACGATGCGGATATTCATGTTGAGATCACCGCCATGCCGTCGCGGCAGCGGTTTGAAACAATTCTTCGCCCCCTTGACAACGGCCGCTACGATGGCGAAATTGAATCCCTGCCGGAAAGCGATTACTCGTTTACCGCGACGGCAAAAGCCGGAGGCGCAGACCTCGGTACCTTGGAAGGACGGTTTTCTGTGGGGGAACAGTCCATCGAATTTTCCGATACAAAAATGAACAAGCCCCTCCTGCAGCAGATCGCCGCGGTCTCCGGGGGGGAATATGCCGACGGAAAGGAGTTCGACCGGCTTGTCCGTGATCTCGCGTCCCGTCCATCGATGACACCGGAAGAGGCGGTAACCACGAGCGAGATCGAAGTGTGGAACCTTCCATCCCTTCTTTCGGTTATTGTTGCGCTATTCGGAACAGAGTGGTTCGTCCGCAAGCGAAGCGGCATGCTCTGATACCGTGCTTCGAAGTGACCCTTTAATTCTAATTACTCGTTGCGATGACTACACCCAAAACCTTTTTTCTTCTCGGTTGTATCTTTTCTCTGCTTGGAGTCGCATTCGGCGCGTTCGGAGCCCACGCGCTGAAGCAGAAACTATCACCTGAATTGCTCCAGGTATTTGAGACCGGCGTGAGGTATCAGATGTACCATGCCTTCGCGCTGTTTGCTGTCTCGTGGGCGATGTCTTCGTGGAATGTCGCCAGCGCTGGAGCTGCCGGCTGGTGGTTCACCGCAGGCATCGTTCTCTTTTCAGGAAGCCTCTATGCGCTCGCGCTCACCGACGTGAGATGGCTCGGAGCGATCACGCCGTTCGGCGGGCTCTCATTTCTCATCGGCTGGGGCTGGCTGGCATGGAGCGTGTGGAAGAGTGTCCAGTGAATCGCGATCGTACCTACAGCAGGTTTATTCATTCATCATTCATCTACGGAGGTCTCTTATGAAAAACACTTTCAGAACTTTCTGTCTCTGTGTTTCCGCCGCTGTTCTTCTTCTCTGCGGAAGCGCCATCGGGCAGCAGAAATCGTTTCAAATCAGTCCGGCCGCAACGGTGATGCAGACCGTCGGCGTAACGGACATGACGGTGGTGTACCATCGTCCCGGAGTCAAAGGAAGGGTTATCTGGGGAGGATTGGTTCCGTACGATAAAGTTTGGCGGGCGGGAGCGAACGAAGCGACCATGGTGACGTTCAGCGATGACGTTACTGTAGCCGGTACTGTCTTGAAAGCGGGATCGTACAGTTTCTTTGTGATTCCGACTCACGGAGACTGGACGGTCATCTTCAACGCTCAGCCCCAGTGGGGGGCATTCCGGTACGATTCCACAAAAGATGCGCTCCGCTGCTCGGTCAAACCGCAAACGACCTGGCATGAGGAATGGCTGTCGTACAGCTTCAGCGATCTGACGGCGAGCTCTGTGAAACTTGTGCTGCACTGGGAAAAAATGTCGGTCGCGGTTCCGATCGAAGTGAACACCGAGGCGGCTCTTGCGAAGGCGAGCAAGAACGCCGTTTCGATGTCGTGGCAGGCGTACAACAACTACGGACTTTTCTGTCTCAACTCAAAATCAAATCTCGACAAAGGGCTGGAAGCGGTTGAGAAGTCGATCGCCATCAGCGAAAATGCCTCCAACCTCCGCATGAAAGCGGAACTGCTCGCGCAAAGCGGCAAGGTCGACGATGCGATCGCGACCGCTCAAAAAGCGATCACCGTCGGAAAGGCTGCAAACCCCCATTTTGACCCGAGTGAGATCGACGAGCTCCTCGACCAATGGAAGAGACGATAGCAGCTTCCGCGTGCGGCTCATTACGTATCAATGAGCCGCACGCTTCTTCATTAGACCGCTCCGATGACCGCGTTGATGGCGACCACGTTCACAATATCGTCAACGCTGCACCCGCGTGAAAGGTCGAACGCAGGCCGCTTCAGCCCTTGAACGATCGGGCCGACCGCTTCGGCGCCGCCAAGCCGCTGGGCAAGCTTGTAACCGATGTTCCCCGCATTCAAATCCGGAAAGACAAGAACATTCGCAGTCCCCGCAACTCCGCTCTGAGGGGCTTTTTGCTTTCCCACCGATGCGACGATCGCCGCGTCAAGTTGAAGCTCTCCGTCCAGCTTGAGGTCCGGATTTTTTTTCTTCGCAAGCTCGGTAGCACGCTGGACCTTCTCGACCAGCGGGTGCGACGCGCTCCCTTTCGTGGAGAATGACAGCATCGCCACACGCGGCTCTTCGCCCGTCAGTTTCCGATGGTTCTCAGCGGTCGTCAATGCAATGTCGGCAAGCTGCTCGGGAGTGGGATCGGGCACGACCGCACAATCCGCGAACGTATAAATATGAAGCGGGAACACCATCACAAAAAAGCTCGAGACCACGCTGATGCCCGTTTGCACTCCGATGATCTGCAGGCCGGCCCGCAATACATCCCCCGTCGTCGATAGCGAACCTGCGACGCTTCCATCGGCGAGTCCTTCCCGAACCATCATCGCTCCGAAGAAGAGAGGCTTTTTCATCACCTCCTGCGCTTCGGTAAATTGTATCCCCTTTTCCTTCCGGAGATTAAAATAGAGATGGGAGAAATCCGAGAGCCTGTCCGATTTTGCCGGATCCACAACGCGCACCCCTTGCAGCGATACCGATTCCGATTCCGCCTTCGAACGGATCTGGCCTTCGTCGCCTACGAGTATCGGAACGGCAAGTTCTTTGTCTATGAGTATTCTCGCCGCCTTAATTGCCCGCGGGTCAAGCGCATCGGGTAAAACGACTGTCTTGTGGAGCTGCTTCGCTTTTTGATGGATATCAGATATAAAATTTTTAGGATTCATTGTTCTGTGTAATTTGATAATAGATGAAAAAAAATAGTGACCTGACTTTATTGCCTGGCCCCTTTATTTTCAATATAGCCCATCATTGCTTTAGATTCAATGGATCGGGATATATGTGTGACGAATTGTCAACAAAAATCGGCGGGTTTTCAGCAAAAAACCCCTTTATTTTATTAATTTTCATTAATGAACGACGACTCCGTTGACTATCTGTCAGGTAAAGAATATATTTGATGCGGAAAATTGGTTCCCATGGAGAAGAAACAAGTTTACATTGAAACGTACGGCTGCCAAATGAACGTGGCCGATTCGGAGGTCGTCCTGAGCATCATGAACGACAACGGGTTCGGTGTCACCGGAAGCCCCGAGGCTGCGGATGTCATTTTTGTCAACACGTGCAGCGTTCGAGATAATGCGGAGCAGCGGGTGCGGCAGCGGATCAGCACCCTTAAGAATTACAAACGGTCGAATCCGGGGGTCCTCATCGGCGTTCTGGGCTGTATGGCCGAGCGGCTCCGGAGCGAGTTGATTGACAAAGGGAATGTGGTGGACATGGTTGTCGGCCCCGACGAATACAGAAAGCTGCCGGAGCTGGTGGAGAACGCTTTCAACGGAGAACGGGGCATTGCGGTGAAGCTGTCGCGGGTTGAAAATTACGACGACATTCTGCCGCTGCGCACAGAGGGGGTCAACGCATGGATCTCGGTGATGCGCGGCTGCGACAAGTTTTGTACGTTCTGCGTCGTTCCCTTTACCCGCGGAAGGGAGCGAAGCCGGAAGCTGCAGAACATCGTCGCGGAAGTGGAGCGGCTGAGCGAAAGAGGGTTTAAGGAGATTACGTTCCTCGGACAGAATGTGAACTCCTACCACGATGGTGAATTCGATTTTGCGGATTTGATCCGGCGAGCCAGTCACGTCGACCGGTCGATCCGGATACGGTTCATGACGCCTCATCCCCAGGATATGTCCGGAAAGCTGATCGATGCCATCGCGGAGAATGAGAACGCCTGCAAATCAATTCATCTTCCGCTTCAGTCCGGGTCGGACAGGATTTTACAGTTGATGAACAGAACGTACACCGTCGGACAATATTACGCGCTCACGGAAAAAATCCGGACGACAATTCCAGGAGTCACTCTTTCAACGGATATCATCGCGGGTTTCCCCACGGAAACGGACGGCGATCATCGGGCAACCCTCGACGTCATCCGGCATGTCGGCTACGACGGGGCATTTACGTTCAAATATTCTCCGCGCGAACACACGAAAGCGTGGGAGATGAACGACGACGTTCCCGAAGAAGTCAAGGTCGAGCGTTTAAACGAAATCATCGAGCTGCAGCAAAGCATCTCTCTTAAGAAAAATCAACAACTCGTCGGGTCGGCGGTCGAGGTCCTCGTCGAGCGGGAAAGCGCAAAATCGCGCGATGAGTGGATGGGGCGGACCGACACCAACAAGGTCACCGTTTTCCCGAAAGGGAACGCACTCGTCGGCGACCTCGTCACTGTTGCCGTCGACCGGTGCAATTCGGCGACATTGTTTGGTACTATCTCAACGAAAGCGGGATCGGCAGGCAACTACCGCATTGCAGTGAACAGTTGATAAACACAAACCCCTATGACCCCCTCACTGAAGAATTTTCGAAGCATCTATCTCGCGCTGAATTTTCTCGCCGCAGCGGCCGCCTTCGGTCAGCTCCCCGGAACGGAGGTGCGCAAACGGCTGGACTTCATCTACAGCGGCCAGGCCGAACGCGTGCGCATCGAGCTGCCCAGCCTCGAGAAGCAGTACCCGAACGATGCCGGCGTCGCATATCTTGATGCGATTTTGACCACTGACGGCGAAACGGCCGTTAAAAAATTTCAGGCGATCGTGGATCTGTTCCCGCAAAGCGAGTGGGCGGATGCCGCGCTCTATAAGGTCTATCAATATTATTATTCGGTCGGCCTGTACAAGACTGCCGATCAAAAATTTGCGCAGTTGAAACAGCAGTATCCCAATTCGTTGTATGTTACGGGAGGGGCAAAGGAACAAAAGCCGGCGCCGGCCGAGCGGCAACCTGCCCCGGAAGTCAAACCGCCGGATACGACCGCGCAAAAACCGGTCGAAACACCGGCTGTTGTTGCCCAGCCGGCTGTACAACCCGCACAGGATTCGACGGCGGTCACGCCTGCCGCAATCGTGTCCCATACGTTCGCCGTGCAAGCGGGGGCGTATTCAACCCGGAGAAAAGCCCAGAAACAGGTTGATTTCCTTTCATCGATCAACAGAAGTGCGGTCATCACGAAAAAAATAAGCGGCGATAAGAAACTGTATGTCGTCACCGTGGAGGGATTTTCAACCGAGCAGGACGCCCGGGATTTCATTGCGGAGCTGAAATTGAAGTATGGCATGGATTCAATCATCGTCGCGAGATAACGTGAGAGACGGAGACGAAAGCGTGGAAAGAAAGTCGTTCCAGGACGAATACAATATCATCGGCAAATCGCTGGAGATGCAGGAGATCGTAGAGGTGGTCCAGCAGGTTGCCCCGACGGATATTACCGTGCTGATCACCGGCGAGAGCGGCGTGGGAAAGGAAGTGATCGGCCAGGCGATCCATGCAGCGAGCAAGCGGGCGAACAAGCCGATCGTGACAGTGAACTGCGGTGCGATCCCCGAAGGCATCATGGAGAGCGAACTGTTCGGGCATGAAAAGGGGTCGTTTACCGGGGCCAGCGACCAGCGCAAGGGCTACTTCGAAATCGCCGACGGCGGGACGATTTTTTTGGACGAGATCGGAGAGCTTCCTCTCTCAACCCAGGTCAAGTTTCTCCGCATCCTTGAGAACGGCGAGTTCATGCGCGTCGGGTCGTCGACGGCAAAGAAGGTCGACGTCCGCGTCATTGCGGCGACCAACAAAGACCTCGAGCGCGAGGTGAGCAGCAAGCATTTTCGTCCGGACCTCTTTTACCGGCTGCGGTCGGTGAACATCCGCATCCCGCCGCTGAGAGACCGGAGAGAAGATATTCCCGAATTCTTCGCCAGGTTCGCGAAAGAATTTTCCGAGAAGAACAATATCACCTTCCTCGGCATCAATGACGATGCAATGGAGGTCCTGACACAGTACTATTGGCCCGGGAACGTCCGCGAGCTCCGCAACGTGGTCGAGAGCATGCTCGTCATTGAAAACGGAAAACGGATCACCGACGAGGATGTCCGGAAATATCTGAAGGGTTCTCATACCAACGGCGAAGAACGGAATTTGCCGGTGTACATCCCGAAGACGGCGGAGTTCGCCGAACGCGAACTCATTTACCGCGCCCTCGTCGACCTCAAAACCGACATCCTCGACATGAAAAATCTGCTGATGAACGCCTCCGGCTCTTCAGCCCTGGTGCGGCGCGACGCCGATGCTGTGGCCGGCACCGAGGTCCACGACAATGCGATCGTTCATCCCCGCGCATCCGCGGAGGAGAACGTCTCACTGGAGGAAATGGAACGGAGAATGATCGTCGGCTCGCTGCAGAAATACGAAGGCAACCGCAGGCTTGCCGCGCAAGCGCTGAAGATCAGCGAGCGGACCTTGTACAGAAAAATAAAAGAGTACGGACTGCAGTAGCGATGGAAACCGTTCAGGGAAAGAGCCGCTTCCGCAGTGCCGCCGTTTGCGCGTTACTTTTCACTCTTAATGTTTCATTCGTACTGTTTCTTGCCGGATGTGTCTATTCGTTTTCCGGCTCTTCGGTTCCGAAACACCTGAAGACGATCGCCATCCCGCTGTTCGAAGACCAGAGCGGATTCGGCGAGCCGAATTTGAAAGAGAATTTTACGACAAGCCTGATCAATCTGTTCATCAACGACAACAGTCTGGAGGTTGCAGAACGAAATACGGCGGATTCGATCCTTGAGGGCTCGATTGTATCGGTCCAGGATGCTCCGTCGGTCATTTCACCCGGGGGGGGAGGGCAAGTGAGCGTGCGCCGGGTGACGATCACCGTTCATGTCACGTTCCAGGACCTCAAGCTGCGGAAGAAGATGTGGGACAAAAATTTTTCAAACTGGGGAGAATATAACACGAGCGGCGACACGCGCGCGACAGCGCTCACCGACGCTGTCAGCAAAGTCACGCAGGATATCCTGATCGAAACTGTTTCGGGATGGTAAAAGAACATTGAACAACTCAATTCTACGAGGTTGAAAAACAACAACAATGAATGATATCATTTTAGCAATCTATTTCATCTCGCTTCTCATCCTCTTCGCGTTTGGGTCGCACGGGTTCGTGATGATTTTCCATTATTTCAAACACCGCGATCAGGAAGAGGCGGACACGCAGCCGCTCACCGAATATCCGATGGTCACCATCCAGCTCCCGATATACAATGAGCTGTACGTCGTGCGGCGGTTGATCGAAGCATCCTGCGCCATCAAGTATCCGGCGGACAAGCTGGAGATCCAAGTCCTCGACGACTCGACCGATGAGACTGTGAACCTCGTCGAAACGATCGTCGGCGAAATGAAACGGCACGGACACAATATCCACCACGTGCGGAGGAGTACGCGCAGCGGCTTCAAGGCCGGCGCGTTGAAAGAGGGCCTTGAACGGGCGGCTGGAGAGTTCATCGCGATCTTCGACGCAGACTTCATTCCGCGGGAAGAATTCCTCATGAAAACCCTGCCGTATTTTTACGCCGACAAGAAGATCGGCATGGTGCAGACCCGCTGGGAACATCTGAACAGCGAATACTCGCTGCTCACCCGGACGCAGGCAATGGCGCTCGACGGACACTTCGTCATCGAGCAGGCGATCCGCAACAAGGCAGGGTTCTTCATCAACTTCAACGGCACGGGGGGCGTGTGGAGAAAAGCTTGCATCGAAGACGCGGGCAACTGGCATTCGGATACGTTGACCGAGGACCTCGACCTCAGCTACCGGGCGCAATTGCGGGGATGGAAGTTTAAGTTCCTCAAGAACGTGACGTCGCCGGCAGAGCTGCCGTCGGAGATCAACGCCCTGAAAACACAGCAATTCCGGTGGACAAAAGGGGCGATCGAAACGGCGCGGAAAATGCTTCCCGCGGTGTGGAAGTCCGACCTCCCGTTTAAGATCAAATGGCATTCAACATTCCATTTGACGAACAACATCGTCTTCCCGTTCATCCTCATCGCCGGCATTCTCAACATACCGCTGATGTACATCAAACATGAAGGCGGATACGAAACCTACTTTGAAATCATGTCGGTCTTTGTCTTTGCGTTCATCAGTTCGTTTTTGTTTTACATGTACTCGCAAAAGGACGTCTATGCCGACTGGCGGCGGCGGCTTTTCCTCTTTCCGCTTTTTATGGCGGGAAGCATGGGCTTTGCGGTGAACAACAGCAAGGCGGTGATCGAAGGACTATTCAAACGCAAAAGCGATTTTGTCCGAACGCCAAAATACAGCATCAAAGAGAAGGGCGATTCGTGGCTGGATAAAAAGTACGTCCCGGTCAAGTTCAACTGGACGGTCATGGTCGAAATTGCGCTCGCCCTGTACTGTCTCTTCGGCGTTGCCTCATCCCTCTATTATCTGGAAATTGCGGCGGTTCCTTTTCAGCTCCTCTTCCTGATCGGCTTCGGGTTTGTTTCGTATCTTTCCATTCAGCAGGCTCTCCAGGCCAGGCGTTTGAAGATGCGGGCCCACGCGTCGCAGGCTTGATTTTAACCCGTTCTTCTCTTATAATAAAGCCGGCATCTCAGCCGGCTTTTTTTATTATCTCGGTGCAATGGATCTCTCAGAATTCGACATCGATTTTCTCTCTCAAAAATTATCGGACAATCCGCAGTCCCCTCTCTTTGCCCGCCTCGCCGATCTTTACCTCTCAAAAAATCAGCCGGCGGAAGCGCTGAAGCTTTGCGAGGCAGGGGTGCAGACCTACCCCTCGTACTCCACCGGATATGTCATTCTGGGGAAATGTTACACGGCGTTGAATGAAAACTCCAAAGCGCGTCTTGCGTTTGCCCAGGCCCTCCATTTCGCCCCGTTCAACCAGCTCGCGCGCAAACTGCTTGACGAAACCCCCTTCAGCGCTGAAGAGCCGGTGCCAGTGCAAGAAACGCCTCTCGCCGAGCCGGAACCCGTTGCCGTCGAACCCGCTATTCAGGAAGAGCCGTCTCCGGTAATAGAAGAACCGCCTGCCAGCATGAGCCCCGAACCGCTCTCCCTGCCGGCGGAAGAACCCGTTCAGGAATTTGCACAGCAGCCGGAGCCGGAAATTCCCCCGCCGCCCGCCGCCGAACCCGGAGAACTTCCCGGAGTAGACGACTACATCCAGCAGCAGAGTGCGCAAACGGGAAACGAAAAGGCCGTAACGCTCGATGAGTATTTAGCCGGACAGGCTGAACCCCCCGCCCCGGAGACGGCAGAACTCGATTCTCTGGCGACAAAGCTTGAAAATGCGGGGCGGATCGTTCCGGAACAGCCGGAGCCTGAACCCGAGCCGGCCCAGGAGGAGAGCGCACCGATGGATTCGGTCGTCATCACTCCGACGCTTGCGGAAATTTACGTTTCGCAGGGGGAATACGGCGCGGCGATCCAGGCGTACGAGATCCTGATCTACTCGAAGCCTAACGAGCGCGAACGGTTTGAAAAGCGGATCAGTGAATTGCAGGCAAAGATGAACGAGGGGCTGTAGAGAAACGTTACTTCAGCGCGTTGACCAGCCTGGTCAGTTTGGATTTTTGATTCGATGCTTTGTTCGGATGGATGATCCTCTTCTGGGCAAATTTGTCGAGAAGAGAAACGGCTTCTTTCAGTGCGGCCTCAGCTTTTTTCTTGTCTTTCTCCTGCCGGACCTTCTTGATCACTGTTTTCATCGCGGATTCTTGGGCGGTATTGTGTACTTTTCTGCGCTCTGAGGAACGAATCCGTTTGATTGCCGATTTGTGCTGTGCCATTGTCTTCCTTTGTTGTCCTCGGTTTTTATTTTTCTCAATATACGCAAATTGCACTTCAGCCGCAAGACACTCTTCGCGGCTATAATTTCTTCTCCCAGTAAATATTTTTCCTCATATCATCCACCCAGCGCTGAAAATCTTCCTCGGTCTTGAACTGCAGCGTAAGCCGCTCTATCCTGTGATAATCCTGGTCGAGGTTGAGCTTATGTTCCGGCGTGATCGAACGGACCCAGATAATGTGATACCCGTACGACGTTCCGAGCGGCACTTTCACGGGGGTGCTGATTTCTCCCGCCTTCATGTTCTTGAGAATATCCAAAAATGACGGTTCAATCTGATCGATCCCGATCTTCCCAAGGTCGCCGCCGACATCTTTCGAATCCGGGTCTTCCGAATATTTTCCGGCCAGCGCGGCAAAATTCGCCCCGGCCAAAGCGCTGTCGCGAAGGCGGTTGAGCAGCGCGATGGTTGAATCGTCGTCAGCGGAAGACTGTTGGATCGAGAAAAGAATATGGCGGGTATGGACCGACTCGCCGCGGCGCTCGATAAGCTGAATGATATGGTAGCCGTACGACGTTCTCACCGGTTTCGAAATTTCGCTGTCCTTCAGCGAGAACGCAGACTCCTCAAACCCTTTCTCGAAGACGCCGCGCCGGAACCAGCCGAGGTCGCCGCCGCCGCGCGCCGAACCCGGGTCGGAAGAGTAGCGTTTTGCAAAATCGGCAAAGTCTCCGCCGGCCTTGAGGCTATCCATCACCTTCAACGCTTTGGTGTAGACAGCTTCGACAACGGACGTATCGGGTTTCGGTTTGATGAAAATGTGGCTGAGCTCGTACTCCTTCGGGATGGTCGGAAGACTGTCTTTATGCGCTTCAAAAAACTGTTCCACCTCACGGCGCGTCACGGTAATGGACGCCTGGCGCGTTTGGCGGACCTTCTCCACCATCAGCTGGTTGCGGATCAGGTCGCGGAAATCTCGTTTCATCCTGCTGATCGGCATGTTGTAGATCTCTTCCAGGCGCTGTTCCGAACCCGCTTGCTGCGCAAGCATCTTGATCTGCCGATCAAGCCTGTCCGTCACTTCGTCGTTCGTCACAACCACACTGTCTTCGATCGCTTGCGCAAGGATCAGCTTTTCATTGATCAATCCGTCGAGCACCCGGTTTCGCAACTCGGGAGAATCGGGGTCGAGTTTATTCTGCATTGCCATCGACTGAATCGTCAAATTCAAATCGGACTGCGTAATGATCTCTTTTCCGACAATGGCAACGATCTTGTCGATCACCGTCTGGCCCGGGGCAAAGCTGCAGAAGAGCATCGCCATCGCCATGATGAGCGCAGCGGTGTTTCGTTTGTTCGTCATCCTCATCTTCATTTTTTTACTCGCCGGTATGCTGAGTGCTGTCGTGGTCGGCCGGAAGCCCCGGCAAATTGACCTGCACCGAATGTTTCTTTCTCATCCCTTCCAGGTATTGCGTGAATCGTTCCTGGCGATGCTGCATAAGAACCCTTCCGCGGATGGCATCCTCGACATAGTCGACCGGAGGGGTCGCTCCGCGCTGATAGGTTCCGATCGAGAGGATGACAAAATATCCCGCCGTCGTCTTCACGGGGAACGAAACTTCTCCCGGACCGAGCGCCGACGCGACCTTCCAGAGCTTTGCGGGAATCAAGGTCGATTGACTGTAGAAAGCGGAATCGGTTCTTGTGACAAGCGGAGAATGTCCGGATTTTGCCTCGGCCATCGCAGCTTCCCATCCCCCGCCCTCCAGCGCGGTCTCACGAAATGCGGCCGCAGGTTCACGGTCGGAAAACACGGCCATTGAGATCTCAACGAGGTCGTCGCGCAGAACGAATTCTTCGCTGTGGGTTTTAAAGTACTCCGCGATCTCCTCTTTTGACACGGATTGGGGCGTTTCGTTATAAACATTCTTCTCGAGCAGCGCGTTGATCGTGAGCTCCCGCTTTGCGCTTTCCAGGCTTCTCAGTACCTCGTCGGAACGGTCGAGTCCTTGCCGCTGCGCTTCTTGGTAGAGGAGTTCCTCATTCACCCATTGGCGGGCGAACATCCGTATCTGCATCTCGGATACGCCGCCGGCCGTATCAAGCTGCCGGCGGATCATCTCTGTCGTCAGCGCCTGATCATCTACCCGGGCCACTTCCTGCGCGTTCTCCGCCGGGCGTGAACACGACGCAAATATCAATGAAACGACGGCCGCAGCCGCGAAACCGATTCGATTCGGCATTGCATTTATTTTTTGGGCGATTGCTCCGGATTCACAAGTTCTTTATGAACCACCACCGGATATTTCTTGAGCAGCGACTCGTACCATTCATTTTCCAGGCGTTTCGATTCGGAATCTTGGTAAGCGCTCGCGAGCTCTGACCCTGCCTCGCTGAACGTCTTCTCCCCCGCCGGGACCTTCTCCAGGACCTTCACGATCGAGAAGCCGTTCTCGTACGGGAAGAACTCCGACATTTCGCCGACGTTCATGGTCCAGGCTTTTTGCGAAAGAGCGTTCGTCGTTACCGCCGTCAATCCCCAGACACCGTTCTTTTGTTTGGTCGCCTGCCGTGCGTTGAAGTTCGCGGCAACGGAGTCGAAGGGGAGCTTTTCCTTCTTCAGCAGGAAGGAGACAACCTTTGAAACGCTGTCCGTGGGAACAAAAATCTCCTGGAAGCTCACTCTGTCCGGCCATGTGAACATGGAGCGATTGTTGTTGAAAAATACGTGCAGGGCCGAATCGCCGAGTGTGATCTTGTTCCACACTTCGTTCTGCTCCGCCTTAAAAAGAACGCTTCCTTCCTCGTACTCTTTGATCGTTTTTTCGAATTCCGGATATTCCGGTTCCAGGCTCTCGGCCTTGTACGCAATGAGGAGGTCGCTCGATATCTTGTCGATGATTCGCGTGGTGGTGGCATGAACGCCAAGCGAGAGTCCCTGCAGCGTCTTGTCTTCTTTGACAAGATGGATGACCGAATCGACGGTTATTTTCTGCCCCGCAAAAGTGAACCAGACCTTTCCCCTGGCAGATGCGCTGAACGAGCTGTCCCACGTGTCGCTCATTGTGGTCTTCGTTGAATCGAGCGACGACGTCCAAGCATCATTCCCTGCGACCAGTTCGGCAAAATTATATTCTTTCTTCAGCTTCTCGACATACGCATTATACTCAGGCTGGAAGAAACGCTGCTGAAACGTATTTCTGAGGTCCTTCTCGCTGTTTTCGAACGACGGAACCGGCTTCACCTCCGTGACATAGATCAGGTGGAGGCCGAACTGGGATTTCACGATGGGAGATACTTCTCCCGGCTTCAGTTTGAACGCCGCATCGTCAAATTCCTTGACCGTCCTTCCCCGATCAATGAACCCGATATCGCCGCCGCGGTCTTTCGCCCTGTCCTCTGAAAAAGCCCGGGCCAGGTCGGCAAACTTCCCGCCATGCTTCAACGAATCGACGACAGTTTCCATATCCTTCATTGCTTTTGCGGAGTCCTGCGGCGTCGATTTCGGCGTCAGCCGCTTAAAAATATGGCTGACATGAACCGAGCCCGGGTTGGGCTGCCGGTCCGTGACCTTGATGATATGGTAGCCGAATTGCGTGCGGATAGGATATGGGATGACCGTGCCGGCCGGCGCGTTAAAAATTGCATCTTCAAATTCCGGCACCATCCGTCCGGCCACCGTAAAGTTCAGGTCTCCTTTATTGATCGCAACGGCCGGATCCTGGGAGTTGTTCAGCGCGAGCGTCTCGAACGGAACCCCGGCCTTCAACGAGTCGATGATTTTCATCGCCTTCTCGTAGAGTTTGAGCGTGTCCGCCGGGGTCGCCTTCGGCGCCATCTGCAGAAGAATGTGGCTGGAGCGTACTTCATAGAGCCGGCGGTCATACATGCGGCGGATCGCGGGCTGTGTGATCTTGTTCTCGATCAACATTGTCACCGCCAAATTTTTCTTGTAATCCTGAAGCTCGCTCTGTACGTCCGGAGAATTTTGGTACCCTTTGGCGTATGCGTCCTTGACTTTGAGTTTGAATTTCACATACAGATCCAGGAATTTCTCCCGGTCGTCGGCGGTCGCTTTTTGGCTGCTGTCCTTTCCGCCGTTGCTTTTTGCAAACATCGTGTTGAATTCATCAAGCATGATATTGTCCCCGCCGACCGTGGCAACGACAACGTTCTGCTGTGAGGCGCATCCTCCTAAAATCGCTGCAAGCGCGAATCCCGCTGCAAATAAATACGGCTGAAAACGATAACGCATTGGTAGAGACTCCTCTAATGACGAGCATTGGTGAAAAAATTCGGTGGTAACCTTAGAAAATAGCGATAAATCCTCTTACAATCAATGGATTTATCAGACTGGATCCCGCAAGTTTGGATGGAAATCGGGTTTCTTGCGGAGGTCTAGCCTCCTTTCAGGAGGCCGACGAGCTGTTTCACAAAGAAGGCCGTCGCTCCCCATACCGGCTCTTCCCAAACATCATACGAAAAGACTTCCACCTTCACACCATCCCGTTCCCGGAATTCCGAGCGCCGGAGCGATTCATCAAAAAATTTTTCGAGGGGGATCAAAATAACTTGCGCCACTTCGTCCCTGTTAATGTGAAGAGGGGGAAGATATTCTACGGCGCCGACGATCGGCGTTACGACGAACCTGCTCGGCGTTTGCAGGTCATCCACCGTTCCGATGATCTTGACCGCCGACGGAGGCAAACCTATTTCCTCGAACGATTCGCGCAATGCGGTATCGGACGCGGATGTGTCTGCCGGGTCGGCGGCTCCGCCTGGAAAAGAGATCTGCCCTTTATGGTGCTCGACTGCGTCGCTCCGCTTGGTAAAGAGGAGATCGAGGCCGTTGTCTCTTTGCACGATCGGCATCAGCACCGCCGATCTGGTAAACGGACTCTTTTCGATCGCCCGGCGGCGGTAGCCCGCCAGCTTCTCTTGAATAAATGCAATGGTAAGGGGGGAACGCTGGTTCATCGCACAATCATGATTTGGCATTTCTCGGTGGTGGCTTAAAGATACAACATATGATCCATATCACCAAACGCGGCACCGTGCTCGGGTATTTTTACCAAGCCTTAAACCAATGAGGCTTATCGTTGTCGTACTGTCAATCCCGAGCAGCCGGTTGTCCGGCTTGATCACGCGAAAGTTCAGAAGTGAAAATCAAATTATCATTCATTAAATGAGGATCGGAAAGATGGGGCTCCGTGATCTTGTGAAAAACAAATTCTCCGCCGTCGTTATTTTTGGTATGGTCGCCCTGGCGGCAGCGCTTGTCTCCGGCTGCAAGAAGAATGACAACGGCCCGCTGGGAACCGGTTCAACGGCTGCACCTTCGGCAGACGTTTCGGACGCGGCAGACGCCGTCTCCGACGCCCTCGCGAGCAACAACGGCGGCGCTATGGACCAGGTCAACGACGTTTTTGAAATTGCCGACGAAGTGGCGGTCGGCGGAGGCGTGTTAGGAAAAACTGACGCCGATACGACGATCAACGGAGCAGTGTACAATTCGACCACGATGTCGTGGGAGAAAACGGTCGTCAAAGGCGATTCTCTGTTGTATCCTGCGTACTACGGTTACTGGACGCGTATCTACTGGCTCCAATTCCGAGCGAACGGCGCACCGCAGGAATTCAGGAAAACGAACAACGTTGCCGCCGATACGATCCATCATCAGACCCTTGGCGGCAGCGGCCACTTCTGGACGCCGCGTCTTGTTCATCACCTTGCGGGTATCAGCAGCGATTGGATCGCCTCCGGGACCAACACCGATACCGTGACAATTAACGGCACCTACACATGGTCTGGTATCGACACCATTAAGACGACCGGCCGTGCCGGGAGAGTCCTGAACCGCACGATCGCGCTGACATTCAGCAACGTGAAAGGTCCCCGCGGACCTCGCGTTGCCCGTTCGGCTGAAACAAGCGGTACCATTGATGTCGTCTATACTGCGACCGTTCTTGTCCCGGGCAAGGCGCCGTACCAGGTCAACGAATCGTTTTCTATCGAGCTCGGCGGAGGCAATGCGACATTTTCCATCGAAGGAACAAAATTCGTTTCCGACCTGGCAACAGGAGTGCATTGATTTCCTCAACAACTGCCGCTGAAAAACAGAAGGACGAAGCGTGCTTCGTCCTTTTTATTTTCGCAGCTCTTTTCTTCTATTGACCATCGTTGTTGATGCCTGGTCGGTGGGCGTAAGAACGACTTGCTGGATGTTGACATGGGGCGGGCGCGTGGCGCAATAGAGGACGGCATCGGCAACGTCGTCCGGGGTAAGCGGGGTCATCCCCTCGTACGTTTTGCCTGCCCGCGAACTGTCGCCGTGAAAGCGAACGACGCTGAATTCCGTTTCGACCAATCCCGGGTCGACTGTGCTGACGCGAACGCCGGCTCCGTGAAAATCCATGCGCATGGTGTTCGTCAGCGCATTCACCGCCGCTTTCGTCGCGCAGTAAACATTTCCGTTCGGATAAAATTCAAAGCCCGCGATCGAGCCGATGTTGATGATATGCCCCTCCCTCCGTTCGATCATTCCCTTGGCGAGAGCGCGGGTGACATAGAGCAGCCCTTTGATGTTCGTGTCGATCATCTTCTCCCAGTCCTCGACATCCCCGTCCTGAATGGCCGACAATCCGCTGGCGAGTCCGGCGTTGTTGACGAGCACCGAGATATTTTTCCATTGCTCCGGCAGAGCGTTCAGCGCCGATTCAACCTCTCCTCTATTTCTCACGTCAAGCTGGAATGGGCGGATCTCAACTGAATATTTTTTTTGGAGTTTTTCGGCTATTGCGTCAAGCCGGTCCTTTCGGCGGGCGGCAAGGAGCAGCTTCGCCCCTTCATGTGCGAAACGATCCGCGCACGAACTTCCGATGCCGCTGCTGGCGCCGGTAATAAAAACGATCTTACTTTTCAAGGAGTACATTGTCGTTGTCAATTAAGGGTTATGGGTCAACAGCTACCATTTCATTCTTTCCCTGAGGGACGTGATATGCGCGACATGATGACGTCCGTGCCATGCATACAGTTGAAGGAGCCAATCGATGGTGCGGACGCCGTTTTCCGGATGGCGGAACGTGCGCGAAAAATCGGCAGGCTTCAGCGAACGAAGAAGCATCACCCACCGCTGATGAAGCGCTTCGAGCATGGTCAGCGACACTGTGATGGGGGCGGTCCGCGCATCGACAAGCTCGGCCCACAGGTCCTCTTCGTACGGTTTGATCGTCGGTTCGTTTTCCGTGAGCGCCAGCCGCAGCCGGATGTATGAGTTCATGTGGCTGTCGGGCATGTGGTGGACAACCTGGCGGACGGTCCAGCCGCCGTCGCGGTACGGCGTATCTAATTGCTGCTCGGACAACCCTTTCACCGCCGCGGCCAACGCCGCCGGCGTGTCGGCAATGCGCTGAATGAATTCCTTCCGCATGCTGTCGTCGGGGTGCTCTATCGCTTGCAGCTTTCCGATCGGATAACGCGGGTCTGGCATAGTGCTCCTTTACGAATGAGATAATGGAAGCCTGGTTTATCCCTGGGGGGTTCCCGACAGGTCCACCATGTTGGTGTCGGAATCCTTCAGATACGGCTTCAGCTGCGGGTTGTCGAGGCTTGACAGTTTCTTGACGATCTCCGCAATTCTGTTTCCATTTTCCGTTACGGTTCTCAGCTCTTTACGGATGCCGGCGATCGTATCGTTGTCGTCCTTCTTCTGAAGCACCTGCAGGACCAGCATCATGATGCCGAGCGGATTGTTGATCTCGTGGCCGAGCGTCAGCGCAAGTTCCGTAATCGCCTTTTGATGCTGGAGTTCGACGATCTCTTTTTGAAGAGCGTTGATGCGCAATCCCGCCTTTACGCGGGTAAGCAGCTCCCGGTCGTTGAAGGGTTTGGTGACGAAATCGTCCGCGCCGGTCTCGATGCCTTCGATTTTATCGTCCTGCGTATCGCGCGCCGTGAGGATGATGAAATAGGTAAAGCGCAGTTTATCATCCTGCTTGGCAAGCTTGCAGAATTCCAGGCCGTCCATTTTCGGCATCATCCAGTCGGAGATGATCAGGTCCGGAGCTTCCCTTTTTGCCAGCTCGAGGCCGCTCTCACCGTCGTCGGCGACAAAAACGGTGTAGCCCTGCGATGAAAATTTTTTCTGAAGGATCAGCCGGATGTACCGGTCGTCGTCAACGATGAGGATCTTTTCGGCCATAGTCGTTTTCGCTCCCTACACCGCAAACGGAAGTTTCGGCTCGACGAAAATGACTTTTTCTCTTTCGAGAATTACCGTCCCGGCCGGCGCCCCTTTCGGTTTCCGGACGAATTTCTTTTCCGCCATGGCAACCGGAACCGAGGAGGCATTTTTCATTTTGCTGTAGTATGCCGCGATCGACGCCGCCTGATGGATAGCCGTTTTAGACGGCTCGCCGTGCGCGCTGTGCACCTTTAACACGACATGAGAACCGCTGGAGCCGCGGCAATGGAACCAGAGGTCGTCGGGCTTTGCATACTTCGTCGTCAGCATATCGTTGTTCTCGCTGCTTTTTCCCGCAAGCACCTGAAACCCCCCTTCGACCGTGAAAATGCGAAACGGGGGAAGGTTCTCTTTTTCTTTTGCTGTCGCATAGCCAAGCCGTTGAAGATACGTTTTGTACGTCTGATGAAATTCCTTCAGCGATTCGCCCGAGGAAATCTCCGACACCTCGGCAATCAACATCCGCAGGCTTGACAAGCGTCCCTCAAGACTTTTCGACCGGGTGAGAGATTCCAGATGCGCTTCTTTTGCTTTCTTCGCTTTCTCAAAATACCGTTCGGCATTTCCTGCGGGACTTAACGACGGGTCCAGCGGAACGGAAATTTTTGAGGAAGACGAGTCGAATGATACCGTATCCTCCAGCGCCGCAGTTTTCATCCCTTTGCGGAGCTCGTGCAGATGTGCCGTGATCAGCTTCCCGAACAATTCGTACTCTTTTCTCCGGTCCTGTTCCGCAAGATCGATGGTGATTTTTGCCTGCGTTTGCGCCGCTTTTTTCTCTTCCTTTTCGAGCCAGGAGGAGATCTCCTCCTTCTCTTTGATGAACGCCGATGAGGCCCTCACCGTGCCTACAAACCGCTGAATGGCCGCCGTGACGGTCGGAAACGATTCATATTCGTGCTCTTCATAGCTCCGCAAGGGGATCAGCGAAAAGCAGACCGGAGCTTCATGTTCGTAATAGATTCGCGCCTGTCCGCTTGCCGTTGGTGCGGCGGCATCTTCAATGATCCTGGATGATTCACTAAACACTTTTTTCAGTTCACGGTCTGTGACCAGAGACAAGGATGCGGAGGGGGCAACGTTCGCCCTGAACAGGATTTCTTTTGCCAGCGTCGAACCGAGTACCGGCACCCCTCTTTTCAAGGATTGGAAAATGCTCTCTCCGTTCGCCGTGCGGAGAGCTTCGACAAAGGTATTCTCGTCTTTCATGAACCGCTGATATTCCGGCGTTCCATGCGCTTCCCGGCGGTTGATCCGGTTCCCCGCCAGCTCTTTTTTTTTCAAGAACGCATCGATGACGATTTCGGATGCGGCGGATGATGCCTTCTCTTCCTTCAACAAAAGGACGTTGGCACGGGAGCCGAACATCTCGCACATCAAGCTCAGGCCTCCTTCAAGAACGATGAAAATAATTCTATCGTCATGATCGCATGCGACGTCGAGTATTTTTTTTCCCGACGCATCCGGAAATAGATCGATCGAGTTTTTTCGCGCTCGGAAATTTCCTTCACGAGCAGAGAGATAATTTTCGGACGGCACGCATGAGACGATGATCGTCGTGACCGTCGGTACGTCAACGGCAATGCACAGTTGTTGTTTGTGCTGTGAGTAAATTTCGGAGATGCGGCGGCCGACACTTTGCTGGTGGATCAACCGAGATACATTGAGAAGGGTAAAGTAATTACTGAGCATTTCCGGTTATCCACATGTTGTGCAAAAATATATCAAAAAACGCTGCAAAAGCAAAATTGTGCTGAATAACTTGTGGATAAGTACGTGCTTAATCTGTCGAGAACTTTTCCTTGCCTGCCAGAGCGATTTTTCGTACTTTGAGTGTGAAACCACAAATTTATCGCCCGGACGCAGATGATCCAAAGTATGACAGGATACGGCAGGGGGGAGTGTTCTCTCAATGGCGTATCCGCGCTGGTAGAACTGAGAAGCGTCAACAGCCGTTTTTTTGAATTGAATGCTCGTCTCCCCCGTTCGCTTTCGCTGCGGGAAAGCGAGATCAAGGAGGTCGTCCGGGCAAAAGTGGTGCGTGGAAAAATTTCGCTCACAGCAACGCTTCAGAACGATGCGAACGGCAAGTTCCCGCTCACCGTCAATGTCGCCGCGGCGAGATCGTACTATAAACTGCTGAGCCAGCTTCGCAAATCGCTCAAGCTCAAAGAAAAAGTCGGCCTCGACCACATCCTGAAATTCTCGGAGATCTTTGAAGGAGGGGTCGATGAAGAGGCGGCGAGCTTCGAATGGGAAGCATTCCAGGACGCGCTGCAGCGCGCCCTCAAAGAGCTCCAAACGATGCGGGTCAACGAGGGGGAAGAAATCTCCAAAGACATGATCGCCCGCGTCGGGCAGATCCAGCAGCGGCTGGAGAGCATTGAAGCAAGTTCCAGGGAAAGGATACCCGAGGAGCGTACGCGCCTGCACGAACGCATTGCGCAATTGCTGGGAGACAAAAATATTGTCGATTCCCAGCGCCTTGAGCTTGAAATAGCGCTCCTGGCAGACAAGCTCGATGTGACGGAGGAATGCGTCCGCTTCCGTTCGCACAATAAATTTTTTCTCGACGCCCTCCGAAACGACGAGGCGGCCGGCCGCAAGCTTAATTTTTTGATCCAGGAAATGAACCGGGAAGCCAACACGATCGGATCAAAATCGAACGACACCGGCATCGCGCATCATATCGTCGCGATCAAGGAAGAGCTGGAAAAGATCCGGGAGCAGCTGCAGAATATCGAATAATGTTCGCCTGCCGCATCATTGTTGAATGAAAAATCCGAAACTTTTTGTCGTCTCGGCCCCGAGCGGCGGCGGCAAGACAACGATCGTCAAAGCGATTCTGGAGCACCATCCCGAGTTCGAGTTCTCGGTCTCGGCAACGACAAGGCCGAAGCGCGCAAACGAGGAGCACGGCAAAGACTATTTCTTCCTTCGCAAGGAAGAATTTGAACGATTGATCCAGAAGGGCGCGCTTGTCGAACACGAGCAGATCTACGGCAATTACTACGGCACGCTGAAGAGCGAGGTCGACCGTGCGCTCACAAACGGCCGTTGCATGGTTTTCGATGTGGATGTCAAAGGAGGGCTGTCGATAAAAAGATTATACGGCCCGGAGTCGGCGCTGATCTTTATCGAGCCGCCGAGCATCGCCGTCCTCGAACAGCGGCTGCGGGACAGAAAGACCGAAGACGAACGAGCGTTCCAAAAGCGGATGGCCCGCGTCGCAACGGAGCTGGAGATCGGCAAACAATTTGACTACAGGGTCGTCAACGACGAACTCCCGAGGGCGATCGGCGAGGTCGAAGAAATTATTCTAAAGCAACTTACACAATCACCATAAGAGGATTTCATGGCAATCAAACCGCTGGAAATACACACGCTTGAGTCGAAAGCGGCGAACGTCTACGAGGCGATCGTCGTCCTCTCGAAGCGTGCGCGCCAGATCAACGAAGAGACGAAGCTCGAGTTCAATCAACGCATTGAAACGATCGCCGCTATCCCGACGACGACCAACGGCGACGAAGAAGAGATGGATGCAAATCCGGACCAGCTGAAAATCAGCCTCGAGTTCGAGAAACGTGCGAAACCGACGGAGCAGGCGATCGGCGAGTTGTTGTCGGACAAGCTGGAGTTCAGGTATAAAGAGGAAGAGGAAAAGAAAGAACCGGCAGCCTAAGCAGGCGCAGGACCCCGTGCTCAAAAATAAAAAAATACTGCTCGGCGTGACGGGGGGGATTTCGGCGTACAAGATGTGCACCGTTGTCCGCCTCATGAAAAGAGCCGGCGCCGGCGTCCGTGTGCTGATGACGCGGTCGGCAACGCAGTTCGTCGCTCCGCTGACCTTTTCAACACTGTCGCAGGAAGAGGTGATCACCTCGTTATGGCCGGAAAGCACCGGCGCGTCAACGCATGCCGGCGTCGAGCACATCAACCTCGGCCTGTGGGCCGATGCGATGCTCATCGCCCCGGCGACGGCAAACATCGTCGCTAAAATCGCCCACGGCATCGCCGACGATGTCGTCTCGTCGACCGTGCTCGCTCTCCGCTCGCCGCTGCTCATTGCACCGGCAATGGACGTCGACATGTACCTCAACGAGGCAACACAGAAAAATTTAACGACGCTTCGCGAGCGGGGACATCATATTCTGAACCCGGTTGAAGGAGAGCTGGCAAGCGGACTCGTCGGGCCCGGACGATTGCCGGAGCCCGAGGCGATCATGGCGTTTGTCGAGTCGGTCATCGAGAAAACTCCGCTCGACCTTAAAAAGAAAAGAATCCTCGTCACCGCGGGGCCGACCCATGAACCGATCGACCCGGTTCGCTTCATCGGCAACCGGTCCTCCGGCAAAATGGGGTTCGCGATCGCCAACGCGGCTGCGCAGCGGGGAGCCGAGGTCACGCTTATCAGCGGACCGGTATCGCTCGGCACGCCGAAAAATGTTTCCCGCATTGACGTAGAAACTGCTTCACAAATGCTCGAGGCGGTCACGAAACTTGCAAAAAAATCGGACGCGGTCATCATGTCCGCCGCCGTTGCAGATTATGCTCCAAAAAATCCGGCCGCGAACAAAATCAAAAAGAGCGATGCTGCGGGGGGCTTGACGCTTGAACTGCGGCAAAACGCCGATATTCTTCAAACACTGGGGGCAAAAAAGAACGGCGCGGTGCTGGTCGGGTTCGCGCTGGAAACAGAGAATGAGGTCAAAAACGCCACGGAAAAACTCCGAAAGAAAAACCTCGACCTCATCGTTCTCAACAGCACGCGGGACGAGGGTTCGGCGTTCGGTGCGGATACAAATGTCGTCACCATCATCGGCAAAGACGGCAGGACGCAGAAGCTTCCCAAGATGGCGAAGTTTGATGTTGCGGTTGAAATTCTCAACCGGGTAGCAGCATTGTTCTAACGAATTTTTCAAAAAAGGGGGATGCTTCTGTTGGTAAGCGTCCCTTTCAATCGAATCCTGTCATGTCCGATCTTCATCCCTCATCTCCCCGGCAAGGGGATGAGCCTGTAGCTCAAGAAATTTCCCGGCTTATTTCCGGCATTCGAAACTTCCTTATGCAAGAGCAGGACCTCTTCGGAAATACCATATATCCGTCGGCTGAGCAGGGAGCTCACTCCAAGGAGGGGAAGGAGAGGTCGCTCGGCGGTTATCCTGCCGAACCATGGGCGAACGCATCGTCGCTGAACGATTTGAACTCGATGATCTGCGAATGCCAAAAATGCCCTCTCGGCGCCACACGGACCAAGTTCGTCTTTGGCGTCGGCAATCCAAACGCAGAACTTGTTTTGATCGGCGAGGCGCCGGGAGCCGATGAAGACGCAAAGGGAGAACCGTTTGTCGGGCGCGCAGGCCAGCTGCTGAACAAGATCCTCGAAGCGGTCCACTTCAAGCGCGAGGACGTCTACATCTGCAATATCCTCAAGTGCCGTCCGCCGAACAACCGCGATCCGCTGCCGGAAGAGGTCCGCGAATGCGAACCGTATCTCTGGAAACAGCTCGAGATCATTAAGCCGAAGATCATCCTGTGCCTGGGACGCATCTCCGCGCAGGTGCTGCTGAAGACGACCGATTCGCTGACCTCGCTCCGGGCGAACGTGCACGACTACCGTGGTATTCCGTTGATGGTAACGTACCATCCGGCCGCATTGCTCCGCAATCCCAACTGGAAGCGACCGACGTGGGAAGACGTGCAGCGGTTGCGAAAAATGTATGATGAACTGAAAAAATAATCAGGCGTTGTAGACTTTTGATTTACGAGATGAAGTTTTGCAAGCGCTCCGTAGAGTTTTTTGATTTTATCTTTTCATTGTTCCCTTTTCATTCTTAATCTTTTCCATGGCTGAAATTCTCCGACATACTCCTTCTCCGACCGAGACCACTTCGGAAGGAAGGGTTCCGCCCCAAGCGATGGATATCGAGATGGCGGTATTGGGAGCGATGCTTCTGGAGAAAGAGGCGATCTCGAAGACGGTCGAAATACTCGACGAGACGGCATTCTACAAGCCGGTCCATCAAAGCATCTTCAAGGCGATGATCGCGCTTTTCGAGAAGAATGAGGCGGTTGACTCGATTACGATCGTCGAAGAATTGCGCCGCCGCGGACAACTCGATGAGATCGGCGGCCCCGTTTACATTTCCGAGCTTACCATGCGGGTCACCTCCGCCGCGAACGTCGAGTATCACGCAAAAATTGTCCTTGAAAAGGCCCTCCTTCGCAACCTCATTTCAGCGAGCTCCGAGGTCACCAGCCGCGCGTTCAACGAAACGGAGGACGCGCTCGATCTGCTCGACGAAGCCGAGCAGAAGATCTTTCAGATCTCCGAAAAGAGGATGAAGAAAAGTTTTCTCTCCATGCGGGACGCGGTCTACAATACCATGGAGATGCTGGAAAGCATCCACGGGAAGCACAGCGGCGTCACAGGGGCGCCGTCGGGGTTTTCTTTGCTCGACAATCTTACCGGAGGGTTCCAGCCGTCCGACCTCGTTATCGTCGCAGGCAGGCCCAGCATGGGGAAGACGGCGTTCGTTCTTTCCGTCGCGCGTAATGCGGCCATCGACCACAACATCCCGGTCGGCTTCTTCAGCCTCGAAATGTCTTCCCAGCAGCTCGTGCTCCGGTTGATCTGCGCCGAGGCGCGGGTCGATGCTCACAGCGTGCGGACCGGAAGACTGCCCGACGACCAGTGGCGAAAACTCAGCACGCAGATCGGCAAGCTTCACGCGGCGAAAATCTTTATCGACGACACGCCTGCGCTCGGAATTCTTGAGCTTCGCGCAAAAGCGCGCCGGCTGAAAGTCGAACACAACATCGGCATGGTCATCGTCGATTATCTTCAGCTGATGCAGGGACCGAAATCCGCCCAGAGCCGCGAGCAGGAAATATCCATGATCTCCCGCTCGCTCAAGGCGCTCGCAAAAGAGCTTAACATCCCCGTTCTTGCGCTTTCGCAGCTGAACCGCGCCGTGGAAGCCCGGAGCGATAAGCGTCCCGTCCTCGCCGACCTCCGTGAATCGGGGGCCATCGAACAGGACGCCGACGTCGTGCTTTTCGTGCATCGGCCGGAAATGTACGGCATCAAGCTCGAGGGGGACAAATCCGTCGAAAACATTGCGGACATTCTCATCGGAAAGCAGCGCAACGGCCCGACCGGCGATGTTCAGCTCTCGTTCATCAAACAATACGCCCGTTTTGAAAATCTGGCGCTGACGACGTTCGATGACTATGCACCGGCTCCGTCCGGCGACACTCCGTTTTAACCCGCCTCCCCGAATTTTGTGAACCGCCGCGAATTCATAAGCCGCACAGCCCTTTCAGCTCTTCTTCCCCTTCTTCCGTCAAATTCCGGCAAGGCGGACGCCCCCTCGCTCTTGTCGATGTTCGAAGAGACCGACGAATCCATCTGTAAATCAAAATTCGACCTTGCGCTCTCCGAAGAACTCGTGGAAAAGCCGATCAATGAAGTGATCGTGGCGATCGGAAGGTCGTTCATCGGGACGGACTATGCTGCGCATTCGCTCGAAGAGGAAGGGGCAGAACATCTCGTCATCAATATGCGCGTCCTTGACTGTGTTTCTTTCTACGAAAATTCCCTGGCCCTCGCCCGCTGCATCAAGCTGAAAAAATTTTCCTTCGAGGACTATAAGGCTCAGCTTCAGTTCATCAGGTACCGCGGCGGCATCATCAACGGATACCCGAGCCGGCTTCACTATACCGTCGACTATTGGTTCGATAACGAAAAGAAAGGCGTTCTAAAGGTTGTGACGGAGGAATTGGCAGACAAAAAAAGCCTACGCCCGATTCCGACACCGGTCAATTTTATGACCTCTCACCGAAAACTGTATCGACAGCTTTCGAACGACTCCTTTTTTAAGGAGATGGTGCGTCTCGAAGAAGAGATCGGAAAACGTGAAGCGTTTTACATTCCCAAGGAATATGTACGGATAAGTGAGGAGAGGATTAAAACCGGGTCGTTGATAGGCATGACAACGACAACGCCGGGGCTCGACATTTCACACACTGGGATTGCGGTGAGGATGGAGAACGGGGAGCTTCATCTTATGCACGCCCCCGATGTCGGATTTCAGGTTCAGATCACGGAATCGCCCCTCCATGAGTACCTGAACCATCATCCGAAACAGACTGGAATCATCGTCGCCGAAGCCTTGGAACCCCGGTAGACGTTCGAGCTATTTTCCGGTCAATCTTTTAAGCGTCGCGATATTTTCCACGTCTTCGTGAAGGTCTTTCGATTTCGGCGTTTCGAGGATCTTGGGGATATGCTGAAACCGCTCATCGTTCATCAAAAAAGAAAAGCCCGCCAGCCCGATCTTCCCTTTGCCGATGTGCTCATGTCTGTCGCCGTGAGATCCGAATTCTTTCTTTGAATCATTGCAATGGAAGGCGGCCAGCCGCTTCAAACCGACGGTCTCGTCGAACTCTTTCATCGTTTTTGCATACCCATGTTCCGTACGGATATCATACCCGGCGGCAAAAATATGGCACGTATCGATGCATGCCGCCATTCGTTGCGGCTCATCGACACCGTTGATGATCTTTTCAAGATGCTCAAACTTATACCCGACTGCCGTCCCCTGTCCGGCGCTTGTCTCGACGACGCTTAACACCCTGAAGCCTTTTGTTTTTTCGTGTGCAATGTTAAGACTTTCGATGATCCTTTTGAGCCCGTCTTCTTCCCCCGCACCGCCATGAGCCCCAGGGTGAAAATTCAAAAGCTGGATACCAAGCTGCTCGCACCGTGTCAATTCGTCGACAAAGGCCGCGCGCGACCTCGCGAGAGTGTCGCTGTTGACGGCGCAGAGGTTGATGAGGTATGAATCATGCGCCACGACCGGCGCGATGGTTGCTTCCGCAATTTTCCTTTTGTAGTTTTCCACCTCGACGTCCGTCAGCGGTTTTGCGTTCCACTGGTTGTTGTTCTTTGTGAACACCTGGAGCGCGGTGCATCCGATCGACGTCGCCCGGTCAACGGCAGTATGCACTCCGCCGCTGATCGACATATGAGCGCCAAGAAGAATCTGCGGTTGCGTAGAATTCACTCTAGAAACGTGTTGATTGGTACGATGAGTTTCCCTGTGTTGAATATAAAAGATTTTACGGTCGAATGGTAGTGTGACCGTGATAAATTCTCCCGCTGGAAATCTTCATCGTCCAGCATTTATTCAACGACCGTATCGACCGACAGGAAAGGACAATGTATGCCCCTTAAAATTCGCCGAGCCACTGCTGCGGATGCAAAAGCCATCGCGGGGTTCAATTCCGCACTGGCGTTGGAAACTGAGCATCTGGAACTGGAGCACAAGCGGCTGCTGCGCGGTGTTCTCTCACTGTTGAACGACCCTTCAAAGGGGTACTACATCCTCGCCGAGGTTGACGGTGCGATCGCCGGGCAGCTTATGATCACCTTTGAATGGAGCGATTGGCGCGCGGCGACATTCTGGTGGGTGCAGAGTGTCTATGTTGCTCCCGAATTTCGCAGCGCCGGAGTCTTCACCCGGCTTTTTCAGTATATTGAAAATGCCGCGCGGAAAAAGAAGTCCGTCTGCGGAATACGGCTCTACGTCGAGCACAACAACAACCGCGCGATGCAAGCCTACGAACGCCTTGGAATGAAGAAAGCGAATTACGGCCTCTACGAGATCGACTTTGTTATCAAACGATCTTGAATAACCAGGAATGAACAACGGGCCTTTTCGTTCGATTGTCCATATTCCATGTTGCCTCTTCCATTTTACGCCCCCCTACTCTTCCCATCTCTTGACGATCGTCATATTCTGATGATTGCAGATTGTCTGCCCTTCGGGGGTGAAGAGAAAATCCAGCCTGTTTTTGTAAAACTCGGTGATCCGTCCGCGGACCATTTTCATGGTGCTGTTCATGAAACCGTTCTGCTCGGTGAACCCCTCCCCCAGCACTGCGACCGCCGACGGAAGCCACCTCGACGGAAACATTCCGGCATGCCCGCCGCCGTCACGGTACGCATCGATTTCGGATTCAAGCATGTGCAGGACCGCCTCTTGTCCTTCAGTGCTACGACAGGAAAGTTGTTTCTCCTTCAACCACTGCAGGCAATTGTCGCGGTTCGGCACGACAAGTCCGACGGTATAGGGGGATTGGTTATTATAAAGAAGGATTTGTTCTATGAAGCGCGAATAACCGGCAACCGTTTCTTCTATTCCTTCCGGACTGTATTTCTCTCCGTCGTTCGCGATCAACAAACTTTTATTTCGCCCCAGGACGTACAAGAAACCGTCTTCATCAAGGTAGCCAAGGTCGCCGGTGTACAGCCAGCCCTCGCGGATCGTTTCTCGCGTTGCCTTTTCATTCTTCCAGTATCCGGCCATGACGTTTTCCCCTTTGACGACGATTTCGCCGCGCTGCCCGACGGGAAGCGCATTTCCCTTGTCGTCGCAAATTTTCAATTCGAGGTTCGGAACAACGCTTCCGGAAGAGCCGAGTTTGTGTTTTTGAGGGACATTCGCGGAAATAACCGGGGAGGACTCTGATAGTCCGTACCCCTGGTACATCGGTATTCCGATCGCGTAAAAAAATCGCTGCAGCTCGATGTCGAGAAGCGCTCCCCCTCCGATGAAGAACTCCAGCCTGCCGCCGAAATTTTCCCGTATTCTGCTGAAAAGGATCTTATCGAAGATCATGTACAGCGGCTTCTTCAAAATGCGCAGACCTTTTCCCCTGTTCCAGCCGTTGCCGTTATAGTCGTACGCGACCTCCAGCGCTTTCTTAAAGAGTTTTTCAACCTTCGGCCCCTTTTCTTTGATGCCGTTCTCAATATTTTTCCGGAAATTTTTCGCCAGCGTCGGCACGCTCAGAAGGAACGTTGGTTTCGATTCTTTGATGTTGGTCGGAATATTTTTCAGCGACTCCATCGCCGTCTTGCCTGTCTGCACCGAGGCCATGCTCGCCCCGTTTTTCATCAGCGTATAAATCCCTGCAGTATGGGCAAAACAATGGTCCCACGGAAGGATCAAAAGCGAACAATAGTGCTGGGGAATCTTCAGGAGCCCGGAAGCTTGCTCAACGTTGGATGTGTAATTGCGGTGGGTGAGGATGATTCCCTTGGGGTCGGCGGTGGTTCCGGAGGTGTAGCAAATATTTGCGGGATCGCCCTCAAGAAGCGACTCCCATGCAATCCGGAAGGAATCGGCATCCCCATCGAGATACCGTTGTCCCGTTTCGTACAATTCTTCAAGGGGTATCTCATCGTCGTCGTACTTTTCTGCCTGATCGAGGAGGATTATTTTCTCAAGGTCCGGCAAATCGCTTTTGAGCTGTTTGATCTTGCACGCCTGGGTTGCCGATACGATCGCCATCCGGCAGCCGGAATGGGCGAGCCGAAATTTCAGCTCCGGCTGCTCGTTCAGTTTCACCGACAGCGGCACATTCACCGCGCCGGTATAGAGAATGCCGAGTTCGCTGATCACCCAATCGTTTCTTCCCTCGGCGATCAGTGCGATCCTGTCCCCCTTTTTAACGCCGAAGCTCAATAAGCCGGCGGCGAAGTCATGGACATGGCTGCGCGTTTGAAGGTATGTCATCCCCTTATAGACATCGTCCTTCTTCTCCCATAAGAGAATGTTCGTGCGAAATTTTTCGACGCTTGTCTCGAAAAGGCGCGGGATCGTTCGCTGCATTATTGTTCTGGCTTTAAGAATCTCTTAGTACCTCTGCGGTGCGGTTTTAGAAAGGGGAGCTGCCGCCGTAGACAGAAGAAGTTTTTCCGGAGAACGGTCATCGACGATACGTCGACGCATGGGAGAAAATTCCCCCCGCAGTCTCCTTCCATGGCGGCGCTCGCCTCATTGCGGGGGTTCGTCGTTCCTGATCGGCGCAATAATTAACGATAGCCGCCCCTGGATCCGCCCCGCTCTTCTCTGGGCCGAGCTTCATTCACCGTCAGTTTTCTTCCTTTCAGTTCCTTGCCGTTCAGTCCTGCAATGGCCGCATCAGCTTCAGCTTTCGCCGGCATCTCGACAAAGCAGAAGCCCTTGGGCTGACGGGTCATCCTGTCCATGATAACATGGACCGACTCAACTTGACCGAACGCCTGAAATGCCTGACGTACATCGTCTTCGCTCGCATCGCGAGACAGGTTTCCAACAAAAATATTCACAGTATTCTCCTTGATGATTGTTGATAGGGATCCAGCGCTTGAATTACACTCCTCAGAACACGCTCACTTTGACATACTTGGATGGATTTTCACGCAAATCCTTCACAAGCAGATTAAGGTTCGACGCGAGGCTGTCGATGTCGTTATACAATTTTTCTTCCTGCACAAGCTTGCCGATCGTTCCCTGCCCTCGTTCGATTTTACGAAGGACAACGTCGAGCGATTGTGTCGTCGATTTAAGATTTTCCGACGCTTGCTGGAGGTTATTCGTCACCTCGCGGATCGCCGCCATGCTTGTATCGACATTATTCCGCTGGGCAAGCGCGATGGTATCGAGGCTCACCGCAAATCGGGATAGATTCGCGGAGAACACGCCAAAATTTCCGATCGCGAAATCCAGGCGCTGCCCTTCATCGTGAATGATCCGCTCAAGCTCGGCGGATGAACGATTGACGTCCGCAAGAATGCCCTGGATGTTCCCGCGTGTTTTCTCGTCGAATGTCGTATTGACCCGTTCGAGGATGCCGAGCACGTTTGACGAGATCGGCGCAAGTGTTGAAGTCAGCTCGGTCAGGTCGGCTTCGTACGATCCGGTCAGCGTGTCGCCGCTGTGAAGCACCGCCGGCTCCAACCCTGGCGTGATCGCGATCAGTTTTCCCCCCATCAGGCTGGAGCTCTTGATATACGCCTTCGAATCGACGGGAAACTGCACTTTGTTCTGGATCTGTACTTTCACCGCGATGGCATTCCCGACGAGCTTCATTTCCTCGACTTTGCCGACCGAAAGGCCGGCGATCGTTATCGGATCCCCTTCCTGAAGGCCGTTGACGTTGTTGTAAAAAATCGTGAGCGTGTATTCGCGTTTTTGGAAATCGACGCCGCGAAGATAGATCACTCCTCCCACAAAGACCACCACCGCTGCGAAAATCACCATGCCGAGTTTAATTTCGTTGCTGAGCTTCATGAGCGATGTCCTTCTGCCATTGGCAAAGAACTGTTGATGTATTTTCGGACTTCTTCGTCCCCGCTGTTCTGAATGTCGTCGCGGGTACCGGTCATGAGTGTCGCGCCGTTTTCGAGCACGGCGAACCGGTCCCCCACGACAAACGCGCTGTGAATGTCGTGCGTCACTACGACCGATGTGATCCCGAGCTTCATTCTCATGTCTTTGATGAGAAGGTTGATCCCGTCGGCAGTTTCCATGTCGAGGCCGGTGGTCGGTTCGTCGTACAGGACGTACCGCGGCGTCAATGCGATCGCCCTTGCCAGGCCGACGCGCTTCTTCATCCCCCCGCTCAACGATGACGGCATCACGTGCTCCACGTTATCGAGCCCGACGACATGCAGGGCGTACTGGAGGCTTTCCTTGATTTCCTTGTCCGTCCATCCGGTGTGACGGCGAAGCGAGAGTGCGATATTCTCGCCGACGGTCATCGAGTCGAACAGCGCGGCTCCTTGGAACAGAAACCCGAACTTGAACCTCAGCGCCCTCAGTTCTTTGTAGGTCATCGTCGTTACATCTTTGCCGTCAACCTCGATCGATCCCGCATCGGGCTTGATGAGGCCGATGATCATTTTCAGCAGGACGCTTTTCCCTCCGCCGCTGCGTCCCAGCACCACGGTCGTTTCCTTGTTCGACACATCGAACGTCACCCCGCGCAGCACCTGTTTCTCCCCGAACTTCTTCCAGATATTTTTGATGCGGATCATCCGGCGAACGGGGGAAGAACGTGTGAATGAAAAATCATCGGTGCCTCTCTCATTGCCTGCCTCAGTTTCACAGCAGTACTGACGCAAGAATGAAATCCATGACCACCACGGCAAGGCACGTCAGCACGACGGTCCGCATCGTCGCCTTGCCGACCCCTTCAGACCCTCCTTCAACAAAATATCCCTGATAGCATGCGACCGAGGTGATGGTGAAGCCGAAGAAATTCGCTTTGATAATGCCGAAGACGGCATCCCAGGTTTCAAAAGAATTTTTCATCCCTTTGATGAACGCCTCCGCGGGGATGTTCGCTACGGCGACGGACCCGATCAACCCGCCGAGAATCGCAACAAGATCGCCAAAGATGATCAGAATGGGAAACATCATCATGCCGGCGATCACGCGCGGCGTAACGAGGTATGAAATTGAATCGAACGCCAGCGCTTCCAGCGCATCGACCTGTTCTGTCACGCGCATCGTGCCGAGCTCGGCGGTGATCGTCGCGCCGACCTTTCCTGCGAGAACGAGAGCGGTCATGAGCGGCGTCAGCTCGAGGAGGACCGATTTCACGACGAGGCTGCCGACCACGGCGCGCGGGATCCAGTCATATAACTGGTAGGCGGACTGGACGGCGGTGACCATCCCGACGAACGCGCTGACAAAGACGACGATCGGGATGGAGTCGTTTCCGATGCTCACCATTTGCTGGTAGATGTTCCTGGAGTATTCTTTTGCGTTGTGAATGTTGCGAAGCGTCCACCACATCAGGGCACAATACTTGCCGAGGTGCCCGAAAAATTTGCTGCTATGTTCCCCTATGAACGCAAAGAATGTAAAGCGGCGGTCATCAACAATTCCGGGATCTATTTCCGCCATGTGCGCGGCTGTCGAAAATGACACTCTCAGTGTGGAAGGTCTTTGATGCTGCGGTAAATATTGAAAAATGCCCCGTGAAAATCAAGGAGAAGGGCAGAAACAACGAAGCGGCGATTGTTTCGAACAATCACCGCTTCGGTTCTTTCGTTTTGACGATGCCTTATTGCTCTTTCTCGAACGTGTACGAGCTCACGCGGATATCGAATGTTTGTCCGGGACGATAATGGTGTTCGTGCGGTCCGGGGAGCGGCCGGAGTACCTCGACCGTCGCCCAGCATCCCATAACGTTATGCACGCGCGCTTCGTACAGCGGGGTGCCGTCCAGGATGCACTCGTATTTCTTCCCCGGTGTCGGCGCTTCCACCGCTGAATGTGTATGTCTGCTTTCTGTTATCATGATATCCGCCGCGGTTTTACGTTCATCATGGTACCGGCGGTTTCGGCGTCTGTTTCATTCTCCGGTACAACAGCAGGAGAACGACGAGGACGACGAGCGCGATGATGATATACAACAGCGTATGTCCGGGTTCGACGGATGAACGCCACACGTCGACCTTGGCTTTGATCTGGCCGAACTGCGCGTCGGTCACGATGGAATTATTCTGGAGGAGCGGCGCCCACGTCGGCATCAGCTCGCCGTTCCAGACGCTGTCCACAAATACCGAGTAGATGTCGTGGCGCGTCGCTTCCGTCCGCTGATTGTTGTTCTGGATCTCGTCGTCGATAAACCCGATGACGTTCGCGACGAACTCGTTGCCGTTGTTGAACGGCTTCACGGTCAGGTTATGCTTCGTAAAGATCCCGTTGAGTGACTTCCACAGCGTCGCATCGACCTTGGAACCCCACGCGGCGAGCATGGTGTCGATCGTATTGATCTCCTTCGCGCGGTCTTTTTGCGCGACATAAATTGCAGCAAGCTTTGGACCGAGGCCTTTCCATTCCGCCGCAAATTTCTTCTGCTCGCCGACGATCGTCGCGAGGTCTTTACCCGTCAACGCCGTCGACTCCAGGAATGCAACGTTGTCGACGATCGATTTCTTGATATTGCCGATCACGCTATTGCGCTCGATGTGCGAAGCCACTTTCTGCTTTTCGACGTCCTTCAGCGCGTCAACATTTTTGTCGTACTGCATGAAGATGCTGTCGACCATGGCAAAGATCATCTTGTCCCTGTCGGCAATGTTGGACCGAAGCTTCGTCACGAGGGCGTTGAGCGAGTCGACCGTTTTTTGATCCTGCACTTTCGACGCTCTCAGTTCCTGGATCTCTTTCAGCAGCGAGCCGTTCTCGTTGCTCAGCTTTTCCACTTCAGCGGAAAGCTCTTTCACCTGAGTCTCCAGCGCGGCGATCTTCGAGACGGCTTCCTGGATAATGCCGAGTTTATTCTGCGCATACGCCAGCTGGCCGTGCACCATTTCGACCTTCTTCTGGAAATCGTCCGGGTACAGCGTTTTATCGAGGAGGGCTTTGTACGGCTCGTATTCTTTTTCGAGCGCGTCGATGTTCACGCTGATTTCCGCGCACTCCTGAACGGTCTGGGCCGTTTCAATGGCCTTTGTCAGCTCTTTGTACTTCTTGTTGAACGTTTGAGATATCTCATAATCGGATTGTTCCTGCGCGAACGAGAGCGCGCAGGCCATCGCCACGGTCAACGCCAGAATGACGCTCAGTCGTTTCGTTTTCATTTTTGACCTCCTTGCTCGATGCCGCTCTTTGTCAGAAGTATCGGTTTGTCCTTGCCGTTGAGGAGATGGATGGCGGCTCCGCCTTTCGAAGCGGCGTTAAAGGCCGGCGACGTCAGCCCCGTTTCGGAGACCGGTATTTTCTTTTCCAGCTTCAGTTTTCCCTCATCCGGCGCAAAGACATACACGTTCTTGAATTTCGCCGCCGTCATGAAGTAGTAGCCGTCCATATCCCGGATCATGCGGAGCTCAACACCCTCCACGTGCACCGAGTCCTTGGTCTCTTCGAACAACAGCGGTTTGACGTTGAACGATATGAAATAACGGGCTTCTTCGACGTTCCCTTTTCCGTCAACGGAAAGAACGCTCTCGACCGGCCATTGGTAATGCACCGGCGCCAGCGTCAGCGACGAGCAGCCGAACGCCGCGAAGCAAAGGATAAAGCAAGACAAAACGAAAAGAGGTTTCATGCTGGCTCCTTACTGATTGATAGATGGTAATGAAGTTTGGCGAAGGGGTGATGAATAAATTCCCACCAATGTAGTGAAGCGTGCCCTGAGATGCAAGGTGAACGGTCCACTGCTGTGATTCGCGGCAAAGGAATCCTACTTTTTCTTCTTTGCCGGTTTGGTTATGGGCCGGCTTCCTCTCTCGCTGAAACTCCGTTCCCGATCAGAGATCGGGAACGAGGAAACGACTGCCGGCGGCTGTGGTTCGCGGCAACCGGAACTCATTTTTTCCTTTTTGCCGGTTTGGACTTTGCTTTGGGCGGACTCGTTTTCGCCCCCTTCTTTTTCTTGTCCGCCGAAGCTTTTTCGGGGGAAGATCCTCCCTTGCCGTTGGCGTCGGGCGAAGCGGGCTTTTCCTCTTTTTCCGGCGCATCGCTCTGTTCTTCATCCTCGGGCGTGACCACGGCAACGTCGGCGATGCGGTCGCCGCCGTCCAATCGGATCAGGCGGACTCCCTGCGTGTTCCGTCCGCTCAGCCGGATCTCTGTCGCATCCTGGCGGATCACCATCCCGCCGGAGGTCACGACAACGATGTCGTCGGTCTCAAGAACTTCTTTGATAGCGATCATTTTTCCCGTCTTGTCGGTGGCGTTCACCGTGTAGATCCCCTTGCCGCCGCGATGGCTCACGCGGTATCCCGATACTTCCGAGCGCTTGCCGTAGCCGTTTTCCGTTGCAATAAGAATCGTCGTGCTTGCCCGTTTCAGCGCAACAGCGCCGATGACAAAATCTCCTTTTTCGAGGCGGATAGCACGGACGCCGGCAGCCGTCCGTCCCATTTCGCGGACCTCCCCTTCGTGGAACCGGATCGCAAGTCCTTCATGCGTTCCAATGATGATGTCGCTCGTTCCGTCCGTCAGCTTGACGTCCTTCAGCAGATCCTTTTTCCTCAGCGAGATCGCTGCGATGCCGTTCTTGCGGGGATTGCTGAACTCGGCGAGCGAGGTCTTCTTCACGAGCCCCTGTTCCGTCACCATCAGAACAAAATTTTTCTCGCTGAAATCTTTGACGCTGACGAACGCCGTGATGTTTTCCGCCGGGTCTTTGGAGATCAGGTTGACGATCGATTTTCCTTTCGCGACGCGGCCTCCCTCGGGGATCTCAAAAACTTTCAGCCAGTAACATTGCCCCTGATCCGTAAAGAAGAGGATATAATTATGCGTGCTCGCGATGAACATATGTTCGATGAAATCATCTTCGCGGGAAGCGGCGCCGGTGACCCCTTTTCCTCCGCGCGATTGCCGCCGGTAGCCGCTCACCGGAAAGCGTTTGATGAAGCCGCCATGGCTGATCGTAATGACGACTTCTTCCTGCGCGATCATGTCTTCGATGCGGAATTCTTCGAAGTCGTAGACAATTTCCGTCCGGCGCGGGTCGGCGTATTTTTCCCGCATGGCAAGCAGTTCCTCTCTGATGATCTGGAGCTGGAGCTGTTTGCTGGCGAGGATCGCCTTGAGTTTCGTGATCAGCTTGATCGTCTCTCGGTACTCGTCTTCAACTTTCTTCCGCTCCAGGCCGGTCAGTTTCTGCAGGCGCATGTCGAGGATCGCTTTAGCCTGGATCTCCGACAGTTTGAACTTCTTCATCAACCCGGTCTTCGCCGTCTCGACATCCTTCGATGCCTTGATCAGCTTGATGATGGCATCGATGTTGTCCAGCGCGATGATGTAGCCTTCGAGGATGTGCGCCCGGGCTTCGGCCGCGTCGAGGTCGAATTTCGTTCGGCGGACAATGACCTCGTTCCGGTGTTCGATGTATTTCTGGATCATCTCCCGCAGCGTCAGGATGCGCGGCCGGCCGTCGACCAGCGCAAGCATGATGACGCCGAAGGTGGTCTGCATCTGCGTATGCTTGTAGAGATTGTTGAGGATGACCGCGGCGTTGGCGTCGCGCTTCAGGTCCACCACGATCCGCAGGCCGTCGCGGTCCGATTCGTCGCGGATATCCGAAATGTCCTCGAGCTTCTTCTCGCGCATCAGCTCGGCGATCTTTTCGATCAGGCTTGCTTTGTTGACCTGGTACGGAATTTCGGAGATGATGATGCTCTGACGGTCGTTCTTGCCGGTTTCGATGTTCGCCTTTGCACGGACGATGATCCTTCCGCGGCCGGTGGTGTAGGCCTCCTTGACTCCCTCATACCCGTAGATGATCCCGCCCGTCGGGAAGTCGGGAGCTTTGACGATCTTCATCAATTTCTCGTTGTCGATCGCGGTGTCCTTGATGTACGCGATGCATCCGTCGATCACCTCGCCGAGGTTGTGCGGCGGAATGTTCGTTGCCATGCCAACGGCGATGCCGCTGGCGCCGTTGACGAGAAGGTTGGGGATCTGCGCGGGGAGAACCGACGGTTCCTGGAGCGTGTCGTCAAAGTTCGGAGTGAACGCGACCGTGTTTTTTTCCAGGTCGCGCAGCATCTCTTCGGAGATGCGCGAAAGGCGGACCTCGGTATACCGCATCGCCGCGGGAGAATCGCCGTCGACCGAGCCGAAATTTCCCTGTCCGTCGACCAGCATGTAGCGCATCGAAAAATCCTGCGCCATGCGGACGATGGTGTCGTAGACCGCCGAATCGCCGTGCGGATGATACTTGCCGAGCACTTCTCCGACGACGCGGGCGCTTTTTTTGTAGGCCCGGTTCGAAGCGAGTCCGAGCTCGTTCATCCCGTACAGCACGCGGCGGTGCACCGGTTTCAATCCGTCGCGCACGTCGGGGAGCGCGCGCGCAACGATGACGGACATCGAATAATCGATGTACGAGCCGCGCATTTCATCTTCGATATCTACGGGGACGATCTTCTCGTTCGCTGTTGCCATGCCTTTATGATCTCAGTGGTTAAATTTACACATCCAGGTTGCGGACATACTTTGAATTCTTTTCGATGAACTCGCGCCGCGGCTCGACCTCATCCCCCATCAAAATAGAGAAGGTCCGGTCTGCATCGGCGGCGTTTTCAATGCTTACTTGCAGAATCGTGCGGGTCTCCGGGTTCATCGTCGTCGACCAGAGCTGTTCGGGGTTCATTTCTCCGAGGCCCTTGAAGCGGGAAATGACCGAACCGTTCTTCGATACCGCTCCCTCTTCGGCGACTTCAACGATCTCTTCCTCTTCCTCGGCCGCTTTTTTCTTGTCGGGCTTTTCGCTCTTGAGACGCTTCAGGATCTCATCCCGTTCTTCTTCGTCGTAGGCGTAAAATTCCTGCTTGCCCTTCTTGACCTTGTAGAGCGGCGGCTGAGCGATGTAGACATGGCCGAGGTCGAGGAGCTGCTTCATGTACCGGAAAAAGAGGGTCAGCAGAAGGGTGCGGATGTGCGAGCCGTCGACGTCCGCGTCGCACATGAGGATGATCTTATTGTAGCGGATCTTTGCCGGGTCAAAATCGTCGCCGACGCCTGCGCCGATCGCGGTGAAGATGTTTCGGATCTCTTCATTCTCAAGGATCTTGTGGAGGCGGGCCTTTTCGACGTTCAAGATTTTTCCCTTCAGCGGGAGGATGGCCTGAAAGCGCCTGTCGCGCCCCTGCTTCGCGCTGCCGCCCGCCGAATCCCCTTCGACAAGATAGAGCTCACAATGCTCGGGGTCGTTGATGGAACAGTCGGCCAGTTTTCCCGGAAGGCCGCCGCCGTCGAGCGCATTTTTCCGGCGGGTGAGGTCGCGCGCTTTTCGCGCGGCTTCGCGCGCCTCGGCGGCGCGGAGGCTCTTCTCGATGATCCTTTTCGCATCTCCCGGATTTTGTTCGAGCCAGTTCCCGAGTTCCTGCCCCACAACGGACTCGACGATGCTCTTGACCTCGCTGTTGCCTAATTTCGTTTTCGTCTGCCCCTCGAACTGCGGCTCCGGGACCTTCACGCTGACGACCGCCGTGAGCCCTTCGCGGAAATCGTCGCCGGTCAGCGTGATCTTGTCCTCTTTGACGAGGTTATTCTTGTAGCCGTAATTGTTGAGCGTGCGGGTGAGCGCCGTGCGGAATCCGACGAGATGCGTCCCCCCTTCATGCGTGTTGATGTTGTTGACGTACGAAAAAACATTTTCGGAATACTGGTCGTTGTACTGGAACGACACTTCCACCTCGACCATGCGCCCGTTCTCGTCCTTGTCCGAACCCTTTGCGTACACGGGCTTCCTCATCACCGACGGGCGCGTCGCGTCGATGTATTGCACGAATTCGACGATGCCCCCTTCAAAGTGGAAGCGTTCGGTCTGTTCCTGCTTCGAGCGGAGGTCGGTGATCTCGAGCGACACTTCTTTGTTGAGGAATGCAAGCTCGCGGAGGCGTTCGGCGAGCGTTTCAAACTTGAAGGCGCGGTTCTTGAAAATCGAACCGTCGGGAAGGAACGTCGTCTTTGTACCGGTCTTTCCTTTTTCCGCCTTGCCGATCACCTTCACCGGATCGACGGGGTCCCCTTTTTTATACTTCTGGTAAAAAGTCTTTCCGTCGCGGTAGACTTCCACTTCGAGCCATTCGCTCAGCGCATTCACCACCGACACGCCGACGCCGTGCAGCCCGCCGGATACTTTGTAGGTATTCTTGTCGAATTTCCCGCCTGCATGGAGCACCGTCATGACGACCTCGAGCGCCGAGCGGTTTTCCTGCGCATGAATATCCGTCGGAATCCCCCGTCCGTCGTCGATCACCGTCACGCTTCCGTCCTTGTTGATCTTGACGTCGATGTTCTTGCAGTAGCCGGCCAGCGCTTCGTCGATCGAATTGTCGACGACCTCATACACAAGGTGATGAAGCCCGCGCGCGCTGACGTCGCCGATATACATCGCGGGACGGCGCCGGACGGCTTCCAGTCCCTTCAGTACGGTAATGTCCTCTGCGGTGTATTCGCCGTTCGATCGTTTGGTCTTTGCCTTTGTTGTTGCTTCAGCCACGTGATGGTCCGTTCAATTGTTTATCGAAACCGTATGTCTTTGATGGAATCCGAGTTCATTGCTGCATGAACTTTGTCTAAAATTTCTTTTTTACGAAAGGTCAGTTCTGTGCGCCACGGCGCCGCCGATACCTTCACAATGAGGATATCTTTGTCAATTCGATCGACGCTGGTCAGTCCGGCAATCTGCTCGCCGACGATCGACGGCCACAGCGGTACAATGTCGTATTGCTGCAGCTTCTTCTGCAGCCCGAGCTGACGCATCAGGCCGTCGATCACGGTTCCGAGCGTTTCAGGGGGGCTCTGTGTCATGCCGCTGCCTCGTGCCGCTCATAGGCCGCGGCGCCGTTGAGAATCGAGAATTTCCGCCGCGCATCGTCCCATCGGATCGTGCCGTGAAATACCTGCTCGTTCGTCGTCGTGATGAACGACTGCCCGAGCGAATCGATGAGCGCGAGCAGTTTTCGCGAACGGGTATCGTCCAATTCCGTGAACACATCGTCCAGCAAGATCACCGGCGTTTCCGCGCATCGTTCCTTGAGGTAGAAGAATTCGGCGATCTTCAGCGCGATCAAAAACGTCTTGTGCTGGCCCTGCGAGGCAAAGGCTCGCAGCTGCAGTCCGTTCAACGAGAACACCGCTTCGTCCCTGTGCGGACCGACAAGCGTTGTGCCTATCCTCAATTCATCGCGCCGTTTCTCTCCGAGCTTCGCCCGGATGCGTTTGCCGACCTCTTCGTGCGACTCATTTGCCGACAGGGCGATCTGCGGAACGTACTCGACGGCCGGTGTCTCCGTCTCCTGCGCGACCGCCGCGTACGCGCGCGTAATGAACGGCGCAAATTCCTCAAAAAAAGAGGCCCGCTTCAAAAAAACTTTGGCCCCGTGAGCGCTCAGCGTTTCGTCCCAGGGCTCGAGCAACGCGGCGCTCCCGATCCCACGGTTCACGTCCGACAAAATCTTGTTCCGCTGGCGGAGCGCCCGCCGGTACTCGAGCATCTCTTCGACATAGACCTTGCTCGACTGCGAGATCACCAGGTCCATGAACCTCCGCCGGTCGGACGGGGTCCCGAAGGTGATGTTGTTGTTCTCCGGCGAAAGGACGACGATCGGGAACTGCCCGATAACAGATGAGAACGTCTCGGGTTCGTTTCCGTCGATGAACACTTTCTTTTGATTCGTCCGGGAGTCGAAAGCAACGCGAACGTCGTGCTCAACGCCGACGTCGGAGAGCAGTGTCCCCTTGATCTCGAAAAATTCTTTTCCCTGCTGCAGGGCGGTGGTATCGGAACTTGCGTAAAAACTTTTTGTCAGGCAAAGGAACGAGAGGGCTTCCAGCACATTCGTTTTACCGTGACCGTTGTCCCCCATGAATGCGTTCGTCGTCAGCCCAAAGTCCAGCTCTGTGCAGTCGTGGTTCCGGAACTGGCGGAGCTGTGCGCGCACGATCTTCATACGGTATGTGCGGCCCTCTTAATTGTTCAACCTCACCGGCATGATGAGCATGAGGACGTCTTCCTTGTCCCGCTGCGGCCGCGGGGAAACGATCCCCGCCCGCGTCGGGGAGCTGAATTTGAAGACTGCTTCATCCGATTCAAGGTGCGCCAGAACGTCGACAACGTAGCTCGAGTTGAAACCGATCTCCATCTCGCCGGCCGAGTACTCGCACGGAATCGTTTCCCGCGCCTCGCTCCCGAAATCGACATCCTCTGCCGCGATCGTCAGCTCGTTCTTTGCAAGCGACATGCGGATCTGATGCGTCGTCGAGCTCGAGTAGAGCGACACGCGCCGCACGGACGAGAGCATCTGGTCCTTGCTCACGACGAGCGTCTTGTCGTTGTCGAGAGGAATGACGGTCTCGTAATTCGGATAATTTTCCTCGATGAGGCGCGAGATCAGCGTCGTGCCGTCGAACTGGAACATGATATGAGAATCGTTCACCAAAATTTTGCTTTTTCCCTCTTCCGCCAGCTTTGCCACGAGCGCCAATGCCTTCGACGGTATGACAATGTCTTTCTTGAATTTCGGCGAGGCAAACGTTCTGTTGATGGTGCGTACCAGCCGGTGTCCGTCCGTCGCCACGGCGCGAATTTCCGTCTCCTTAAGCTGAAAGAGAACACCCATCATCGCCGGCCGCAGCTCGTCCGTGCTGACGGCAAAAGATGTTTTGCCGATCAGGTAGCGGAGCGTTTCTGCGTCCATACCGATCTCATTGTCTCCTTTGAACTGCGGCACGGTCGGAAATTCCTCGCTCGATTCGCCGGTGAGCGAATATTCGCCGTTCTCCGTCGCCATTTTGATCTTATTGTTTTCCGTGTCGATCGAAAAAACCACCTGAACATCCGGCAGCGCGCGGATCGTATCAACGATTCTCTTTGCGGGAATAGCGATGATGCCGTCTTCCGTCCCTTTCACGTTCAGGGCAACGGTCATCGAGATCTCGAGGTCGGTCGCCGTGATCTTCAGAACATTTTTGGCAGTTTCAAACAGGAGATTTTCAAGGATGGGGAGGGTCGAACGCGTGGGCACAACACCGATAGTCTTCGATAACGCTTTCTGCAATTCGCTGCTGGTAACGGAAAATTTCATGGAGATCTCCTTGCGTGAAAGGCACTGCTGGGTTGTGAATTTCTATCTCAAAATATACCAAGATTCCGGACGAAATTCAAGGAGAGAACGATGTTAAAGCGGGGCTTTTGCCGGGTAAAACGAAGAGTTTGATCCGCCGCTGTTCTTCACGCTGCGCGATCGGATCGTGCGCCTTCATATCGGCTGCATCTGGAAATTCAAGCGGCAGAAATCATTGAAAGAACAGCGTCGATGGACTCTCTGCCAAAAAGAATGCGATCTATTTCTTTGCCGTCAGCCAGCCGTTGTCGCTCAGCCAGTCCGCCATCCGCTGCGGCCACGTTTTGATCGAGTTCAACTGCGAACGATCCCCCATGTTGAACGCATGTTTCCCCTGCGCGTAGAGATGCGCTTCCATCGGTACTCTCGCCGCTCTGTATCTTTGAATCAGTTTTACGATCGGTTCCGAACAGCACTCATCGTCGTTTGCGGCGACCATGAACGCAGGGGGAGCATCCGGCGGAACGACGTCGGGGATCCCATTCGGCCCCGGATAGACGAGCATCTGGAAATTCGGTTTTGCATTTAACCGATCGACCGGATCGGGAGCGTTCGGGTCACCCGAACCGCCGGCGTATGCGACAAGCGCGGCAACCTCTCCGCCGGCAGAGAAGCCGAGGATGCCGATGCGCGATGGGTCGATGTTCCACTCCTTCGCATGGCTCCGCACCATTCGCATCGCTCTATACACGTCCTGCTTTACATGATCCATTGTGTATGGAGAATTTTCCTCTCGAATCAGCCTGTACTTGAGCACAATCGCCGTCACGCCAAGGCCGTTCAAGTACATTGCCGGGTCGCGCCCTTCGGGATTGATCACGAGCTGGCTGTGTCCGCCGCCGGGACACACAACGACCGCAGCGCCGTTCGCTTTTTCCTTTTCCGGCAAATAGACCATGAGCGATGGATTGTGGATGTTCTTCACCCACCAGTCTTTCGAGATTTCCGGCTCGTTGCGGCGGGACTCGAAACCGGGGGCTCCGTTTTCCCAAAGCGGGACGACGAAATATGTCGCCTGCGCAAACGCTGCGCTTTGAGGAATGAAAAAAGCTGAGAGGAACAAAAAGGCGATCCGGACGAATGTATGGTTTTTCATGGAGGAACTTGTTCTTGGCTGATATGAGGGGTTCTGGCGGCTTTTTTACATCGTCTTCAATCTGTTCTCGGCGATCCATTCGGCACTCTTCTCCGCGATCGCGAGGATGGTCATCTGCGGGTTCACGCCAAGAGATGTCGGCGTTACGCTTCCGTCGATGACAAACAATCCCCTGACGTCGTGGGTTTCACAATGAGAGTCCACCACCGATTGGAGCGGATGTTCGGCCATCCGGCAGGTGCCGAGCGGATGGGCGCTGTAAAGCGCGATTTCATTCGCCCCCCATTCAGCGTTCGCGAGAGCGCTGTCGATTTCTGCGGGGGACGAAAATTCCATTTTTTGTGAATGAAGCGTCATGACCCGTTTTGCTCCCGCAGCAAAGTGAATTTTCGCGGCAACGTTCAATCCTTCCTTCAGATAACCAAGGTCCCGTCCGCCGGCTTCATACGAAATAGACGGACGACCGTAGCTATTCAGCGTCACCGATCCCTCCGAATCTATTTCTTTCACCAGGACGATCGAAGCTCCTATGTTCGGATATTTCCTCATCAATTCTTTGTGCGCATTGCCGAATCCGGGAATTGCGAGGCTTGCAAGGGTCGGGTAGACCGGAACGGCTTCGATCCAGAAACCGCCCCCGTCCTTATTCTTGTTGAGGAACTCGCTGCACAGCGCCGACTGCGGTATGCCGCCAGCCGGATAGATAATGCGGTCATACACGCCAAGCACGGCCGAGGTGAGATGGAATGTCAAATGGTTGCCGACCTCGCCGCTGGAGTTGGCGAGTCCCGAGCGGAGCAGCAGCGCCGGCGAATGGATGGCGCTTGCCGCAACGATGACAACCGGCGCTTCGATAATGAAGTCCGTTTTTACTTTCTGGGCGGATTGATCGACGACGGAGCCGAATACCCGTTTAAGGCGTCCGCTGACGTCGATCTCATCGGCGCAGAAATTTGCAAAGACCGCTGCTCCCGCTTTCACCGCATCGGGGATGTATGTTACATTCACGGAGAGCTTCGCGTCGAACGGACAGCCGAGCCCGCATGCTCCGGCCCTCTTACAGTCGCGCGTATTCCTGCCGGATGCCTCTGCATGGTAACCGAGCTTCCGCGCGCCGTCGAGAATGATGCGGTTGTTCGGATTGTGATATTCCTCCGGTTCGACGTGCACGTTGAGATATTTTTCGATCCTCTCAAAATACGGCTCGAGGTCCTTCGACGAAAGTCCGCGCACGTCAAATGTCTTTGCCCACTTCTCGAGGACAAAATCGGGGGTTCGCAGCGACGTCGTCCAGTTGACCGTAGAGCTTCCGCCGATGCATTTCCCCTGCAGCACGGTCACGGCAAGGTCGCCCGTCGCCTGCCCCGCGCGCTCGCGGTAGAGATTCTGATAGGCGGTTTGTTCCGTCATATCGAAATCGCCGCTCGTAAAGTATCCCCCCTCCTCAAGAACGATGACTTTTTTGCCCGCTTCGGCCAGAACTTTCGCGCTCGCGCCTCCGCCGCATCCGGAGCCGATGATGCAGACGTCGGCGCTTTCACGGACAGGCTTTGAAATATCTTTCGATTGGATGATCATCGTATCGTTCGTTTCACGGCAGAGATTCCATAGCTATTTGTTGCCGCCGGCTCTTTCCCACGGCAGGAACATTCCGTCGTAGTGAACTTCATCCCAGGAGCGGCTGTCGGTGTAGAACAAGCTGAGGCTGACGCGCTTGAGAGCCTGGAATGCCGTGCGGCGGAAGGAGAGCGTGCTTGTCATCCAGCTGTGCAAATAGGCATCCTGGTCGGAGGGGGACATCTCCACGAAACTTGAGAAGCGAAAATCGAAAAGAAAGGCGAAGAGGGCCCCGTTGAAGACCGTCAATAATTGATGAAATTGATCCTGAATTTCCGGCTCGGCATCCGCAAGAAATGCGTCCGCCCTGAGGGAAACGTTGATGACGTCGGTGCCTGGATGCCCGTCCGCCGGATCACCGACGATGCGGGCGGCGACATTTTTCATGATCAGAAATTCCATCGGCGAGAAGAATTTCAGCGGCTGCCCGGTTTCAGAGACGGCGGCGTACGCGTTTTCGAAAGGAAGAAATTTTGCCGCAGAAAGTGCGGCGATGCCGAACAACGTTTTTTTGAGGAAACTTCTTCGTGAAGCGCTGGCGGTCATGAGAAGACGGCGATGGTTACAGGATCGAATAGAGCTGCATTGTCCGTACGATAAAGAGATTTGCGATCACGAGATTGATTCCGTGCGCCGTGTAACAAAGCGGGCAGTGTGTCTTCAGCCGGTAGACGAGCGCAAGGACGAGATACAGTCCCAGCCCGACGGACAGCAGGGACGCAATAAGGAACGGCATCTCAAACCCGCGGATTGGGACGAAAAGAATCGCGCCGTAGTAGATCATGCCGAGGATGCTGTTCGGGATGCCGAGCACTCTCGCCTCCGTCGCGTCCAGAATCCGGAGACACGCCGTCCGCTCCATTCTGCAAAACAAGGGGATCCATTTACTGTCCGCTTCAACCAGACGATAATACACCAGTGAAAAGTACGATGAGATTCCGAGGCCGGCAAGTGCACACGAACATAGAAGCATCTCAACCATGCTTGAAAGTATGAATCATTCGACCGAGAATCAAATGACGCCGGCTTTCGCTGGAAAACGGCGGCATTGAATAAACTTTTCGTATATTGCTTTGTCTCTTTATTGAGAGCGGTCAAAACTTTATCGACCGGTCGTGTGTTATACTTCATACCAGGGGCGCCGTTTACCGTCAACAGAATTACGTACCACAAAAGGATCGCTGCATGAAAAAGAACGTTGGGCTGTGGATGCTCGTCGGCATCATTGCCGGGCTCGGACTTGGGTTCTTCGTCAACGACAACATCTACCTCAAGATCAACAAGAACATGGATGAGTTCGCCCAGGTCTACAAAGAAATCACCATGAACTATGTCGACGAAATAGACCCCGAAAAATTCATGCACGCCGGGATCGACGGCATGCTAGAAACGCTCGACCCGTACACCGTTTTCTACGGAGACAAAGAGGGGGAAGAGATCGATCTCATCACCCACGGGGAGTACGGGGGCGTTGGCATTTCCATCGGCACGCGCGACGGCTACATCATCGTCATCGCTCCCATGGACGGTTATTCCGCGCAGAAGCAGGGGATCCGCGCCGGCGACCGGATCATTGAGATCGACGGGCAGAAAATCTTCAACACGAACCCCGATTCCGTGCGGAGCATGGTGCGCGGTGAGCCCGGGACCGAGGTAAAGATGAAGGTCGAACGCGAGGGAGAAAAGGAGCCGCTTGACTTCGTCCTTGTGCGCGAAGAGATCCAGGTCAACAACGTGACCTATTCCGGGTACATCGGCAACGGCATCGGGTACATCCGTCTCGAACGGTTCTCGCGCCGCGCCGGCGACGAAGTCCATCAAGCATTGCGGGAATTGAAGGCGAAGGGGGACCTCCGCGGCGTGATCCTCGACCTGCGCAACAACCCGGGAGGATTGCTCGAAGCCGCCGTCGACATCGTCAGCCAGTTCAACCCGAAAGGAAGCACGATCGTCACGACGAAGGGACGGAGAAGCGACGATGAAAAAACGTACGTCGTCCCCGACGATCCGATCGCCGGCGATATTCCGCTTGCCGTCCTCATCAACAAGAACAGCGCAAGCGCCAGCGAGATCGTCGCCGGAGCGATCCAGGACCTCGACCGCGGCATTCTGATCGGCACACGGTCGTTTGGCAAGGGGCTGGTGCAGACCGTGACGCAGCTCGGCTACAACACGTCGCTGAAGATCACGACGGCACGCTATTACACGCCGAGCGGACGAAGCATCCAGGAGATCGACTACCGGCATAAGAACAGCGACGGAGTCTTTCTTGTGACGCCCGACAGCCTGCGCCATGAGTTCGCCACAAAACACGGCAGGCAATTTCTCGACGCCGGCGGCATCACCCCCGACTCGACGATCCCCGATGCGGAACACAGCGCGCTCGCGCAAGAGCTGATCCAGCGGGCGATGTTCTTCATGTTCGCAACGCACTATGTCTCCCAGCATCCCGACGGCAGCGGAGATTTCACCGTTGACGACGCTCTGCTGAGGCAATTCGAGTCGTATGTCAAAGAAAAGAAGTTCGACTTCAAGGACGATGCCGAAGAGAAGTTTTCGGAGCTGAAGGATGCGGTCGCGAAAGAAAATTACGGGGATGCGCTGACCCCTTCGCTCGACGCCGTCGGAGAGCAGCTTCAGAAAGAACGCGCGAGTGCATTCGCGCGGCATGCGGACGAACTCCGCGAAGAACTCCGCGAGGAAATTGTCGGCCGGTATGCCGGCGATAAAGGAAGGATCAAGGCATCGCTTGAATCGGACGTCCAGGTGCAGGCGGCGGCAAAGCTGCTCGCTTCAAAAAAAGTATACGTCGCGCTCCTTGCCCCTGAAAAAAAACACCGTTAAGAGGCCGGCGTCTCTTACGCCCTGATTTGGTTGTTGACTGTCTCGAGGTATTTTTCCATCCTCCCCAAAAAGACAAGGTAGGCGTTCATCCAGTCGGTCGGCGTGACCGGTTTTTTCCCGATGCAATCGTTGAAGATCTTCTGGATGCTCTGCGCGAGTTTGTGTTTTCCCACCTCGACGACAAATTCAACGTCAGAATGGTAGTACATGTAAATATCCTGGATGTCGTTGGAGATCTTTGCGTCGACCTTGGCTTTCGACGCCAGCGGATGATCCACCTTCTGTGCGCTGGATGACTCGTAAATCAAAAGATTCCACATATCCATGACGCTCTTGAAATCGTTCTCATTCTGGCATTCCACCTCCGGCAAAAGGGCGGAGCACTTTGCGGTCTCGGCCGTTGTCTTGTAAAGAGGGAACCCTTCCAGGTACTGCGCGACAACATTGATCACCTCGCGCTTCGCGAGCACGCGCAGGGTGACCGAGCGGACATCATTCTTGAGCTTCCTCTCCGCAACGGCGATCGACTGCTGCGTTCCGGCCTGGGCCGACTGCTTTGCCCGCTCAAGCTTCGTCTTATAGTCCGCCGATTGCTTTTCCTCCGCCTTCGCCTCCAGCACTGCTTTTCGGATCTCAGGGGGAAACTCATCGTAGCGGCGCGCGCCGTTGAGGATGTTGCCGATCGGCTCTGACCGTGCCTTGAAAATCCCGAGCAGCGTTGTGATGAACCGGTCCTTATACAACGCGCTGAAGTGCTGAAGGTCGGCGATCACGTAAAGGTCCTCGCCGACGGTTGAGAGAAGCGTGTTGAATGTGTCCGCTACGCGGACGATCCCTGATTTTTTGTCGTCGAGTGAACGGAGGGTAAAATCAAGGCCGGCTACGGTGGTATCGAATATAACGGTGCGCTTCGTGCAGAGCCGAATGGACCCGAGCGCCGCAATTTCGACGTCGTTCATTTGATTGGCCCTCAGGACCTCGCGCAAATAGGTCACCTGTCCGCTGGCGGGCGCGACGATCAGAATATCCGACTGTGTTGTCGTGCCGTTCACAAGGGCGTGTTTGATGCATTCGACGACGCGCTTTGCGCTGGCGTCGTTGTACGGAAGTATTTTCTTTTTCCCCAGGTATTGAAGCGACGTGCCGCGTTGATCGTCGGTGCCGATGAAAAAAATTCTCCCTTTCATTCCCTGCGGGACCGGCGTTCCGTTCAGCGCCGAAACGAGACATGCTTCAAACGCCGACGCCGGATAGGCCGGATCGTTCAATTCACAGGCCGTATTTTCCGGCAGTGACTGGAGGGTGAACCGTTTGTGTTCGCTCTCTTCCTGCTGGTAGAACGTAAAATAATTTTTTTGAAGCCATTTTTTCGCCGGCCCGAGCTGGCAGACCGACTGGGGCGGCTGCTCGGTAATGTCGGCGAGGATGAAGCATTGCCCTTCCGCAAGCGAGGCGGCCCAAAAAAATTCGGCAAGGTTCAGCGCATGCGCGTCGTCGATACAGACCACGTCGAACGCCCCGAGCTGTCCCCGCTCCAATTTCAGCGCTTCGTGAAGCGTCGTTGCGAGGCACCGGGCCGATGCACTGTCCGGGGGGTATGTCTGCTGCAGCGAAAGTTTTGTCGCTGCGAGTTTTTCGACCTCTTTTTTTTCTTTCAGCGAAACGGGGAGCTGCATTTCCTTCTTGTACTGTTCTTTCAACAATGTTGCCGCGTGCTCTCTGAGACGAACAACGAGCGCAAGTTTGTCCTGAAGCTGCCCCTGCGCCGCATCGATATCGGCCTTCGAAATCCCCTGCTTCATCCGCTCGAGCATCGATGCCCCCTGGAGCTGCTGCAGCCGTATTTTCAGCTCTTCTGCTTCCGCCGTCGCATCCTCTATCTGCCGTTGTTTTTCATCCCGCCGTTTTATCAAAGAGGCAACCCGGTCGTACTCATGCTCGGCGGCGATCATCGTGACGAGCTTTCTCACTCCTTCGCCGTTCACACCGGAGCCGCTCCCCTTCATCGAATACAGCGGCATCGGCAGCGCCGAAAGGAGACGGATGCCTGAATCGATCACAACGACCGATTCTTCGGCCACAGCTGCATTCAGCGCAACAAGTTCTTCCATGGAGTCATGCAGCCCGCCCGATGAAGGGGTGAGATACAAAACTCTTCTGCCTTCCCGGAGAGCGTTGAGCATTAATGAAGAGGCAACCCCGGTTTTCCCCCGCTTCCGCTCGCCGATGACGAACGAGATTTTCCGGGCAAGCGATTTTTTTACGGCGTTTCGCTGGGACTCGGAAAAGGTGGACGGGAAGATCGGTTCTTTCGGTGTCGGCCGGACATTGTCCGCAAGCCCGCGGTGAATTAGGCGCGTGACGATTTCCTTCGGCTGGATCGTTTCGTACCGTTTCGCAAGGAGTTCGATCTCCTCGGAGGGATTCCATTCGCACGTCATTTCGGAAATCAATTCCCCCGCATCAAGAGGGAGGAGAAAAAATACGAATTGATGATGGACCTCCGCGATGACCGCCGGAAACGAGAGCTGAAGGTTCGTGCCGAGGGTGCATTGTGCGGTGAGCGCCGGTTCAAAGAGAAAATTTTCCGGCGCTTCGAATCGGTACACAGCGCTCTCCTCCAGCCGCAGCATGCGAACGCCGTGCGCCAGGACCGCCTTCTTCGGAAACACGCTCCGGGCTTTCAACTCCTCCGCAAGGGCCTGACGGATGTGCGCAGTCTGTTCCGTGATCGGTTCCATTTAATGAATATCCATCCTCTTCGAATTCGGTGTGCGCCGGGAAATTCTACCCTGCAAGCCTGTCGCCGACAAGTTTCTTAACGTAGCGAAAGTCTTTCTCATTGTGAACGAAATCAAGGTCATCGCTCTCGACGACGAGCAGGGGGCCGAGCTTATAATTGCCGATCCACGATTCGTAATGGCGGTTGAGCTGTTCGAGATATTCCCGCTTGATGCTTTGCTCGTAGGTCCGCCCCCGTTTCTGAATCTGCTGCTTCAGCGTGTCCACGGAAGCACGAAGGTAGATCATCAGGTCCGGGGGGCGCAGGTATTCCGTCATGACATGGTAGAGCGCGACATAATTTTCGTAATCGCGTTTATCCATGTTCCCGATCTCATGAAGATTGCGCGCGAAAATTTCGGCGTCCTCGTAGATCGAGCGATCCTGGATCACCGAGTCCGGCGATTCGACGATCTCTTTGTGGTTGGTGAACCGGTGCGAGAGAAAATAGATCTGGAGGTGAAACGACCACCGTTTCATGTCCCCGTAAAAATCCGCCAGGTACGGATTATCTTCGACAGATTCGAAGTATGGCTTCCACGCGAACTCTTTCCCGAGCATGGTGGTGAGGGACGACTTGCCGGAGCCGATATTGCCCGCAACGGCGACGAATGATTTCTTCTGTGGGGTGGTCATAAAGGAATTCCATGATAATATTCAGCGGGTGTACTGCGCATGAGATTTTTTTGCCGCTATTGTGAGGATCCTTTCTTGTACACTTTTCCGTCCTTCATCACGAATGAGACCTTTTCAAGGAGAGAAATATCCTTTAACGGGTCGCCGTTCACGGCGACGATATCGGCGAAGGCGCCGGGAGAGATCTCGCCGAGCGTGCCGGACATGTCCAGGAGGTCGGCAGCCATGGTTGTCGCAGATTTAATGGCCTGCATCGGCGACATCCCGAATTTTACCATGTAAGAGAATTCTTTCGCCTCGTTCTCGGTCCACCCAAATCCGCCGACATCGGTGCCGAACACGATCTTTACCCCGGCTTTCAATGCCTTGGCGAAAACAACGGGCAGCGCCTGATTGAAGGATCTGTTGATCGGATTTCCAGCCGCAGCTCTTCCTTCGGCGACCCAAACGTTGACATAGATGGTCGGACACCAGTACACGCCTTTTGCCGCCAACAGCGCTATGCATTCATCATCCATTCCAAACCCGTGCTCAATGGAGCTTGCTCCTGCATTCACCGCAGAGATAATGCCGTCGCGGGTCACGGCGTGCGCCGCAAATTTTTTATGTTCCAATCGCACTTCATCGCCGATGGCGTTGATCTCGTCCTGAGAAAAATTGGGGAGACCGCGAAATGTTCCGTCGGGCAAACGATAATAGCCCCGGTCGGCGTACACCTTGACCCAGTCAGCGCCATACGAAATTTGTTCTCGCACTGCACGCCGCGCTTCATCGGCACCGGTGATCTCCTGTACTCCTTTGGGCATCGAGAGCTCCCACGCGTACGCGCTGTTGCGCAGCGGATAATGACCGGTGGTGTTGATAGCGCGCGTGGCGACAAACATTCGCGGACCGTCGATAATACCGTTGTTGATCGCTTTCTTTAGGTCAACGTCGGCGTACATTGCTCCTTCGCTTTCAAGGTCGCGGATCGTCGTGAATCCGTGCATAAGCGCGGTCCTGCACGAAACTGTCGCCCGAAGCGTCCGATAAGGAACAGATTCCTTCAAGATCTGATCCGCATAGTCTTCTTCCGTAATATCCCCCTGCAACAGCACATGTGTGTGCGCATCGATGAGTCCGGGAAGGACGGTAGCGCCCGAAAGGTCAATGACGACCGCATTGCCGGGGATGGAAATGTTTTGCCCAACCCTCGCGATTTTGTTCCCCTCAACAAGGATCACTGCGCCATCAATTGGCGCATCGGACTTGCCGTCGATGAGCCTGCCGCAGCGAATGGCGGTGACCTGTTGGGAGAGGGTTTTCGCGGAGAAAACAAAAGCGAGAACCGCAATGGATGCAATCGCTTTATGAACGCAGATGCGGCTCTTTGAAGGAATATTCTTCATTGTGAAAGTTTTTCAAGTTCTGCCGCCGCCGAATCGATCACCGACGCTTCCGCTTCTATGACCTGCGCGACCTTTGAGATCTGCTCGTCCGCCATCTTCCATTGCTGCTGTTCGATGGCTTCGCGTACAGCGGGGATCGTCTTTACGCCGTATCCGGTGTAAAGTCCGGGGGCGTAGATCTGGTGCTTGAACCACGGGCGTCCGGGGAGACCGTCGGCCGATGTCAGCTTCCGCTCGGTTACGATCAGTTTATCATTGATCGTCTTGAAGGATGCCGATTTTTCTTTATTGATCCCGGCTGCCGCTTTATCGTAACGCTCCGCGGATCTCGACAGGATGTCAACGGCGTTTTGCAGGGGGGCGAAATTCAGGTACGGGGGAAGTTCTTCTTTTGCGGGCGGGACAGATTTGATCTTCGGGTCCGCCGTTGCCGTAAAGACTCCTTCATCAATTTCCCTGTTACGCTCGCGGATATCTTCCTGTTTACTTCTCGCGAGTTTTTGCAATTCATCCAAATATTTTCTCACTGTCTCGGAAAAATTCGTAAACGCATACGGGAGCAGGCCCGTATCCGCCAATCGAAGGACGGCCGTTCCGACCGTCTGTGCCAATGCTCGTCCGTAGACGAACGACGTATCGGAAAAATGCGTGTAATAATAGAAATCATCGTAGACCGAATGGTACACTCCGCCGCCGTCTTCCCCGCCGAAACCAAGATTCAGCGAAGCGATGCCGATATGGTCGATGAACGCGCTGTAGTCGGAACCGGACCCGAGCGCGCTGATCTTCAGGTCCGCGCGCCCACGGATATCCCGGCGCTCGTCCGGCGAAGACGCGTGAGCGATCTGCGCAAGGTACTGGCGCCTCCAGACAGAAATATTTTTTTCCGGGTCGGTGATATCGCGCATGACGCCGTTGATGAATCTTTCAAGGGAATGCGATCCGCCGACGTAAAGGTAGCCGCGCTCGTTTGAATCGGAGTTCAGGTAGACGACCCCTTTCTGCTGAAGCTCGTCGGCGTGCGTTTCGACCCATTCGGTCGACCCGAGCAATCCTTCTTCCTCGCCGTCCCACGCGCAATAGACGATGGTCCGTTTCGGCTTCCATCCCTCCTTCAAAAGCTCGCCCAACGCCCGCGCTTCTTCAAGGAGCGATATTTGTCCGGAGAGAGGGTCGTCGGCGCCGTTGACCCAGGCGTCGTGGTGATTTCCTCTGATGATCCACTGGTCGGGAAACTCAGCGCCCGGGATCTTTGCGACGACATCGTAGATCTTTTTTTGATCCCAATTGAATTCCGCCTTAAGGTGAACCTTGGCCTCTCCCGGGCCGACATGGTAGGTGATCGCAAGAGCGCCGCGCCATTCCGGAGGAGCCACCGGTCCGTTCAGCGCTGCAAGCAGCGGCTGCGCGTCGGCGTACGAAATCGGCAGTACGGGAATTTTTGTCAAGACCTGAACATCCTTCAGCGCGAGACGTTTTGCACCGGGTGTTGCGCCGATGCCGGGAGTAAGCGGGTCGCCGGGATAGACCGGCATATCCATGACGCTTCCCCGCTGAACGCCGTCGGGGGGACGGTATGCCCCTTTCGGAAATGTGTCGCCGTTGTTGTAACCGTCGCCCGAGGGGTCGGAGTAGATAAGACAGCCGACCGCTCCGTGCTCTGCGGCGACCTTCGGCTTGATCCCCCTCCACGATCCGCCGTAACGGGTTATGACAATGCAGCCCTTCACGGAAATTCCCATCCGGTCGAGTTTCTCATAATCGTCCGGTACGCCGTAGTTCACATACACCAGCGGCGCCGTAACGTCGCCGTCTATGGAATACGCGTTGTAGGTCGGAAGCTGTTCGTCGCTTTGGTTCGATGTCGGATCTTCAGGGACGGCCGGTTCGCGAAGTAACGCAGAAAATTTCGTCGGCGCAACGAGCTCGACCTCGCGCGCTTTCGGGGTGGGGAAAAGTACTTCGAACGTTTCAATGTGTGCGTCAAGCCCCCACTCTGTAAACTTGGAGAGGATCCATTCAGCATTCTCTTTGTCATACGGGGAGCCGACGTGATGAGGGCGGGCTGAAAGTTTTCTCATGTACTCCCGCATATTTTCGGGCTTCGGAAGCGCGCAGAATTTTTCCTCCCACTCGCGCTCCGTTTGAGAAAAGACAACGCCAAAGCAAACAACAGTAAGAAAAGCAACAACTGCGCGCCTCATTCCTTCCTCCAATGACAATTTTTCAAACGGCGGGAAGCAAATGCCGGCGTATGCCGGCATTGCGACAGGGAATATCAGCTTTCTTGCTCTAACATTCAAGGCGGGAGATGAAAAAAGGCGAGACCGATTTCGATCCCGCCTTTCTTTAATACTCCGTAAGCGGATCAGCGGCGGTCGTCCCAGCCGTCTTTATCCCGGCGGTCGGGAAAATTTTTGTCGAGGGGAATCTTCACCGTGACTGACGCCTGCGCCGTTCCGGCAGAATTGGCGGCGGTGATGATAAAAGTATATTGCCGCACATCGCGGTCAAACCAGGGATTTCTGTCCTTCAACGATAGCTTCACCGCATACGGTCCGGCGGCAACTGTTCCCGTGTAATGAACTTGTCCGAACTCATCGATCAGCTGGTAGCTTGCGCCCCCCTGTGAATTCACGACGACGCCGCTAAAGACCACCATTACCCATTCTCCGTTTCGCGTGCATAACGGGACGGGGAGCGCTTTGACGGTAACGGTGGGCGGAGCCACTGAACTCAGCGTGAACGAGATCGGCGTCGATGCGGTCCCCTCCGGGATCCCTGAAAGAATTGCTGCCACGGTCACCGTATACGTGCCGGATGGCACATTCGTCAAGACAAACTGCGGCGATGCAATGATCGTATCAACATACGTGTTCGTTCCCGACAGGACGATGAGATGATAGTCCATCGCTGTCGTCACAGTGTCCCACGATACTGTCACGGTCGAACCGTTAACGGCCGCGGTGACATTCGCAGGAGCAGGAATGCTTTTATAGAGAACTTTTGCGTTCTCTTTTCCTCCTCCATAGCCGCCGGCGCTTGAGACCGGGTCTTGCGATTCAGAACTGCATCCCCAAAAGAAAACTGCAAAGACAGCAACGACGACTCCTATAAACGTAAATTTAAGTTTCATACAAGTATCCTTGGAAAAAAATATAGACGAGAGTAAAGAGCTTCTCAAAGATTTGTAAACTGGGAGGCAAAATCAAGGAGATTTAGAAGAAGATGATTGCACAATCTCTCGACTTGGGTAACAACCGGAGAATTTTTCTAGAGCGGCGGGTTAAAACGCTTACGGTTCAGACGCGGACAACGACGATCGTCGCGTCATCTGCAAATTCTTTTTTTACCGTGAATGTCCGAACGGATGCGATGATCGAATTGCTCAGCGCCTCCGACGAACCGCGTTCGGTATTGCTGATCAACTCTTTCAACTTGTCGGCGCCGAATTGTTCCCCTTTATCGTTTGCCGCTTCGGTGATCCCGTCGGTATAGAGAACGAACATATCGCCGCTGCCGCAGTGAACGGTTTGTTCGGTGAATTGCGTTGAAGCCTGTATCGCCAGCGCAAGATTCGGCGTGCGAAGCTCTTTGATCGCGCCGTCCGATTTTTGAACGAGGAAGACCGGCGGATGTCCGGCCGTCGTGACATGCGCCGTCATCGTCCGCCTGTCGAGTACAAGAAGGGCGAAAGAAACGAACATCTTTTTGTCGGTCACCTGATACACGGCGTTGTTCAAATTGAACATCAACTCCGCCGGCGCTGTGGTGTGGCGGAGCTCGGTATGGAATGCGCTCTTCGTCATCGCAGAAAGTATTCCCGCGCCAACGCCGTGCCCCGAGACGTCGGCGATCGCAATGACGACCGCGTCGTCGGAGAGCTTGATCATATCATAGTAATCGCCGCCGACCTCCGTGGCCGGCACCGTCACTCCCGCCGCCTCGCACCAGTCGGTCTTGAACGCCGTTTCGGGCTGCAGAGATTTTTGGATGGAGCGCGCAACGGAGACTTCCGTTTCCAGGCGAGTCCGTTTCATGATCTCCCCGCCGATCGCGCTTATAAAAAAGCTGTAGCCAATCGAGAGGAGAAAGATCGCGATGATGCCGTACACCGGGCGGCGAAATTCGATGCGGTCGATCTCCTGCTGCGTGAACGTGAAAAGATGGTTTGCGGTCAGGATCCTCGCTTCCTCGAGCCTCCCAAAAAGAAGTTGCTCGACTTGGTGCTCGGTGCTCATTGCCCCGGTGATGAGAACAAGGGTGATGACAAAGAGCACGGGCTTCCTGATAAATAAAATGATGCACGCGGAGAGGGCCCCCGACATCACGGTAAGGTAGGCAAGCATGAACCACGATCCCGGTAGAACCCCGGGGTCCATCAGCATGCTGAGGGGGCCGATCGTACCGAACAAAAAGAAGACGGCGATGGCGAGACGCCGGAGGTCTTTTTGTTCCATTGTTTTCCAAAAATTTCTGGGAGACGGTCTGTGCGGCATGGCTTCACCCGTTTAACGTTGTTGAGATACGGAAGAAGAGCTCATTCTGTTGCGGCAATATAGGGGAATGGGGAACGAATCGCAAACAGCTGGGAGGTATTTCGTGATTTTTAACCCCCGGAATTGTCTCCGCTCAGGGGGTGACACCGGGAAATCGGTTTGCCTACTCCTCCGTTTCAACCTTCTTCTTCGAGGCGCGGTTGCGCTCGTTGGCATCGAGGATCTTTTTTCGGAGGCGAATAGACTTCGGCGTTACTTCAACATACTCGTCGTCGCCGATCCATTCGATCGCCTGCTCCAGCGTCATGATGTGCGGCGGCTCGAGCCGGACAGCTTCGTCGGAACCGGAGGCGCGCATATTGGTCAGCTGTTTCGATTTGCAGACATTGACCGTCATGTCGTGCTCCCGCGAATTTTCGCCGACGACCATTCCGGTATAGACGCGGGTCCCCGGCTCGATGAAGAAGGTCGAACGCTCCTGCAGTTTCCACATTCCGTACGCGACCGCTTCGCCCGATTCCATCGCGATGAGCGCTCCTTTGGTCCGGTGTTCTAATTCCCCCTTGAACGGCTCGTAGCCGTGGAAGAGATGGTGAAGAATTCCCGTGCCTTTCGTCTGCGTCATGAACTCGTTCCGGAAACCGATCAGCCCGCGCGAGGGGACGAAGAATTCCAGCCTCGTGTTGCCGTTCGAGGAGATCATATTCTTCATCTCTCCCTTGCGGCGGCCGAGATTCTCGATCACCGTGCCGACGAATTCGTCCGGCACGTCGATGATCACATGTTCCATCGGCTCGCAGAGAACGTCGGCGATATTCTTGTAGATGACCTCGGGACGTGAGACCTGCATCTCGTATCCCTCGCGCCTCATATTCTCGATCAATACGGAAAGATGGAGCTCTCCCCGGCCGCTGACGCGGAAGACATCGGGAGAATCGGTCAGCTCAACGCGAAGACTCACGTTCGAGCGGAGCTCGCGCGCCAGACGCTCGCCCAGATTTCTCGTCGTGACGTACTTCCCTTCCTGTCCGGCAAAGGGGGAATTGTTCACGACAAAATTCATGGAGATCGTCGGTTCTTCAATCGCGACGAACGGAAGCGGCGTCGGGTCGGCCGCATCGGCGATCGTTTCACCGATGTCGACATCCTCCATCCCCGCGATCGCGATGATGTCGCCGGCGCTTGCCTGCTGCGTTTCAACGCGCTTCAACCCTTCGAACGTATAGATCTTCGTGACGCGCGCATTTTCCGCCGCGCCGTCGCGATGGATGATCTTCATCGGCGAACCGAAACTGATGGTTCCCCGCGAAATTTTTCCGATGCCGAGCCGGCCGAGATAATCATTGTAGTCGATGGTGGTGACGAGCATCTGGAATGGGCCGCCGGTGTCCCCCTCCGGCGCCGGGACTTTCTGGATGATCGCTTCGAACAACGGCTCGAGGCTGTTGCTCTCCTGATCGAGCTCCGTTTTCGCGATCCCTTGTTTCGATATGGAATAGATCGTCGGGAAATCCAATTGCTTGTCGGTGGCGCCGAGCGAAAGGAAAAGTTCGAAGACCTCGTCCAGCACTTCATGCGGCCGCGCGTCCTTCCGGTCGATCTTATTAATAACGACGATCGGTTGAAGGTGTAGGTCGAGTGATTTTTTCAGGACGAATTTTGTACCGGGAAGCGGTCCCTCTGCGGCGTCGACGAGGAGCAGTACGCCGTCCACCATTTTCAAGGTGCGTTCAACCTCGCCGCTGAAGTCGGAGTGTCCCGGCGTATCGACGATGTTGATCTTTACCTTCGACTTGGAAGTTTTCGGCTTGTAGAAGACCGACGTATTCTTCGCCAGGATGGTGATGCCCCGCTCTTTCTCAAGGTCGTTCGAATCCATAACGCGCGTCGCCACGACCTGGTTCTCGCGGAACGTTCCGGTCTGGCGAAGCAGCTGGTCAACGAGCGTGGTTTTTCCATGGTCCACGTGGGCGATGATCGCGATGTTGCGTATGTCTTCTCGTTGCGCCATAGGGTCAAGCCCTGATTAAAAACCGTAGGGGCGACAATGTGTCGCCCCTGCAAGTGTTCGAAGCGTTTAATTCTTGATTAATATAGCGAAAATTTTCCTTGAATCCAAGGCGGCGGGGAGCATTGCTGTTTGAGAATTTCACCTCCCGCTCCCAAACTCAGAAAATTCCCCTCAATTATCCGGAGCGCCGCTGAGAATCCATCGGCGGATGGCATCTATTTCGTTCTGCGTCAGCTTGTCGGCTCCCTTCGGCATGATCTCCCCCTGACTGCTATCCGGGGCGATGAGCTTTACAACCAGGAAGCTTGAATCGGGATTTCCCGGTTTCACCCTGAGAAATTGCGGGAGATTTTTCTTATCCATCGTGCTTCCAACGCCGACGAGCTGCGTAAATGAATTCCCTTTGACCAGGCTCAGGTTTCCCTTTTTTCCGCTGCCGTGACACGACGGAGCGTTGCAGCTCTCATCAAATATTTCTTTTTGGATGGAAGAGAGCTTTGGCTCGATCGGTCTGTCCTGGGAGCCCCGGCGCGAGCTGCAGGAAAACGTCATTAGACAAAGGAGGATCAAACGGACTAAAGATGAAAACCGGGTCACAAGATGCGGCGAAGTTCGTGCGTTATTGTTTGTCTATGCCAAAATAAAAATTTCGCGACAGAGTTTCAAGGAATTGAATCGGTCGGCGGTGTTACGGTCCGAGAATTTCCACTCTCGTTCCGGATCTCCGATGGGAATGAGAGAAAAAAGGGCTTGCCCAACATGGCCGCCGAAGTCATTTAGAACTCTCCCTCTCAAGTTCGGATGCTCCCGAACGGCGCTTCATTTTGTTTGCATCCTACTTTGAGTTTCACTACTTTGCCTCCCGCACGGCGTAGGGCAACTGCAACCATCTTCCGTTTCGGCACTATGAATAAACGTTTCTTCATCCTCCTGATTCTTTTTGGAATTCCTTCATTGACCTACTCGCAGACATCCGACCCGGCGCGAAGCCAGGTGCTCGGCGACGAGCAAGCCCGGCACTCCGAAGACTGGGTGCGCAGCGGGATCATTTATGAGATCAATACCCGCTCGTTCTCTCCGGAAGGAACTTTCGCCGGCATCGAAAAGGGGCTCCCCGGGCTAAAAAGACTCGGCGTAACAATTTTGTGGATCATGCCGATCCATCCGGTCGGCGTGCTGAACCGCAAGGGACCTCTCGGCAGCCAGTATTCGGTGCAGGATTATTACGGCATCAACCCGGAATTCGGGACGCTGGACGATTTTAAAAGCCTCGTCGCCGCCGCACACAAGCTTGGTTTCCATCTTATCATCGACCTGGTTGCAAACCACACCGCGTGGGACAGCAAGCTCATCAAACAACATCCTGAATGGTTCACAAAAGACAGCGCCGGGAAGATCGTGCCGCCGAATCCCGACTGGACGGACGTTGCCGACCTCGACTATTCGCAGCCGGGCCTCCGCACATACATGACCGACATGATGAAGTATTGGGTACGCGATATCGGCGTCGATGGGTTCCGTTGCGACGTCGCCGAAATGGTCCCGACGGATTTTTGGGAATCCGCGCGCGCCGCACTCGACAGCATCAAACCGATCATGATGCTCGCCGAGGGAACGTATCCCAAACATCATCTGAAGGCATTCGACGCTTCGTACGGATGGAATACGCACGGCCTGCTCGGCCCTCTCATCAGCGGAAAAATATCGGTGCTCTCCCTCGACACGGTGCTCAATACAGAGCGGCGGTGCTTTCCGCGAGGCTCCCTCCGCATGCGATTCAGCTCGAACCATGATGAGAACGCATGGGACGCTCCCGATGTCGTCAAATACGGGGTCAGCGGAGCCAAGCTGGCGGCGGTGCTCGTCAACACGCTCCCGGGAATTCCGCTTTTGTATAACGGCCAGGAGGTCGGCAGCCCGACGCGGCTGAAGCTGTTTGAAAAAATCCCGATCGACTGGAAGGACGGCGAAGAGTTCAGGGAACTTTACACGACGCTTTTCGACCTCAGGAAGAAAGAACCTGCGTTGACGGAGGGAGCAATGGCAAGAATTCCTTCTTCCGAGACAAAGCGCGTCTATGCATTCACGCGCATCGCCGGAGCGAGCAGATTGCTCGTTGCTTTCAACGCCGGCGCAAGCGAATTTACCGGCACGCTCGATCTTTCTTCGGTCGTTCCGGTTTCGGGCAGCAGCATCACCTTGACCGACATCTTCACCAAACAGGCGACAACGTCTGCCGTCCCTTCATCCAAAGAAATTCCTGTCAAAATTCCCGCAACGGGTTTTCGCGTTTTTCGCATCGAATAAGAATTTTCCTCTATCGCTATGACGACAACCGTACCACAGCAGAACCGGCTTGTCTCTCTCGACGCTTTTCGCGGGGCAACGATCGCCGGAATGATCCTCGTCAACAACCCCGGAACGTGGGGCGCCATCTATCCGCAGCTCGAACATTCGGCGTGGAACGGATGGACGTTCACCGATATGATCTTCCCCTTCTTTTTATGGATCGTTGGCGTTGCAATAACGCTATCGCTCGGCCGCCGGCAGGAAAGGGGAGATTCGAAAAAATCGCTCCTCCTCCAGGTCACGCGCCGCGCGCTCATCATCTGGGGCCTCGGCTTGTTCCTCGCCGGTTTTCCTTATTTTGATCTTTCCACGATCAGAATTTTAGGCGTCCTTCCGCGCATAGCCATCTGTTATTTCGCAGCCTCGCTCCTTGTCCTCTATGCAAAAAGCGTCCGCGTCCAGCTCTACTGGTTGATCGGATTGCTTGTCTCGTACTGGCTGATGATGAAGCTTATTCCTGTTCCGGGAATCGGCGCCGGCGTTTTAGAGCGGGGGCGAAACCTATCGGCCTATGTTGATTCTCTGGTCCTTTCGGGGCACATGTGGGGGCAGACAAAATCATGGGACCCTGAGGGCATCGTGAGCACACTCCCCGCGATCGCAACGGCGGTCTTCGGAGTGCTGACCGGACGATTGCTCCGCTCGGAACATTCCAAAGAAGAGAAAGCGGCATGGATGTTTGTCGCGGGAAATTTTCTTCTTCTTGCCGGCGCGATCCTCGACATGTGGCTTCCCATCAACAAGAGCATCTGGACCTCCTCATACAGTATCTTTATGGCGGGGATGGCGCTGAGTTGCTTTGCGACATTTTACTGGCTCATCGACGTCAAAGGATATTCGCGGTGGGCGAAGCCGTTCATCGTATTCGGAATGAATGCGATCGCGGTGTACGTTTTTTCGGAGTGGTTCGGAAAACTGTACGATTCGGTCATCGTCTGGAAGCGGCCCGACGGGTCGGAAATTTCGCTTCAGGAATTTATTTTCAACTCCATTTTCGTTCCGCTGGCAAGTCCGGTGAACGCATCGCTGCTGTTCGCGATCTGTTACCTGCTGTTCATTTTTTCCCTCGCGTGGATCCTGTGGAAACGGAAATGGTTTCTCCGGGTATGAGGTTTTTGCAGGACCGGGCAGTGTTGCGGTTTGCCTCTCGCTCCCAAACTCAGTTTGGGAGCGGCTTCGGTAACTTGTCTTTCGGGAAGATTTTCACTTCGCTCCCAATCGGAGATTTGGAACGAGAGAACCCTTACCCAAACGCTTCAAATGTGGAACCGTATCAGCGCTCAGGACTCTGTAGTGTCTCAGTTTGAATTTTGCCAGACCCGTCTTCTTTCTCTGTAGCCAGAGAAAGAAGCAAAGTCCCACTTTACGGGATCCCGCCTTTCATAATTTTGGAAAGCGGGAAGAGCCTCTCGGAATCGGAACCCTCGCGATGCTTTCCTTCGCACATGCCCAAGAAAACGGCCCCTCATGCCAACTCACAGCTTGCCGTTTTCTTAACGCGCGCATCGCGCCCAACGCACATACCCGCCGATTCCTCGCTTGAAATTTCACCAGCTTTTTGATTGCGTTTCGAAATCGTCGGGTGCGCGCGGGGGGAAGGATTCAATCGAAGGGTTCCAATTTCGGTGCAAAAATTCCATATGATGATGTTCGAAAAACTTGTTCGCACCGAAATTGGCGGGGGTGCGGCTGGGATTGAATCCGCGCGTTACGATTTTCCCCGAAGGGATCCTTCGGACGAGAGATTTCTTTTGATCCTTTCTTTCTCGGAAAGAAAGGATCCCTATCAAACCAAATTGAGACACTACCCAGGACTCCATTACCTTGACTTTGAGAATTAAAATCAAGAACTTTTCCCAGTTACTCTGACGCTTTTCCCCATCTGACAACGGCTCGCCGCTAAGGAGGCATTCATGGCAACAGAAACTCAGCAACGTACCGGTTTACAGTGGAAGTGGATCGGTATCGGCACGATTGTCGGCGTTGTGCTGACGACGTTGTTGTTCCAGATCATGTCCGACACCTTTAACTCGTTCTACATCCCGCTCTTTATCGGACTGCTCTCGTACGTCATCATGGGAATCATCATCGGTTACAAATCTCCGGGATATACCGTCAAGGAGCCGGCGATCGGCGGGGTCTTCGCAATGGTCATCACGATCGCGATCCTCCATTATGTGTTCGACTACAATCCCCCAGAAGGACAGATGATCGCCGCGCCGTTCATCGCCTTCATTCTTGCCCTCCTCGGCGGCTGGGTCGGGGAAGAGCTGCAGGGTTCTCTGCAGCGGACCGAGGAAGAAAAGAAAATAGCCGGACTTGAATGGGCATGGGTGATCACCGGAACGGTGGTCGGGTTTATTCTCAACAATATTTTCGTCTATGGACTTTTTGCGCTGCTGCGGTTCGGCGTAGCGGGAATTCTGATCTCTCTGGGGGCAAGCTTTATCATCGCCGGCGTCATCGTTGGCTATAAGTCTCCGGGCGTGACCATCAAAGAGGCGGCCTTGGCGGGTGTTCTCGGCGTGATCCTGAACTTTCTCTTCATTTATTTCGGCTTCGGCGCTATGCTCGATCTCCAATATCTCGTGATCGGTTTGATCGGGGGATTTATTCTGTCGTTCGTCGGCGGATGGCTCGGTGAGGAGATGCAGAAGAGAAAAGAAGCGAAGATGAAGAAGTAAGCTCTGAAGTGTTTCTTCAAACAAGAAGGGCTCATGAATTTCATGAGCCCTTTCTTTTTTTACCGGCTGGGGGGTTTCGGCAAATTCTTGGCCAGGGCGTTCATGATCCCGCCCGATCTCTTTTTTTCCGAAACTTTCTGCAACGGATCGTTGCCGTGCTGCTTGTTCACGAAGACTTGCTGACCTATCGCAAGCAAGTTGAAGACGAAGTAGTAGAGGTTCAGCCCCGACGGAAGGTTGTTGAAGAGGAGCGTCATCAGGACCGGCATCATCCAGACCATCGCTTTCTGCCGCGGGTCGTTCACCGTCATCTTCTGCTGGATGAACATCGTTATTCCCATCATCAGCGCGAGCCCGCTGATATTGTGGAGCCCGACAAACGGCAGCGTGAACGGAAGCTCGAGGATCACGTCCGGCACGGAAAGATCCTTGATCCACCAGACAAAATTCGCCTGGCGAAGTTGGATCGAATTCGAGAAAAGTGCATAGAGCGCATACAGGATCGGGAGCTGGAGCAGCATCGGCAGACATCCGCCGGCGGGGTTCACGCCGTAATCCTTGTACAGCTTCATGATCTGCATGTTCATCTGATTCGGATCGTCCTTGTACTTCGTCCGGATCTCCTCCATCATCGGCTGCAGCGCCTGCATTTTCTTCATCGACTTCATGCTGCTTCGCGTGAGCGGATGAAGGGCGACCTTGACGATGATCGAGAAAACGATGATGATGATGCCGTAGTTTGAAATGAACAGCCGCAGGAAATTGAAGAGCGGGATGAACAAGTAGACCGTGATCGGCCGTATCCATGACCATCCGAGGCTCATGATGTGGTCGAGCTCGTGTCCTAATCCCTTAATGATGCCGTAGTCAAGCGGTCCGATGAAGAGTGTAACGTGCGACGACTCCTCCTCCAAATTCTTGAAAGGAAGCTTCAGTCCGATGGAATAATGCTCGATGATGCCGTGGTCCGGCGCCGCTTCGCACCGTCCTTCGAGGTATGCGCCGTCCGCCTTCTTGTCGTCGGAGATCATCACCACGGCAAAATATTTGTTCCGCGTGGCGACCCATTCTGTTGAGCCGCTCGTGTTCGAGATCGGATTTTCCCCCGGCTTTGTCGCGTCGACGTTCGCTACTTCCCCCCCAGCGAATGAAAACGCCTGCGCCTGGCGGGATTCGTCGATGCTGTTGTGCTCGACATACCTGATTCCGCTTTCCCAGATCACCTGGTATTCATAGTTGGCGATGATCTCCTGCATGCCGTGCAGCTTCACGCCGACGTCCAATCCGTAGGAATCATTCTTGAAGCGAATCGTCTTCACGATGCTGCCTGGACCGGCGTGAAGGGTAAAGTCGATGGAGTACTCGTCCGTTCCTGTCAGACGAACGTTTCCCGCCGGCGGAAGAGCAGCGTCAAAAAATAAACCCCTCGTGTTGATCAGCTTCCCCTCGGTCGAGGTGAAGAGGAGGCTGAAGTCCCCGGTCGAAACGTTCGAGACAAGTTGCACCGGGTGCTGGTCCCATGTCTTGTAGTTCTTCAGCTCGAAACTTCTGATGACGGCGCCCCGCGTTGAAAGAACGGCGGTGTAGAGATCCGTTTCGACGGTGAGGAATTGCTCGCTGCCGGATGCGGCGGGAGAAAAATATTTTCCGAGCGTGTCCTTGGCGGAGAGTTCGGGAGCTTCCACCTGCGTCTCGACGCGCTTCTTTTCCACCTCAACTTTTGGAGTCAGGGAGGAGTCTTTCTTCGCTTCCTCAACCTGTTTTCCGGCTTGAAGCTGCTGCTGCGAGGGACGCGGCGAACTCCACCACATCCACGTCATCAGAACGATGGCGATGAGAATAAATCCGAGGGTTGACTGTCTATCCATTTACATCAAACTCCAATTCAGGGTGAACGAGTGTCTTTTTACCTCACCGGATCGTATCCGCCTTCGTGCCACGGATGGCATTTGCCGATCCTCACGATCGTAAGCCACAATCCTTTCCACGGACCATGCTTTTGAAAAGCATCGATCGCATAGTGCGAGCACGAGGGATAGAACCTGCATGTGTTTGGGGGAAGAAGGGGAGATACAAGCATCTGATAGATGCGGACCGCGCCGACAAAAATCCGCGTCATGAATTCCTCGCGATCATCGAAATAATTTTTGCTGTCATTTCCCTCAGCTCGCCTTCAATCTGAGCGTACTGAACCCGCCGGATGTCGGCGCCCTTTTTTTGCTTATAGAGAAAGACGATCGAGAGCTGTGAATCTGTTTTTTGCGCCGTTTCATTCAGCCCTATCTTGTTCATCCGGAATGCTTCCCGCATCAATCGTTTGAGCTTGTTCCGGTCGACCGCCAGCGGAACGTCCCTGCGCGGAACGGCGAATCCTGCGAGGACGGCAGGCATGTTCGTTTCTCTCTTCTTTTTCCGAACGTAGCAGTGGAGCGTCGAGCCGTGGATGGACTCTCCATTTTTCAGAACATCGGAGAAAACGGAATAACCACGAAGGATTTCTGATTTGCGAAGTGTATGCTGCACACAGTCAACCTTTGCCGCTAGTCCTCGGGGGAGCGAAACGAATCAAGGCTATTGTTCGTCGCTGACGGTAAGCTTATGCCGGCCCTTTGCCCTGCGGCGCGCAAGGACCTTTCTGCCGTTTTTCGTCGACATGCGCTCGCGGAAGCCGTGTGTATTTTTGCGTTTGCGTCTGTGAGGCTGGTATGTGCGTTTCATCAATGATCTCCAAATACTTTCCAAACAAAAAAGGGTTGCCTTGTTTTTAAGACAATCCTTTTTGTACAACTTTCGCGTTGAACATACTAAAGTAGGAAAAACACGCCTGATAAACAAGCACTAATTGAAACGAAAAAATTTGCTTGACAAGGGCAATCATTGTATTGTATAATTCATACCCTTGCAGAATGAAAAGTTGCTGTGAATAATGTGTTGATAACTTTTCGAGAAGATATAACTCAGCATCTGCTTGTTTTTATTGCTGCAAATTGACCGCTTCGGGGTTGTTGATAAGTAGTACACAAGTCAATTGGATCATTCAAATTCAATACGTTATAAGCCATTTGCTCATGTGTATAATTTTCTAACTTCTGTAACTTTTTATTTATGAGTTATTCGTACTGTTGATAACGTTGTGAATAACTTCTTTTCTGTTGTTGATAATTTCTTCAGAAGACGAGTTTCATATGGAAAATCAAGTTGAATTGGCTGAGTCCTCGGTTGCAAAGCACGATGCAGCAAGCGTTTGGTCGTCGTGTCTTGCTTCCATTCAGACCCAGGTTCCAAATCAGAGTTTCAAAACGTGGTTCGAGCCGGTGAAGGCAACAAAGCTCGAGAATGGGGAGTTGACGGTCCAGGTTCCAAGCCAGTTTTTTTATGAATGGCTGGAAGAGCATTACTATACGCTCATCAAAAACACCATTTCGACATTTCTCGGACAGGACGCTAAACTCACCTACCTCGTTGTTCCTCCCGACGATCCGGGACGCACGCCGGAACTCCATACTGCGGATGACATTCGTATTGAAAATGCTCCGCCGCCCATGCTGCAATCCGGCCCGTCGTTCCTCTCGACCGAACGCGAGGAGGTTCTTCCCCCTGTCAAAACATTTTTGAACCCCCGGTACACCTTCAACAATTTTATCAAGGGGGACAGCAACCAGCTTGCACGCGCCGCTGCGTCCGCGGTCTCGAATAATCCTGGAGGAACTTCGTTCAACCCGCTTGTGCTCTACGGCGGAACCGGGCTCGGCAAAACGCATCTGATCCAGGCGATCGGCAACTACGCGTTTGAAACGGGCAAAGCGCGCCGCGTTTGCTACGTTTCCAGCGAAAAGTTCACGATCGAGTTCGTCGACGCCATCCAGTCGGATAAGACGCGGGAGTTCTCGTCGTACTACCGGAGCATGGATCTGCTCATCGTCGACGACATTCAATTTTTTTCCGGGAAAGAAAAAACACAGGACAGTTTCTTCCACACGTTCAACACGCTCCACCAAATGGGCAAGCAGATCGTCCTCTCGTCCGACAAGCCGCCGAAGGACCTGAAGGGGCTCGACGAACGATTGATCTCCCGGTTCCAGTGGGGGTTGACTGCCGACATCCAGCCGCCGGACCTCGAGACCAGAACGGCAATCTTGCGGAAGAAATGCGAGGACGACAATATTGAGATTCCCGCCGAAGTCCTAGACTTCATCGCGACGAACGTGACCTCCAATATCCGGGAACTCGAAGGTTGCTACATCAGCCTGCTTGCTAAATCGTCCCTTGAAAACCGCGAGATCAACCTCGAGCTCGCGAGAGATGTGCTGCGGCTTGTCGTCAGCGACGTCCGGTCGCCGATCACCGTCGAGGAAATACAGCGGCTCGTGGCGGAATTCTTCGACATGCCCCCGGATCTTCTTCGCGCAAAGACCCGCAAACAGGAGATCGTCAACGCCAGGCAAATCGCGATGTATCTGGCCAAAGAAATGACCAACTGTTCCCTGAAAACGATCGGACTTCACTTCGGCGGAAGAGACCACAGCACGGTCATCCATGCCTACCAGTCGGTCGAAGACCAGATGAAGCTGGACTCGAAGTACCGCGAGACGCTGCACATTGTGAAGAAGAGGATCGAGACTTCTTCCAGGTAAAAGGATCATCGGCTTGAACCATGAAGGCCTCCGTGACGAGGCCTTTTTTATTCATGTTACCATGTTGAAAATTTGTGTAGTGCGGTTTTTTGATGGTGAATAACTTTCACCCTTTCAGGATTTCCACAGCTAGAGCGCGCATCGTGTAGAGAACTTCTCTTTTGTCCACCGACGATCCACTCCTGCCGTAAGGCATGAAATTCATTTGTTCGCCGCCATGATGAAAAAATTCAATCAGCCGTCCCGTTATGAACATATCAACAACACCTATTATGTTTATTAATGTATTTATATATTAATTAATTATAAGAGAAAGGTTGTTCACTGTTGATATCGTTGATTATGTTCCGCATTTGTTATACTTTTGTGTATACCACGAAACGCGCATTTTAAGTAAAATTTTCAGCAGCCAGAAAATCAATGCAGCAGTATCTTCGGTACGCCCTCGCCAGCCTTTTTCTGGTAATATTGCAGACAACGATCGTCCCGTTCGCTTCGATCGCTAATATCGTTCCGGATATCCTCATTGTGTGGATAGTGTTCATTGCCATCAAACTTGGACAGATTCCGGCGACGGTCACGGGGTTTCTTGTGGGGATAGCGATAGACCTTGTCAGCGGGCACTTTATCGGATTATCGGCATTATCAAAAACCATCGCTGGTTTTTTTGCGGGATATTTTTACAACGAAAATAAGATCGATTATACGATAGGCAATTACCAATTTCTCATCATTGTGGCGCTCGCCTCGATAATTCATAACGTCGTATATTTTGTTATTTTTGTGCAGGGAAGCGACATAGGATTCTGGACCGCTACTTTCCGGTTCGGTCTATTTTCCACTGTTTATACGGTGGCATTTGCCGTGCTGCCGATGTTTGCTTTTTCCCGTAAAATCGCGCAAGGGTCGTCAATTCAGTGATCACCGAAGAGTTCGGTTCAACCCGACGGAAAAATATTCTCCTCACATTTGTCGGCATCGGAATTTTCATCGTTGTCGCCCGATTGTACCAGCTGCAGTACATTTATCGGGATGAATACGGCAAGAAGTCCGAGGAAAACAGCATCCGCACGGTCGTCAAAGTTCCCGTGCGCGGCTATGTTTATGACCGGCAGGGGAAACTCCTCGTCGACAACCGGCCGTCGTATATCGTCATGCTCACCCCGATCGACTTCGACGCGAAAAACATTCCGCTTCTTGCGTCCATCCTCCAAATGGATGAAGATGCCATCAAAGACAAAGTAAAAAAAGCGCGTCTGTATTCTCTCTTCAACCCTGTCCGCATCAAGCGGGACATCGACTTCGCAACGCTTTCCATCCTTGAAGAGAACAAAGGTCTGCTCCCCGGCGTAGAAGTGCAAATTGAGTCGAAGCGATATTACGGAACGCCCGCCCGGGCATCGCACATGCTCGGCTATGCAAAGGAAATTTCGGATCTGCAGCTCGAGAAGCTTGGGGAATATTATCAGCAGGGGGATGTTGTCGGTTCGGCAGGGCTTGAAGCGAAGTATGAAAAATATCTCCGCGGAGAGAAAGGCTTCGAGTTCATCTCGCAAAATTCCAAAGGGCAGGTCATTGGAAATTTCAACAACGGCAAATATGACATTCCCCCGAAGGACGGGCTCGATCTGCATCTTGCCATCGACACCGACGTTCAGGCCCTTGCCGAATCGCTGATGACGGACCACCGGGGAGCGGTGGTTGCGATCGATCCGGACAACGGCGGCGTGCTCGCTCTCGTCAGCAAACCTGATTATGATCTCTCGGACTTCAGCGGCGTGACGCCGCCGGAAGTCTGGAACAAGCTGAACGATGACGAGGACAAGCCGCTGTTCAACCGGGCAACGCTGACGCGGTATCCTCCCGGGTCGACGTTCAAGATGCTGTTGGCAATTGCGGCGCTTGAAAACCACGTTATCGATGAGAACTGGAGGGTGCAATGCCGCGGCGCTTTCGTCTTCGGGAGAAAGGTGTTCAAGGATGAGCATGTCCACGGGTCGACCAACGTCGTCGAAGCGATCCAGAAATCGTGCAACGTATTTTTCTACCAGCTGATGCTGAAGGTCGGACTCGACACATGGAATAAGTACGGCAAAGAGTTCGGCTTCGGTGAGCCGACAAAGATCGACATCCTCGAGGAAAATTCCGGCCTGCTTCCCTCCACGGAGTACTACAACCGTGTGTACGGAAAAGGAAAATGGACACAGGGGTACCTTGTCAGCCTCGGCATCGGCCAGGGGGAACTCGGCGTGACGCCGCTGCAGATGGCGAGCTACGCCTCGATGCTCGGTAACAAGGGGCATTATTTTCAGCCGCATATCGTACAGACGATCTACAACAAGTGGACCAACACGACCGACACCGTTTCGGTGGAACATCGCGACCTTCATGTTGCGGAGCGAACCTGGCAGCTTGTCCGCGAAGGGATGCGCCGCGCGGTGATGGAGCCCGGCGGAACGGGGGGAGCGGCCCGTGTTCCCGGCGTCTCGGTTGCCGGTAAAACGGGAACGGCCGAGAATCCGCACGGGAAGGCGCACTCGTGGTTCATCGGCTTTGCGCCGTTCGACCATCCGAAGATCGCCATTTGCGTCCTGGTGGAGAATGTCGGGTACGGCGGCTCCTTCGCGGCTCCGATAGCGGGGCTTTGCATGGAAAAATATCTTTGCGGCGAAATTATTCCGAAACCGCCGCCGGAAAACAGGCAGGAGACGCCGGCAAAAGAGGAGCGCGCTCGAACAACCGCAGTGCGGCAGGACGAACACCATGCGTTATTGGAACATCGATGAACCCATTCTTTAAGGATTATTTTGACCGCACGACATTCCTCTCGTGCCTTGCGCTGATCGTGATCGGGCTTCTCTCGATTTACAGCGCTACGTTCGACACGAATGCCGCGAGCAGCTTTCACAGGCAGATCATGTGGGCATCGCTCGGTTTTGTGCTGATGGTCGTGGTCATGTTCATTCCGCTGCGGGTCATTCAGCGTTCCGCGCTCGTGGTGTATGCGGTCTCGCTCCTCACGCTCGCCGCAGTGCTGGCGGTCGGCCACCGGGCATACGGCTCGCAGAGCTGGTTCGGTTTCGGCGGGATGGGGGGGCAGCCGTCCGAGTTTGTGAAGATTACTACCATTCTGGCCCTTGCCGCATTTTTCGGCAGGAGCGACACGAGCATGGGAAGCATCAAGGATGTCGCGATCGCCTTCGCCATTCTCCTTCTGCCGATCTCCCTCATCATGATGCAGCCGGACCTGGGAACCTCGCTGACGTTCATCGCGATGTTCATCCCGATGCTGTATTGGGCCGGTGCGTCGAATTTCCTGATCATCGCGATCATCGCGCCGGGAGTGGTTGCGCTGTCGGCGATCATCGGGACCACGACGTTTCTTGTTGTGCTCACGGCGGTCGGCGCCTTGCTCTATTTTTTCCGCGAGGATAGATTCTTCAGCGCTCTCATGTTCGGTATCAACGCCATGGTCGGAATTTTCGTCCAGGTTGTGTATGAAAAACTTCCGCTCTACCAGCAAAAAAGAATTGCGACATTCCTCGACCCGAACAACGACCCGCTGGGGGCCGGCTACAACGTCATCCAGGCAAAGGTCGCGATCGGCTCGGGGGGATTTTGGGGGAAGGGGTACCTGCAGGGGACGCAGACGCAGCTGAATTTTATTCCAAAGCAGTGGACCGACTTTATCTTTTGCGTTCCCGGCGAGGAATTCGGGTTCCTCGGCGCCGTCATCGTCGTCGCGCTCTTCGCCGTCATTCTTGTGCACGGCCTCAGGGTTGGCTACATGGTGAAGAACAGGTTCGGCAGCACCATTGCGATCGGGATCACCTCCTTGTTCGCCGTTCATGTATTTGTCAACATCGGCATGTCGATCGGGCTAATGCCGGTCATCGGCATTCCCCTCCCGTTCCTGAGTTACGGCGGTTCGTCATTGTGTTCGTACATGATCATGATGGGCCTGCTGATGAATGTATACGCCAACAGGAAAGAATACTGACGCGGATTCGGATTTGAACCTCTCGCAGCATCACGCTTTCCCGGGCCCCCCTACGAGCGCGCCTTCCCGTCCCATAGCACGCCGCTTTTTCGAAGGGCAGTTCTTGCGGAAGGCAGCCTCTCTCCTTTTCATCCCTCTTTTTTTTCACCATGCCGGATCACAAACGCTTCCGATGCACAAGAGACTGTCGCAGTTCGTTCACGACCACTGGCAGGTGAAAGAAGGACTGCCGCAGAACTCCGTTAACGCGATCCTCCAAAGCCGCGACGGTTATCTCTGGCTGGGGACATACGAGGGGCTCGCTCGATTCGACGGCAAAAAATTCACGGTCTTTGACAGGGGGAACACCGGAGCCTTTTCAAGCAACAGGATTGCCGCACTCTGTGAAGATCCGCAGGGCCGCCTTTGGATTGCCACGTACGGCGGCGGCGTTGTTTTCTATGACGGGTATGCTTTTCATCCGTTGACGAATGAAGGAATCGGAAAGTACGTCAACATGGGATGCATGACAATTGACCGAGCCGGGAGAGTTTGGATGGTCACCGAAAAAGGGGTTGTTTCTCTCCGCGACACCCTGATCGATGCGATATACCCAAGCTCGGATTTTGGCGGACACAGTCCGCAATATATTGCCGCCGACCGTCAAGGGACGATCTGGCTCGGCTGGGTGGGAGAGATCTATGCGATCAAACAAGGGAGGGTGAGACGATTGCCGCCAAGGCCGTTTGCCGGAATGTCGGCGGCCTTTGCTCCGAGCAGGGGCGGAGGGATCTGGCTTATCGCAGCGATCAACCGGCACAACGTGTACTTGACCAAATACGAGAGAGGCTATTCGTTCAAAGAACGAATACCCGATTCAGTCGAGGCGTTGTTTCCGGTCCCCCTTTTTGAAGATTCACACGGGTCGTTGTGGTTTTCGGGGACTGGATCCCTGGTGAAATACGACAATGGCCGGTGGGACAGTTACGGCAAGAAGCAAAATTCTCCAATCGAGCAAATTATCACGGTCGGCGAGGACGCCGACGGGGATATCTGGGTTGGCACGAATGGAAACGGCTTGCATCGGTTTCGCAACGGCCGGTTCACAACCATAGGGCCGCCGGAAGGTCTCCCCGGGGAGAATGTCTGGTCAGTCTTCGAGGATTCCCGTAAAAGAAAATGGGTCGGGTTTCTCGGCGGTGTCTCCTGCACCGTCGATCAGCAAGGAACAATATCTTCTCCGATCAGCGGCAATAATTTCTTTAGTTTTGTTGAAGACAGGAACAACGATGTATGGCTCGGGGGTTTTGCGGTCGAGGACCCCAGCGGACACCGCAGGCTTCTCCGTCAACCTTTTTGGTCCAACACGATGACGATGGATTCGTCTGGAAGAATTTGGCTTGCCGTGAACGACGGAGGGATACGCATCGCCGAAAACGAAAAGATCGTTGATTCGATTTCACTCGGAACGGCGCTTGCCGATAATACGATCCGGGTGATGAGAACGGACCAGGATGGGGCCATGTGGATCGGAACCCAGGCGGGCTTGTTTCGCTTTCATTCCGGGACGCTGACCAATTATACCGTTGCCGACGGCCTGCCGAACAATTGGGTGCGCTCGCTCTATCAGGATTCAAGCGGCGCGCTATGGATAGCAACGGACGGCGGACTTGCGTGCATGAAGGGGGGACGCATCTCTTCGTACACGGAAAAGGACGGACTTCATAGCAATACGATTCATGTTATTCTGGAGGATGACAGCTGTAAATTGTGGATGAGCAGCAATACCGGCGTGTTTGTCGTTCGGAAGAGCGACCTGCAATTGTTCGATGAACACCGCATCAGCCGGATCCCGTGCGTTGTGTATGGCGAGGAAGACGGGATGCGCAGCGCGGAGGGAAACGGAAGCTTTCAGCACGGCGGATGGAAGATGGACGACGGGACGATGTGGTTTGCGACGATCAGGGGTGTTGCCATTGTCGACCCGAACAACCTGATGACCAATTTAGCGCCGCCCCCCGTGGTCCTCGAAAATATCACCGTTGACGGAACGGCGATATCGCCGGCCGGAGCGCTCGAGCTTCAGCGTCCAGCTATCGATATTTCTTTTACGTACGCGGCGCTGAGCTACCGGATCCCGTCCCGCGTTCGCTACAAGTATAAGCTTGAAGGTACGTACGCGGGATGGATCGACGCCGCCGGGGAGCAAAGCGTAACGTTTTCCAATCTTTCTCCGGGCCGATATGTTTTTCATGTGATTGCCTCCAACGACGATGGCGTGTGGAACATGACCGGGGCATCCGTGTCGTTCATGCTCCCCCCGTATTTCTGGCAAACGTGGTGGTTTTTCGGCGCGGTGGGGATTTCACTCCTTGCTTCGTTTGCCGGAATCGTACGGTACTATGGTTTGAGGAAGGCCAGGCGCCGGATCGAGATGCTCGAGCGTCAACATATTCTCGATCGCGAGCGGGCGCGCATCTCGCAGGACATGCACGATGAAGTCGGGTCGACGCTGACGAGGATCGCGATTCTCGGAGAACTGGCGCAGCGCAGTCTGGACCGCCGCGACGAGACCGCGGCACAGCTTGAGAAAATTTCCGAGATGTCGCGCAATGTTATTGACAACCTTGGCGAAATTGTGTGGGCGTTGAACCCCAAGAACGATACGCTGGATAATTTGCTCGCCTACACGCGTCAGTATGTCGCCGAATATATTGAGGTTGCTCCCGTTCACTGCGTCTTGGAGTTTCCCGACGGCGTGCCCCCGCTCCCCTTGTCGGCCGAAACACGGCGCAACATTTTTCTGACCGTGAAAGAAGCCGTTCATAATATCGTGAAACATGCCGGGGCGACCGAAGTACGCGTAGGCTGCCTTCTTCAGGAAGGACGGTTGAGCATTTCCATTCGAGACAACGGCAAAGGGTTTGTTCCGGACGAACGTGCTCAAGCGGGGAACGGGCTCCTGAGCATGAGGAAGCGTATCGAGGGCGTCGGCGGCGTTTTTACCGTCAGTTCTGCGCCCGCGTCGGGAACGACGATCGTTCTTGATGTCAAGCTCCCCCCGCGATGAATTACTACTTTTGTGTGATTGTAACATCGGCATTAATAGAGTACGTTTTTCCATGATCAGTGTTGCGATAGTCGACGACGATAAAGAAGTTCGCGACGGCATCGCCGTTTTGATTAACGGAACGGAGGGGTACCGTTGCGTCGGAGCGTTTGCCAACGCCGAGGAGGCACTCGAACGAATTCCGGGATCCCCGATCGATGTTGTGTTGATGGACATCAATATGCCGCAGATATCCGGCATCGAGTGCGTCACAAAGCTGAAGCTGCGCGAGCCGCGGCTCCAGATCATGATGCTCACGTCATTCGAGGATGATGAGAAGATCTTCCAATCTCTCGTCGCCGGCGCAAGCGGCTACCTTCTCAAAAAAACACCCCCCGCCAAGCTGTTGGAAGCCATAGAAGAGGTGCATCACGGCGGTTCGCCGATGTCCAACCAGATCGCGCGCAAGGTCGTCGAGACGTTTCAACGGAGCGGTCCGCCGGCGGGCGAAACCGTCGGGCTGACAGCCCGCGAGCAGGAAATACTCTCCCATCTTGCCAAAGGATACCGCTACAAAGAGATCGCCGATACGCTGTTCATCAGCGTTGAAACGGTCCGCACTCATCTCCGCAACATTTACGATAAGCTCCACGTCCGCTCCCGCACAGAAGCCGTGCTGAAATACCTCAATAAACAGTGAGCAGTTATCAGGAAACAGCTATCAGCATCCAAAAATTAACTTTCGTTTTTACTGCTTACTGATAACTGCTCATTGAACAAGATTACTACCTTTGTGCGATTGTATGTCGGATGCCAAGAAGATATTTTTGGCTCCACGTAGGTCTGCATTTACCCAATCGTACAAACTAAGGAGAACAGTTCTATGAAAAGAGTGCGATCTCTTTCGGCGGCAGCTCTTATGAAAGCGCTTCTGTTGTTGACAGCAACAGTTGCCGGAATCGTTGTTGCCGGAGACACAAAAGGGGCGGCGTGGACGACGAGCTTCGGGAAAACGATCAACGCGATACGGTTCCTTGACGACAGCACACACATCCTTCTCGCCAGCGGCGAATCGATCGGATTGTTTGATGCCGTTTCCGGGAAAAAGGTCTGGACGATGGAGGTCAAAGGGCTTGCCAAGAAAGGGATCAAATACGTTCTCCATGGGAGCAAATTCCTTGTCAGTACGTCGAAAACGGTTCAATGCTATGATGCGATGACAGGGGCCAAATTATGGGAAACAGAGGTGCCGGGCGTCGATCAGGAGGATTACAAAAGCGCCGATAAAGGGTCGGCCAGCGTTATCATGATCCGCTACGAGGACCAGCGCGTGCTGTTCGATATGAACACCGGCAAAATTTTGCTGAACGTCACGATCAACGCCGACCTGAAATCGAAAGGCGGGTACGTGCTGTTCGACCTGCAGAAGCAGGGAAAAGAGATCGTCATGCTCAAGGGGGACAAACTCGGTCTCTTCGATATCAACACCGGCGCGCAGCTTTTCACCGGAGAAAAGTACGAGGCGAACAGCGATCTGGTGAAAAAGAAATTCGCGTGGTCGCACAAATCCGACGACGAGAGCGCGATCCTGTTTGTTCTCGACGAAGAGGTTGCGGTGGTCGATGCCGTCCACAACAAGGAACTGGTGCGCCGCAAAGTTGCCCTCGACGCATCGCACGAAGTCCTCGTGCCGACAACGCAGGGATGCGCCGTGTTCACCAAAGACTCGCTCATTCATTTCAATTTCCAGAACGGTTCGACCGCAGGCATCCCGCTTTCATACGCCGACATTCGGTCGATGCAGGCGTATCTTGTGGACGGAAAGGATATTCTTCTCATCAGCCTCAAGAACAAAATGGTCGCCCTCGACCCAGTCGGCGGAAAAACCGTCTGGCAGTCGAAGGACGGCGACCCGAACTTCGAAGGTTTCGCTCACCGGTTTATTGAGCAGGACGGCAGCCGGGCCATTATCACGTATAACCGTCCCCGCGACAGCGGCAGTGAGCAGGGTACATATCTTTATCTGATGGGATTGAATCTCCTTACCGGCAATGTCGACTACCGGACGCCCGTTGCGCTCGGAAAAAAAGTGGTTTCGCACGAGACCAGTTTTCTCGGGTCGCTCGGAAGGGTCTACCTTGCCGCGGCTACGATGGGACTTTCGGAAGCCATGCGGGGGGCGGATTTCGGCTACTCCGATATCGGCTTCGATTATGATGTGACCCAGATGGACAACAAACTTGTCATCGGCATTGTCACTTCGTCGGAAATGCTCAATCCCGAGACCCGCAGCGGAAGCGGCGAAGGATTTTGCGCCGTTGACATGAAGACCGGTGCGTACGTTTACAGAAATTACTTTCCCGTTCTTGACGGTGATGAAAAGAAAACCAGCTCGGCCATTGTGCAGGGGAACATCGTTTATTTCACCGGAAAGGACCGGCTGATCGCATTCGATTTTTCCGCCGGCAAGAAGTTATGGACGCTGGAAAAGGAGCTCGACGGGGTCCAGATCGCCGACCTTGCTGTGATCGACGGGTTGCTGTACGCCAAATTCGGGAAGAAAGAATACTCGGTCGTTTTTTTACGCGGCGACCACAGTTATGAGGCGTACAGAACCAACACCGTGCGGGACGATAAGATCGACTTCAAAAAAGAAACCAACGACACTCCGTACGGATTTATGGCCGTCGACCCGGCGGCGGGCAAAGTTCTTTGGAAAGTGGAAACGGATGAGGACCCGTCCCTTGCGCAGGGGAGCTTCGGTTTGAGCGCGGCGCGGAATTCATTCACCTTCCACTCGATCGCTCTCGGTTTCAGCGGCTATGCGGACCGCGACCGGGCTCTTGTCGCAAAACCCTTCGACTTCGAAAAGAGCTATAATGCCGCGCAGAAAGTATTGTATTTCAGCGACCTTGAAAAGATCTATGCCCTCAAACTCGGACGGGACGGCGGGAAATTCGCCTGGGAATCGAGCCTGAAGAAAAACGACGTCGGCACGATCGACTTTGAGAAGGCATTTGCCTACAGCAGGAAAAAGAACCTCACCCAGCCCCTCCGCGTCGAAACCGCGAACGGACAAATTGTGGCATACGGACCGGATGGTATTGCGGCGTTCGATCCCTCGACCGGCAGCGCGAAATGGAAACACGACTGGAGCTACGATTGGCAGAAGATAAAATTCACCCCTGAATTGTTCGGGAACAAGCTGATGTACTGCGTCGACCGAAAACTGACGCGCATCGACCTGGCAACCGGAGCGGTCGAATTTCAGGTCGGCGTCGATAAGGAGACACACCTGTTTCCTATGCCGGATGACAGCTATCTCATTGCCCTTACCGATAAGGAAGCCGCGGCATACCCGCTGAAGCAGAATTAAACAAGGATGTGAAAGCCCAAAGAAAAGAGGAATGCGAACAACACATTCCTCTTTTTCATTTTTTGCTTTTGAATTTTTAGAATTATTCTCCCCGTTCCAGTATCTTCGTCGCGACGAATGAGCCGGCTTTGAGCGTATAAAGATACCTCCCCTTCGCGAGCGCTGTTCCTTCCAGCGAGACAATATATGTCCCCGCGTCCTCCGTCTCCTGCACGATGAGGATTTCTTTGTTCGTCGAAGAATCTCTTACGCTTAGCTGGACCGGCGTTCGGTCTGCAATTTCGTAAGAGATATACGTTCGATCGGTAAACGGATTAGGATAGTTTTGGCCCAGCGAGTATTCTGCCGACGACAGCACATCGTTCTTTCGTGTCTGATACGCAAGAAAATTTCCTCCGCTCTCGTTGTTCCCTTTGTCGAGGGCAGTCACGGTATAATAATAGCTGGTATTGCCCGGCGTCTCATCAATATACTGTGTTGTCGCCGACGGAAGCACCGCGACAATGTTCCGTGGGTTCCGGATGTCGACAGATTCCTCGGTGGAACGGTACACGACGTAATGCGAAGCGCCGTCGCCGTCCACGGCGATCGCCGGCTCTTTCCATTTGACGATGGTGGAATGGCCGGAGCCCTGCACAACGGCGATATCCGTCGGCGGAAGCGGGGGGATCGAATCCTTCCACGGCATCGGCGGGATGAGTGCCGGGTATTTGTATGTGATCGCAATGCCGGGAAGGTCCAGGATGTTCTCGTAGCGGAAGAACGACTGTCCCTGGCATTCAAGCGTTCGCGTCAGAAATATTTGTTCGGTGACTTCCTTCTGAACGTTATCACGGTACACGCCGAGCCCCGCATAGACATACCGGCCGAAATTATTCCTGCTCCAATCGATACAGAGTGCCCGAAAGTCCGGGTCGTACGGATTCACCTGCTCTCCGAAATCCCAGTAGATCTGGGGCGCCACATAATCCTGAATTTTTTCCTGCAGCCACGACCGTGAATCCTGATACAGCTCCTCGTATGCGGAGAATCCCGATTGCGCCCCCGGGATCGGCCTGTAGATACCGAGCGGCGCCGACCCGACCTTCATCATCGGTTTCTCACCGATGATCTGCCGATACATCTCCCGGACGAATTGCGTGATGTTGTTCCGGCGCCATTGGTCCCGTTCCACGCCGTCGCTGTACAGGCGGAAGGAGTTCCAGTCCTCGAATTTTTGTCCCGGATAGCGGATATAATCGAAGTGAATTCCGTCGAGGTCGTACAGCCGGACCAGTTCCATGACGAGGTTCTCGGTGTATTCCCGGACTTCGGGTCTTCCCATGTCGACCCACCATTCTCCGTCGTACTGCTGGACCCATTCGGGATGGCTGCGCACAATGTGGCGCGGCGAGCTGAGCGGCGGCTGGCCGCTGTTATAGACCTTCGCAACGTTGAACCATGCATGAAGCTCCATCCCCCGCTTGTGCGCCTCCCCTATGGCGAACTCAAGAGGATCCCACCCTGGATCCTGGCCGAGGGTGCCTGTCAATTCCGCGGCCCACGGTTCGAACCGTGACCTGTAAAATGTGTTCCCGCGCGGACGCACCTGAAAAAAGACCGTGTTGAAATGCTTCTTCTGGAGAGTTTCAAAAATTCCCGCGAGAGACCTTTTCTGAGCGGCAACGTCGTACGTCTTCGGCCAATCGGCGCCGCCGGCGGTTGTCAACCATACCGCGCGCACTTCCCATTTCGGCGCGATGAGGTCCTGCTGCCCTTCCGAGGGAACCGGAAGGAAAAATTCAATGACAGCAAGAATAAAAAGAAGGAAACTGAATCTAAGCATGTCTTTGCACTTCGAAAATTTCTATTGGCCGTTCTTTTCCCTTTACCATTATCGACTCGAGCTTTACGAGTCTGATCGAACCATTGCCGCCGATGTAACCGGCGGAATTTCCCGACAGCAGAATCTGTCCGCGCTTTGCGGCGCTGCAGAGGCGCGCCCCGAGGTTCACCGAATCGCCGATGACGGTGAAATCCATACGTTCTTCGCTTCCCATCGCCCCCATCACCATCTCGCCGGTATTGATGCCGATCCCGATGCCGACGTCTTCCCCCGCTGTCGCCGAAACGTCGTTCATCGTTTGCTGGACCTCGACCGCGCATTCAACAGCCCGTGTCACCATATCATCCCCTAAAAATACCGCGACGAGTTCGTCGCCGACAAATTTATCGATATCCCCGCCGTATTTTTTCACGATCGCGGTCTGGCGGCTGAGGATGGAATTGAGCATCGCGACGACCCTCTCCGGCTCGACCTTCTCCGAGAACGATGTAAAGCCGCGGACGTCTGAGAAGAAAACGGTGGCGGTCTTTCGTTCGCCGCCGAGTTTTATCCCCATTGCATCGGCCTGCCGCACCGCATCGACGGTCTGCTGGGAGACAAATTTTTGAAGATGGAACCGTTCGCGCAATCCGACGATCATTTCGTTGATGCGCTGGGCCAGGTCGCCGATCTCGTCCTTTGATGTCACGACAGCCGCCGCGGAAAAATCCCCCCGGCCGACCCGCTGCGCCACCTCGCCGATGTTTCCGATCGGGTGAACGACAACGCGCTTCATGAAGACGCGGAGAATGAGCCACACGAGCAGCACGGTTAAAGCGCCGGTGATCAGCGAATAAATTTTGTTCTTGTTGACGGCGGCGTTGACGTCGGCCATCGAGGCGGCAACCTCCACCACGCCCCGCACGGCATGGTCGGTGCCGTGGCACCCCTGGCAGCGTTTGTCGTTGATGAGAGGGGAAACGCGCACCAGATATTCCTGGCCGTCGATGACCTGCTTCGTCTCGATGACCTGTTTGGTGAGAAGAGCCTGCTGCGCAAGTTTTTGTCCGAGCGCCTGGGCAGGCTGGTTGACGAAACGTTCGTTTCCGTCCCTGTCGAAGACACGGACGTCATGCACCGCCGGGATCATCCGGACCTCGTTGATGAATGAGCGGACGTAGCTTCCTTTCCCCACGAGCATGATGCTTCTGAACCCGGCTCCGACCGATGCCTGGAGCATCATCGTCAGTTGCTTCTTGAGCGAGTCGGGGTTGCGGTCGAGGCTGCGCATCCTCAGCGTCACCGCCATGACGCCGCGCCACGGATTTTTCGGGTCGTGGCACACCTGGCATCGCTCCTCGTTGCGCAGCGGGATCAAGCGGGTGAGAAGTCCGTTGCGGTCGTCGGGAATTTCAATAGGCGTGGTCTTCGCGATGGCACGGAGAACGTCGCTCGGCGCGCGGACATTTTTTTCTAGGCCGAAATGGAGGTCGCCGAATCTGTCGTAAACCTGAATCCGTTCAATGAACGGGAGCGCAGAAGTACGGTTGATGAGCGTATCCATGAGCGGACCTTCGCCGGAGACCATGATGTTGCGGAAGCCGGCAGCGAGGGTGTTGCAGACGATTTCACTGATTTCCGATTGAGCTTTGGAAAGTTCGACGTGTGAGCTCTGTGTTTGAAAGGATATCAGGTCGGGCTGCAGCGAAACCCAGGTAACGCCCCTCACCGTGTGGTTCGTCCCGTGGCAGGGCTGGCACTCTTTGTCGTTGATGAGGGGCTCGAGGCGGGTAAATGTCTCTTCTCCGGCGTCGCAGGGAAGCATCGCTTCGACCTCCCGCTGCGATTCGATGACGCGGCGGACGTTCGGGTCCCCCGTGCTTTTGACGAAGCCCTTTCCTTCTTCCTGAAAAACTTCGTTCCCCTCTCTGTTGTACACGGTGAGCATGCCGGAGGTGAGGCTGTCGCGGGCGTCGTTCACGAACGCGCGGGCGTAGCTCGCCTTCCCCGAGAGCATGACGTTGCGGATTCCTACCATGATCGTCTGCCCGAAGAGCATCGACTTTTGCCGGTTCTGCTCGATGAGCATGCTGGACTGACTGCTGATCGAAACGATAACGTACGTTCCGAAACCGGCGATCAATACAACGATGATCAGCAGGAGTATTTTGACCTCGAGGCGATTCTTCAAAACAATTAGGAATTTTGAATTATGAATTCAAAATTAAAAACGGCATAGTAAAGAACCTCTGTTGCTCTAATTTCAAATTCAAAATTCCTAATTCATAATTGCTCTTCACGATCTGTCCTGTCTCCACCACCGCTCGACGACATCCGAGACGACGGTCTCCTTTTCCGACCCCACCCATTTGTCATAGAACTTGATGTCGGCGCTGTCCGGCGGCGGGGCTGGATAATCGAGCAGCACGCGGACGGGAAGTGGCGTCGAGTCGCCGATGATGAGCGCTTCGCCTGGACGGAGCGTCGGCAGAAGGTCGAACAATCCGCTGAAGGAATCGGGGACCAGTTTCCGCACGTAGTTTTGGTCGGTGGGATTTGTCAAACGGAGCGTGATAAAATTGTTGCATTGCGACAGGATCGTTTCCGAAAGCTCCGACGGACGCTGGCTGACGATCATGCACGCAACGCCGTATTTTCTCCCTTCCTTCGCGATGCGCTCGACCGTTCTCCGCGCCGCGCGGTTGTGCGCCGTGGGGACCTGCGGCAGGTAATTGTGCGCTTCCTCGAAGACGAGCAGTACCGGAAAATCGGACTTGCTCTTGTTCCAGAAATTGAAATCGAAGATCATCCTGGCGAGGAGCGACACGATGACGTTGACGATATCGAACGGTACACCGCTCAGGTCAAGGACGGTGATCTGTTTCTTGTTTTCCAGGCCGAAGATCTTGGAAATGACGTCCTTGATCGCGACGGAGTCTTTGAATTTCTTCGGCTTGAACATGAACTCATACCGCCTGTCAGTCATGCGGCTGTCTAAGCGGACGAGGAAGCGCGTAAACTGGCCGAAGAACGGTCCCTCGCGCGACTGCCCGCCTCCGTAGCCGGTGATCCGCTCCGTGTCGTAGAACTGGAACTTCGCCCGCACTTCGTTCAGGTCATAGTAGACCGGCGCGTCGATGGTGATGTATTCCTGCAGCGTCGGGTTCTTGATCTTCTTCGAATTAAGGACGAGGTCCTTCAAGAGCATTTCCTGGCTTTGTGCCGAAGACTCGCTTTCATCGACGAATGCCTCGCGCATCTCCTCGAAATTCATGAACCAGTGGGGCAGCTCGAGGTCGGTGATATTGATGATGTTTCCGAAGTCGCGGAAGGCGGCCTTGTATTCGTTGTGAATATCGAGCACGATCACATGCGTGTTGGAGAACATCTGTACTTTCTGGAGGATCGACGAGACCGCGGTCGATTTTCCGGATCCGGTCGAACCAAGGAGGGCGATGTGTTTTCCGAAGAATTTATTCGGGTCGATGTATTGGCGCTCTCCTAAATAGCCGGAGATGTCGCCGATCGCAAACCCGAATTGTGCGTACGTGGAAAAGAGCGTCGTCATATCGCTGTCGTCGGTCATGTAAACGTCGGCGCCGACCGGCGGGAAGCTGGCGATTCCTTTCTCGAATTTTCCGTTGACAACCGAGCCCACCAGCTGTATCTCCATCTCTTTTTTTCCCTTGAGGATTTGCGCGCCTTCCGCCACGCCTTCTGTTGCGGGCTGATCCTGGTGGGAAAGCTGGACGCGGGCGATCATTCCGATGACGCTTGTCGTGCCGATCGGAATTGCGACGAAGGTGCCGATCTGGCCGATCTGGTACGGTTTCCCTCCCAGCATTCGTTCCATTGAGATGATCGTATTATCCAGCACGGCCATTGCGCTTGAGCTGCTGATGCTATATATGGTACCGATATGTTTTTCTGATGCGGGCATACGCGTACTGTCTAAATTTTCAGTGAAGGGTTTGGTGAGAAGCGATTTCGCTACAGGATAGTAGCAAAATTACGGTAGTTTGTCAATGAGGACGAAAAACGTCCGTTCGGGAGGAGAACATCAGTTGATCCTATTCCAGGTAGAAGTAAAACCGTCGGCAGCGTTGTCGGAAAGAATGAGCGTGTCGGCATCAAGCCGCGAAATGATCTGTGCCGGAGCGATGAACTGGTAGCGCAGTATTTCCACCGTGCCGCCGTTTATTGTCTCTTCGCTCAAAGAAAACGTGCTTGAGGTGACCAAGGAATCGTTGCGATACACTTTATAGCAACTGTCTGCTCCAAAACGTATGGCGCTTGTATGACGCTCTGTCTGCGGCGTAAACGTGCCGCCGGTAAAGCCGCCGACGCTTTTGATCCAGTTCCATTTCCCCAATAGCGAAGGAGAGCTCGGTCCGGTCGGATCGTTTTTGCATCCGAGAGCGATGGAGAGAATGATAATGCAGAAAGAGAGAAGTCTATTCAAGTCCGCTCCTTCGGACGAAGCCGGGCCCCGAGGAATTATTTCACCAACAGCATCTTTTTTGTATCGACAAGGTCTCCGGCGCGCAGTTGATAAAAGTATACGCCGCTCGCGCAATCTCCGCCGTTCCATTGCACAGCATATGTTCCCGCCTGACGTTTTTCACTGACGAGCGTTGATACTTCCCGCCCGAGAAGATCGAATACTTTCAACGAAACAAAGCGTGCATCGGGAACAGTGAACCGGAACTCGGTTGCGGGGTTGAACGGGTTCGGATAATTCTGCGACAGACTGAAACGGAGAGGGATGGCCTCCATAGACCGATGAACCGCTACGACCGTTCCGTACCGCTTGCCGTCGATAAGCGCCGCCGTGATTGTGGTGGCGTTTCCAAGCCCATCTGCCTCACCGACGATGCCGATGCTGTCGACAACGGTGGTCGAGGACAAAAGGGCGCCGGGGAGAAACGCCTGGTAGTCTTGGTACCGTCGCTGCAAGCCAAAATAACTCCCATTTCCGGATGCCTGAAGCACCGAAAAATCAAAGGGGGAGTTCCGGTAGAATGCGATCGTGTCCCCCTTTTGCGCCGACAGGTCGAACCGGAGAACTTCTGCAGAGTCCCGGAATGAGTACTGGTAAACCCGAAATCCATCCTTCCTCAAAAATTCATCTGGGAAAAAAGTGGAATGGAGTCGCACATAGCGGTTGCCATTTAAGAACAATGTATCCTTGTCTGCGATCGTCGAATCGAAACCGCCGGGATAAGGCGGGATAGGGTTTTCGTAGTTGGTCCATGAATAATACCATCGGTCGCCGATGGCGAGCGGGAAGGAAAAATCAGACGCCTTGTCAACATCACTCAAAAGAAAATTTACGATCACGCCTGTAGGGCCCCTTGTCGCGGTCGACCACACCCTGCCGCTCCTGTCCACATAAAAGGATGATTCAAAATTATAGCCGGTGGCCAGATAAGCCGTAGCAGTATCGCGGTTGCCGATGTTTTTTATGAGGCATGATTCAATCGCTGAATAATAGTCCGTAACCAGCGCGTCTTGATTTTGCAATGAGTCCGTAATCAAAGAGACGATTGACGAGGAATTCGACGCCAGTCGAAAAACCTGTTCTTCCTGGATCGCTGTTCCTTGCTTTGATACAAAGTACCGTAACCTGGCCGTGTCGCTGTAGGCATCCAGCGTTGAGGCAACAACCCTTGTTTCTCCATCGGGCATAAATTTGAATTTCGGCAGGATAGAATAAAACCCTGGAGTCGAGTCTATTTGTATTCCACTCGCGCCGCGATAATGGAGCATGTAAGCTTTTCCCGGCCCGTACACCGACGCCCAGCCAACATGAATGCCACCGAGGCTGTCCGGACCCCAGGCGAACCGATTCATCGGGAATTCGGACGAAGTATAAGCGGTGGGGAAATATTGCGCAGAGGGAATCTCATACAACACAACGGGATCGTCAAATTGGCCATTGCTGAGTTTTCGATATACAAGACGGACGTCGGGTTGATTTAGCGAGTCAGCCTCGAAATAAATGCAGTGTAAAGTATTATGGGAATATATTAATTGCGGAAAAAAGCCGGTCCCGACAACAACAGTGTCCGTACAAAGGCCGGTTTGACTCCTTGACAAATACAATATCGTGCTTTGATAGTTAATGACGAGTCCATATCCGGTTAAGGAGAGCGGCGTTACATTCTCCCACACACAATGAAGAGTCTTTGCATTATCCAGGGCCACAGACGGATGGAGGCCGTTTGGAAAAGAGAAAACTGGCTCGAACTTTCCGTTTGAAAATTTTCCGGCAGATAGAACCGGCCTGTCAAAATACGTAGGAGGAACATCGGCAGCAAAGCGCCCTATCTTGCTCCAGGCAACAAATAAGGAATCATCAGTGCTGACGGCGGACGCCACGGAAAATTCATCCTGGTCGTATTGGAACGCGTGGAACAGGAACCTGGCTGTATCGGGAATCAAAACGACAGCTCTCTGCGGCGATTCCGGGTGGAGCAAAAAGAACGGGATCGTGAATCCTTCCGATCCGTCAAAAGAGGAAGAGGAGGAGGACATCAAACCCGAAACGTAGAAGTCGCCTGGCGCAGGAAGAACGTATGCAGAGATGACCGGGTATGGAAGATCAGGATAGGCGTCTTCGTTGACAATTTGTGCGTTGACGGCTGCCCCCGCCCAAAATTGGAAGAGCAAAATCCCGCACAGCCCTTTCATCGATTCCCCCTACTTGATGAAGCTCATTTTTCCGACCCGATGCTGATCACCGACGACAAGATGATAGAAATAAACGCCGCTTGCGACGGTGGTTCCGTTGTTCAGCGATCCATCCCACCTGGCGGCATATTTTCCGGCGGGCATCCGCTGCGAGAGAAGGCGCTTCACGAGTCTTCCCTGAATGTCATACACTGCGAGTTCGGTGTTGGCGTTCGCCAATCCGGAGGGAATTGTGAACATGATGATCGTCGATGAGTTGAACGGGTTCGGAAAATTTTTTTCCAGCACCAGCGTTGTCGGCAGCTGTGAGGCAGGCGGCTGATTGTTCACCCCCATCACGAGGGATGCCCCCTCGGGCTTGGCCGAGCCCATGCTGTCGGCGAGATATAAGTTTGTAAATGAAGGACGGAGCGATGGTGAGACGTTGTACATCGTCGCCCATTCCTCATCGGTCAGCCGCGTAAAGTTCGTTGCGAGATATTCATAATAGCTCAACACCGGACCGATAAAAGCAGTGGGGGATTTACCCGGGAGCGCAGCGATGACAACGGCGAGGTTCAACGGGCCGGTTCCGGCGTGGAGCACCCATCCGACCGGGTTGCCCAACGAATCCGTCGGCGCAGTATGAACGTCGGCGATCGTCATGTCATGTTTTTGCAGGCTCGTCTGGCCATCGTAGTAGAGCCCGGCGTACCAGCCGTTGACGACGGTCTCGGGCACACACCCTCCTTCAAGCGTCTGTATATACAGCATGGAGCGCAAAAAGACTGTTTCCGATTCAGAGAGCGGAGTATTCGATAATTCCTTTCGCGCGATTGAGCCGAGCGTATCGGCAATGGCCGCGACGTAGGCAAAGTATTGCGAGCCCCGCGAGCCGTACTGCAACACAGGCTGCTGAAATTCCGCCGCCGCATTTTCAGCAAATGATTTTACTGCTTCAAAAAATTGCGGGATCGGCTCCACGTAACTTTGCGGGAAGGAACATATCGGAACGCCGGCCGTGTAGGACTGTTTTGCATACAAGAGAAAATCATGCCTCAGCTGCGCCCACGATGCAAGCTGCGTATTCATTTTTTCCTGCCACCACGCGGCCGTTTGCATGAACGGGGGGAGCGGGCTTCTGTCTGCCGGCGGATTCAGCGCCCGGATCGAATTCAGCCATCCGTTATAGATCGTACTTTGCCAGAATCCCGAATCGTACGAATCGATCAGGTAGCGCAGATCAGAAAGGTTCGAGGAGTATTTATACTGGTCGAGGTCCGGCTTCAAGAGCTGGGCGGCGGCATTGTTGCCGAGCGCGAACAAAACGTCCAGCGTCGACGGCAGCATCCGCAGGATCTTCATGTTGTCATAGATGATCTTATCGTACACGACGTTCCCGGTAACATACGAGTCGATCACAAACCGCTGACCGAGCAGCAGGAATGAAGAAGCCGGCTTTGCCTGCGCGGAGCTCATAGGGTCGGACATGAGGATCTGCGAGTTGATACGCTGGAATGCGTATGGCTTTTGTGCCACCGTATCCTGAAAGCTTTTCCACGTGAGCGAATCCAGCAGCAGGTCGGCGCTTGTGATATTGTTCGATTGAATCAGCGACCGGATGTTTGGGAGCGTGATATTATCCGATGCTCCTACGAATGCCTGGATGATGCCGTCGATCTGCCCCAGCAAAGGATACTTGTCCGCTCCGTCCATCATCTCGCTGAGAAGAACGGCATCGACCGCCTGACGCTGGATATCTGCATCGGTTTGCTGCAGTCCGGCGCTGATGGGGGAAATAATGTACATCTCAATGCGGCCGAGCCACATCATTGCTTGGAAATATTCTGTCAGCTGCTGGGTCTGTGTATAGTGTCCCCTCGGCGTGAACTGACTGAAGTCTATTGTGCGCTTCGTGTCCGAAAAGAGATCGACGTCTGCGGGCTGTTCGCCTTTGATCAAGCTCAGAAGCTGGCTGACAGCATTGGTATTTTCGCTGAACGTGGGAGTCGCCGATCTCCCCAAAAGCTGCTGAGGAACGGTGAGATAAATATCGATATCATCCAGCATGTTCTTCATCGAAGCGGAGGGGTAGCGTGCTGCCATCGACGGAAGCTGGCTGTGAAGGGCGGACAGGAGCGTGTCGAGCTTTTCGTACAGGACGTCGGTCTCGACCTGCATCAGAAGCGCATCGCATGACATGTGCAAAGCATGGAGGATGGCGTCGGTCGAAACAAAGACCGGCAGATCATAACGGTATATTTGCAGATAACCGTCGGCAAATGAATATGGCTTCAGCCGCTCCGTGACCATGAAACCGTTCTTATTCAGGAGAGATTGTTCGGCAGCGGTGAGACCGTATCGCTGATTGATGCTGTCGAAGTATTGAGCGGAACCGCAAACGGTATGAGCTCCCGCCGAGAACGTTCCAGCGCCGTAAAGAGACTGTAGTTGTTCCGTTGACAGGTTTTGATGTGACGCAATGAATTGCTTAAATGCGGCAGTGTCGAACGTCTGACTTTGTTGCGGAAAAATGAGAGAAGAGATACTTAACGACAGCGCCGCAAGCATGCCGCCGATTCGGTAGGATTTCATATCGCACCCCTTTCCGGAAGGAAAAACTTCGGTACAAAAGTACGGGCGCTAAAAATGAAAAGCAAGCAGGAAGGAAAAAACGGGATTGCGGAATCCGCACGTCGGACATTTGCCGGAGGTATTTGGTTGGGACGCGTCCGATTTGACCCGGCCCAAGCTTCGAATTACTTCATTTTTTGCAGATTCCCCAGCCCGTCATATGCTGCGTATTTATACGCCTCGGAGAGCGTTGGGAAATTGAACACCGATTGAATGAAATAATCGATGGTGAGCCCTTGCGAGAGGACGAAAAGTCCGATATGAATCAGTTCGGACGCTCCTTCCCCTATTATATGGACGCCGAGAAGCTTCTGGTCGGAAGGAGAGAAAAGAAGTTTTACCATGCCGCTCAGGTCGCCGATGATCTGTCCGCGGGCGTTGAGCTCGAACATCGCCCTGCCGGCGCAGTACGGAATTTTTTGCTCCTTTAATTTTTCCTCGGTGGCCCCCGCATAGGAAATTTCTGGAATCGAGTAAACAGCGAGGGGAATAAACGGCGAGACCTGCTTTTTGTACTCGAGCTTGAAAGCATGGCACATGGCGACGCGCGCCTGCTCCATCGACGTGGAGGCGAGCGAAGGAAAGCCGATGACATCTCCCGCCGCATACACGTTCGGTGCTGATGTCTGGAATTGCGCATTGACAGCGATCTGTCCTTTTGCGTTCGGAGCGATGCTGAGCTTCTCGAGTCCTAAATTTTTTGTGTTCCCGTATCTTCCGGCAGCGACCAGCACCTTGTCGGCAATGACTTTTTTCCCGCTCTTCAGGTGGATGGTGACCGTCTCCGTTCCCTTGTCAAGCCGCTCGTACACTTCGTTGACAAGGATCGTCATGCCGAGATGCGTGAGATGTTTGTGAAGGCGCTCCGAGACCTCTCCGTCGATAAAGGAAAGAAGCCGTGGCTTCGATTCGATGAGGGTAACAGGAATTCCAAGAGCGGTAAAGATCGTGGCATATTCGCAGCCGATGATGCCGCCGCCGACGACCGCAAGGTTCCTCGGCATGCGGTCCATGTTGAGGATGGAATCGCTGTCGTAGACAAGGCGGTCGTCGATCGGAAAATTGTCCGGCCGGTTGGGGATCGAGCCGGTTGCGATGAGAATAAACTCGGCGGTGTATTTTTCTATCGACCCGTCTCTTTCGACCTGGACAGTGTGCGCATCCGCAAAGGAAGCATTCCCGAAGATCAGCTCGATGTTGTGCCGTTCGATGTTCTGGTAAATGAGGTCCCATTCGTTGTTGACGACATGCGTCTTGCGGTACATGAAATCTTCGATGGAGATGTTCTGCTTGACGCTGTAGTCGATGCCGTAGAGTCCGCGCTGCCGGAGGTTTGAAAAATAGAGGGCTGTTTCACGGAGGGTTTTGCTCGGAACGGTGCCGGTGTTGACCCCCGCACCGCCGACACGCGGGGCTTTTTCTATGATCGCTGTTTTCTTCCCGAAATAGGCGGCCTGCGCCGCTCCCTTTTCACCCGCCGGTCCCGAGCCGATTACTATGAGGTCGAAGTCGTATGTGCCAGCCATTACCAGGATTAGTCAGAATATCCGAGGAAGATTGAGAGCAAAGATACACCTTTTTTGGAAAGAGGCAATACATTGGGAGTTCTTGGCCCGAAGCTCCAAGTCCCGAACCTTTCCGTTACGATCAGAATCGACTCCCGCGCGTGACCCGGGACTGAAAAACCCCTTGCTCTTCTCCGGAATAAGGTGTATATTATCGACGCAATTAATAGTACATCGTTATTGCGCTTGTCATTGCTTTTTCGCTTGAGATTTTTCAAAGACAGAGGCACAAGGGTTATCCTTTTCCGAAGGAACCTTCGGACCGATTTCTGAAACATCGATAGACGAAATGTAGTCGCATCGAAAGGTAGATGCAGCAAGCCGTTGATGCGATTTTTTGTTTATGGCAGCAAGAGTCAACGCTGTACGCTTTTTTCCGTACAACCTGCGGAAAAAAGGTTTTTGAAAAATCTTTTACGAAAGGAGACGTTCCGTGGAAAAAGGAACAGTCAAATGGTTCAACCGGACCAAGGGTTTTGGATTTATTTCGCGGCCGTCGGGCGAGGATGTGTTTGTGCACTACCGCTCGATCGTCGGCGAAGGGTTCAAGAACTTGAACGAAGGCGACCAGGTTCAATTCGATGTTGAGAATGGACCGAAAGGCCTGCAAGCGGCGAACGTTCAGAAGATATAGTTCTGACGCGTTGATGACAAGTCCCGTGCAATGCACGGGACTTTCTGTTACCATCCGATCCTCAACAGCGAGGACATAAGGAGGCTTTAGATATGCTGAATGGCACCGTAAAATTCTTCAATTCTACAAAAGGCTTCGGCTTCTTGACCACGCCGGAAGGCGAGGATATTTTCTTTCACAAAAGCAACGTGAAGGACACGGGGTTCCGCGACGAGCTTCGCCAGGGAGACAACGTCAAATTTGAGATCCGCGTCGAGCAAAAAGGAAAGCGTGCGTACAATATCGCCCGCGTTTCATCCGAAGTTCCCAAAGAATAAGCGCGCGATCGACCCCCGCGATTCGCTGAATAGTAAAAAGCCGTCCGCGCATCCGCGGCGGCTTTTCTCTTTTAGAGGCTGCGAAGTCCTTCCGAAATTGCATTTGTAAAAAAATCTCATAGATTTATTCCACGTCCGAGCACAATAACCCGAGCCCCGTCCCCCCCAGTCGAAATTCTTATTTCATAATTCTTCATTACTCTTATGATTCTTTCCGACACAAAAATTCTCGAAGAAATGAAGCGCGGCACGATCGTCATTACGCCGTTCAGCCGAAGATACCTCGGTTCGAACAGCTACGACGTCCATCTCGGGAAATCGCTGGCAATGTACGACGATGAGATTCTCGATGCAAAAACGCATAACACCATTCATCACTTTGAGATCCCCAAAGAAGGCATCATCCTCGTTCCGAGCAAGTTATATCTCGGCGTTACGGAAGAGTATACCGAAACGCACTGCCACGTCCCATTTCTTGAGGGGAAAAGCTCGATCGGCCGGCTCGGAATCGATATTCATGCAACTGCCGGCAAGGGGGATGTCGGTTTCTGCAACACCTGGACCCTCGAAATTTCCGTCCGCCAGCCGGTGCGTATTTACGCCGGCATGCCGATCGGCCAGCTCATCTATTTTGTGATCGACGGCGACGTCGAAGTCCTCTATAATAAGAAAGAGAACGCGAAATATAACCGGCACACCAACAAACCGGTCGAGTCGATGATGTGGAAGAACTTCAAGAAATAATAAAAAATTAGCGATGAAGAATTAAAAAGAAAACAGTTGAATGCCAGAGGGGCGTTTTTGTGCCACCTCGATTGCACCTTTTTACATTTTCTATCTTTGGAGTTCTCATGAAACGCATTTTCTCATTACTGTTTACTGCTTACTGTTCATTGTTGATTGTTCATTGTTCATCGGCCCAGCCCCGGCGCGCCATCACCTTCGACGACATGATCAGCTGGGGACGCGTTGCGGACCCCCAGATTTCGCCGGACGGGAAATGGATCGCGTATACGATCACCTATTACAGCAAAGAAACCAACACCGGCAACAGCGACATCTGGATAACCTCGATCGACGGCGGCACTGCCCGACAGCTGACGAACAGCCCCAAGGCCGATAATTCTCCCCGCTGGCTCCCCGACGGAAAAACGATCGCCTTTATTTCGGCGCGCGACGGCGAACCGCAAATTTACACGGTGGCGGTCAGCGGCGGCGAACCGAAAAAGGTCAGCTCGATCTCAACCGGTGTCTCGGGGCTTGTCGTCTCAAGCGATGGAAAGTATTTCGCGTTCGCCTCCGACGTTTTCCCCGACTGCGCCAGCGACAGCTGCAACAAAGCGCGCAACGACGAGATGGAGAAGAGCAAAGTAAAGGCGAAGGTCTTTACCCGGCTTCCGTACAGGGTGTGGGACCACTTCACCGATGGAAAACGGAGCCATGCGTTCATTATTCCTGCGACGGGCGGTGCGGCGGTCGACGTCACTCCGGGGGATTATGATACCCCGCCGATCGATATCGGGGGGGATTTCGACTACGCATTCTCGCCGGACGGAAAAGAATTTGCCTTCGTCCGAAACACCGATCCGATGATCGCGATCTCAACGAACAACGATATCTTTATCGAGCCGCTCGAAAAGGGAAAGCCTACCGGCCAACCGAAGCGGATCACCGACAACAAGGCGAATGATAACCAGCCTGTCTATTCTCCGGACGGAAAGTATATCGCCTACCGCGCAATGAAACGCCCCGGCTTCGAAGCGGACAAGTACGACATTATTCTATATGAACGGGGAACGGGGAAACGCACGAACCTCACCGAATCGTACGACCGCTCAGCCGACGAAGTGATCTGGTCGCCGGATAGTAAGACCATCTATTTCAACGCAGATGACCAGGGGTACCACTCTGTATACAATGTCAGTCTTCCAACAGGAAAAGAGGCATCGAAGGTTGCACAGGTCACCTCCAAGGTCTATGTCTCGCAGCCACAACTAACTCCCGACGGGAAGACGTTTGTGTTCACCAGAACGACCGTCCGCAATCCGCACGAAGTATGGCGGATGGACACCGAAGGGAGAAATCTCCGGCAATTGACGACGACGAACGACGCCAGCATCGCCAAGCTGGAAATGAACCCGCTTGAGGAGTTTTGGTTCGACGGTGCCGGCGGGAAAAAGGTCGAGGGGTTCATCCTGAAGCCCCCCTTCTTCGACCCGAACAAAAAATATCCGATGGTCTATCTTATTCATGGCGGACCGCAGGGACAGTGGGACGATATCACTCACTACCGTTGGAACCCGCAAATGTTCGCATCCCCCGGTTACGTTGTCGTCATGGTCAACCCGCGAGGCAGTACCGGCTACGGCCAGCAATTCACGGACGAGATCTCTGGGGACTGGGGAGGAAAAGTATTCACCGACCTGATGAACGGCGTCGAGTATGTGATGAAAACGTATCCGTTCATCGACACGGCGCGCATCGCCGCGGCCGGGGCGTCGTACGGAGGGTACATGATCAATTGGATCGAAGGACATAATGACAAGGGGATTTTCAAAGCGCTCGTGAGCCACGACGGCGACTACAATTCGATCAGCGCCTTCGGTGCGACCGAAGAACTGTGGTTCGAGGATTGGGAATTCAAAGGAACGCCGTGGGAGAACCGCGAGCTCTATGATAAATTCTCGCCGAGCAACTTCGTAAAAAATTTCAAGACGCCGATGCTGCTCATCCACGGGCAATTGGACTACCGGCTCGATGTGAGCGAGGGTTTCCAGATGTTCACGGCGCTGCAGCGGATGCACGTCCCCTCGAAGATGCTGTACTTCCCGGACGAAGGCCACTGGGTGCTGAAGCCGCTCAACAGCGAGCTGTGGCATAAGACGGTGCTCGGATGGCTTGCGGAGTACCTGAAGAAATGAAAAATCAAAGATGAAAATGGAAAAATTGAAATTAAAAATAGAATGTATTCTGGTCAAATAAGATCTTCTATGGCTTGATTTTTTCTCGATATCTCTTCTTTTTCATTTGCAATCTTTGATTTTGCAACAGGGAAAAATAATTGACCGGCAAAATCAGTATTTGCAAAGCAAAAATGAAAAAGAAAGGGATGAAAGAAAGAGAGAACCGATAGCACCAAATTTCTAATCTCTTCATTGTGTCTTTCCTTTTTCATTTTTAATATTCGATTTTCCTTGGGGGGAAAATGAATACTAACTCGCAGATCCAAAAGGACGAAATTAAGCGCCGCCTGTACACATTCACGTTAAAATTAATTGCTTTTCTTGACCGGCTTCCAAACGATATTGTTTCCCGCCGGTTAGGGGACCAGCTCTTGAGAAGCGGAACAAGCATTATTGGAAATTACGTTGAGGGGCAATCTGCAAGCAGCAGGAAAGATTTCACGAACTATTTTGTTGCATCGCTCAAATCGTCCAATGAAAGCAAACTCTGGTTTGCACTGCTGAGAGACTCTAAGCGGGCCGAATACGAGAGCGTCGATTGGTTTCTGAGAGAATTGGACGAGGTATCAAAAATTCTGGCATCAAGCATTCTCACGCTTAGAGGTAAGCGGTAAACGCTGGATACGGGCTATTGCAAATTTTTGTTCTTTATTTTTCCGATTTCATCTTTTCATTTTAATGTAACAATGGCGTTCGTCTCGAAACTAAAAAACATCCAGCAACGGAACAATTCGCTGCTTTGCATCGGCCTCGACACCGATCCCGCTAAGCTCCCCGGCTTTCTGAAATCCCATGAGAATCCGCAGGCCGAATTCAACCGGCGGATCATCGAGGCGACGAGCGATATCGTTTGCGCATACAAGGTCAACGCTGCCTTTTACGAGGCCGAAGGAGAGCGGGGATGGCGCGCGATGCGTGAAACACGCCAGGCCATTCCTTCTTCCGTTATTTCGATCGCCGACGCCAAGCGGGGAGACATCGGCAATTCATCCGAACGCTACGCGAACATTTTTTTGAATGACCTGAAGTTCGATGCGGTCACGGTCAGCGCCTACATGGGGAAAGATTCCATCGTACCGTTCATTCAGTCGGGCGAGCAGTGCGCGTTCATTCTTGCGGTGACATCGAACCCGGGAGCAAGGGATTTTCAATATCTCAAGGTCGGCAAAAAATTTCTTTACGAGAAGGTCATTGAAACGGCGCTGAAGTGGAATACAAAGAAGAATATCGGCTTTGTGGCCGGCGCCACCAAACCGAAAGAGCTTCGTTCGATCCGAGAAAACGCGCCGGATGCTCCGCTCCTTATTCCCGGCATCGGCGCCCAGGGAGGGAGTGTAGAATCGGCAGTACATTATGGATGCGATAGCAAGGGATATTTAGCGATCATCAACGCCAGCCGCAGCATTCTCTATGCTTCAGACGGCGAAAATTTTGCCGACGCTGCGCGTGCAGAAGCGCTGAAGCTCAGGGAAGAAATCAACTCCTGGCGGGAAAAGTTCTTCCAGCAGTAAACGATCTCCTCTTCTCACGAATCATCCGCGTCTCATCATCGTATTCCGGGGGGAACCGGCAATGCATTCCACAGCCATTCACGAGGACATTCTTCGTCATCTCTGGACCAACCAATACCTCAACGCTGAACGTTTGGCAACGCTCGACGGCAGGAAACTGAAAGTTGTTTCACCGGGGATTGTCAACCGGGACGGCGGGCCCGATTTCCGCGACGGTGTTGTCATTTTGGATGAACAAACATACCGGGGCGAGATAGAGTTTCACCGTTATGCAGACGATTGGTATGCGCATTTGCACAACACCGATCCAAAATATAATTCGGTGATCCTCCACGTTGTTCTTTATGCCGGTCCGAACGGACCGGCGACGCTGACCGCCAGCGGGCGCCCGGTTCCCGTTGTTGCCATTGGCGAATTTCTCTCGTTCCCGCTGGAGAAGATCATCGAGCATGCACGGCGCGATGAGCATCTCTCGCGTTCTGCGTCTCTTCGATGCCATCGTCTGAACGATGAAGTGCAGAGCGACCTCCTTGAGCGCTGGATCGGCGTTCTCTTTCGGGAACGATTAACCGAAAAAGTAGTTTATTTGTACCGGCGCTTGGTCGGAATAAGCGAAGAGCATTCCCTCGAGGTTCTTGAGCCGTCTGAGAATTACGCTCCGCAGCCCGGCAAAGAAAACCCGGACGACATTCCGATTCCGGGAATGCAGGTCGACCCGCGGCAACTGCGCAGTCCATTTTCCTGGGAACAGCTGTTGTATGAAGAATGCATGGACGGGCTGGGATATTCCAAGAACAGGGTTCCCTTCGGAAGGCTTGCGAATCGCGTCTCTGTGCCGCTGCTGAGGTCTCTTTCGCCGCAGGCGGAGTTAACTCCATTGGAAATCGAGGCGGTTCTCTTTCATATCTCCGGGCTGCTGCCGGAAGCTCAAACGGTCCGCGACCAGCAATCCAAGATACGCCTCCACCAATTGAGATCAACATGGAACGATCTGGCGGTGATCTCCGCACCGGAGAGACTACTTTCTCGGGAGGTCATGCATTCCGCAGATTGGGTCTTTAGCCCGACGCGTCCCTCGAATTTTCCGACCGCGCGCGTTGCGGCCGCATCCGTGCTTGTTCATCGCATTATGTATCGGCAGCTTCTCATCCATATCGTCACCATAATTAATGGCGGCCGCTCAGCCGCCCATGAGAAGCTCGCGCAGCTTCTGTCGGCGCTGACGATCGAGGAGGACTCGTTTTGGAGCTTCCACTATTCATTTACCGAGTCGTCCCCGCGGCGGCATGCTCTGCTCGGCGACGCCCGTACGTACGATCTAATCATCAACACGCTGATCCCTCTGTGCAGTTTGTATGCGGTCATTTTTGACGTGAACGATCTCAACGATCATTGTTTGGAATTGGCGGCTGAGATTCCTCGTCTGGAAGATAATTTCATCACACGAAAAATGGAAAGGCAGCTGCTGAAGAAAAAAATCGGATTGCATTCGGCCCTCGACCAACAAGGGGTCATCCAGCTGTACAAACGGTATTGCCGCGCCGATCGGTGCAATGCATGCGAAGTCGGCAGGACAGTCTTTCAGAATTGAACCATGGGCGATTGGAACGACGAAATAGAAATTGAACTGCGGAGAGCGCGGCAATCAAAGAACCCCGGCCGATTGCGAACGTCGGCGCGGCGTGCTGCCGGGATCGCGATCCGGGAATTTCAGAAGCTGAATGCCCCTCACTCCGCGGAACAGGATTATCTGAGCGCTCTTCGGACATTCATGAAGCTGGAACGCATTCCGCCTGACGTTGCCTCCGCGGCGGCGCGCCTGGAAGCCCGGCTTGGTCCGGATTTCACCTCTCCGAGCGTCGACCCGATCGGCGATGCGATGATCATTGTGGAGTTTGTGAGGATCAAGCTTCGGGACTCAGGGAGATAATGAACCCGGTGCACGTGAAACTTCTTGCATTGTTTCCAACGAAGCACTACTTTCTTGTGTAGGAAAAAACCAAAACATGAAGACAGCCTCACACAAAGAGACGGTGCTCTATCTTGACCGGAACGAAAATCAGTTCGGTCCGGCACCGGAGTGCTTTTCCATTCTGCAGAAGACGGCGAAGAATCAGCTCACTACGTACTCGCGCGATTATCTCCGCGGCGTCAAGAGCACGCTTTCGGAAAAACTGGCAGAGGAGTATAATCTTCCGGAGACGTCGGTCCTGCTCAGCTACGGGAGCGAGGACATGCTCAAGCAAATAGTCCACTGTTATCTTGGTCCGGGACAGACGATGATGGTCCCGAAATATTCATGGTGGTATTACAAATCGGTCGCCGCCGAAGTTGGGGGAAGGGTCATGGACTATCCGATGCGTGCCGGCGAGTCGTCCTTCTATTATGACCGTGAAGAGATCGGTTCGCTTATCCGGCGCGAGAACCCGCGCATCCTGCTCATCGCTTCGCCGAACAATCCCACGGGGAACGTGTTCTCATCTGATGACATCAAAATTCTATTGAAGAGTTTTCCAGAGACGTTGGTGGTGCTCGACGAGGCATATTTCGGATTTTCTGACTCTTTGAACGACACGGCTCCCCAGCTTACCACACATTATCCCAACCTTGCCGCGCTCAGGACGTTCTCAAAGCTCTACGCCCTTGCCGGGGTTCGGATCGGCCACGCATTCGTCGGAAAGAACTACCAAAAACTCATCACGTACAGCACCCGGTATTTAGGCTATAATCAGTTGTCGGAGCAGCTCGCGCTGGCCGCTCTCCGGGACTCAGCGCACTATCGGATGGTGGCATCTGCAACTGCCGGAGAACGTCAACGCTATTATGATTTCTTTCAGGCGGGCGACGGATGCACGGCGTACCGTTCCGAAGCGAACTTCGTTCTTGTGAAAATCCCGGCAGAGCAGATCGCTGGGCTCAAAGAACGCATTGAAGGAGAGGGAATTTTTATCAAGTTCTTTTCAGAGCCGGAGCTCTCCGGTTTTGTCCGGATCACCATCGGAACGCCCGGTCAAAACACGCGTCTCATCCGGGAACTGCAAAAGTATTTTTCAGTTACACGAGCCCCCATTCCCGAACAACGGTAACGTTCATGCATTGCGTTATTCTTGCCGCCGGGACCGCTTCCCGGCTTCGCCCTCTCACCGACTCGACTCCGAAATGCCTTCTCCAGATCGGCCATCGGACGATCCTGGAACGGACCATCCGGGCGGTCTTTCACGCGGGTATCATCCATTTCACGATCGTCGTCGGTTTTCAGGATTGGAAGGTCAAGAATTTTCTGAAGCGGAATTTCCCGTCGCTCGATTTTACCTTCGTCGTCAACAATCGGTTCGATACGACCAACAACGCGTTCTCGCTCCTGCTGGCGCGGGACGAAATCATCGGCCATGAGCTCCTTCTGCTGGACGGCGATATCCTCTTTGACGATGAGATCATTCCGCTCGTGATGAAATCGCCGCGTGAAACAACTCTCGCGGTAAGAACGTCGGACAGCGTCGGAGCGGAAGATGTTAAGGTCGAGGTGAAGGAGGGGGGAGAAATCATCCGCATCGGCAAGGAACTTCCCGCAGCGTCAGCATTCGGCGAATCGATCGGCATCGAAAAATTCTCGCGGGGGGACACGACAAAACTTTACGACACGCTGGAAAAAAGGATCAAAACGGAAAACCGGGTCGATGAATTTTATGAGGCATCATTTCAGGAGTTGATCGACGGCGGGACAAAGATCTATGCGATCGATGCCGGTAAGTACCGCTCCATTGAGGTCGATACGCCCGAAGATTTGCAGACAGCCGAGTCCCTTTTTTCATAAGATGGATCAATCCACTCCTTCGTACAGCTACGCTGCCTCCGTAAAATCGGACATTTCCGATGAACTCATCAACGTGTACCTGCAGCGGCCGGTAGCCGGAATCGTCGTTCGCGCGTTGTACGGCACCCCGATCACGCCGAACCAGCTTACGATCGTTTCTACCCTTTTCGGAATCGCCGGAGGAATTTTTCTCGCGGCTGCAGAAACGCATTTTGTCGCCGCCGCGCTCTGCTTCTATTTGAAAGATATTTTCGATTCGGCGGACGGGCAGCTGGCGCGCGCAAAAAAGATATACAGCAGACGCGGAAGGTTTCTCGATTCGATTGGAGACTACATTGTCGACCTGTTCCTCTTCGGAGGGATTTGCGAGGTTCTTTTGGGAAGCGGCGTCCCCCTTTTTCCCGCATTCCTCATTTCGTTCGTTGGGTTCGTGGGGATCAGCCTCCGCGTTTCATACCACGTCTTTTACCAGGCCTCGTTCCTTCATCAAAAGAAGGAGTACGAATTGAACCGGCTTTCGGAGGAACTGCGTGATGAGGATCTTCGGGAAGACGCCCTTACTCTCCAGCTGCAGAAAATATTCTATCTCTTCTACGGCTGGCAGGATCGTCTGATGAAACGGCTCGATGCGTGGTGTCTGGGAAGCCGGGCGGGAAACAGCGAGTCGGCGGCGAAAGCGTGGTACGAAGACGCAGTTGGATTGCGGCTCGGCGGGTTTCTCGGGTTCGGCACCGAATACGTCGTTCTAACGGCCTGTCTGCTGCTCAACAACCTCCGGTTGTATCTTTTTCTCTCGATAATTTTGTTTAACGCTGTTTGGTTCTCAGCGATCCTCTATCGGAGATCATTTCTGGCGAAACGAGTAAGGAGGGGATACCATTGATCGCAGGTACAGGGAAGAAAACTACTTCTTCGCCTGTTTTTCTTTGCGGACCTGGGCTTCAAGCTTGAAATGTTCTTCGGCGGAAATATTCAGCGACTTGCGAAGCGCCTCGAGCGCTTCCGATTCTTCCGGGGTCACGACCCCGTCTTCCCATACTTCGCGAAGATGTGCGATGTACGAGGACGAACCGCTTTCATTTTCCATTCTTGAAAAATCTTCATCGGACATTCCCCCTGCATTTTTCACGATCGTTAAAAGCTCGCGTTCGTCCGGAGAGATGACGCCGTCCTCCCATGCTTTGCGGAATAATTTTCCCAGGAGATCGATGGCCTGAACGTGCAAAGAACCGGCATCTCCTTTTCCAATTTGGGCTTGCAGTTCCGCGAGTTTTTTCTCCGCATTCTCCTTTGCCGTAACGGCCCCCTTGGCTTCCGCCGCGAGCCGCGCGATATCATCCTGATATTTTTGCTGGGAAGAGGTGAATTCCTGCTTGAGCAGGTCTACCCGCGCGTCGTTTTTTTTCTCGGCCGAGTCCAGGGCATCTTTTTTTATTTTCGCGATCATATCGTCGCCCGGGAGCTGTGCACTCGTCGGTGCAGTCGCTTGCGCAGGTGCCGGTTGCGGCTTTGCATCGGGAGCATTCGCAGCCCGGGGAGCGGTGTCTGCCGGCTTTGCCGCCGTCGCTTGAGCTTTCTTCTGTTCTTCCGCCTGCTTCTTGAGCCGCTCTTCCTCATCCTTCTTTCGCGCCGCCTCCATTGCGACCTTGATCCGCTCATTGTACGCGGCGGCGTACATATTGTTCGGCTCGACGCCGAGCGCCTTATTGACCTCATCCAGCGCTTTTGCAAACTCCGCCGATTTAATGTACCGGTCGGCAGCCTTCAAATATTCGCTGATGATTTTCTTCTGCGATTCCCTGTCGAGAGCGGCTACGGGCATACTTTCGTTGACACGCTGTGCTTCAAAAAAAGACAATTTCGAACAATATATCCAACGCCTCAGAGAATGTCAACGGGATCTGGGCGAACGCAGGGAACAGTTCTTGGGCGCGGGGAGTTTTTACTTTAGGGTACGATGCTTTTCGGGCGGAAAGCGCTGATTCACCGCCATAACGACGATTTTGCTTCTCGCTCCGGTGTGTGTTATATTTTCCCGATGAAGCAAATCATTGCGCATGCGGCGTTGGAGGATGTTCGATGACGACGGCAAATATGCGGAGCCAGCTCGACAAGCGGTTGCGCGATGCGTTCAGAGAAATTATTGACGGCAGGACCGTAAAGCGGTCAAGGCACGAGTTGATCTTCGGTGGCATCGACGTGACCAACGTTTTTATTGAAGAGATGGGCAAAAAGAATTTTCTTCCCTCTGTCGTGGGCGACATTCCGTGCGACGAAGGAAAGCGCGTTCCGGCCTTTTACATCGAAGGGGCGCAGGCGTACTTCGGCTGGGTCTTCTGGGAAAAATTCACCGAGGGGCGCCTCCGCAAACTCTTTGGCAGCGAAGTACGAAATGAAAAAGGAGATTGGGCGATACTCGTTCCGTCCGGCAGCCGGAACATCGTCTACGCAAACGCCTCTCTGACTGCGGAAATGGATATTGACCATCCGGTCGAGCTGTAACATGTTCTCACCCGTCGTGCATGTGCCCCTTTTCCTAAACGAATGAAATTTATTTTCAGATATTTTTTTTTCATTGCAGCCATCGCGCTGCCGGCGCGCATGGCCGCGCAGGCGGATTCTTTACGAACCGCTGCATCGATCGAACGCTATTCCCTTCGCATTGAACTCGATATCGAGCATCACTCGATCCGGGGGGAGGCGCAAATTCAGGTCCGCCTTCCGAAGGACTCTCTGTTCCGGCTGATCATTGCCGTCGCTCCCGCGGCGACGATCCGCTCGGTCCGCGATTCCAGCGACCGGAAACTGGATGCTGCGGAAGAGGATCTTCCATCGGATCATTCCGTTAAAAATGTTGCCATCACAATTCCCGACAGCGCACGAGGGAGAACATCCTTCCCGTTGAGGATTTCTTATGAGGAAACGTTTGACAGCCTCAATTGGGAACCGTCGTTTATCGATGCGAAAGAATTTCTTCTCTCATCGAACAACGCCGTTCCATGGTGGCCGGTGCTTTCGCGTGCAGCCGGTTCCGTGTCGGCCGAGCGTGCCCCGGTCGCCCTGGAAGCAGTATTTCCATCCGGGTATGTGGCGGTGGCGAACGGCAAGCCCGATTCGATACATACAACGGGTGCGACGACGTCGGAAATCTTTGCGTATGAACATCCGATGCCGCTGAGCTCATGCTTCGTCCTTTGCGGGTCGGTCGAATTCGCGCGGCAAACGATGACGGCAAACGACAGCAGCGTGCAATATTCCCTGTGGTACGACAGGGAAAAATATCCCGGCGAACTCGCAGCAGCGGTGCTGCGGCAGCTCCGCGATTCGTACTCATGGTTCTCGTCCATTGCAGGGCGGGACAGTTCGGCCGACGGACTTCGCGCCGTTGTCATCGGGACGGACGATGGTTCCGCTGAATGGAGCTCGAACAACGGATTGATCATTGCACGATGCTCGTACCAGTTTTCCTCCGCCGATTCACTGGTCCTGTTCGCGCCGGCAAGGAACCGATGGGTCCGGCAAGTTGCACGCCTTTTCAGCCTGCCGGCGACGGAATCGACGTTTGTCTTTGAAGCGGGGTGGTCGGAATATCTTGCGGCGAAATTTTTTCTTCATGAAGCGGGGAGGGATGATGAAGCTCAGCAGCGGATACGGCTCGATTTCCTTTCCGGGGCGCTTGATTTTTATCCGGCTCAGACGCTGGCGCAGGTCCACAATTCGAAAAAGAATGAACGGAATGTTTTTTACAGCAAGGGGGCGTATGTTTTTCTGATGCTGGAATACGTTATGGGGGAGACGGCATTCGACGCCGTCATCGACAGGCTCTACCGTGATTACAGGCGTACGCCGATTTCGCTTGAAACGTTCCAACAATTGTGTGAAGAGTCGTACGGCTCGCCGCTCGATTGGTTCTTCAAGGAATGGTTCGCTCAAACAGGCTTCCCCGAATTGCTTCTTTCGACGAACGCGTCGGAGACGAACAGGGGAAGCTTTTTGGTGAAAGCGGTGATCTCTCAGCGCGGGGATCTGTTTACGGCGCCGGTCGATCTTGTTTTTTCCGGTTCGACCCGCTCCGTCACCAAGAGAGTATTCGTTCAGCGCCAGGATCAGGAGTTTGAATTCACCCTCCCGTTCCTGCCGGACCAGAGCGAGCTCGACCCCGGCTACAAGCTTCTTCGCTGGGTTCCCCGCCTGAGGCTTCTTGCGCACGCGCGCACGTCCGTAAGCTTCCGGGTGTTCGACCGGGACATTATCAACTCCGAGCGCGAGGCGAATATCATTCTGCAATTGGACCCGAACAATCTTACCGGATGGAACAATATCTCTCTCTTCTCGCTCGGAAAATCCGCGGTCATTAAAGGCGATCTTTCAAAGGCTGAAGAATATTTTCGCCGCGCCTCCGCGCTCGATGCCCGCGAGCCGACGCAGCTCTATTCCATCCTGAGTTTGATCCGGCTCGGCAACGTTCTTGAAATGGAGGGAAAGCGCGATGAAGCTGTCGAATTATACAAGCTCGGGCTCACGCTGGCCGGGCGTGATCCTGCGCTCTATGGAATTGCACTGACCGAAGCGCAAAAATATTTGCAGCAAAGATTTGTCCCCACCGACGAATTTTGGTACGGGGAATATTGAACGATGCGTTTTTCGCGGGCTACGTTTTTGCTTTGGATGTTTTCTTTCGCGCAGACCCGTCGATGCTAAAAGCGCTTCCCGCTCTTGATGCCAGCAGAAAAAAAAGGCAGGAAAGAACGACGAGTGCATACGGATTAGCAAAGAAGGAAAAAGCAAACAAAGTTCCGCTTGTCAACTGGTAATTAACGACAAGCGCGATGGCAGCAATGAGGGCTGCGCGGGTAAGAAGTCCGAGCACCAGCGCGACCCCGATCAGCATTTCTCCCGTCGGGATCATCCGCGACCAGGCTTCAATGCCGGGATAGGCGACATGCTGCTGATACCAGAGCGCTGCCGGCGGCGGATTCTGCGCATAACGGTCGAGACTTGTGCGGAGAAATTCAGACGTCGTATACCAGTTGAGTTTATTCAGGCCCTGAGCGATAAAAAAGACGCCGATGGCGATGCGAAGGAAAGCGACCCATTTCTGATTCATAGCACTCCTTTTTTCTCGAACAAAAACGCAAAATTAACCATTAAAATCAAATCGCAGCGCCCACTATGAAATTTTCTCTCCCCGTTCCGCGAACGTTCAATTTTTGGGCAACGGTCTACAGCCATGGATGGTGCGCGCTCCCCCCGTTCCGTATGAACAAAGACGAACGCCTCCTGTCCGCGGTTGTTCCCAATGGAAACGGAGGATACGACGATATCACTGTATCCGCAAAGAAGCATACGCTCGTGGTTTCTCTCGAAGAGCGATCGGTCCCTTCGCGGCAAAAGATCTCCCGGATCACGAAATACTTGTATTCCATGCTTCGCGTCGAGGAACCGCTCGAAGAATTTTACGCCGAGGCGAGAAAATTTCCCCGCTACCGGTGGATCTCCAAGGTCAACGCCGGAAGACTCCTTCGCTGCCCGACAGTTTTTGAGGATGCCGTCAAGATGATCTGCACGACGAATTGCAGCTGGGCGCTGACGGAATCCATCGTCGATGCTCTGGTGACGAAACTCGGCGCCCGCGTGCGCGGCGATGTCTATGCATTTCCTACGCCGGAAGCGGTCGCCGCCTCTTCCGAGTCGTTCCTTCGGAAAGAAATCCGGTGCGGCTACCGGGCTCCGTACATTCTGGAGCTGTCAAGAAACATTGCAGCAGGAAAAATTTCGCTGGAAGCATGGAGAACATCGGACCTTCCGACCGGAGATTTATTCGAACAGGTCCGGAAGGTGAAGGGGATCGGTCCGTACGCTGCCGGAAATATTTTAAAGCTTCTCGGGAGGTACGATTACCTCGGGCTTGATTCGTGGGGACGGGGAAAATTTTACGAACTTTTTAAGAACGGAAGAAAAGTTAAAGACTCGACGATCGAAAAATATTACGCACCGTTCGGCAAATGGCGCGGCTTGTTCCTCTGGATGGATATGACAAAAGACTGGCATACCAAAGAGTTTCCGCTCTAACTTCGCCTCCGCCCATTCCTATTTTTGGAAAGGGGAGCAACCCCTTTCCCATTTCTGAACACCCTCCCGTTTAATCTGATCAGAATCCCTCTAAAGAATGTGTGGCACATTAGTTGGAATAATATTGAGAAACTCCTTTAACGACCACGGTGCAGATGTGTATCCAATCGTAGAAAAGAACGACCTCGCCGCAAAAGTATATCGCTACGTCATCAAGGCGCCGCAGATCGTAAAAAAAGCGCGGGCAGGACAGTTTGTGATTTTGCGGCTGCATGAAGAGGGGGAGAGAATTCCGATCACGCTTGCGGATTGGGATGCCGTTCAGGGGACGATCACGCTCTACGTTCAGGCGGTCGGTAAAACGACGACGATGATGAGCATGATGAAAGCGGGAGACTCTCTGATGGATGTTGTGGGGCCGTTCGGAGTTCCGAGCCACGTCGAACCGGGAAAGACATTCGTCGCCATCGGCGGCGGCTTCGGAATTGCGGCGATCCACCCGATCGTGCGCGCACATAAACTGATCGGCAATAAAACGATCTCGATCATCGGTTCCCGCTCCAAGGACCTCCTTTTGATGGAAGATGAAATGCGCGCAATTTCGGACGAGGTGCGCATTGCAACGGATGACGGCAGCTACGGCACAAAAGGCTTTGTGACAACGATCTTGAAGTCGATGCTCGAGCAACGGGAACCGGTCGACGTCGTCCTCGCCATCGGCCCGGTGGTGATGATGAAAGCGGTCGCGGACCTGACCAGGCCGCTCGGCGTGCAGACGCTCGTCAGCCTCAATCCGATCATGATGGACGGAACCGGAATGTGCGGCGCATGCCGCGTCGTCGTCGGGAATAAAATGAAGTTCGCGTGCGTCGACGGTCCGGAGTTCGACGCTCACGCCGTCGATTTTGAGCTGCTCATGGCGAGACAGAAAATGTACTCTCCGCAGGAAAAGATCTCGTTCGATATCTTCGAGAAGATATGCGAAGCGCAGGAACATCGCGAAACAGCGGCATGGTAATGATTGAAAATGAAAAATCAGGAAGCAAAACTGGAAGATCCGGCGTCACAAAAGCCGGATGAAGGATAATCCCCAAAATTAAATCAATTGCATTATCAGAAATGAGCAGCGAAATAGCAGAACAGCCGGCCAGAAAACTCAGCAACAAAGAGAGAATGAAGATCCCGCGCCATGGCATGCCGGAACAGGATCCGCTGGAACGCGCGAAAAATTTCCTGGAGGTTCCTCTCGGCTACACGGCCGAAATGGCGGTGGAGGAGGCCGAACGATGCATCCAGTGCAAGAACCCGAAATGCATGGAGGGATGTCCCGTCAACGTCAAGATTCCGCAGTTTATCTTCCATGTTGCGATGGGAAATTTCCCGCTCGCCGCGCAGACGTTGAAGGAAACGAATGCGCTCCCCGCCGTCTGCGGCAGAGTCTGCCCGCAGGAAGAGCAATGCGAAGCGGTCTGCACGATCGGCGCCAAGGTCGAACCGGTAGCGATCGGCAGGCTTGAGCGATTTGTGGCGGACTGGGAGCGGATGACCGGCAACGTTTCTCTGCCCGTGATCGCGCCGCCGACCGGAAAGAAAATCGCCGTCATCGGCGCGGGGCCGGCGGGATTGACATGCGCCGGAGACCTCGCAAAGCTCGGCCACGCGGTCACGATCTTTGAGGCGCTCCATAAACCGGGAGGCGTGCTTGTGTACGGAATTCCGGAGTTCCGTCTTCCGAAGCAGATCGTCGATGCCGAAGTGAGCTTTCTGGAAAAACTGGGCGTTACGATCCAGTGCGATTTTGTCGTCGGAATGACGCGCACCGTCGACGAGCTGATGAATGAGGACGGCTTCGATGCCGTCTTCATCGGGACGGGGGCCGGGCTCCCGTATTTCATGGGGATTCCGGGAGAGAATTTGAACGGAGTCTATTCGGCGAACGAATTTCTGACCCGCGTCAACCTGATGAAAGGGTTTGAATTTCCGAACCACGCGGACACGCCGGTGCCGATGGCGAAACATGTCGCCGTCATCGGCGGCGGGAATACGGCGATGGATTCGGCGCGCACCGCACGCCGGCTGCCGTGGACAGAAAAAGTTTACATCGTTTACCGCCGTTCGAGCGTTGAGATGCCGGCGCGAAAGGAAGAGATCCATCACGGCGAGCAGGAAGGGATCGAGTTCCTGCTTCTTACAAATCCGACCCGCTTCATCGGAAACAACGGATGGCTTGTCGGAATGGAATGCCAGAAGATGGAGCTCGGCGAACCGGACGCCTCCGGAAGACGAAAGCCGGTTCCGGTCGCAGGAAGCGAATTTGTCCTTGACGTCGAAGCGGTGATCGTCGCGACGGGAAACGGCTCGAATCCCCTCATCAATAAGACCACGCCCGGGTTGACGACGAATAAGTACGGCAACATCATCGCCGATGAAACCGGAAAAACTTCGCGCGAAGGAGTCTGGGCCGGCGGCGATATCGTCATCGGCGCGGCAACCGTCATCAAAGCAATGGGCGCAGGGAAGAAAGCCGCCGCGGCGATCCACGAATATGTCCAGTCGAAAAAATAGGACCGTTTATCATTGAATTGCAAAACCCGGCCGCCGATTGCCGGGTTTTTTTATTTGTGAAAGAACAAAAGTTCTTGCTATATTATTTGTGCGTTTTGTCTCACCATCCTTCTTGTGCGATGCCGATGACCCTGTGCGAAATAAATGTTTACCCGATCAAGTCGACGAAAGGGATCTCCCTGCAAAGCGCCCTTGTTGAGCGACGGGGAATTCAATACGATCGCCGGTGGATGGTGGTGGACGATGAGGGGATTTTTCTATCGCAGCGAGACTATCCGCGATTGGCTTTGGTCTCAACAGCGATCAAGAATAGTGCCATTGGAGTATCGGCATCAGGAATGCCGCCGCTCGACATCCCGATGAAACCGGGCTCGAAGAACGCTGTCAAGGTCCAAATTCACGATGACATTACCGAGGGAGTCTCTGCCGGCGAAGAAGCAAGAAAATGGTTCAGCGATTTTCTCGGCGTTTCATGCCGGGTCGTCTTCATGCCGGAGGAGGTCATTCGTCCAGTTGACCCTGATTATGGGAGTGATGGGGATATTGTGAGCTTTGCGGATGCGTTCCCTCTATTGCTTATCTCCGAAACGACGCTCGGCGATTTGAACTCCAGGCTGGCAACTCCCGTCCCGATGAACCGGTTCCGCCCGAATATCGTCATCCAGGGGTGCAATGCCTACGATGAAGACCGATGGGGGAAGATCGGCGTGGGTGAAATGATCTTTGAGGTCGTAAAGCCGTGCGCACGGTGTGTGACACCGACGGTCGACCAGGCGACCGGGGTTCAGGGGAAGGAGCCGCTGGCAACGCTTTCGAACTACAGAAATGCAGGGGGGAAAGTTCTCTTTGGACAAAACATCATTCCGGAAAAAAGCGGGACCCTGCGCGTAGGGGACGCCGTAAAAGTCCTTTCATGGAAAAAACCAGTGTTTCCGGCGGGGAGCATGAAACATTAGCAGCTCCGGTCCGTTGATATGGATACGGGTCGCGACAGCGCATTTTTTCTTCCTCATGAATCACCTCCATAAAACCTGCGTTCTTGCATTTCTCATTGTTCTTGCCATCCCGGTACTCAGAGCGCAAGAGAACAGCGAATTGCCCGCGCCGGCGCATCATACCGAGGGGGGATTCAGGAACACCGATTCATCCTTCCATGAAACTTCGTTCACGAAAATGATGCCGTGGGCCATCGGCAGGCTGGGGGACTGGTTCGCGAAGCCGACCGGTGAAATCCCGCACACCTACAACGACGGCTCCGTCCTCAAACAAAACAAACCGTACACCATCACATGGGTCGGTCACTCCACATGCCTCATCCAATTTGAAGGTCTCAACATCCTTACCGATCCTGTGTGGAGCGACAAAATCGGTCCGGTGGCGTGGGCCGGCGAAACGCGCGTATTACCCCCCGGCATTGCGATGGACAAACTTCCGCCGATCGATATCGTTCTGATCTCTCACAACCATTACGACCATCTCGATGAAGAAACGATTCTGAAACTGTCGAAGAATCCGAACACAAGGTTTTTTGTTCCTCTACGGATACGCGACTGGTTCGAAGACCGGGGGATTTCGAATGTCGAGGAACTGGATTGGTGGGAAGGAGTGACGTATAAGGGGCTGAAGATTATTTGCACGCCGGCGCAGCATTTTTCGGGACGATGGATAAGCGACGGCAATACGACGCTCTGGTGTTCCTGGGTGCTGCTCGGGAAAGGACGAAAGCTGTACTTCGGAGGGGATTCAGGGTACTTCAGCGGCTTCGCAGAGATCGGGAAAAGGTTCGGGCCGTTTGACCTTGCGCTCCTCCCGATCGGGTCGTATGAGCCGAGAGAGCTGATGAAGCCTATTCATATGGACCCGGCCGAAGCAGTGCAAGCGTGTCTCGACCTTCGTGCGAGAAAAATGCTGGCTGTTCACTGGGGAACATTCAAGAAATCCGACGAACCGCTCGAAGAGCCTCCTGAGAAACTTCGCAATGAAGTCGTCAGGCGGCAGCTCCCGCAGGAAAATTTCCTTGTGTTCATGATCGGTGAAACGAGAGAATGGTAGACGCTGCCGTTCGCAGAAATTACAATCCGACAAATTTCCGTAAATTTTTTCCTTCCGTTTCTGAAAGCCGATGCACGTCGCCGGGTTTCAAACCCCCGAGCGTTAATTCGCCGATCGTTGTTCTGATCAATCGTAACGTCGGGTGGCCGACAGCGGCGGTCATCTTTCGAACCTGCCGATTGCGCCCTTCGCGCAGCGTCATTTCGACCCAGGAGGCGGGAATACTTTTTCTCTCGCGTATCGGGGGAGTTCGCGGCGGAACCTGCGGCTCATGTTCGAGAAGACGGACTTCTGCCGGCTTTGTTTTTTCCCCTTGAATGATCACCCCCCCCTTCAGCCGTTCGATGGATTCCTGAGAGGGAATGCCTTCTACCTGCACCAGATAAGTTCTGGGGTGTTCAAATTCGGGCTCCGTCAGCCGATGGTTCACCTCGTTGTCGTTCGTCAGGAGCAGCAAGCCCTCGCTGTCGAGATCGAGACGTCCGACGGAGTACACGTCTCTCGGGAAAGGGCCAAAATCCTTCAGTGTTTTTCTTCCGAGGCTGTCGGTGAATTGGCAGAGTACGTCGTACGGTTTGTAGAGGAGATAGTAAAGTTTTGTATCGCTCAATGAAACGGGCACGGTGAAGGCGAAAATAAAAAGCGATGGAACATTATTTCATTGCGGCGTTGAGAAAAGAAATAAACGGCATCGCCTGCTCAAAAATTTTGGCGACATCCTTCACGAATTGCGCCTTATAGCATTTTTCTTCCTTCCAATCGACTCCGACAAAGAACTGCTTAAGTTTTAACCATTCAGCCATCGGGTGATCGGGCTGATAACCGGCTGGAACTCGCTGCAATTTGTCCCCATCGATCCCCTTGAATGTTCTGACAAAATTTTTATCCTTGACAATCCCGAGAAACTCCTTGGACTGGCCGGCGATTGCTCGCCGGATCTTTTTTAGCTGGTCGCTGTCGGGCATGTAGATTCCGCCCCCGAGAAAGACGCTTCCCGGTTCAATATGAAGATAGAAGCCGGATCCCTCGATCCCTTTGGGCTTTCCGCGTAGGACAAAATGGGCAGCCGCGTGGGTTTTATAGGGAGTTTTGTCTTTGCTGAAGCGGATGTCCCTATAGATCCTGAAGAGCGACCGCTTGGGACTGACATCAAATTCCGGGGCGAATGATTCGAAGTAGGGTTGCAGCGAGGCGATCAGGGACTGCATCGGCAGTTTTACTTCAGATTCGAAATCCTGCTTATGTTTCTCGAACCATTCCCGGTTGTTGTTTTTCTTGAGCTTGTTGAGGAATTCGATCCCTTTTTTGGGAAATCCGATAAATGGCGGAAAATTTTCGGTATCAAGCGGCATTGCTTTCACGGCATTCCTCCGACGTGATTTTGTCTTAGTGATTGTTTTTGATTGCGGAGCGCACGAAACCGTTTGCCTTTTGAAGGCGCTTTCGGGCCTCGCCTTTTGAAACGCCCCCCTTGATCATAACCAAGGCGGTTTTAACTTGCCCGTCTGCCTTTTCAAGATACTTCCCGGCCTCTTCATATCCTATACCCGTTATTGTCATTACAATTCTCTTAGCTCTTTCTCTGAGCTTTTGATTGGTCAGCTGCAGGTCGATCATCATGTTTTCATAGACCTTCCCCATGCTGATCATCGCTGCGGTGGTGATCATGTTCAGGACCAGCTTTTGCGCGGTGCCCGATTTCATCCGTGTCGAGCCCATGATCACCTCAGGACCGACCTCCGGGCAAATGGCCACATCTAATGCCCCGGCCAATTCTTGAAACTCTGGCAGGGAGAGTGTCTTGCGAGGGTTGGTAGTAACATAGATTGTTTTTGCCCTTCTTTTTTTTGCCTGCTTGACCGCGCCGACGACATAGGGAGTTTGGAGGCTCGCAGCTATTCCGCAGACCGTGTCCTTATTGTTGACATGACGTTCGTCGATGTCCTTGGCGCCTCCGTCTTCCTTGTCCTCCGCCCCTTCCTGCGCGCGGAACATTGCCTTCTCGCCCCCGGCGATCATTCCCTGAACCATCTCCGGGTTTGTGCCGAACGTGGGGGGACATTCCACGGCGTCGAGCACTCCGAGCCTGCCGCTGGTTCCGGCTCCGACGTAGATCAATCGTCCCCCCTGCCTGAATGTCTCGACGACGATCTCCACGGCTCGCGCGATCGAAGCGATTTCTTTCTCCACGGCGAGGGCAACCCGCTTATCCTCGTCATTGATGATCTTGAGAATTTCCTGTATCGACCGATTGTCGATATCCATCGATGAGGGGTTTCTCTGCTCGGTGGTTAAATCCAACAAGCGGTCGAAAAGAATTGATCGGGGGGACACAATTTCACCGGTGATAGTTTTCAACGAGAATGAATTTTCTTTCGCTGTTCTGGAGGACGTCGTTTCCGTTCAGGACCAGGTCGGTCGATCTGAATTTGATGCCCGGGTAACGTCTCGCGGTTTTCTCCATCTCGGCGGTCAGGTCTCCCCCCTTTAACGCCACCAGAGCTTGAGCAAACGATACCGTCTCTTTTCCCTGCTTGAACGATATCATATTGGCCGAGCCGGTCACGCTTAAAAAAGGCATTCCCCATTTGACCAGATCTTCCAGGCTGGCCACAGCTCTTGCAATAACGGCATCAAACGAATTGGCGTAACCTCTCCTCGTGTTTATATCCTCGGCCCTGGAGCAAACGACCGACGCATTCGGGAGCTGGAGAGATTGCACCATGTCTTCAACGGCCTTGATCTTCTTGTTGATGGAATCCAGGAGCACAAAGCTTACATCGGGACGAAGAATGCTCAGAGGAATTCCCGGCAGGCCGCCCCCCGTTCCAAGGTCGAGAACTCTGCAGCCGCCGGCAAAATCGACCTTAAAAAGAAATGCGATGGAAAACAGGATATGGTTTGACCAAATCCGATCGACATCTTTGCGCGAGATCAAGTTGACGCCTTGATTCCATCGCTTTAGGAGCTCGACGTAAGCGCCAAGCCTTTGAAACTGTATATCCGTTATTGATAGACCATTCTTCTGTGCGATTGTCCTGAGCCAGATTTCATCCTGTATCGGTTTCGAAATCATTTTCGGTTAGGTTTCACGTGGAACATCTTTACGAGATTATTTCTTTAGGTATACCGAGAGAACGGAAATGTCCGATACCGTGACGCCTGAGATCCTTGATGCTTGGCCGATTGATGCTGGCCTTACTTTCTTAAGCCGCTCCTTCCCCTCGTTGCTTAGGGACTTGACCTTTGCGAAATCGAAATCGTCAGGAATCTCATAGCTCTCAAATTTTTCGAATTTGCTGATTTGATCCAGTTCGCGCTTGATGTACCCTTCGTACTTAATGTCAATTTCAACCTGCTCCTTAACGCCTTTCATGTTGAGTGCTTTCTTTACTTCCTCGCTTTCGATCATCGGTACAATTTCATCAATTGTTATCGATGGCCGTTTAAGGATCTGCGCTAGCTGTTCATGTTCCGCTGCTTCACTCAAGCCATGCTCACTCAGCAGCTTGTTTGCCAACCGGGGAGGGACAAAAGTTTTCTGAATGCAATCCAGGGCAGTACTTATCGCCTTCTCCTTCAAATTCAACTCTTCCACCATGCCATGTGAAACAAGCCCAAGCTTGTGCCCACGGCCCATCAACCTTCTATCGGCATTATCTTGCCGGAGAAGGAGGCGGTGCTCGGCGCGAGATGTGAACATTCTGTACGGCTCATCGGTGGACTTGTTGATGAGATCATCGATCATCACACCAATGTATGCTTCGCTTCTGTTCAAGACAAATGGGGGAAGGTTCTTGACATGAAGCGCGGCATTGATCCCGGCAATCAACCCCTGGCCGGCTGCTTCCTCATAACCGGAAGTGCCATTGATTTGCCCAGCGAAGAAAAGCCCGGAGACCAGTTTCGTCTCCAACGAATGCTTCAGCTGGCTCGGCGGAAAGAAATCGTACTCAACGGCATATCCAGCCCTGAGCATCTCAACATGCTCGAGACCCGAAATCGATTTTAATCCTTCAAACTGAATCTCCTCCGGCAAGCTGGTGGAGAACCCGTTCACATAGACCACGTTGGTTTCGTACCCCTCCGGCTCAAGAAAGATCTGATGACGCTCTCTGTCGGCGAAACGAAAAATCTTGTCTTCGATGGAAGGACAGTAGCGTGGACCGGTTCCCTTGATCTTTCCAGTGAACATGGGAGAACGATCGAAACCTTTCCTAAGAATATCGTGAGTTCCCTTGTTCGTATAGGTAAGGTACATAGGAATCAACTTGTTCGAGATCCTCTCCGTCGAGTAAGAAAATGGCGTCGGAGGGAGGTCGCTCTCCTGCGGTTCGACAAGCGAAAGATCAATGCTGCGGATGTCTATTCTCGGCGGAGTTCCCGTCTTTAGCCTCCCCGAAACAAATCCGAGACGATTCAGGCATTCCGTGACCTGGGTGGCTGGCGGTTCCCCAAACCTCCCCCCCTTCCGATTCTTTAGCCCTGTGTGCATCAGGCCATTAAGGAATGTGCCAGAGGACAGGACAAGTGATCTGCATTCAATGACTCCGAAGACCGAGGTTCTCATAGACCTGAGAATCCCGTCATCAACGTTTATCTCACAAAGCGAATCCTCCAGCAATTCTAGATTTGGCTCTCTTGAAACCCTTTTCTGCGCCTCGGCGGCATACAATTCCCGGTCGTTTTGAGACCTTGGAGACCAGACGGCGGGTCCCTTGGATTTGTTCAACATCTTGAAATTGATTCCTGTTGCGTCCGCAATTTTTCCCATTTCCCCGCCAAGGGCGTCAATTTCGCGCACAATGTGGCCTTTTGCTGTGCCGCCTATAGCTGGATTGCAGGAAAGGCGGCCAATTGAGGCCATTTTTAGGCTGATCAAGAGCGTATTGCAGCCCATCCTGGCAGCAGCCAGCGAGGCTTCGATTCCAGCATGCCCCCCTCCGACAACGATCACATCATAGTATTTTTTGGGCTCTCTTGTCAGCATTGGCTTGTTTCACGTGGAACAATCATTTTCCGATGCAAAATTGGGAAAATATGTTGTTAAGAATGTCGTCCGGAGTTGTCAATCCGATGATCTCACCGAGGGAATTTAGGGCTCCCCGCAGGTCGATTGCGATCAGCTCATTGCCGAGGTTATTCGCGCACGCAGACCTTGCCGAGATCAGGCTATCCCTGGTCGCCTTAAGCAGTTTCCGGTGCCGGTCACTTTGAATTTTAATGCTTGAGGAATTTGAATCGAATTGGTTCAACACCCAGTTCGATAGCTTCTTTTCGAGGCTGTCTATTCCTTCTTTGGTTTTACAGGAAATACTCACAGTTTCGATTTTGTCATAAGCTAATGCGCTGAGCTTCGGACGTCCAACGTCAATTTTATTGATAACAAGTATAATTTTTTCCTTATGCTCTTTTAGGAAGCCAAGAGAGTTTTCAAACTCTGGGTCCGCCGGAGAAGACGAGTCGATGAGGTACAGAATCAGATCGGCGGAGTTGATCTGATCATTGCTTCTCTTGACTCCCTCTCGTTCGATCACATCCGTTGTCAGCCGTAGTCCGGCGGTATCAACAAGCCTGAAAGCAATTCCATCGATCAGCACTGTCTCCTCAATCACGTCTCTCGTGGTCCCGGGGATGTCGCTAACGATAGCGCGGCTTTCCTGCAAGAGGACATTCAGGAGGCTGGACTTACCGACATTCGGGCTTCCGGCGAGAACGACCTTAACACCGTCACGAATGAGCTTGCCGGAGTTATAGGATCGAATAAGATTTTCTAATTCCGTTATTACTATATCGAAAAATGAAATCGTCTTTTGCCTGTCCGACAGCCCGATTCCCTCTTCGGCAAAATCCAGCTCAAGTTCCAGCAAGGAGCACAAGTCCACGACCTTTTGCCGGAGGTCGTTGATAGCGGCAGACAGCCGGCCGCTCAACTGCTCGAGCGATGCTTTGTGTGCCAGGGCAGTCTTGGAATGGATCAGGTCGGCCACCGCTTCGGCCTGCATCAGGTCCATCTTGCCGTTTAAGAACGCTCTGTGGGTGAACTCTCCCGGATCGGCCATCCTTGCGCCGCTCCCAATAACGGTCTCAAGAATTTTTCTTGAAACGTAATAACTTCCGTGGCAGCTTATTTCCACGATGTCCTCGCCGGTGTACGAGCGGGGACGTCTGAAAACTGAGACAAGAACGTCGTCGACAAGCCCGTCGTTCGGGTGCACCACCCTTCCATGGTGAACCGTATGCGAAGGGGCATCAAAAAGAGATATAGTCCCCTGAAAAACCCTCTCCACGGTCTCTATCGCGGCGGAACCGCTCACCCTGATCATAGAGATACCCGCCTCCCCCAGCGGAGTGGCGATCGCTGCAATAGTATCGTTTCTTTCTCTAAGCATGGCAATTCAACACCAAATATAGACGTTTTTTTGAGATAAACAATTAGGCAAAACTCGTTCTAAACCCAAAAAACAGAAGATTTTACTTGACAAAAGCTAATAAATTTATATCTTTTTATAGTGCAACGGATTGGATGAATCGTCATCCTCAGACAGCCGGTTATGTCAAGACGAACTAATAAAAATACGAATTTGATCGCTAGCGGTTCGAGGTTCGAAGCGCATTTGCTCGTCGTATCCCCCCTCTTCGTCGCTGTAGCCGGCATCATTATTATTTTGGGAATTCTACCGGGTATTCTAAGCCTAACGATTGCAGGCTGAGACAGACCGGAGGTTACCCAAACACACCAGCGAAAATTTCCAAAGTTAGACCCTAAAAAAAACGTAACCTCCGGAGGAAAACAGAAACTCCTTTGGATTTGCTGTACACATTTTCGCACATCATTCACAAAACCTGAGAACGGTTATGGCACAACAAAAAGAAACGGCCGCCCCCCTTCCCGCAAAATTAATGACGGGAGCTGAAATTTTTGTCCGCTCCTTAATTGAGGAGGGAGTCGAAATTGTCTTCGGATATCCTGGCGGTGCGGTCATCGGCATCTACGATGCTTTGCACGACATTTCTGATATCAAGCACATTTTGACCCGGCACGAGCAGGGGGCTGTACACGCCGCCGAAGGGTACGCGAAGGCAAGCGGTAAGCCCGGGGTGGCTCTCGTAACGTCGGGTCCCGGTGCGACGAATACCGTCACCGGTATTGCGGATGCCTACATGGACTCGGTGCCGATCATCGTTTTTACCGGTCAGGTCGCGCTTAAATTGATAGGAAACGACGCCTTCCAGGAAGCCGACATTGTCGGCATCACACGTCCTATCACGAAGCATAACTACCTCGTCCGCGATGTCAAGGAACTGGCGGCGACCATTAAAGAGGCGTTCTATGTTGCCACAACCGGCCGGCCGGGGCCGGTCCTCGTCGATCTGCCGAAGGATGTCATGGCGAGCAAGACCCATTTCGACTATCCGAAAAAGGTTTCACTCCGCTCATACAATCCGCACGTCGAAGGGCATATGAAGCAGCTTGAAAAAGCAGCGGCGCTCATCGCACGGTCGAAGCGGCCGGTGCTCTATGTCGGCGGCGGCGCGATTCTTTCGAACGCGTCCGATGAACTGAAGAGTTTTGCACGCAAGGCGCGGATCCCAGTGACGACGACACTCCACGGTCTCGGATCGTACCCCGAGAACGACGAACTCTCGATGGGAATGCTGGGCATGCACGGAACCTGGTACTCGAACACCGCGGTCCATTACTGCGACCTGCTGATCGCTGTCGGCGCCCGGTTCGACGACCGCGTTACCGGGAATCCTGACGCGTTCGCCGCCGAAGCGAAGAAGATCCATATCGACATCGATCCGACGGCGATCAGCAAGAACGTGAAAGTTGATGTCCCGATCGTCGGCGACGTGAAGAAGGTTTTGCAAAAATTGGGGCAGATGGTCGAGCCGCTTGACACGCGGGATTGGCTTCAGACGATCAAGCAATGGAAGGCCGAGCACCCGCTCCGCTACCGGAACGGAAAATTGATCCGCATGCAGTACGTCATTCAAAAGATCGGCGAAATCACCGACGGCAACGCGGTCATGATCAGCGACGTTGGCCAGCACCAGATGTGGACGGCGCAGTTCTTCAAGTATATCCACCCGCGAACGCACATCACCTCGGGGGGGTTGGGGACGATGGGATTTTCGCTCCCTGCTGCGATGGGGGCGGCGTTCGCGCGTAAAGATCTGCCGATCATTTCGGTGAGCGGGGACGGAGGCATCCAGATGAACATCCAGGAGATGGCAACGTGCGTTGAGCATAAGGTCCCGGTAAAGATCTTCATTCTCAATAACGGCTATCTGGGAATGGTGCGGCAGTGGCAAGAGCTGTTCTGGCGGAAGCGCTATTCGCACGTCGCGATGTACGGGCCCGATTTCGTGAAGCTCGCCGAGGCCTACGGCTGCCCCGGATACCGTGCGACGAACACCGGCGAGGTTGAGGATGTCATTCGCAAGGCCCTTTCGATAAAAGACGGGCCGGTGATCGTGGAGTTCAAAGTCGTTCCGGAAGACAACGTCTATCCGATGATCCCCGCCGGTCAGACCTACAACGAGATCATCGACGTCCCGGATGAAGAACTGTCGAATGTCAACGGAGAAGAGGCCGAGTCGGAGGAACTCATCACGCTGGTTAAAGGATAATGATCATGACACTTGTCGCTGAAAAAGAGGAAACGGCCGCACCCGAAGCCCGAAAGCATACGATCTCTCTTCTCGTCGAGAATAAGTTCGGAGCCTTCAACCGCATCGCGGGATTGTTCTCTGCGAAAGGATACAATATCGACAGCCTGACCGTCGGTCCGACTGAGGACGATTCGGTTTCGCGGATGACGATCGTAACGCAAGGGGACGACAACATCATCGAGCAGATCATCAAACAGCTCAACAAGCTCATCGACACGCTGAAGGTCATCGACTTGACGTACGAGAGCTACGTCGAACGCGATCTTGCGCTCATCAAGGTACAGACGACGCCCGAAACGCGGTCAGAGATCATGCAGATCGCGGAAATTTTCCGGGCAAAAATAATCGATATCAGTCCAAAGACAGTCACCGTTGAAGCTGTTGGGAGCCAGCAGAAGATCGATGCGATCATCAAAATGCTGAAACCCTTCGTCATCAAAGAGATGGCGCGCACCGGGAGAGTTGCTTTGAAACGTGAATTCCAAGGAGAAGTAGATTGAAGAAACCCTCGGACGAAACAGACCTCCGCAAAGACTTTCCGTTATACGATCCTCGCTTCGAGCACGACGCGTGCGGCACGGGGTTCGTTGCGGATATTTCCGGCGCGAAGAGCAACAAGATCCTCAAGCGGGCATTGAAGGCCGCCTGCAACGTCACACACCGCGGAGCCGTCGATGCGGACGCGCAGACGGGGGACGGGTCCGGGATCCTGACGCAGCTTCCTGCAAAATTCTTCTTCTCCGCGGTTCCGGAGCTGTCCTCGCAAATAAAAAGCGAGTCCGAGCTTGCGGTCGGAATGTTGTTCATGCCGCACACAACAGAGCATTCGTTCACGCCGTGCAAAACGATCGTCGAATCGGTCATTGAAAAACGGGAGCTCCGATTCCTGGGCTGGCGCATCGTGCCGACCGATTCTTCATACCTTGGCGACAAGGCCGCGGCAACACAGCCGAACATCCGTCAAATTCTGATCGGAAAACCGCAGCACCTGAACGCCGCGGAATTTGAGCGGGCGCTCTATATTACCCGGCGGGAGATAGAGCGGGAGATGAAGAAAGCGTCCATCGACAACTTTTACGCATCCTCGTTCTCAAGCCGGACCATCGTCTATAAAGGGCTGATTACCCCGCTGGCGCTCGACAGGTTTTACCTCGACCTGCAGTCCCCCGAGTACGAAACGGCGCTCGCGATCTTCCACCAGCGCTTCAGCACGAACACGTTTCCGCGGTGGGAGCTCGCACATCCGTTCCGCATGCTCGGACACAACGGCGAGATCAACACGATCCAGGGGAACAGAAACTGGACGAGGGCGCGCGAGGCCGAACTGGAATCGCCGTTCTGGAGGGACGACGTCGAATTCCTGAAGCCGATTCTCCAGCCGAATGCGAGCGACTCGGCGAACGTCGACAACGCTCTCGAAGCGCTGACGTTATCCGGAAGAGGAATACTTCATTCGATGCTGATGCTGGTCCCCGAGGCCTGGAGTTCCTCGCACCGGGTGGACCCTGCGGTCCGCGCATTCTTCGAATACCACGAGTGCTTCAGCGAGCCGTGGGATGGACCGGCCGCACTGATCTTCAGCGACGGCGTGACCGTCGCGGCATCGCTCGACCGCAACGGACTCCGTCCGTGCCGCTACAAGATTACGAGCGACGGATTGATCGTTGTCGGCTCCGAGGTCGGTCCCGTCGACATGGACGATGCGACCGTTGTGAAGAAGGGGAGGCTTGGACCCGGACAGATGATCGCGGTCGACACGGAGCGGGGTGTGCTGCTGAAGGACCTCGATATCAAGCGCGAACTCGCGGCCGAGCGGCCGTACGCAAAATGGGTGTCGGAAAATCTTGTGCGGATGCAGGAACATGTCCATCCGGCGCTTTCATCGAAAGTGCAGCTGACGCCCGAAGAAATTCTCCGCCTGCAGCTCTGCTTCGGCTACAGTTACGAAGAGCTCGGGCTCATTTTTCCGCCGATGATCGAGGAAGGGAAGGAGCCGGTCGGTTCGATGGGGGACGACGCGCCGCTCGCCGTTCTTTCGCGCCAGCCGAAATTGCTCTCTTCTTACTTCAAACAGCAATTCGCCCAGGTGACGAACCCGCCGATCGATCCGATCAGGGAAAAATTGGTGATGTCGCTGACGGGCAAACTCGGGCTCCGGCGAAACTGGTTCGGAGAGACGCCCGAGCATGCAAAGCAAGTTCAGATCAACAGTCCGTTCTTGTTCGACTATGAACTCGAGGCGCTCCGTTCGCTCGAAGACGAAGCGTTTCAGTCCGTAACCCTCACAACGCTGTTCCCGCTTTCAGAGGGATTGACCGGTGCGGAAAAAAGACTGGAAGAATTGTGCGCCGAAGCAGAGCGCGCCGCCGACGAAGGGAAATACCTTGTCGTGCTGAGCGACCGAGGGGTTGATGAAAAAAATGTTCCCCTCCCGATGCTGCTTGCGACCGGCGCGGTTCACAATCACCTGATCAGGAAGAACAAGCGTTTACGATTAAGCGTCGTGACCGAGACCGCCGAGCCGAGGGACATCCACCATTTCGCGACGCTCATCGGGTACGGCGTGAATGCGATCAACCCCTACCTCGCGTTGGAAACGATCCGCCGCCTCGTCGATGTCCGCGCCGACAAATCGCTCACGCTTGAAACGGCGTTCAAGAATTTCAAGGTTGCGGTCGAAAGCGGCATCCTGAAGATCATGTCGAAGATGGGAATCTCCCTGCTGGGAAGCTATCGCGGTGCTCAAATTTTCGAGGCGATCGGCGTCGGCAAGGAAGTGATCGATGCATACTTCACCAATACCCCTTCGCGGATCGGCGGCATCGGATTGAAAGAGATCATCGGCGAGGCGCTGACCCGGCATGCATCGGCCTACGGTCAGCCGGACGCGAAACTGACCGATCAGGGGATCTACCGCTTTAAGAAGACCGGCGAGCTGCACGCCTGGTCTCCGGATGCGCTGCGCGCAATGCAGCTGCTGAGAAAATCGGGAAGCCAGGAAGATTACAAACATCTCTCCCGCGCATTGAACGAGCACGATCCGGTTGCGCTGAAAGATCTGATGGCGTTCAAGTCGGGGAAACAGCCGATACCGTTGAGAGACGTAGAGCCTGCCGAAGACATCATGAAGCGATTCACCACGGCGGCGATGTCGCTCGGCTCCCTGTCTCCGGAAGCGCATGAGACCATCGCGATCGCGATGAACCGCATCGGGGGCAAGAGCAACACCGGGGAGGGCGGAGAAGATCCGTCCCGGTTCCGCGTCCGTCCCAACGGCGATTCTGCAAACAGCGCCATCAAACAAATTGCATCGGCGCGTTTCGGAGTGACGGCCGAATATCTTGTGAATGCAAAAGAAATCGAGATCAAGATGGCGCAGGGGTCGAAGCCGGGAGAAGGGGGGCAGCTTCCCGGACACAAAGTATCCGAATTGATCGCGCGGCTGCGGCGCGCGACGCCCGGCGTCCAATTGATCTCGCCCCCCCCGCACCACGACATTTATAGTATAGAAGACCTTGCGCAGCTGATCTACGATCTGAAGCAGGTCAACCCGCGCGCTAAGATCTGCGTGAAGCTTGTTTCGGAAGCCGGCGTCGGAACCATCGCAGCCGGCGTTGCGAAAGCTCATGCGGATGTCATCCTTATCAGCGGTCATGAAGGGGGAACGGGCGCATCGCCATTGAGTTCGGTGAAGAATTGCGGCAGCAGCTGGGAACTCGGCGTCGCCGAAGCCCAGCAGGTCCTCGTGCTGAACGGTCTGCGAAGCCGCGTCACGCTGCGGACCGACGGCGGGATGAAAACAGGGCGGGATATTGTGATCGGAGCGATGCTTGGCGCAGAACAATTTAATTTCGGCACGGCGACACTGATCGCGATCGGCTGCCGGTACGTGCGTCAATGCCATCTCAACACCTGCCCGGTCGGCATCGCGACGCAGGACGAGCAGCTCCGCACCCGCTTCGACGGCAAACCGGAAATGCTGATCAATTATTTTACGGCCGTGGCGAACGAAGTGCGGGAGATCCTGGCGTCACTCGGTTTCACGTCCGTCAACGAGGTCATCGGACGTACCGATCTGCTCACCCAGGTGAAGGTGGAGAATCATCCCAAGGCGAATACGGTCGACCTTTCCGCAATCCTCTCCCCGCGCGATACGCGAAGCAAACAACGCCAGCGGATCGAGCCCCGCAAGGAGAAATCCGACTCGCCTCTCGACGATACCATCCTTCTCGACGTAAAGGAATCGATCCGGGAGAAGAGTTCGGTCGTTAAGAATTACAAGATCAACAACACCAACCGTTCGGTCGGCACCAAGCTTGCCGGCGAGCTTGCGTACCTTTACGGGGACAAAGGATTGCCGGACGGGACGATCGAGCTCCGGTTCAACGGAAGCGCCGGTCAAAGCTTCGGCGCGTTCCTTGTGAACGGCATCCGGATGATCCTCGTCGGCGAAGCGAACGATTATGTCGGCAAAGGGATGTGCGGCGGGGAAATCACGATCATGCCCCCGTTCGGCAGGGCAACGGCAGCGCAGGACGTCATCATCGGTAATACCGTGTTGTACGGTGCCACGGGCGGCTCGCTCTATGCCAGCGGACGGGCTGGCGAGCGCTTCTGCGTGCGCAACAGCGGGGCGCTGGCGGTGGTTGAGGGAGTGGGCGATCACGGCTGCGAATACATGACGAACGGCACCGTCGTCGTCCTCGGCAGCACGGGGAAGAATTTCGGCGCCGGGATGACCGGAGGGGTTGCGTACGTCTTCGATGCCGACGGAAATTTCAAAGAGCGGTACAACAAACAGCTGATCGGCATCAGCCGTCTGGACAACGAGAAGGACATAAAATTTTTGCAGGCGACGATTTATCGCCATCTGGAGCAGACCGACAGCCAGCGAGCGCGTGAAATTTTGAACGGCTGGCAGGAATATTCCTACATGTTCTGGAAGGTGACGCCGTTCTCGAGCCAGCAGAAAATTTCCGAAGTGAACAAAGCGCTTGATGTATCAAAAGACCAGGATGTGGAAGCAACACTAGAACAGAAAAAATAAGGAAAAGGCAGCTACCTATGGCAACAATAAATTTCGGCGGAGTCAAAGAAGAAGTCGTTACCCGGGAAGAATTTCCGCTTTCAAAAGCAAAAGAAGTCTTGAAGAACGAAGTCGTCGCAATTCTCGGCTACGGTCCGCAGGGGTACGGACAATCGCTGAACATGCGCGATGCGGGCATCAATGTTGTCGTCGGCCAGCGGAAAGGGGGCAAGGGGTGGGACGACGCGTTGAAGGACGGCTGGGTGGAAGGGAAGAACCTTTTTTCGAAGATCGAAGAGGCCGTCGACAAAGCCACGATCATTCAATATCTCCTTTCCGACGCAGGGCAGAAAGAGCAGTGGCCGATCGTCAAGAAGCATCTGAAAAAGGGACAGGCGCTCTATTTTTCTCACGGCTTCTCGATCGTCTTTAAGGATCAGACGAACGTCATTCCGCCGTCCGACGTCGACGTGGTGCTTGTCGCGCCGAAGGGCTCGGGGAGAACTGTCCGCTCCAACTATCTTGCCGGAAGCGGCATCAACGCGAGCTTTGCCGTCTATCAGGATGCGACGGGGCACGCGCGCGAACGCGCGATTGCCTGCGGGATCGCCATCGGATCGGGTTATTTGTTCCCGACGACGTTCGAGAAGGAAGTGATCAGCGACCTCACGGGAGAGCGGGGCGTGTTGATGGGAGCGATCGCGGGAATTATGAAGGCACAGTACGACGTGCTTCGCGCGATGGGGCACACGCCGAGCGAAGCGTTCAACGAGACGGTCGAAGAAGCGACGCAGAGTCTGTATCCTCTCGTCGGCGCTCATGGGATGGACTGGATGTTCGCCGCATGCAGCACCACGGCTCAACGGGGAGCTCTCGATTGGTCGAAGAAATTCGAAGCGGTCAACAAACCACTGTTCGAGCTTTTATACCGGGATGTGCAACAAGGAGTCGAAACACGGAGAGTCCTTGAAACGTGCGGCGCTCCTGATTACCGCGAGAAGCTGACGAAGGAATTGGACGAGTGGAAGAACTCCGAAATGTGGAAAACCGGCGACGCCGTGCGAAGCCTGAGGCCGGAAAACTGGAAGAAGGGCAATTAGAAGCTATCTCAAAAATATGTCACTTCATCCTTCCCGACGGGCTTGCGACCCGCAGGGGCGTTGACGATGCTCTCTCCAGCTCTTCGAGTGGGATCGCTTACTCCCCGAAGGGGTCCTTTGGGGAGCAAGTGAGCGGAGCGAACGCGTCGAAGGGTCAATCTCATCTTATTTTTGAGATAGCTTCTCGTAATCAAGAATCAGAAATTAAAAACCTTATTACGGGAAGAAATTTTTAGATCATAAATTTTCAATTTTTCATCCTTCATCTTTAATTTTCTTTTCCGGGGCTTATCATGAATCAGAAGATCTTCACATACGACACGACCCTTCGCGATGGGACGCAGGGGGAAGAAGTGGCATTCTCCGCCGACGACAAGGTGAAGATCGCGAAGCGGCTTGATGCGTTCGGTATCGACTATATCGAAGGAGGCTGGCCGGGATCGAACCCGAAGGATATGGAGTTCTTTGAGCTGGCGAAGAAGGTTCGTTTCGCACATGCAAAGCTCGCCGCGTTCGGCAGCACGCGCCGCGCAAAGAACCCGGTGCATGAAGATGCCAATATCAAAGCGCTCCTCGATGCTCAAACGCCCGTCGTGACGATCTTCGGAAAAACTTGGCTCCTTCACGTGAAAGCCGCTCTCCAAATTTCCGATGTCGAGAACCTGGAGATCATCGAAGATACCGTCCGCTATCTCAAAAAGAACGGCAAAGAGATCGTCTACGACGCCGAGCATTTTTTTGACGGATATAAATCGGACAAAGGATACGCTCTCAAAACGCTGAACGCTGCCGAGAAGGCCGGCGCGGACGTGATCGTCCTCTGCGATACCAACGGCGGAACGCTTCCCGATGAACTTTCTTCCATCGTGCGGGAAGTGAAAGCCAAGGTGAAGTGTCCTCTCGGCATCCATACCCATAACGATTCGGAAGTTGCCGTTGCGAACACCATCGCCGCAATTCAGAACGGGTGCGTGCATGTGCAAGGGACAATCAACGGCTACGGCGAGCGGTGCGGCAATGCAAACCTCTGTTCGATCATTCCGAATTTGCAGTTGAAACTGCAGTATCGTTGCGTTGAAGATGAACAATTGAAAACACTGACGGAACTGTCGCATTACATCAGCGAGCTCGCAAACCTGACACACAGAAAAAGTCTTGCCTACGTCGGTGAGAGCGCCTTTGCGCATAAAGGGGGAGTGCATGTCAGCGCCGTGATGAAAACTCCGGAAACGTATGAGCATACGAAGCCGGAAAATGTCGGCAACGTCCGCCGCGTACTTGTCTCCGACCTGTCGGGACGGAGCAACGTTCTCTACAAGGCAAAGGAGCTCGGGATCGACATCGACGACAAGTCGCCGACCGTGCAGCACATCGTCGACGATCTCAAAGAGATGGAACATTACGGCTACCAGTACGAAGATGCCGAAGGGTCGTTCGAGCTCCTCGTAAAAAAAAGGACGAAAGAGTTCAAGGAATTCTTCGAGCTGGAAGGGTTCAAGGTCATTATTCACAAGGAATCATACGAAGCCCAGCCGCACTCGGAGGCTATCATCAAAGTGCGCGTGGGAGATAAGTCCGAACTTGCCGCTGCCGAGGGAAACGGGCCCGTGAACGCCCTGGACCAGGCTTTGCGGAAAGCGCTCGGGCGCTTCTATCCGCAACTGTCTCAGATCAAGCTCACCGACTACAAAGTGCGGGTGCTCGACAGCAAAAGCGCTACGGCGGCGAAGGTTCGCGTTCTGATCGAAACACAGAACGGCAGCGCTTCGTGGAACACGGTCGGCGTTTCGCCGGATGTCATCGAAGCAAGCTGGAAGGCGCTCGTCGACAGTTTGAGTTTTCATTTGTTGAAAAGTGAGAGATAAATTTTGATGTATAATTCGGGTTCATTCATTGAAATCCAGAACAGGAAACAGACAGCATGATCATCGTCATGAAACCCGGCGCGACGAAGGCCGAGTTCAACCACATTATTGAAAAAGTCAAGGAGTTCGGTTTTCAGCCGCATCCTATCGTAGGAACGGAACGAACGGTTATCGGGTGCATCGGCGACGAACGCGGGAAGACACGGCTGCAGTCGCTTGAAGTCGCTCCGGGCGTCGAAAGCGTGATGCCGATTTTGAAACCGTTCAAGCTCGCCAGCAAGGAGATGCGGAAGGAGAAAACGGTCGTCAAGGTGGGAAAGTATTCGGTCGGCGGTCCGCAGTTTGTGGTGATGGCGGGACCCTGCTCGGTCGAAACGCGGGAGCAGATTCTCAAGAGCGCCGAGGTGGTCAAGAAAGCCGGGGCGCAGGTGCTTCGCGGCGGCGCGTTCAAGCCGCGGACCTCGCCGTACAGTTTTCAAGGGTTGGAAGAAGAAGGATTGAAGCTCCTCGCTGAGGCGCGCGAGAAAACCGGAATGCCGTTCGTCACCGAGGTGATTACGCCGACGGACGTTCCGCTCGTGACGGAATACGCCGACATGCTGCAGATCGGCGCGCGCAACATGCAGAATTTCGCCCTGCTCAAAGAGGTCGGACGCATCAGGAAACCGGTCCTCCTGAAACGGGGTATGTCAAGCACGGTGAAGGAATTGCTGATGTCCGCGGAGTATATCATGTCGCAGGGAAATTATAACGTTGTCCTGTGCGAGCGGGGGATCCGGACGTTCGAGGACTACACACGCAATACGTGCGACCTCTCCGCCGTTCCCGCGCTGAAAGAACTGAGCCACTTGCCGGTGATCGTCGACCCGAGCCATGGAACGGGCGTGAGAAGTCTCATTCATCCGGTTTCGAAAGCGGCGGTCGCCGTCGGCGCGGACGGCTTGATCATTGAAGTACACCCAAATCCCGAAGAAGCATACTCTGACGGAGCGCAATCATTGATGCCGAAACAATTTGAAAAATTAATGGAAGACGTGAAGAAATATTTGCCGCTGGAGGGAAAGCATTTGTAGTTTAAAAGCAGAAGACAGGAGACAGAATACAGAAAGCAGTGAGCAGTAAGCAATAAACAGTAACAGAATGTCAGATTGTTTGTCTCCTGTCTCCTGTATTCTACTTATCATTTTCCACACTCTCGACAGTACACACAGAGGATACTATGAACAACAGAGTCTACATATTCGACACGACATTACGCGACGGCGAGCAGTCTCCCGGCTGCAGCATGAATTTTGAAGAAAAGATCCGCATGGCACGCCAACTTGAGCGATTACAAGTTGATGTCATCGAAGCGGGATTTCCTGTCGCCTCCGAAGGTGACTTCGAATCGGTACGGGAAATTGCCAAGCAGGTACGCGGCTGTTCGGTAGCAGCTTTGAGCAGAGCGACCACCGCCGATATCGACCGCGCCTGGCAGGCGATTCAGCACGCCGCAAGACCCCGCATCCACACTTTCATCGCAACCTCGGACATCCACCTTACCTACAAGCTTAAAAAAACCCGCGAGCAGGTTCTCGAAGATGCAGTAAATGCGGTCCGCCGCGCGAAATCGTACTGCGAGGACGTTGAATTTTCCTGCGAGGACGGTTCGCGCACGGACATCAATTATATCTGCCAGGTTCTTGAAGCGGTGATCGCCGAGGGGGCAACGGTCGTTAACATCCCCGACACGGTTGGGTACGCGATTCCCGATGAATACGGAAAAATGATCCGGACGATCATCGAGCGTGTGCCGAACATCGGCAAGGCGACCGTCAGCGTCCATTGCCACGACGACCTCGGTCTTGCCGTCGCCAACTCGCTTTCGGGAGTGCTCAACGGTGCGCGCCAGGTGGAATGTACGATCAACGGGATCGGCGAGAGAGCGGGCAACGCCTCGCTGGAAGAGATCGCGATGGCGATCCGTACGCGCCATGAGAAGATGGGCGTCCAAACGAATATCAATACGGAAGAGATTTTCAAGGCCAGCCGGCTCCTTACGACCCTCACCGGCATGCATATCCAGCGCAATAAAGCAGTGGTCGGCGAAAATGCCTTCGCGCACGAAGCGGGAATTCATCAAGACGGAATGCTGAAAAATTCCATCACCTACGAGATCATGACGCCTCAGAGCGTCGGCATCAAGCACAGCACGCTGGTGCTCGGCAAGCACTCGGGGCGCCATGCGTTGAAGCAGCGTTACATCGAACTCGGCTACGACTTGACGCAGGAGGAGCTTGACGATGTCTATAAGCTCTTCACGAAAATCGCCGACGAGAAGAAGGAGATCTTTGACGACGATCTCATCGCGATACTGCAGGACGAAATTTCTTCGATGAAATCCCTCTATACACTGGAGAACCTCCAGGTTACGAGCGGACTTAACGTCGTTCCGACGGCGATGGTAGGACTGAAGCGTAACGATGAAACGCTGCAGGACTCCGCGACCGGCGACGGTCCGGTCGACGCAGCGTACCGCGCGATCGAGCGGATCACCGGCATCAGCGGTCAATTGCTCGATTACTCGATCAAATCGGTCTCGTGGGGACACGACGCGATCGGCGAGGTCTTTGTGAAGATCGCGATCGACGGTTTTGTCTTCAACGGACGCTCAGCGAGCACCGACGTGATCACAGGAAGCGTAAAGGCGTATCTCAATGCCATCAACCATGCGGCGACGGCACGCTTCCGGCGGCAGCAGAATGCAGAGATGAAAGCGGAATCGGCAGCGGTTTGACAGCCAACAATCAACAATGAACAATGAACAAAATATAGGAAGGGCACGGCGACAGTCATGATAATTGTTGATTGTTAGCTGTTCATTGATACCATGGGCATGACGATTACAGAGAAGATTCTTGCAAAACACTCGGGGAAAAGGGAAGCGCACCCCGGAGACAACGTGTGGGTCGATGTCGACGTGCTGATGACGCACGACGTCTGCGGACCGGGTACCTTCGGGATCTTCAAACGGGAATTCGGCGCCGGTGCGAAGGTCTGGGACCGGGAGAAAGTTGTTGTGATCCCCGACCATTATATTTTCACCGCCGACACCCATGCGCACCGGAACGTCGACATCCTCCGCGATTTTGTGAAGGAGCAGAACCTTCCGCATTTCTTCGACGTTCATACTCCCCGCTATAAAGGGGTCTGTCACATCGCGATGCCCGAGGAAGGATTCACGCGCCCGGGAGAAGTCCTGTTCGGGACCGATTCTCACACCTGCACTGCCGGAGCGTTCGGGGAATTTGCGACCGGCATCGGCAACACCGATGCGGCGTTCATTCTCGGCACCGGAAAATTATGGGTGAAAGTTCCGGAAACGATGAAGTTCATTTTCGAAGGAGAGCTTCCGCCGTACCTGATGGCGAAGGACCTGATCCTTGCCGTGATCGGAAAGATCGGCGTCGACGGTGCAACGTACCGCGCAATGGATTTCGCCGGCGACACGATCGACCGGATGGATATGGAAGCGCGGATGACCCTGTGCAACATGGTGATCGAGGCCGGCGGGAAAAACGGCGTGTGCGCTCCCGACAAGACGACGACGGATTTCGTCAGCGCCCGCTCGAAAGTGAAATTCGAGACCGTCTTCAACGACGGCGATGCGAAGTTCCACAGCATCCACAAATTCAACGTTAAAGAGATCGAACCGCTTGTCGCCAAACCGCATTCGCCCGACAATAAGGCGAAGGTGAGCGAGGTGGCGGGAACAAAGCTCGACCGCGCCTACATCGGGTCGTGCACCGGAGGGAGGATCACCGATTTCATCGCGGCGGCTGAAACGATGTACGGCGAGAAGGTCAAGATCGATACGTTCATCGTCCCGGCGACGACCGAGGTTGCCCGTTTGATGAAGGCGACCAAAGTGAAGGACAAGACCGTCTGGCAGGTGCTTGAAGACGCGGGATGCAGGATCGGCGACGCATCGTGCGCCGCATGTCTCGGCGGACCGTCCGATACCTTCGGCCGGTTGAACGGCGTCGAGGTCTGCATCTCCTCGACGAACAGAAATTTTCCGGGAAGGATGGGCTCGAAGAAATCGCAGGTCTATCTGGCCTCGCCGTATACCGTTGCGGCCTCTGCGCTTACGGGCGTCATCACGCACCCGAAGCAATTCTTCAACTGATGGATCGTGGATGACCGTTGTGCTGTAGGCGGAACCTTACATAGGCTGGACAGCGGAATTATTCATACTCAGGCTGACGTACGCCTGAGTTTTGTTTTTCATTTTCTCCCGTTCATTTTTAATTTTCACGGCGCTTTGTCCCTATGTCGCCCCGACCAGAGCAAGGTCAAAATTAAAAATGCAAAGGGTAACATTAAAGTACTGGATTCCAAATTCATCCGTTTTGATCTTTCACCTTAATTTTTCCTTTTTCCCTTTTAATTCTTAATTATCTCATCGTTCATCCCGTACATCTGTCTAAACGATCATGCCTCGCCGCATCACTAAACAACAGGACGAACCTCTCCGGAAGAATATCCGGCTGCTCGGCAACCTGCTCGGCCAGGTGATTGAAGAGCAGGAGGGCCGCCGTCTGTTCGAGCTGGAAGAGCAGATCAGGCAGACGTCAAAGCAGCTCCGCCAGCGGTACGATCCGTCGCACCAGCAGACGATGCGGCGGCTGATCGGCGCAATGGATCCGTCCGACATGGCAAAGGTTGTGAGGGCGTTCGCCGCATATTTCCAGCTCACCAACACTGCAGAACAGCATTACCGCATTCAGCGGCAGCGGAGTTATTTGCTGCAGCATCCCGGGAGCGGGTATCCCGGCTCCTCGCAGGACACATTCGAGAAATTGAAAAAGCTCGGCGTAAAGGAAGATGACATCGCGGCGCTTTTTTCACGCCTCTCGATCATGCCGGTCTTTACTGCTCACCCCACCGAAGCGGCACGGAGGACAATCCTCGAAAAGCACTCGCGGATATGGAAGCTGCTCGAAGAATTTGACCACAACAACGCGACCGCCGCCGAACGATCAGCGCTGGAACACGAGATCAAACGGCACATCACGAGCCTCTGGCAGACGGAAGAAACGCGCTCGTACAATATTTCCGTTCTCGATGAGGTGTACAACGGGCTTTATTATTTCCGCAACGTGCTGTATAGAACGATCCCCAAATTTTACCGGGATCTCGAGCGCGCTGCAGCGGCGGTCTATCCGCAATGGAACTCCCCCATTCCGTCGTTCATCAGGTTCGGCTCGTGGATCGGAGGGGACCGGGACGGCAACCCGTTCGTTTCCGCGGACGCAACATGGAAGACCCTGCAGCGGCAGGCGAAAACGATTCTTGAATTGCACCTGCATGCCGTCGACGAACTTTTCGTCGAGTCGAGCGAGTCGTCGAAGGTCGTCGGCGGGAGCGAGGAGTTGCTCCAGTCCATACGCAGCGACAAAGCGATGCTGGAGAAACCTGCCCAGGTGCGCAACGACGATGAAGTCTACCGGGTGAAGCTTGCGTACATTTACCGCCGCCTGCAGTTCAGGATCGACTACACCGACGGAGACGCCTCCCACGCGGAGTTGATGTATCATTCCTCATCCGAGCTTCTTGACGACCTTCACATCCTCGACAGGAGTTTGCGCGCACACAAAGGGGAACTTCAGGCGAATGGATTGTTGAAAGATCTCATCCGCAACGTTGAGACGTTCGGTTTCCATCTGGCGACGCTCGATATCCGGCAGCATCGGAGCGTCCACACCGAAACCATCGCAGAATTGTTGTCGCAGCGTTCCGTCCAGTATTCGGCGATGACGGCCGAGGCGCGCGAAGAATGGTTGACCGAGGAATTATCGAGACCCGGCGTTCCCTCGTTCAACGAATCAACGCTTGCGCCAGCCAGCGCGGAAACCTTGGCTGTTCTGCGGAAGGTCAAGCGGGCGCAAACGGAGATCGATGGACTTGCCGTCCGGTCGTATATCATCAGCATGACCGAATCGGCTGCGGATGTGCTGGAGGTTTTGTATTTGATGAAATGTACCGGCCTTTTCTCGGCCGACGCGGCTCGCCGTATGAGTTCGCTCGATGTTGTCCCTCTTTTCGAAACGACGAAGGACCTCGATGCGGCGCCGGAAACAATGGAGCGCCTGTACCGCAACCAGGCGTACCGCCGTCATCTCGAAAGCCGCGGACGGCGTCAGGAGATCATGATCGGCTACTCCGACAGCACGAAGGAGGGGGGAATTGTCGGCTCGCACTGGTCTCTTTACAAAGCGCAGCGGCATCTCACGAAGATCTCACAGCTTGCGGACATCGATTGGATCTTCTTTCATGGCAGAGGGGGAACCGTGGGACGCGGCGGCGGGCCTGAGTACGAAGCGATCCTTTCACAGCCGGCGCATTCGCTCAATGCGAAAATAAAAATCACGGAACAGGGGGAAGTTATTTCCCTGAAATACGCTCATCCCGCGATCGCGCAGCGGTCGCTCGAGCTGACGACGTCGGCAATGCTGATGGGTAACATCCCGAAGGCGCATCTCGACCCGGAGTTCGACAGGAACCGGACCCGCTGGTTCGAGGCGATGGACGAGATCGCGCAGCACAGCTACACCGCATACCGGCGCACAGTCTACGAAGAAAAGGATTTCGTGAAATATTTTGCCCAGGCGACTCCGATCGAGGAGATCATGAAACTGCAGATCGGTTCGCGTCCCGCCAAGCGCGTGGCGAGCGAACGGATCGAGGACCTGCGGGCGATCCCGTGGACGTTCGGCTGGATGCAGAGCCGCCACGTTCTGCCCGGATGGCTCGGAGCGGGGGAAGGATTGAAGAAATTCCTGTTCGGCGAGAGCGCAGCGCCCGATCCGAAGAAACTGAAGTTGCTCCGGCAGATGTACCGCCGATGGCAGACGTTCCGTTCGCTGATCGACAACATGCAGATGATCCTCGCGAAAGGGGATTTTACGATTTCGAGAGAGTATGCGTCGCTTGTCGTGCCGAAAGACTTGGGAGAACGAATCTACGGTCTCCTCAGGGAGCAGCACGACACAACGGAAAAAATGATCCTGCTTGTCACAGACCAAAAGGAAATTCTTGAGAACAACGAAATGCTGCTCCGGTCGATCCAGCTCCGGAACCCGTATGTAGACCCGTTGAGCTACATCCAAATAGAACTTTTGCGGAGGCTCCACGGAAAAGAACTTTCGCGTCCAACGCAGGAGGAGCTTGAACAAGCGATTTTCCTGAGTATTAACGGGATCGCGGCGGGGCTCAGGAACACCGGATAGATGTTCGCGGTGGACGGTTATTGATTTTTTGCCTGAACAGAAAGATATTAAGCCGTGAGAAATTGCGGAGGACGCAATGGGAGTGAAAACAAGGTATTTCGGTTTCGCCCTTGTCTTGCTTTTCTCAAATCAAGATCTCAGCCGCGATGCGATCACGGCGAAAGGAGACTCGGCAATGAATATGAAAGTCAGCAGCACAGCGTTCAACGAGGGGGAAACGATACCGAAGAAATTCACGTGCGATGGCGACAATATTTCCCCTCCGCTTGAATGGTCGGGAATTCCGGGCGGCACGAAGAGTATTGCGCTCATCGCCGACGACCCCGACGCCCCCCGCGGGACGTGGGTCCATTGGGTGTTGTTCAACCTTCCGGCAGATACAAAAGGGCTTTCGGAAAACGTGCCGCGGCACTCGACGCTCAAGAATGGCGCCCGGCAGGGAATGAACGATTCGCGTCAGCTTGGATACGACGGTCCATGCCCGCCGGGGGGCACGCATCGTTACTTTTTCAAGGTCTATGCGCTCGACGCGAATGTCCCGCTGGAGACCGGCGCGACCAAAGCCCAGCTGCAGAAGGCCATGGAGCATCACATTCTCGGAGAGGGGCAATTGATGGGAACCTATAAAAGATAGTATTGGTGAAGGAGAGATTTTGCCGTCAGGAAGATCTAATTCATTATTCTCCATGTCACACCTTTAAGGAATGAGAATATGCATCGGCAAACGAAATATATTTTGATCACCGGGTTTGCATGCTGCGCGTTTTTTCTCTTAGGCGCCCTGGTTGAGGAAAAGACCTCGTCCCCCATTACGCGCGATGCCATTGCAAGTGCGGAGAAATTATTCGGTTTGAACTTCACGAATGCGAAGCGGGATTCGATGATCGACGGCCTTAAGGACCAGCTGACGAACTACCAGAACATCAGAAAGATCACGCTCGCGAATAATGTTCCCCCCGCGCTGGCGCTGAATCCGATCCCCGTCGGAATGAAATTTGAATCTTTGCGAAGGCCCTTCATGGCGAGCCCGGCGGGCACCGTCGCCGTCCCGGCGAATCTTGATAATCTCGCCTTCTCTTCTGTCGGACAGCTGGCGGAATTGATCCGCACCAGGAAGGTAACGTCGCTGCAGTTGACGACGATGTATCTGAACCGGCTGAAGCGATACGGCCCGAAGCTTCTTTGCATTGTGACGCTTACCGAAGACCTCGCGATGAGACAGGCAAAACAGGCGGATGCCGAGATCGCCGCAGGAAAATACCGCGGACCGCTTCACGGAATTCCGTTCGGCATCAAAGATCTGCTGGCGACGAAGACATACAAGACGACATGGGGAGCAGCTCCATACAGAAATCAATTGATCGATGAAGATGCAACGGTTGTCAGGAGATTGGAAGATGCGGGGGCTGTTCTTGTCGCAAAACTCTCGATGGGGGAGCTTGCGATGGACGATGTTTGGTTCGGCGGAATGACGCGCAATCCGTGGAACTATAAAGAAGGGTCGAGCGGATCGTCCGCCGGTTCTGCATGCGCGACATCCGCTGGATTGGTCGCGTTTGCCATCGGCACGGAGACATGGGGGTCGATCGTCTCCCCGTCGACCGTTTGCGGGACGACCGGTTTGCGTCCGACGTACGGGCGCGTGAGCAGGACCGGAGCGATGGCGCTTGCCTGGTCGATGGATAAGATCGGGCCGATCTGCAGGACGGTCGAGGATTGCGCGCTGGTGTTCAACGCCATTTATGGTCCCGACGGAAAAGACCAGACGCTGTACGACGTCCCGTTCAACTACAGCCCAAAGATTTCCTTGAGCACATTGAAGATCGGTTACCTGAAGAATGATTTCGACAGCGTGAAGACGAACCGGGAGAACAACGATTCGTCGTTTGCGGTGCTGAAAAGATTGGGCGCAAAACTGATACCGGTGACGCTGCCGTCGCTGCCGATTAACGACATGTCGATCATTCTCACCGCTGAAGCAGGGGCATCGTTCGACGAGCTGACGAGGAGCGGAAGGGACAGCATGCTCGCGCGGCAGGCCAAGGATTCGTGGCCGAATATCTTCCGGAGCGCCCGCTTTATTCCCGCGGTGGAATACATCCAGGCGAACCGCGTGCGGTACCTCGCCATCCAGGATATGGCGAAGCTCATGGGCCAGGTAGATGTGATCGTTGCGCCCCCGTTCGACGGCGATAACTCGCTGTTGACGAACCTGACGGGGCATCCGTGCGTTGTCGTCCCGAACGGTTTCTCGAAGAAAGGGACGCCGACGAGCATCACCTTTCTCGGAAAACTGTTCGACGAAGCGACGCTGCTTGCCGTCGCGAAACAGTACCAGGATGCGACCGATTTTCACCTCAAACATCCGAAGCTTGAAGAGTAAATCATGAAGCGGAAGAATATTGCCAGCGGAACGCCGTGGGAGCCGATCGTCGGCTATTCACGGGCCGTCAGAAGCGGAAATAAGGTCTATGTCTCCGGCACGACGGCGACGGACGCGGAAGGGAAGATCATCGGTGCCGGCGATCCGTACGCTCAGACCGTCCAGACGATAAAGAATATCGAGTCGGCGCTCAAGAAAGCCGGAGCAAGTTTACAGGACGTTGTGCGCACGCGGATGTTTGTCGTCAATATCGCCGACTGGGAGAAGATCGGTAAAGCACACGGAGAATATTTCAAGAATATCCGGCCGGCGACAAGCATGGTCGAGGTTCGCAGGCTCATCGCGCCGGAGATGCTGGTCGAGATCGAAGCCGATGCGATTATCGGGAAGAAGAAAAAGTGAAGGAACGGTGTGCATGGAGCGGTACGGATCCGCTCTATATTGAATATCATGACAACGAATGGGGCGTCCCTGTCCACGACGACCGGAAATTATTCGAGATGCTTATTCTCGAAGGGGCGCAGGCGGGTTTGAGCTGGATAACGATTCTGCGAAAGCGGGAAAATTACAGGAAGGCATTCGATAATTTCGATGCGAAAAAGATCGCCAGGTACGATCAAAGAAAAATAAGATCGCTGCTCAAGGACGAAGGGATCGTTCGCAACAGGCTTAAGGTCGCCGCAACGATCGGCAATGCCAAAGCGTTTCTGGATGTTCAGAAAGAATTTGGGAGCTTCGATGCGTATCTCTGGCAGTTTGTCGGCGGGAAGACAATTTACAATAGACCAAAGAGGCTAAAAGACATCAAACCGGAAACAAGGGAATCCGACGCCATGAGCGCCGACCTAAAAAAAAGGGGATTCCGGTTCGTCGGATCGACGATCTGTTATGCGTTCATGCAGGCCACCGGCATGGTTGACGATCATACAATGTCCTGCTTTCGAAAAAAAAGGTGATTACGAAAGCGCGCGGACACTAAAGAAACGGGGAAGATGATCTATCACCCTTTAACTGAGAAAGAAAAGAGGATTGCGGCCGGCATTGTTCATGCGGGTTTTGATGTTCACAGGAATATAGGACCGGGGCTGCTGGAAAAAATATTTTGTTTTTTTTTCACGAGCATGAAAAGAGTGGCTTTCATGCTCAGCCTCAGGCCAGGCTTCCAAAAATTTATGCCCCATGCATCAAAAACGGAATCAAGCGTTTCATAATTTAAATTCTTGCCATCGCGTTTTGGTGGTTTCAAATCACATCTAATAACACCGTACCATGAAAAACATTATTAAAGGGAAAGCGTTTGTCCTGGGGAACGACATCGACACCGACCAGATCATCCCGGCCGCTCATTTAGTGTATAAGCTGGATGATCCGGAGGAGAAGAAGAACTACGGAAAATTCGCCTTGTCGGGCGTCCCGATAGAAGCATCCGGGCTGCCGGCGGGACATATTCCGTTCATCAAAGAGGGAAAATGGCAGTCCGAGTACAAGATCATCATCGGCGGAAAGAATTTTGGCTGCGGCTCTTCGCGGGAACATGCGCCCGTCGCGCTCAACATCGCCGGCATCGAGGCGGTGGTGGCCGAATCGTACGCGCGGATATTCTACCGAAACTCGATCGACGGCGGCTTCGTCGCGCCGTTTGAGACAAGCAAACACCTCTATCAGGAGATTAAGACCGGGGATGAGCTCTCGCTGGACACGGCGAAGGGGATCCTGACAAACACGACACGTCAGGTTGTCTATCAATTAAATCCGCTCGGTGATATTGAAGGAATTCTCCGTGCCGGCGGAATTTTTTCCTATGCGCGGCAATCAGGAATGTTGAAGGAGCACTAACGTGGAGCAAAAAAAGGAGCAGGCTTTTGTGACCAACGAGGAAGCGTCGACCCGGGGGGAGAAGATAAGCCTCAACCGGGCTATCGCGATCATCGGCGCTGGAAACATGGGAACATCCCTTCTGAGGGGAATCTTGAACGCGAAACTTGCCCCTCACGACAAGATCATCGCTAGCGGCACTCACTCCGCAAAACTGGAAAAGCTCGGCACGAAGTGGAAGATCAATCACACCCTCGATAACGTCCAGGCGGCACGGTTTGCCGACATTGTCATGCTGTGTGTGAAGCCGTACACGATCGGCAAAGTTCTCGACGAGATCCATTCGGCCTTGCGCGAGGACCAGATGCTGATCTCCATCGCGGCGGGGGTGACGATCGATTCGATCCTGTCACGGACGGGGAAAAACAATCCGATCGTCCGGGCGATGCCGAACATTGCCTCCACCGTCGATGAAGGAGCGACGGCGGTTTCTTTCGGACGTTTCGTGACTGAAGAGCAGCAGCGGATCGCCATTTCGATCTTTGAAGCGGTCGGCGAGGTCGTCGTTGTCGATGAATCTCAGCTCGACGCCGTGACCGGCCTGAGCGGCAGCGGTCCTGCCTACATCTATATGGTGATCGAAGCGCTGATCGACGGCGGCGTGAAGATGGGGCTGCCGCGCGACGTCTCCACAAAGCTTGCGATTCAAACAGTGCTCGGTTCCGCAAAGCTCGTCAAGGAATCGAATCTTCACCCGGCCATCCTTCGCGACCAGGTCACGACGCCGGGGGGGACCGCGATCAACGCGGTGCACGAGCTTGAATCGCACGGGCTTCGCTCGATGCTGATCAACGCCGTCGCCACGGCGGCGAAGCGGTCGAAAGAATTGAGCGAGATGATCAATAAGTAGTAATGAATTAAGAATGATAGTTTAGAGAAAGAAGAAAACGGAAAGAGGATCTCATTGTATACTATTACGGTCATACCGGGCGATGGCATTGGAAAGGAAGTGGTCGGAGGAGCTCTAAAAGTTTTAGAAGCCGTTTCCAAAAAATACAAGCATCAATTCACGTTCAAGCATGCGCTTGCCGGCGGAGCGGCGCTGGATGCCGTCGGAATTCCGCTCCCCGATGAGACGCTCAAAAGCTGTCGCTCAAGCGATGCGGTGCTGCTCGGCGCGGTTGGCGGACCGAAGTGGGACGATAATCCTCCGAACCTCAAACCTGAACAGGCGCTGCTTGGGCTCCGGAAAAATCTCGGCCTCTATGCCAACATCCGGCCGGCGAAGATCTTTTCTGCGCTGCTCAACGCATCGGCGCTGAAGCGGGAAGTTGTCGAAGGGATCGATATTGTGGTTGTTCGCGAGCTGACGGGGGGAATCTATTTCGGGACACCGAGGGGGATCGAAACAAAAAATGGGGAGCCCGTGGCCACCAACACGCTTGTCTATGCGGAGTCCGAAATTCAGCGCATCGCAAAAAGCGCGTTTGACATCGCCCGGAAGAGAAGAAAAAAAGTCTGCTCGGTTGACAAGGCCAACATCCTCGAAACGTCGCAGCTCTGGCGGAAAACGGTCGTCTCAGTTGCACAGCAGTACCCGGACGTTGAACTTTCGCACATGTATGTTGACAATTGCGCCATGCAGCTCGTGCGAAACCCCCGTCAGTTCGACGTTATCGTTACGGAAAACATGTTCGGCGATATTTTAAGCGATGAAGCGGCAATGCTGACAGGCTCCATAGGCATGCTGGCGTCGGCCAGCCTGGGGGGTAAAGTGGCGCTGTACGAACCGGTGCACGGCAGCGCTCCGGACATTGCCGGACAGGACAAGGCGAATCCGCTTGCTACGGTGGCATCGGTGGCATTGATGCTCAGGTTTTCGTTCGACCTCCAGAAAGAGGCGGAGGATGTGGAATCGGCGATCGAAAAAGTCCTTGATAATGGATATCGAACTCCCGATATTGTAACAGAGAATTCAAAGAAAATCGGCACTCAGGAAATGGCGGAGCGGCTTTGTTCCGCGATCGTGACATCATGACCCAAACGACGACCATAACTACGACCACGCTGACGACGCCGCGCGTCCGAGCGCTTTCGTGTGTGTAATTGTTCTCTCAAAACTCCACGAAGCCTCGAAGAACACTCGAGGCTTTTTTATTTTGGGCCACGAGGGCGTTAAGACACAAAACATTTTGGTGAATGTGCGTCTTCGCGGCCTATTTTAGAATGGATTAATTATGATCACAATGAAATTTGGCGGAACATCGGTCGGCGACCTTCAGCGGCTCCAGGAGGTTGCAACGATCGTTCATTCATATCTCCCGCAGCATCCTGTTGTTGTCGCCTCGGCGATGGCCGGCGTCACGAACATGCTCCTCGATACCGCGCAGCTTGCCGTGCAACGCGACACCGATCGGGTGAAGAAAAACATTGAGGCGCTGAAGGAAAAACACCTCGACGTCGCAAATACGCTGCTAAAGCATGCCGGCCGCCATAAAGAACTGATCCATAGACAATCGCAGCTCATCGAAGAACTGGCGAACCTCTACCGCGGCGTCAGTCTATTGAAAGAACTCAGTGTTCGGTCGCTCGATGCGATCGCTTCGTTCGGCGAGATCCTCTCGTGCCTGCAGCTTGCGGCCATCCTGAGCGACCATGAGATGACCGCCGAGTTCGTCGACGCCCGAACGCTTGTCCGCACCGACGGCCACTTCGGCGAAGCGGCCGTCGATTTTGCCGTGACCAACGCGAATATCAGGAAGACACTGCAGCCGATGGTGGGAAAGAATGTTGTTCCCGTGGTGACAGGGTTCATTGGCAGCACCGAGGACGGGCTGACGACGACGCTCGGCCGCAGCGGCTCGGACTACACCGGCTCGATCGTCGGCGCGGCGCTCGACAGCGAAGAGATCTGGATCTGGACCGACGTGGACGGAGTGATGACCGCCGACCCGCGGTACGTCAAAGGGGCAAAGGTCTTGTCCGAGATCTCCTACCGGGAGGCCGCCGAGATGTCGTACTTCGGCGCAAAGGTGATTCACCCAAAGACGATGATGCCGGCCATCGAAAAAAATATTCCCATAAGGATCAAAAACACTTTCAACCCGTCGCATCCAGGTACATTGATCTCGCATACGACCTCGGCGATCGAGCGTTTTGTGAAGAACATCACCTCCATCGATAATCTCAGTCTTGTGTCGATCGAAGGAAACGGCATGGTCGGAGTGCCTGGAATTTCGGCGAGGATTTTCTCGGCCCTAGCCCGCGTGCGCGTCAACGTGATGATGATCTCGCAGGCCTCCTCGGAACACAATGTCTGTGTTGTCATTCCTCAAAAGGACTGCGGAAAAGCCGTGGCGGAGCTCCGGAGCGAATTTGAGGTCGATATCGCCAAGAAGATCGTCGACGATATTAAATTGCAGGAAAATGTCTCCATCGTTGCGGTGGTCGGGGAGGGGATGAAGGGAATGCGCGGGATCGCGGGGAAAACGTTCAGCGCCGTCGCCAACGCGAACGTCAATATTGTCGCTATTGCGCAGGGTTCGTCCGAATTGAACATCTCGCTCGTTGTCGAACAGGCGGAGGTGCGCAAAGCCGTTCAGGCAATTCACGACGCATTCGAACCTCGCTAGAGGAAGAATCAAATTGCAAAGAGCAAAGAGACAAATCAAAATTCAAAGTGAGAGAGCACATGTCATTACACCATGTTTAATTTTTTCGTTATACTTTTGTTCTTTACATTTTACACCTTAACGTTATCTTCTTCAGGCCTTTAATTTTTGAAAAAAAACCAGGCTCCAAAGTAGAATTCAAGACAAGGAAAAGTATCGTCATGCGATTTTTAATTTTGTCAATATATTTTTGCTCTTTACATTTTCCAATTTAATTTTATTCCTTCAATGATCTCCTCTCTTCTCAAGTGTATCTCTTGCGGAAAAGAATTTCCGCTGACTGAGGTTCGCTTTACATGCACCTGCGGTAATCTGTTGGATGTGGAGCATGATCTGTCCGCATTGAAGAAGAAATTCCGACTGTCAAAAAAGTATTTTGACAGCAAGAATACCACACTTCACGGACAGCCGTCCGGCGGCGTGTGGCATTTCCATGAAATTGTCCTTCCTTCTGCCAAAGAAAATGAGATCGTTTCCAAGCAGGAAGGAAACACTCGACTCTATCAAAACAGAAAGATCTCCTCGTGGCTGGGTCTCAAACGATTTTATCTGAAGCATGAGGGGGAGAATCCGACCGGTTCGTTCAAAGACCGGGGGATGACTGTAGCGACAACGCAGGCAAAGAGGCTTCGTCAAAAAGCGGTGGTGTGTGCCTCGACGGGGAACACATCCGCTTCGCTCGCGGCGTATGCGTCCGAGGCGGATATTACCGGCTTGGTCCTGATACCGAAGGGGAATGTCGCCGTTGGGAAAATCTCACAGGCGCTCGCTTACGGTACGAAGACGCTCGTTGTCAACGGAGATTTCGACGACTGTATGCGGCTCATCTTTGAGGCCCAGGAAAAACTGCAGGCGTATCCGTTGAACTCGATCAATCCGTTCAGGCTTGAAGGGCAAAAGACGATCATCTGGGAAACGCTGCAGCAGCTTGATTGGAAAGTCCCCGATTGGTTCGTCTTCCCCGGGGGGAATCTCGGCAACACGAGCGCTTTCGGCAAGGCGCTGCACGAAGCGCACCAGCTCGGCTTCATCGAAAAAATGCCGAGGTTTGCGGTGATTCAAGCGGAGGGGGCAAGCCCATTCTATCAGGCGTTTAAGAATGGATTTAAGGAATTGAAAGCACAGAAGGCTGAAACCATCGCGACAGCCATCAAGATCGGCAACCCGGCGAACTATACAAAGGCGATCAGATCGCTGCGGTGGACGAACGGCATCGTGGAAAGCGTCACCGACGAGGAGATCCTCGACGCGAAATCAGTCGTCGACGCAGCGGGCATTGGCGCCGAACCGGCTTCGTGCGCGACCGTGGCCGGGCTGAAGAAATTGCTCAGCGCCGGAACGATCAAACCGAAAGAAACCGTTGTCGGAATTCTCACAGGAAATATTTTGAAGGATCCGCAAATCATCGTTGACTATCATATCGGGAAAAAAGGTAACCGCTCGAACCCGCCCGTTGAGATTGCTCCCTCGATAAACGAGGTTGCAAAGTTCTTGTAGCCACGACGTTGAGAGCATCGAGTAAGAAGTAAGCAATAAAGAACTAAGAATACAGAATACAGGATTCAGAATTAAAAGCTAAGAACACAAGACTAAGAACTTCTACGCCCCCTATGAACATCAAGATTCCCGCATCAACATCGAACATCGGCCCAGGGTTCGACACGCTTGGGCTTGCCCTGAACCGGTACTTGTATTTATCGGTTGAGAAAGGGAATGGGGAAGGGGCGCCGCTCAGCATTTCTGTTGAAGGAAACGGCAAGGAACATATTGCAACAGATGAGTCAAACCTTGTCTACCAGGGAATGATTGCGCTGGCGAAGTGTGCGGGGAGTTCCCATGAGAAATCATTGCGCGGCATCCGTCTTCACATTAAGAATGAGATCCCGGCAAGCGGCGGGCTCGGCGGAAGCGGCGCGGCAATAGCCGGCGGCATCGTTCTCGCCGACGAGTTTCTTCAGACGAAAATGTCACGCGGCGAAATGCTGAACATCGCAGTGTCGGTGGAAGGGCACCCGGACAATGTTTCCGCGGCGCTGATGGGGGGATTGACGATCAATTGTTTCGACAATGGAAAAGTCCGCTGCCGCAGCGTTAAAATTCCGGCGAAACTTTCTGTCGTTGCGTGCAGCCCGAATTTTCAAGTCCTCACAAAGCAAGCCCGTCAGATCCTTCCAAAAGAAGTGCCGTTGAAAGATGCGGTGGTGAACATCGAGAATGTCGCGTCGCTCATCGCGTCGTTCATCCAGGAGGATTTTGAGGCGCTGAGGTTCGTTACAGGGGACAAGCTGCACGAACAATACCGCGCGACATTGATTCCCGGCTTTGACGAGGTCAAGAAAGCGGCCCTCTCAGCCGGAGCGCTCTCGTTCAACATCAGCGGCTCGGGACCGACGGTCTTTTCGTTCGCCACAAAGAATCAAAAAGAGATCGGCGCCGCAATGGTCAAAGCATTTTCTTCGCAGGGAATTTCTTCGTCGTATGAAATGATGATCGTTGAAAATGAAGGAGCGCGGGTCGTCGGGTAACAAAGCCGCCGCCTTGTTTCACTCTAAAAAATCCCCTATCTTGCTCACCACAACATCCCCGCTTTGAGGTTCATAAACAGCCAAACATGAGAAAAGTTGTCGTCACGGGCATCGGGTTGATCACTCCCATCGGTTTGTCGACCGAGGAGTCATGGAGGCAATGCATTGCCGGAAAATCGGGAATCGGCCCGGTGACACGCTTTCCTGTCGAGCAGTATCCGACTCGCATTGCCGGGGAGATCAAAGGATTCGATGTCACGAAATATTTCGAGCCGAAAGAGGCGCGAAGGTTCGACCTGTTCAACCATTACGCCGTCGCCGCGGCATTGGACGCGCTCAAAGATTCGGGCATTGAAATCACTCCGGCGAACGCCGAAAGGGTCGGCATCGTCATCGGATCAGGCATCGGCGGCGTGGTGAGCATCAGCGAGACGGCGATCAACGTCTCAAAGAACGGCCCGCGGTATGTGACGCCGTTCTTTATACCGGGGGCGATCATCAACATGCCGTCGGGATATATTGCCATTCGTACAGGGGCGAAGGGGCCGAACTACGCCGTTGTTTCCGCATGTGCCACGGGAAATCATGCGATCGCTGACGGATTCCATACGATCGGCCGCGGCGAGGCGGACGTCATGATCGTCGGCGGCTCCGAGGCGTCGGTGACGGAAGTTGCGTTTGCCGGTTTCTGCTCGGCGAGAGCCATGTCGAGACGGAACGACGAGCCTGCGCGCGCCTCGCGTCCGTTCGATAAGGACAGGGACGGGTTTGTACTGAGCGAAGGAGCAAGCGTTATTATTCTTGAGGAAGAAGAGCACGCGCGGCGGCGCGGCGCCAAACTTTATGCGCGCATGTTAAGTTGCGGGATGACGGCGGACGCATTCCACATCACCGCTCCCCCCGATGACGGCGATGGGGCCCGGCGAGCGATGAAACTCGCCGTCGAATACGCGGGACTCAAACCAGAGCAGATCGATTACATCAACGCTCATGGCACATCCACGGGGCTTGGAGATATCGCGGAAACGAAGGCCGTGAAAAAAGCCTTCGGCACGCATGCGAAGAAATTAGCGATGAGTTCGACGAAATCGATGATCGGCCATTTGCTCGGCGCGGCCGGGGCCGCCGAAGCGGCCTTCACAATTCTTGCTCTGCGGGACGGCATTCTTCCGCCGACGATCAACCTCGACAATCCCGACCCCGAATGCGACCTCGATTACGTTCCGAATAAGGCCCGGAAGCAGGAGATCCAGTACGCCATTTCAAACGGATTCGGGTTCGGCGGAACGAATGCGACGGTTTGCTTTGAAAGAATATGAAAAATGAAATAGGAAGGATCAAAAATTCTAACGGTTGCGAATTTCTCATTTTGAATTTAGAGCAATGTCAGGATCACGAAAAGTCAAAATCGGGTTGGTGCAGATGCGGTGTGTTGCGGACCCGGCTGAGAATGTGAAGAAAGCGATCGCCGGCGTTCGCGAGGCAGCGGCAAAAGGGGCGAACATCGTTTGTTTGCAGGAACTCTTCCGCTCGCTCTATTTTTGCGTCAAAGAAGAATACAAAGTGTTCGCTCTTGCGGAACCGATTCCAGGCGATACGACAAAGCGATTTCAATCGCTTGCGAAAGAGCTCGGCGTTGTCATCATTCTCCCGTTGTTTGAAAAGAGGGCCGAGGGAATTTATCACAACTCCGCAGCCGTCATCGACGCCGATGGAAGCTACCTCGGCAAATACAGGAAGATGCACATTCCGGACGACCCCTCCTTTTATGAAAAATTCTACTTCACTCCCGGCGATACCGGGTTCAAATCCTGGAAGACGAAGTTCGGCACGATCGGCGTCTTGATCTGCTGGGATCAATGGTATCCGGAGGCGGCGAGGCTGACGGCGCTTTCGGGGGCCGAGATTTTATTTTATCCCACCGCGATCGGCTGGGCGAAAGAAGAAGAGGCAAAGACGAAGGAGGAACAATTCCAGGGTTGGCAGATGATCCAGCGTTCGCATGCGGTGGCTAATGGGATTCCGGTCGTCTCGGTCAACCGCGTCGGCACGGAAGAAAATCTCGCGTTTTGGGGAGCTTCGTTTGTCGCTGACACGTTCGGCGAAATGCTTGTTCAAGCGTCGCACGATAAAGAAGAAGTGCTCATTGCCGACGTCGACCTGAACCGCTCCAACATCACCCGAACCCACTGGCCCTTCCTGCGCGATAGGAGAATCGATGCGTACGGCGGACTGACGAGCAGAATGCTGGACGGAGACGGCTGACAGTAAACAATGAACAATTAACAGCGAACAATGAACAAGAATCAGATTCGGGGGGAGAATGCTGAAGGAAGGGAACAACCTTTATTTGAAGGCTTTTAAGTTTGCAGTTCGTGTTGTTAAAGTGTGCAAGTGGATTTCCAACACTAAAAGGGAATTTATCTTATCAAAACAATTGCTTAGGTCGGGGACATCTATCGGCGCAAATATAGCCGAGGCAAACGGTGCGATTTCTAAATCTGATTTTTCCAACAAAGTTTCGATTTCGTATAAAGAGAGTCTTGAAACCAAATACTGGCTTTCTTTAATGAAGGAAACAAGATTCATTGATGGGAAATTGTACGATTCCTTGTTTACGGATGCTGACGAATTATCAAAAATCCTCTTTGCCATTCTAAAAACCACACGGATCCAAAACAGAAAAGATTGTTAACTGCTTACTGCTAACTGTTCATTGACCAAAACTCCTCGACAACTCGGATACCGTTTCCCCGCTGAGTGGGAGCCGCAGGCGGCAACGTGGTTCTCATGGCCGCACAATAAAGAGACCTGGCCCGGCAAGTTTGAGCCGATCCCCGGCGTGTTCACCGGCATTGTCAAGACACTCGCCCAGTACCAGCACGTGAATATTAATGTGGTTGACGATGGGATGATGGAGGATGTGAGGGAGCGCCTCCGTGGTGCCGGCGTCCCTGCTTCCCAATTTACACTCTATAAGATCCCGACGAACGATTCGTGGTGCCGCGATCACGGTCCAGCATTTGTCGTCAATCCCGCCGCGACCGAGCCGCTCGCAATTATCGACTGGGGGTATAATGCCTGGGGAGGGAAATACCCTCCGTTTGATCAGGATGACATTGTGCCGTCGCGAATCGCCGAAGTACGCCAACTCCCGGTCTTTCATCCCGGCATCATCATGGAAGGAGGAGCGATCGACGTCAACGGCGAGGGATGTCTGTTGACGAGCAGGTCATGTTTGCTGAATAAGAACCGGAATTCCGCTCTCACGCAAGAGGAGATCGAAGAATACCTCCGCGAGTACTATAATGTTGAAAAGATCTTGTGGGTGGATGAAGGGATCGCAGGGGACGATACCGACGGTCATATCGACGACTCGGCTCGCTTTGTCAACCCGCATACGATCGTCGCCGTCGTCGAAAATAATCCCGCCGACGAGAACCACGCAATTCTTCAAAGAAATCTCATTACGCTTCAGGGATTGACGGACCTCAAAGGAAATCACTTCCGGATCGTCGAGCTTCCGATGCCATCCCCCCTTTATTTCAATGACCAGAGGATACCGGCGAGCTACGCGAATTTTCTCATCGCAAACAATGTCGTGCTGGTGCCGACCTTTCAGGATGCGAACGACCCCATCGCGATTGAGATTCTTCAGCGTGAATTCCAAGACCGGACAGTGCTCGGGATCGATTGCGTCGATCTGGCGTGGGGACTTGGAACGCTCCATTGTATCAGCCAGCAGGAGCCGCTTGTGGAGAACAGACAAATAATGCAAGGAGTGATTGCTGAAGGAGTAAACAGTAAGGACTAAGCAGTAAGGAGTAGGAAGTATGCAAAGCTCATCCTTAAAACAAGGATTTCTTTTGATCGTGACTGTTCTCATGGGATGTGCGGCGGGGGAGCACTTTCTGCATAACGGAGAACGGATCGTGTTTTTAGGAGATTCGATTACCCAGCTCGGCGTAAAGCCCAACGGCTACGTCACAATTGTCCAGGACAGTCTCCATAAGAATCACGGAGAGATGAATATCGAAGTGATCGGAGCAGGCATCAGCGGCAATAAAGTTCCCGACCTGCAAAAGCGGTTGACCAAAGACGTGCTGGAAAAACACCCGACCATCGTCGTGATTTATATCGGCATCAACGACGTGTGGCATTGGGCGACGCCTGGGCTTACAGGAACAACAAAAGAAAATTATGAAGCCGGATTGAAAGAGATCATCGGGTCTATTCACGGCGTCGGTGCGCGCGTTGTTCTTTGTACGCCGAGCGTGATAGGCGAAAAGACCGACGGGTCGAATCCGCAGGATGCCATGCTTGAAGAGTATTCGGACATCAGCCGGCGCGTTGCAAAAGAAACCGGCAGTACGTTGTGCGACCTCCACAAGTCGTTTGCTGCTTATCTGAAATCGAATAATCCAAACAACAAAGAAAAAGGAATTCTGACCGTGGACAGAGTGCATCTCAACGATGCCGGCAATCTCTTTGTCGCCGAACAGATCCTCAAAACGCTAGAGCAGTGACGTTCGTGAATTGAAGCAGGAATTGGAATGGATAGAACACTTGATGGTCTTTTGGAAGATTGGCGCCGCGAAACATCATCGACCCTGAAAATTTTCCGCGCGCTGACCGACTCATCGCTCGGGCAAAGAGTTACGCCCGACGGAAGGTCGCTCGGTTTACTTGCCTGGCATATCGTGCTCGCTGTCGGAGAGACGGGCAAAAAAGCCGGCCTGACAATTTCCCTGCCGCCGGAAGATTCGCCAGTGCCCGACAATGCACGGGCTATTGTGGATGCCTATGAAGCCACGGCAGCGTCGATAGGAAATCAGATCGAGGAACACTGGACCGGTTCTTCGCTGGAGGAAGAGGTTCATATGTTCGGTCAGAAATGGACGCGCGGTTTTGCGCTCGCTTCATTGCTCAGGCATCAGACTCATCACCGGGGCCAGATGACGGTGCTGATGCGGCAAGCCGGCCTGCGCGTTCCCGGAGTTTACGGTCCCGCGCGCGAAGAATGGGCGCGGATGGGAATTCCCGCCAAGCCATAATATCGGAATAACTGTACTTCACCTATGCCACCCTCAATTCATATTCAGCCCGCAGTGGAAAAGGATATCCCGCTTATCCTCAGGTTCATCAAAGAGCTTGCGGAGTACGAACGCCTGTCGAGCCAGTGCGTCGCAACAGAAGCGCTCCTTCGCGGCGCGCTTTTTGGCGAGAAGAAATTTGCAGAGGTTGTCATCGCGTATTATGAGAACGAACCTGCAGGGTTCGCGATCTTCTTCCATAACTTTTCAACATTTCTTTCCCGTCCGGGAATTTACCTGGAAGACCTGTTCGTCTTTCCGCACTTCCGCAAAAAAGGGATCGGGAAAGCCCTCCTTATCCATCTCGCCGGGATTGCCAAAGAACGGAACTGCGGCCGGTTTGAATGGGCCGTGCTCGACTGGAACGAACCGTCGATCGCCTTCTACAAAAAATTGGGAGCCGTTCCTCTTGATGACTGGAAAATTTTCCGCTTAACTGGGGAAGCTCTCGAATTCCTCGCAAAAAGTTCATAACCCACCCGCTCCGAAAAGGCGAATTATTTTCAGACGCAGTGAAACAATGTTCGCTTCTCTACGTAAGATATATTGTGGCGTAAAAAATATCCCGCCAGTTCTGCTCAAAGCAGCCTGAATTCACAGTATTTTGCAGCAGAGGAGTAGAGTTAATTCAAGAGAACCGATATAGCGATGCCTCTTGACAACGTAACAATGTTATGTTATATTGGAGAGACCTTTTTATGATGTCTATCTTCTCGAAGAAAGCTCTATGGACAGCGACTTGATCTCTAAGAAAGAACTGCTGGAACTCACCGGCATTTCGTACGGACAACTCTATCGATGGAAACGAAAAAACCTGATCCCGGAAGAATGGTTTGTCAAAAAATCGGCCTTCACAGGGCAGGAGACTTTCTTTCCCAGAGAGAGTATTCTGGCGCGAATCGACAAAATTAAGGGGATGAAAGAAGACCGTTCCCTTGACGACATTGCCGGTGTTTTTTCTCCTGCACTTGGTCAGACATCCCTCACCATAGAAGAGGTCAGAGGCCGAAAAATCGTTTTGGACACCACGATCCAGAATTATTTTAACGATAAGAATCCCGATACCAGTGTCTCGCTTCAAACCCTCCTCAGTTTGTTCGTGATGGATCGCCTTTTGCACTCGGGGGATGTCGGAATTGACGAAGCCAAAAGTGCAGTAAAAACGATGGAAGAAGGCTACGGCTCGTTTGAAGGAAAGGCATGCGAATTGGTTGTCATCCGCAAGACCGGAGTTTCGTTCGCGGCGCTGCTTCCAGCCACCTCACCCGTGCACTTCGAGCAAGGGTTAAAAGTAGCGGCCCGCATTAACCTCGCACAATGCGTTGAAGAATTAAATATGCTTCTATAAATAAATGGAGAATGTTTATGGATAAAAAAACAAGGCACGACTTGAAGATCTCCGGGAGCGCCTCCGCTTCGGGGGGCTACTATAACAACGTTGTCGTCAACGGCCAGGGGGACATCAACGGCGATTTTGACTGCATCGACCTGAAAGTTTCGGGAACGTCCGATATCGAAGGTTCTGTTAAAACAAAGACGGGCAAAGTGACCGGACGGACGGCCATCGCCGGGAGCCTCGAAACGGATGATTTTAAGGTAAGCGGAATGCTGGAAGTGAAAGGAGCCGTCGATGCAAAGGAGTTGAAAGTCGACGGCACGGCCGTTATCGGCGGGAAACTATCGGCCGATCATCTTGAGATCAAAGGGGGCTTCAAGGCAAAGGATGATTGCACCGCGGAGACGTTTGTTTCGAAGGGAGCGTTCAGCGTCGGCGGTCTTCTCAACGCCGGAAATGTCGACGTCGTGCTTTACGGACCGTGCCGCGCAAAAGAGATAGGCGGAGAAACGATCAATGTCCGCAGAGGGAATACGTTTCGCCTGGGGCGATTGATCAACTCGCTTCTTTTTTCGCTCGACCTTCAGGGGGGATTGTCGACCGATACGATCGAGGGGGACGATATTCATCTTGAGGATACAAAGGCAAAAGCTGTTCGTGGAAACAACGTCAGCATCGGAAACGGATGCGACATCGCACTCGTTGAATACAGAGGAAAATTTGTACAGTCCGACAACGCTAAAGTAAAAGAGAGCAAAAAGGCGCGATGAACAATTTGCAGGCCATAGCGTCCTGCGGCAGCGGGGCTTCCGCGATCCTTGGGATTCCGGCCCGAAGCACAACCACGCTCTTCCGGAATCTTTTCTATCCGGCCGTGCGTCCCCGCGGCAACAAGCTCTCGATGCTTTTGACTTCCGCATATTTTCTGGCGCTGACGCTTCCGGCGACCGCGCTTTCACGCGGAGAGATCGTCTATTTTTTTCCGCTTCCTGATTCCAAGTACCTTTCTCCGTCAACCACCGTCATTGTCCGGACAAAGGGGAAATTTGATCCCGCTGTTCTTTCGGATAGATCTTTCATTCAATTGACCGGCTCTGAGAGCGGAGAACATCCCTGGCATTCGTCGTTATCGGATGATGGAACTACAGTCATGATTATTCCCGATGCCCCGTTCACCCCGGGGGAACGAGTCTCCGTTCAAGCCATTCATCCCTTGCAGACGCTGGAGGGAACCACGATTGCGCCGCCGAGCTATCGCTTCGACATTGGCGCAACCGTTGCGGCCGTGCAGGAATTTCGGGCTCAACCCCCCTTCGCTGCGCCAAATCCTTCTCGTTCTTTTTTTACGCGCCACGCCGGCAATTTTCGCAGTGCATCGCCGCTTGTTTCATCCGACAGCCTTCCCTCAGATTTTCCATTGCCTGTTGTGAGTCACGCTGCCGATGCTTCAGCAGACAAGATATTTCTGGGCACGTTCAAATCCGGGAGGGCCGGCGACCATCAGCAATTTGTGACCCTTATTCCGTCCGATGAACAATATTTGATGATCGTGAACAACCAGGGAATACCGGTCTTCTGGAAAAAGACAAACTCGGAGAATATGGGCTTCACACTGCAGCCGAACGGCCTCTTGACCTACTTCGATGCTTCGTCCGGCAGTTATCTTGAGATGGACAGCTCGTACAACGTCATCGATAGCTATAAATGCGGAAACGGCTATCAAACGGACCTCCACGAGCTGCGCTTGCTTGCCGATGGGCATGCGCTCCTGCTCGGAGACGATCCGGAGATCGTCGACATGAGCAAGATCGTCGCCGGCGGCAATTCCAATGCAACGGTGTGGGGAATGGTCATTCAGGAGCTCGACAAGAATAAAAATGTGATTTTTCAATGGAGAAGCTTCGACCACTTTCTTATCACCGATGCGACGCACGAGGATTTGACGGCCGCCAGCATCGACTACGTCCATGCCAATGCGATCGACCTGGACGCGGACGGAAACATTCTTTTGTCGAGCAGGCATCTTGATGAAATCACAAAGATCAATCGGACCACTGGTGAGATCATCTGGAGATGGGGAGGGAAGAACAACCAATTTCAGTTCATCAATGACTCCCTTCTCTTTTCTCATCAGCATTCGATCCGCAGGACTGCAACAGGGACGATGATCCTCTTCGATAACGGGAATTTCCGGTCCGTAGAATTCTCGAGAGGCGTCGAATACGCTCTCGACGAACAGGCAAAAACTGCCACGCTTGTCTGGCAATTCAGACATTCGCCGGATATTTTTTCCATGGCGATGGGGTCGATCGAACGTCTGGCAGACGGCAATACGCTCATCGGATGGGGGACCGCGCCGCTGGCATTCACCGAGGTTCATCCCGATGGTTCCACGGCTCTTGAGGCTCAATTTCCCGACAGCATTGTCAGCTATCGCGCCTTTGGATTTGACTGGACGCAGTCGACCGGCGCAACGAGTGTGAGAAAAGCTGATGCCGCGCCGTCGTCGTTTTCCCTTGAACAAAATTATCCGAATCCATTTAATCCGAGCACGACCATTCGCTACAGTGTAGCGAGGGCGTCGCGCGTCAGACTTGTCGTCTATAATGTGCTCGGCAAAAAACTTGCCACGCTCGTGAACGACACGAAGCCGGCGGGTTCGTATACCGTGCGCTTCGACGGGTCACGCTGCGCCGGCGGCGTATTGATGTACAGATTGTTCACTCCGGACGGCTCATTTACAAAAATGATGACCCTGGTAAAGTAAAATGATCTCTCGGCGGTTTTTTGGAATATTTTCTGCGCAAAACATCGGCCTTCACGGTATTGATTTTCGTCCCGTATTTTCGCATATTATACAACTCTGTCTACATGGATCTGCACCCCGCGGGTCAGTTCTTCAGCCAATACTCAGCAAATATTTAGATCATGTCATCTGAAGCGCAAAAAGCGGACCTGTCATCGCTCCGCATCAATAGAAGTGCCTCCGCTCCGAGCGAATCCGGCGGTTCGAAGAAGAAGGTCATTCTCTTTTCATCCATCGGCGCCGTTGTGCTCGTCGTTGCCGCGTTCATTATTTTCGGCGGAGGCGTTGCATCAACTGAACAAGTTGAAATTGTGACCGTCTCGTTGACGTACCCGTCGCAGGCGAACACGGTGCTGACGGCAAGCGGTTATGTCGTCGCCCAGCGCAAAGCGGCGGTGGCGTCCAAAGGAACCGGGCGGCTTGAATATCTCGGAGTGATCGAAGGAGACCGCGTCACGAAAGGGAGCATCATCGGGCGGCTTGAGAGCAGCGACGTCGATGCGGCGCTCGGCCAGGCGAGAGCGAATCTTGGGGTTGCGAAGGCGGGGGTGGATCAGGCCAAAGCGGAGCTCGACGACGCGACAGCGAACTATCAGCGGGAAAAATCGCTCTTCGAGAAGAATCTTGCGTCGGAGGCGGACTATGACCCGGCAAACGCCCGCTACAAAAAGGCGATCGCCGGAGTTACGTCGGCCGAAGCTTCGCTGAACGCTGCTGAAGCTACCGTCCGCGCCGCGGAGGTGCAGGTCGAATACACCAACATCCGCGCCCCGTTCGACGGAACGGTGCTCACAAAAGACGCCGACGTGGGGGACGTGATCACGCCGTTCGGGGCGGCCTCCGGTTCGCGCGGCGATATCGTGACCCTCGCTGATATGAACTCGCTCGAAGTCGAAGCCGATGTGTCGGAATCCAACATCTCAAAAGTCTACACAGGCCAGCCGTGCGAGATCACTCTCGACGCGATTCCCGATAAGCGGTACCACGGCACCGTCCACAAAATTGTCCCGACCGCCGACCGGGCGAAAGCGACCGTCCTGACGAAGATCCAGTTCCTCGACCGGGATGATCTAGTTCTTCCCGAGATGAGCGCAAAGGCGATCTTCCTGAGCAAGGAAACCGATAAACCGACGGAAAATTCCACGCCGAAAATTTCCGTGCCGGTCTCGGCAGTGGCCACGCGGGACGGGAAAAAAGTTGCCTTCCTTGTCCGCGATGAAAGCGTCGTGGCGACCCCCGTGGTCGTCGGGGAGTTGATGGGGAGCAGCATGGAGATCAAAGAGGGCCTTGCGGTCGGAGACAAGGTCGTCAATCATCCCTCGGCAAAACTCTCTTCGGGAACAAAAATAGCCCAGGCAAAATAATCGGCTTTCAGGTCGAGAACTATCTTCATCAATCCAAAGAGCACTTATGGCAGAGCCAATCGTTCAAATCCGCAACCTGACGAAGATCTATAAACGGGACAGCATGGAGATCCCCGTGCTGCAGAACATTACGCTTGACATCCCCGAAAGCGAATTTCTCGCGCTTATGGGACCGTCGGGGTCCGGCAAGACGACGCTGCTGAATCTTATCGCCGGCATCGACAGGCCGAACAGCGGATCGCTCAAGATCGCCGGAACGGACATCTCGACGCTCGGCGAATCTGCGCTCGCGAAATGGCGCTCGCACAACGTCGGCTTTGTCTTCCAGTTCTACAACCTTTTGCCCGTGCTCACGGCGTACGAGAACGTAGAGCTGCCATTGCTCCTGACAAACCTGTCGAAAAAGGAAAAGCGCGAACACGTGGAGGCCGCGTTGAACGTGGTCGGTCTCGGCGACCGTATGAAGCATTATCCGAAACAGCTTTCCGGCGGACAGGAACAGCGCGTCGCGATCGCACGCGCGATCGTCACCGACCCGACAATCATCGTTGCGGACGAACCGACGGGGGACCTCGACAAGAAATCGGCCGACGAAATTCTGATCCTGATGGAAAGGTTGAACACGGAGTTCAAAAAGACCATTGTCATGGTCACGCACGATCCGCACGCCGCGGGAAAGGCGCACAAAGTGCGCCATCTTGAAAAAGGGGATCTGCTGGAAAATTGACCGCTCCCCGCATCGACGTGAACCAGTGAGGAAAAAATCATGAAAGTGTTGAAGCTTGTCTTAAAGAACCTGCTGCGGCATAAACTGCGGACATTCCTGACGGTCCTCGGCCTCTCGTGCGCTGTCTTCGCCTTCGGGTTTCTCCGCACGATCGTCTCGGCATGGAATTCGGGTGTTGCGTCCTCCTCCTCCGTCCGCCTTATCACGCGCCACGCGGTGTCGTTCGTCTATCCGCTCCCTCTTTCCTATAAGGAGCAGATCGAAAAAGTCCCCGGTGTAACGAAAGTATCGTACGCCTACTGGTTTCAGGGAGTGTACAAGGATCAATCATTCGACAACTTTTTCCCGCGCTATGCGGTCGACGCCGAGCAGTTCCTCAGCATGTATCCCGAGTTTGTCATTCCTCCAGACCAGCTGGAGACGTTCAAGAAGGAACGGAACGCCTGCATCGTAGGAAGAAAGATCATGGAGAAGTACGGCTGGAAGATCGGGGATGTCATCCCCATCGAAGGGGACATTTACCCCGGCCATTGGCAGTTCGTGATCCGCGGAGTGTACACGGGAAAGGACAAGACGGTCGATGAGACGCAGATGTTCCTCCAGTGGTCGTACCTCGACGAGTCGCTGAAGCAGACCGCGCTGTACCGCTCCGGCCAGGTCGGATGGTACGCCGTTCAGATCGCGAACGCAAACGATGCGGCAACGGTGTCGGAAAATATCGACGCGCTGTTTGCCAATTCACCCGCAAAGACAAAAACGGAAACTGAAAAAGCGTTTCAGCAGAGCTTCGTCTCCCTTTCGAGCGCGATCCTCACTTCCCTCGAGGTCGTTTCGTACGTGATCATCGGCATCATTCTCCTCGTCCTTGCGAACACCATCATCATGTCCGCACGCGAGCGGATCAGAGAATATGCCGTGCTGAAAACGCTCGGGTTCAACGCCGGGCACATCATCGGATTGGTGACCGGCGAATCGCTGGTCATCGCCATGCTCGGCGGCTGCATCGGGATCGCGCTGACCTTCCCCATGGCGGCCGGTGTGGCGGCAGGGTTCCCGACGATGTTCCCGATTTTCAACGTCGAGCCGTCGACGATCATCCTTTCATTTTCGCTCTCGTTCCTTGTCGGACTCCTCGCCTCCGTATTTCCGGCGATACGTTCGTCGCGCATCAAAATAGTCGACGGTTTACGACAGATCGGATAACCACTACCATAGCGCCGCCATGAAAATTCCTTTTTCGTACATCATTCGCAATCTCTGGACGCGCCGGCTGACGATGTCCCTTACGCTCGGCGGCATCACGCTCGTCGTTTTTGTTTTCGCCGCGGTGCTGATGCTCTCCGAAGGCGTCAAGCAAACGCTGGTTTCGACCGGGTCCGACGACAACGTCATCATCGTCAGAAAGTCGGCGCAGAGCGAGCTGGTCAGCGCGATCGGGCGGGAGTCGGTCGCGAATATCTCAACGTTCCCGGAAGTAGCGACCGGAACGGACGGCAAACCGATGGCGACGGCAGACGTGGTGACGATCATTAATTTGAGCAAGAACGGAACGAAGGATATGGCGAACGTACCGGTGCGCGGCGTCTCTGCCGGCTCAGCGACGATGCGGCCGCAGGTGAAAATAAAAGAAGGACGCATGTTCCGCCAGGGCTCGTCCGAGATCGTCATCGGCAACGCTGTGGCGTCGCAGTTTCAGGGAGTCGCCGTGGGACAGACGGTGCAGATAGGGTCCGGGTTCTGGACGATTGTCGGCGTGTTCGACGCCGGGAAAAGCGGCTTCGCTTCCGAGATCTGGGCCGATGCGGATCAGTTGATGCTTGCGTTCAACCGCCCGGTCTATTCCTCGCTCACGGTGAAATTAAAGAATGTCGACGACTTCGGCGCGTTCAAGACGCGGATGGAAAGCGATCAGCGGCTGGCCGATCTTGAACCGAAAAGAGAAAAAGCATTCTACGAAGAACAATCGCAGGGAATGGCGCAATTCATCCGCATCCTTGGCCTGATCATCACCATCATTTTCAGCGCCGGTGCGATGATCGGCGCGATGATCACGATGTATGCGGCGGTCGCGAACCGGACGGTCGAGATCGGTACGATGCGCGCCCTCGGCTTCCGCCGCAGAAGCGTCCTCGCCGCTTTCCTGGCCGAAGCGATGCTCCTCTCCCTTGTCGGCGGGGGACTGGGATTGCTCTTTGCGTCGTTTCTTGAATTCGTTTCCTTTTCCACGACGAACTTTACCTCGTTTACCGAGCTCGCGTTCGGCTTCCATTTCACCGCAGGTATCGCGCTCTCCACGCTGGTCTTTTCTCTTTTTATGGGATTGGTGGGAGGCTTCCTGCCGGCGGTCCGAGCTTCGCGGCTGGATATTATTAACGCGCTGCGGGCATCATAACGGAAATCCGCCCGTTCGCCGGACCGAATTTCGATTTCAGCAGTAAACAAAATCTCGTTTCATCCGTCTAATTATACACTTCCACGAACCCCTCTTTTTACATTCTCCGGGAGTCGAGCGGTCACACCATGATGGTCACGCGGATGTTCTTTTTGGGATGCGCCATCGTTTTTCTCGGAATTTTTTCCTCCCCCCTTCATGCTCAAGATTCCACCAAAGCTGCGGTTTTCAAGGAGCATCGGGCTCCGTCGCTGAACCTGATCAGACGGTCGGATGAATCGTACGAGCTGTGGGAAGAATTCAAGCTGATGGAAAAAGCGAACAACGGCGATGCGTCCGCGCAGCACGAGCTCGGGATCCGCTATTTTCTCGGCCGGGGGTTCGGCGTCGACACGGTGAAGAGCGCGTACTGGATCCAAAAAGCGGCCGACCAGGGGATGGTGATGGCAAACTACAATCTCGGGATCTTTTTGAACAACGGGTGGGGGGTGCCGTGGAATCCGTTCAAAGCGTTCGAACATTTTCAGTACGCAGCGAAAGAAGGGATGCCGGAGGCGGAATACGTCTACGCCTCGATCCTGACCGACAACCTGGTGGCTCCGCAGAACTGGACCGAAGCGTACCGCTGGATGAAGAAGGCGGCGGATGCGGGATTCCAGCCGGCGAAAGAGGCACTCGTCGAGTTCGAAAAACGGGGCGAAGTCCATCCCGATTCGTCGGACACCTCTTCCGTCGCATCGGTCCGTACCGTCGCCAATAAAGATTCTGCCTTGGTCCTGCCGACGCACTCATGGAAGCCCGTCCTCCTCGACTTCAGCAATGAAACGGCGACGGAGAAGGACGAGCTCGCCTTTCTCAAAAACATGCTGCAGAAAGGGAGCCCCGAGCTGAAGTACGCGCTCGGCATTTCTTCCCTCGACCTTGACAAACTTGTTGCCGATTCGACGTTGCTGGTGTTGATCGAGAATGCGGCCGACGTCGGCAGCCCGGAAGCGCTGGCAGTGCTCGGCAGGTTCTACGAAAAGGGGATCATCGTCAAAAAAAATCTGATGATGGCGGCGACCGAGTACCTCAGGGCGATCCGCCTGGAATTCCCGCGCGCGCCGGCGTTGTTGTGGAATGTGTACCAGAATAAAAAATTCATCCAGCAAGTGCATTCGCTCGTCCTCGAAGGGAATGCCGATGCGGAATTCGTCTGTGCCGGTTTGATCTCCGTCGGTTTCGACACCGAGCTGCCGCCGGAAGAATCGTTCAAGCTGCTGGTGAAAGCGGCGGCACAGCATCATATCCAGGGGATGATCGAGATCGGCCTCTGTTATTTCTCCGGGCGAGGTGTGGAGAAGGACCGGGAAAAAGGGGTCGAATACTGGAAAGAGGCCGCCGCGTTGGGGAGCCGCGAGGCGCAGATACGATTGACCGCGACGAACCTGATCTCGGACCTGCACTTGCAGGAGTACGCGGCATCGATCCCCGAGCTTGACTCGGCGGCGCACAAGGGATCGCTCCTTGCACAGGTGGCGCTCGGCTATTGTTATGAAACAGGAACTGGCGTTGCCCCGAGCAAACCCGAAGCGGTGAAGTTGTACCGTGAGAGCGCTTACCGTGGAAGCCAGATCGCGTATTATGCGCTGAAGAAAATGTACGACGAGCTCCGGCCTGATTCGGCGCAGTATAAAATCAAGGAAGAATAAGAGAGGGACGATACAGCCAGCGTCTGTGTCTTCCTCATCATCGCCTAAAAGCTATCTCAAAAATGAAATTAGATTGACCCTTCGACGCGTTCCCTCAAAGAGTCGCTTTTGTTCGGCGACCTTTTGGGGACTTGCTCAGGGTGAACAAATGGGTGGATCATCCTGTCCCCAAAGGACCCCTTCGGGGAGTAAGCGATCCCGCTCGAAGAGCGGGAGAGCGCATCGTCAACGACCCTGCGGGTCGCAGACCCGTTGGGAAGGATGAGGTGACGTATTTTTGAGATAGCTTCCAGGCAAGTCTTCAACCGCGGCCTTTTGGTCGTCGGAAAGCGACGACCTTGACCATGGGACGCTTCATAATTACTTATTTAATCATCGCTTGCAATTTTTTTGATTTTTTATAGATTAGAACACGTCGAACTTCATCGGAGAGAATATGCCTGAAAAAATATTGGTCGGGGTGATCATGGGTTCCAAATCGGACTGGGAGACGCTGCAGCACTGCGGTGCAATGCTGGATCAGCTGAAAATTCCGTACGAGGCGCGCGTCCTCTCGGCCCATCGCACGCCGGATCTGTTGTTCGACTATATTACCACCGCCGAATCGCGCGGGCTCGAGGTGATCATCGCGGCGGCGGGAGGAGCGGCGCATCTGGCGGGAGTAGCCGCGTCGAAGACGCTGCTGCCGGTACTCGGCGTTCCGATGGAATCGAAATCACTGCAGGGGATGGATTCGCTTCTTTCGATGGTTCAAATGCCCGCCGGGATCCCCGTTGCAACACTCGCGATCGGAAAACCGGGAGCGATCAACGCGGCGTTGTATGCAGCGGCGATCATGTCGGGGAAACATCCGGAGTTCCGTACGGCGATCAAAGAGTACCGGGAAAAGGCCGTGAAGGCAATACTGGAACACCCCGATCCAAGGTCGTAGATCTTACCGCGAAGGGACCAAGATACGCGTGATCAATCCAATTCGTGCCTTAGCGCCTCCGCGGTTTCCTACCGTACCCCTACCAGGGTCGTAAAGGAGAATTCGTCGATCGTAAATTTCGCCTCACCGTTTTCAACCCGTACCCGTTTTCCTTCTTCCATCCCCCGCTTGCCGTCGGTAACATAGATCCGCAGCTCTTTCACGCCCACGGGAAAACCGGTCAGACGAACGGGGCGCGAAGCACCGTGATTCACAAGGTCGATCGTATACGTCCCCCCGGCGATGTCCGCAAAAGCAGCGCAACTGATGTCGTCGTTGGAACAGGTTGTCGGCAGGATGAACGATCCGGCCGGCAGCATTCCGAGCTGCTTCAGATTCCAAAAGCGCTGCGTCGGTTTCAACTCCCCCTGGTTTCCGAATAGTCCTTCCCCGCTCAGCAAAGAATAATCGGACGTCAACTGCCATTGGAGTATCGCCCTCACATGGGCGATGTTGAGCGAACGGACGTAAATATCGATCTCGTCCATCGCAAAAGCCGGTTCCTGGAAAATATCGGGATACGTGTGCGCCTGAGCGTCGGTTCCCCCTTCGGCGATGAGAAGCGGCGCATTCAGTTCGCGGGCTGCATCCCCCCAGTTCGACAGTGTCCAGTTGTCGCATCCGCGCCAGGCGTGGAAGGAGATCGCTCCGATGTATTGATGCGTCGCCGGGTCGTCGAGCGCCGGCTGGATGAAGTCGACCGTCGTTGCGTCCGAATTATCCCCGAGGAGCAGTTTGGTGGAAAGTTCCTGCGATGCGAAGAAGGCCCCCAGTTTCCTGATGAAATCTGCATGTTCCTGTCCGGTCATGCGCACGTTGATGCCGAGGTCCGATTCGTTGAACGAGAAGAGGGCAGGCTCGACGCCGTAGGCCTCTTTGAGATAGACAAAATAGTCGCCGATCGACTTGATGATGCTCCGGATCTTCTTCTGGTTGAGCGGATTGCCGTAAATCCCGTTTTCATTCCTAAAGTTGGCTTCCCCGACAATGGCCCACTGCGGCGGAAACCATGCGCTGACAATGACCGGAATGTGTCTCCGCGTCAGCATCTGTGCCATCTCCATCGCCCCGCGGACGCTCTCCTCCAGTTTCCCCCCACGCGCCGCTTCGAGGGGGTTCACGCTCTCGACCGGATGCCAGCTGCGCCACGGCATCTCAACGCGCGCCCATCGCACGTTAAGATTGTCCAGACAATAATCGATCACTTTCGGGTCGAGTTTTTCGTTCTGAATTCTGAAATTGCCGCCGATGCCGTCGAACGCCTTCCCCGGCTTCTCAGCATCGATGGAAATCCGCACCGGACTCCTGTCGATGTCGCCGGAGACCCTGATCGAAAACATTTTCTCGGCGGTCATGCTGTCCTTCGTGTGGCCGGTCATGACGGCGAGGTAAATTCTGTCGTTGGCATTGCCGAAACGCGGGTTCCCTTTTTGAACGATGATCTCCGTCGGCCGCTCCGTTCTTACCTCAAGTGTGCGCGTTGCAGAAGTGACGCGGAACCCTCCGACCAAAGCCTGGCTGAGGAAGTTTCTTGTGCGGAAGGTCTGCGGCATTCTTCCGGGTCTGAGCGGGAACAGAGGAACGTCGCTGATTCCCGACGCGGTCGAATCGAACAGCTGAATGCGCCCGCCGGCATAATCATCCGCCGGAAGCTCAAAGCAGACAAAGACGCCGGTGAGCGTAGTGTCTGCCGCGGTTGTTGTTTTTACGTTCAAAGTCGCGGCGCCGTGGTCGGTATCCTGCACCTCTTCCGTGAATGAAAATTGCGACAGCTCGGTCGTGACGGTTTGCTTGTCCCCCTTTCGTGTGTAGAGAGGATGCTGTCTCTCTTTTCCCGTGGAGGTGACATCCGCCATCGAAGGACCGATCAGGCAAAGGCTGGAGGTGAATTTCATCAGCTGCCCGTCGATCCGGATCCCGCTCAAATTTCCCCACGCAGTCAGTTCGGCTTGAGCATGAAGCGATTCAAGAGCAAAGATCATCAGTATCAGAATGGACAAATTGGATTTTTGCAAGGGAGACTCCTTTATGAGAACGAATGATCGCCATCGGGGCGTGGAAGGTCTTGATGGTCCCTTCGAGCATGAACTCTCCCGTGACGCGGACATCTATGTGACCGGGGCTCATCTCTAACGTCACATTTTCTTCATGCCCTCTCCACTCGTTTTGGTGATAATGAGGCGAAGGGCAAATTGGCGTTTTCGTAGCTAAGTTACCTGTTGAAAGACGATAGGTCAAGTGGAAATTCGAAGAAGGGGTACCACCTTTTGACCACCTTGCTCTTCTTTCCAAAAATCTCTACCATAAACTACACGGAGATCAGTATGAGAAAAATTATTGTGTTCGAACATATCACGCTTGATGGCGTCATACAGGCGGGAGGCGGGCCGGACGAAGACAGGGAGGGGGGCTTTGCGTATGGGGGGTGGAGTGCGCCATATTCGGACCCGGTTATTGAAACGCTCCTCAGAAAATTGATGAACGAACCGTTCGACCTGCTGCTCGGACGCAAAACCTTCGACATCTGGGGGGCGTTTTGGCCGCAACACGGGGATGTGTGGCCCGGAGTCAACACAGCCACGAAGTACGTCGCCTCAAACACAATGACTTCCAGCAAATGGCAGCCCTCCGTATTTTTGAGCGGCGACATCGCGAATAAAATTACCGGCCTCAAGCAGCACCAGGGGCCTGATCTGCACGTTTGGGGAAGCAGTCATCTCCTTCAGACGCTGATGAAGCATGATCTGGTCGATATGTTCTGGCTGATGATCTATCCGTTGACGTTGGGATCTGGAAAGCGGTTATTCTCCGATGGGACGATCCCGGCGGCGTTCAAAGTGACGGAGAGCAAGATCGGTTCGAGCGGCGTCATTGCAGTCAACTATGAGCGCGCGGGAGCCGTCACGACCGGGAGTCAGCTGTAAAAATTTTTGCCGGGTTGCGACCATGAGGAGAAGACTGGCGGGAAATTCAGGCAAATACGAGTGACAGCTGCGGAGCAGATGCTTGATTTTTCTCCTGGGCCCGAACGCAGGTTGCCGCTGAGACGTTCGCGCTTGTGACGATGAGAAGATCTGTATCTTGCCGGCAAATCGCCGTGGCACGGAACTTAATCGTTCTCCCTCCCCCAAAATAGATTCTCGAGAAAAAATTGTGAAACCGACTGACGCAATTAAACTCGGCGGTGTTAAGGAATACATAGCCAAACATCCAAAGGATATACAGGCCAGCTTAAATGAAATGAAGGCTGCAATTCAAGAAGCGGCGCCGGGAGCTCTCGAGACAGTCAGTTATTTTGAAATGCCCGGATTTTTCTATAAGGGCTATGAGTATAATGGTATGTTTGCCTGGTTCAGTTTTAAGAAACCTAATGTGCGATTGCATGTTCGTCCCCTCGCAATAACAAAGCACAAAGCGGAACTGGCAGACTATACCGGAACGAGATCTGTGGTCAATTTTCCGGCAAATAAACCGATACCGGCCAAAATAGTTAAGATGTTGGTGAAGGAGAGCATCAGGCTTATGAAAGAGAAGAAAGAATGAAAATGATTTCAACCGCGCAAACCATGCGGCATAAAAATGCTTTTCATCCGCATGTTTATTCAACGTAATGAAGGGAGGCCTATGAGGAAGGTTGTTTTTGCGATCAACGTCACCGCGGACGGCTATTTCAGCCACACGGATATGATCCCCAACGAAGAAGTGCATGCGTACTTTACCGGGATCCTGCGCAATTCGAGCCTTCTCCTTTACGGCCGGAAAACGTATGAACTCATGGTCCCCTATTGGCCCGACATCGCGGGAAACCCTACCGAAACAGAATCGGAGAATGAGTTTGCCAGTGTGTTTGACTCGCTCGAAATGGTCGTCTTCTCAACGACGTTGAAACAGGTTGATGGAAGCAAGAGGCGGATCGTGCGCGCAAATCTTGTGGAAGAGGTCCTTGCGTTGAAACGGCAGTCCGGAGGGGACATTTGCGTCGGCGGGCTGACCATTGCGTCTCAGCTTTCTGAGCGCGGGGTGATCGACGAGTATCATTTCGTGGTTCACCCGGTCATTGCCGGAAAAGGGGCGCGGTTGTTCGAAACCGTGAAGCTGCAGGCGAACCTTCGGTTTGACCTTATCGGGTCGAAAACCCTTCAAGACGGCATCGTAGCCCTTCACTACAAAAAGCAAGTGTGAAATTAATTCTACCCAAATAGTTCGAAGTGTGTTGTTTGCTTATGACGCACGCGGGAGCACGATCGTCGCATCGAAAATTTGCAAGAACGTCCTTATCTATCAAAACGTCATTATCGGAACCAATGACGTATCATCAAAACGCTTTGCCATACGGACCGTCCCATGCGGCCGATGAGCCCCGGACCATTACACGAACCCCAGGAGGAACAACATGATCGTTGAAGCAACGGTCACAATCAACGGATCCAAGGAGACGATCTGGAACGTCATGACCGACATCCAGAACGCTGCGCAGATCATCAGCGGGATCGAGAAGATCGAACTCCTTGAGAAACCAACGAGCGGTCTTGTAGGACTCAAGTGGCGCGAGACCCGAATGTATTTCGGGAAGCCGGCTGCTGTGGAAAAGAGGATCACCGACGCCGCTGAGAACGAGTACTATAAAACGAGAGCGGAGAGTGATGGATTCGTCTTCTTATCCACCATGACCATTTCGGGGAACATCAGCGGCATCAGGCTGACGAGTTCTCATGATTCCATACCTCAAGGCATTGCTGCAAAACTAAAGTCGCTCCCGATGGTTTTCTTCAGGGGGATGGTGAAAAAAGCGCTCCTGCAAGACCTGAACGATATCAAGTCCGCGGTTGAACGGAAATGATCGGTGGCGGCCGAACCGCTCGTTCATGTTGATGGGGACCGGAGGCGTTATTGTGCATGGCCTAAAAACGCCACAACCGATCGAAGGCCTCGTGCTTATTTAAGCAACGGACCGCGAGTGGAATGCGAAGTTCAGAGAACAATTCGACTTATGACTACGGTGTTCGGTCAGTTTATTCATTCAAGAGGAGTGATTCAATGAAAAGAGTATTCCTTGTGATTTCATGTAGTCTTCTTGGCGCGGTCATGGTGTCTGCACAACACGCATCTTTCCAGGACCGGCTGCTCGACCAGTTTGCCGGCACCTGGATTCTTCGCGGCACCATCGCCGGAAAACAGACCACTCACGACGTCGCTGCGCAATGGATCCTTGGACATGAATACATGCAATTTCACGAGGTCTCCCGCGAGAGAGACAGCACCGGCGCCCCCGCATATGAAGCTCTCGTCACCATCGGCTGGGATGAATTGTCGAAACAATACGCCTGTCTTTGGCTGGACAATACATCGGGCCAAGGATTAACCGGAATTATCGCCTATGCAAAGCGTGAACCGGACCGCATGGCATTCCTCTTTAAGAGCAGGGATGGAAGCATCTTTCATACGACCTTTATGAGAGACCAAAAAGCAGACACGTGGCAATGGCTGATGGATGGGGAGGAGAAAGACAAGCTGGTTCCATTTGCCCGGGTGACGTTGGAACGGAAATGAGGAGGCTACGGAGCGTTCGTCTGTAACGACAGGCGGTTAAAGTTTCGTTTCTGAGCCCCGTCACTGGAAAAAAAATTCTCAAAAAGTACTTGCATAATATTACACCTTTTGGTATAATATAAATATGGACCAATTGACGAATGTTTTGACAGCCCTTTCTCACCCGACCCGGCGAGCAATTATCCGGCAGCTCGCCCACGGTCCTGCGCGCTTCCTCGACGTCGCAAAGCCGTTCGATACCGCTCTCAACGCGGTGACGAAGCATCTGAAGCTGCTCGAACGGGCCGGACTTATCACGCGGAGAAAACAGGGGCGAGAGGTTTACATTTCTTTTCGGGGCGAACCGCTCCGCGAGGTCGCCGGATGGGTTCATGAGTATGAAAAGTTCTGGAACGAACGCCTCGACCTGTTTGAACAATATTTCAAGGAAAAGAAGAAGAAGGAGAGGAAGCCATGAATGGATTGAAGAAGGCCCTTGAATTTAGGTTTGAACGAACGATCCCCGCTTCTCCGGATAAAGTTTACGACGCGTGGCTGAACCCAAAAATTCCCGGCAATCCCTGGAGTTCTGTCGACAAGCTGATCTTGGACCAAAAAGCAGACGGGCTCTTCTACTGGCGCAAGCCGGGGATGTACCACTACGGATACGGAAGGTTCACGAAAACGGAGCGGCCAGACCGAATTCAGCATACCTGGGTCTCGCCGGACACCATGGGAGTAGAATCGACGGTGACCGTGACCTTCGAGAAACAGGGAGAAGAGACGCTGATGACCCTCGTCCATTCGGACATTCCGGACACCGACGAAGGGCGAGGGTTTGAGAAGGGGTGGAACTACTTCCTGAATATTTTCCCCGGTCAATTTGCGGATGTCTCGGGGAAGAAAAATTACACGGCAACAATTGAAGTTGCAAGATCTCCCGAAGATGTATTCAGACTCATCCTCGAAGTCTCGAAATGGTGGACGAAGGATATTGAAGGGGGGAGCACAAAACTCAACGATGAATTTGTCATTCGCCACGGCGACCGGCATTATTCAAAACAGAAACTGGTTGAGGTCGTTCCCGGCAGGAAAATTGTCTGGCTTGTTGACGACAGCGCGCTGAATTGGATCGAAAAAAATAAATCTGAATGGACGGGCACAAAATTGGTTTTCGAAATCGCCGCGAAAGGGGATCGAAGCGTGATTCATTTTACCCATGAAGGGCTAATTCCAGAAAAAGAGTGCTATGCGAGGTGTGAGCAGAGCTGGAATACGGTGATCAAGGAGTGGCTATGTAACTTTATCACGGATGGCAAAGCGATATAGAACGCTGTCATTCTAAACAATACTTCAAAACAATCAGAGAGGAGTGGAAGGCATGAAGGAACCGGCAAAGACCATTGAGGTTAAAGTTGAACGAACAATACAAGCCCCTCCAGGCGAGGTATTCGACGGATGGCTGAACCCTAAGGTCCCGGGGACTCCCTGGCACGAGGGGGATAAATTGATCTTCAACCCCAAAGTCGATGGGCTATTTTACTGGTTGATGAGCGGGACCCCCCATTTCGGTCGATTCAAAGAGGTCAAGCGTCCTGCCCGAATCCAACATACCTGGATGTCCCCCAACACCCTCGGACATGAATCGACGGTAACACTGACGTTCGAGAAAAAAGGGGAAGAGACATTGCTGACCCTGGTGCATTCCGGTCTTCCCGACAATGAGGGGGGAAAAGGGCACGAAGGGGGATGGAATTACTTTTTGGATAAATTCTACAAGCAGTTTGGGAAGAAGGCTGACAAAAAGAAATAATTTGCGGTAGAATGACAAGCTACAAATGCCGAGTGATGAATGTAAACGCTGAGTGAGGAAGTGGCAATTCGGAGAAGTATTCGTTACACTTAACACTGCGGACTCCACACATGACAATCACAAAAGCCTCATCTCTTCTCCTCCTCTTGTCGCTGTCATCCTGTTCGTTGTTCAACGGCAGACAGCTCGAGAAGCTCCCTCTTACTAACGGTCCGAACTCCCTCGACACGGTTCAGGCGATGGCGGTGTTCGAGCGGGCTCAGTATTATCCGAACGGGACCCAGCTTTCTCTGTGCATGATCACCGGGGATTCGGAAAACTACGTCGGCATTGAGCGGCGCAACGACTCGCTGGTCTATGTCGAGAACCGCGATAGCATCTTCGAGATCGGGTCGATCACGAAGACCTTCACTGGCACGATGCTCGCAAAGCTCGTCCTTGACGGGACACTCAGCCTGAATGATCCGATAGCGAAGTTTCTTCCAATCGCGCTGCACCAGAGTTTGCTGAACGGAAAGGAACCGACCCTGGTCGAGCTTGCAGATCATACCTCGGGACTCCCGTTCGAACCGACGAACGTGAGGAACGACGAGAAATATCCGTTCGACCAATACGCTCCGTACAGATCCTATACCAAAGACCGGCTCTATGATTATTTAGAGCATCAATTGGTCTTGCAGTCCACTCCCGGCGAGCAGCGATTATATTCCAACCTGGGAGCGGGATTGTTAGGCCACATCCTGACGTTGGTCTCGGGAAAATCGTACGAACAACTTTTATTCGAGACAGTTTGCGCCCCCTTGGACATGCGGGATACATTCGTTGAGCCTGCTTCCGGCCGGATGCGTCGCATGATCCGGGGGAGATATCCGACCGGCGATCCGCTTCCGTTTAGCAGCGGCGATTGCGGTGTCCTCACCGGTTGCGGCGGGATAAAATCGACGGCGAGGGACCTCGTGAAATATCTGAAGATGAACATGACCGACACGACGTATTTCTATCTCGCTCAGAAGCCGACAAAACAATTCGACGAACATTTTTCCGGGGCGCTCGGCTGGGCCCCCTACAGTGAACGGGGGAAGGTTCATCAGGGAGCGTTCGGTGCGACTCCGGGTTATACGTGCGGAGTGATCTTTGAACGAAAAATGCACGTCGGTGTTGTTGTCCTTAGCAATGTTTCCCCTTATCTTGGAGAAAAAAAGGGGGAAGTTGAAGGACTATGCCGCGCACTGTATGACCCGTTGACAAATGGCAAATGACGAATTCGTCATTCACGCGGGATAGTATGAACCTTAAAGAATTAGAGACCGAAGCTCTTTTGAAGCCGTCTCCGGGCGATTACTATGCTCTGGTGTATGATCGCGCACGCGGCAACTGGCTTCAGTTCAGAGATCCGCTGGAGTGCATCGAAGTAGACGACGTGGCCGAAGTAGTGCCGGCGATTCATCGGATAGAGGAGAGTCTGCGCGAAAAGAGACTTTATGCGGCTGGTTTCATAAGTTATGAAGCGGCTTCGGCATTCGATTCCGCATTTTGCACGAAGACTCGCCGCGGCGGATTACCCCTCCTTTCGTTCAGCCTGTTTGCGTCCCCGCAGCCTGTTTGCATGGACGAACGGATGAACGGGGAGAGCGTCGGCCTTCAATGGATGCCCGCCATCTCGAGAGAGGAACATGAACGGTGCGTGAGCCGGATAAGGGAACTCATTGGGGACGGAGAAAGGTATAAGGTAAATTATACGTACCGCCTGAACTCCGATCTCGACATCGACCCGTTCTCTTTTTTCTGCGCCATCGCCGGCGACGATCCTCCTCCGCATTCTTGTTTTTTCCAGGCGGCGCCGTTCCCGGAACGGAGGTCAACGGCGGTTCGGCTAGCATTCTCGCGCACACCGGTGAATTCTCAGGACCGCATGTTATACCATAAAACGTCCCTTCGCGATGCGTACGACAGCGCTCTTCAGCCGGCGAAGGGGAATGATGACCTCCTTCTGCGGAATGAACGGGGGGAGATCACCGAAACGACGATTGCCAATATCGTTCTGGATATTGACAACAGGCTGCTGACGCCGCCGGTTTTTTCGGGACTTCTTCCGGGCGTCATGCGAAAGCATCTCCTGGAATCGGGGAAGATCGCTGAGGGTGTGTTAACTAAAGAAGATGTTGTCAGGGCGAAAGGGATCTTCAGGATTAATTCGGTACGGAAATGGGAGGCCTGCACGCTTGCCGATGCTGAGGGACTCTCCCACAATTCCGATTGACGTATTCCGAAAGTTCCTCTGAATCATCATATCGTCATTTGTCATTTGTCATTTGTCATTTGTCATTTGTCATTTGTCATTCGGCATCAATAGGGATCTACTTATGAGAAAACTTGGAAACACCGGCCCGGCCACGTTCGACATCGGTCTTGGCTGTATGGGAATGTCAGGATCATACGGCCCAGCCGATGAAAAGGAGAGCATCGCTACTATTCATGCAGCGTTGGATGCGGGGATAACCCTCCTCGATACGGGGGACTTTTACGGAATGGGGGACAACGAGTTGCTGATCCAGAGAGCTGTCGCTGAGCACCGCCGCGGGGATCTGATCGTCAGTGTCAAGTTCGGCTCGCTTCGTGATCCGGGGGGAATGTTCGTCGGTTTTGATGGAAGGCCCGCCGCTGTCAAAACCTTTTTATCGTATTCTCTCCGCCGGCTGAAGACCGACTACATCGACATCTACCGGCCGAGCCGCGTCGACCCGGCCGTTCCGATCGAGGAGACTGTCGGCGCGATCGCCGAGATGGTGGCGAAAGGATACGTTCGCCATATCGGGCTTTCCGAAGCGGGAGCGCAGACCATCAGGCGGGCGCACAAGGTTCATCCGATCTGCGACGTTCAGCTTGAATACTCCCTTTTCTCCCGCGGCATCGAGCGGGAGGTCCTTCCGACGTGCCGCGAACTCGGGATCGGAGTGACGGCCTATGGGGTTCTCTCGCGCGGATTGATCGGCGGACGGCTGCCGGACAACCGCAATTTCCCGGCGGGAGATTTCAGGAGGATGGCCCCCCGGTTCGCCGCCGGCAATTTCGAGAAGAATGTCCAGCTGGTGTCAGGAGTCCGGGAGATCGCCGCCGCGAAGGGGGTGAACGTCGCTCAGCTTGCGATCGCATGGGTTCTGTCCCGTGGAAAAAATATCATTCCGTTGATCGGCACAAAGCGTCCGGAATATCTTCGGGAGGCGGTCGAGGCAGTGAAAATATTTCTTTCAGCCGATGAACTCACGGCGATCGAAAAGGCCGTTCCCGCAGATGCCGTTGCCGGAGACAGGTATGGCGCGGCACAAATGGCCATCCTTGACTCCGAACGGTCGTCGAGCTAAGAAAAAAACAGCTGGGTACATAAATCTCTAGCGTGAAGATGTTCGAAAATCCGTCCGGCGGAAACATGCCATACCTAAGGGTGGCGTCCTAATTTTTTTCGACGACATCTTCGCTATAATTGAATTCCCGTCATTCTGAGTCCCGACGTTCTTTCGCCGTCGAAAAGCGACGACTCTCCCTAGACATTGCTGAAGGACTCTTAGATGTTTATTTGAATTAGGACACTACCCACTGAAAGACTTTATTGCCTTTCGTTCTTGTTTCTCCTACCTTTATTTTAATCCTCTTAATGACAAACATCCTGTTGCCATGATCGACAAATTAAACACAGCATTGGTCGTCATCGACCTTCAAAAAGGGATCGTCAGCATAAACACGCAACCGTATCCTTCGAGCGCGGTCGTTGCGAACGCGGTGAAGATCGCGGACGCATTTCGCAAACACCAGATGCCGGTCTTTCTCGTCCGGGTAACGCCCTCTCCGGACGGAAAAGATGCTCTTCGTCCGATAGCGGACAATACCATGCAGATGGGACAAAGGCCCCCCGACTGGGCCGAAATACTCCCCGAACTGGGACCGAAGCCGGGGGATATCGTGATCACGAAACGGCAGTGGGGAGCGTTCTACGGGACGGAGCTCGACTTGCAATTGCGAAGAAGGAAGATCGAGACGATCGTCCTCTGCGGCATTTCGACGAATGCCGGCGTCGAGAGCACGGCCCGGTTTGCATTCGAATACGGGTATCAACAGATCTTCGTCGAGGACGCCTGCTCCGCCCGCTCAAAAGAAGAACACGAGTATCCGATGAAGCTGACGTTCGGAAAGATGGGGAGGATCAGAAAGACGGAAGAAATCTTGGCCGACCTGGCGTAAGCTCGGGTCCGCCTGGCTCGTTCCCAACCAGAAGTTGGGAACGAGATCAATAAAGACATCCTGAAAGAATCCCCGCTCGGCGATCCCGCCTACTTTACCAGCACCATGTTCTTTATCGACTTGAACTTCTCGCCGGCCATGCCGTTGCTCCGAGCGAGTTTGCTTCCATGATCAGCGTATTATCCAGCGAGCCTCCTCTTTGCCGGCGAAACTGTCAGCATCTCGTACCGCCTTTCCGGAGCAAAAATATTCCTCGTCGAACCATGAAGAGGATCGCCCAGAGGTTCTTCCGAAATCAAAAAGTATTGGAATTAAGGGGCAATGATGAAGCCTTGGGAAGGCTTCATGTGCAAGAAACCGGTCAACGGCAAAACTTCAACGAAGGTGAATATCACGAACACGACGGGCGTTTACCTCTTCCCCTCTTTAAATTCAACCGGGGAGATGGAGAATATGCTGCCGGTCACAGCCTGCATCGGGAAGAATTACCCCGATGCATAGACGCGGACGGGGAGCACCATGCAATTCATCGCGCTGAACTGGAGTCGGTGCTGGATGGCGTACGCGGTCTCGTTATGGAGAAGGCGCTGATACCATTTTTCCCGCTCGAAGACAAGCTTGCCGGTAAAGAAGATCGAGCGGGGACATTCTTTGGCGATGTCCGTCGACATTTTCACCACTTCGCCGACCACATCAGTCCCGACCGCGATCTGGTACCGTGCGGCATAACCGAGTTGGTTTGCGAGACGGACATATTTTTCCAGGTTTGCCGTTTGCGCGTCGATCATTTCCGTCAATTCATCTTTGCTCTTTAATGTTGTTGCATCGACGTTGACGACAGAGAGGAACGCAAAATTTCTGAAATGGGTCGGGAACAATCGCTTGATGGTGAAGATCGTATGAATGCCGAGCCCGCTGAATTCCTTTACCATCAGCACTGCGGTGTTTCCCTTGAGGTCGAACGGCAGCGGCTTTGCCGGAGCCTTAAGGCCGGGGATGTCGGCGAGGATATCGTCGAGACGCTTCAGCTGCTTGCCGACCTTGTCGTAGTGGCGCTTCACTCGCATGCAGAAGAAAATAAGAATCGCGGTGATCACCAGCGTCACCCATCCGCCGACGGCGAATTTTTCGATGATGCTGACGGTGAGAATCGAGAGGCAGAGGACGAGACCGATGATGTGGATGACGATGTGTTTGGACCAGTCGTCGTACTGCTTCCGGTTCTTGATCCAGTAGCGGACCATTCCCATCTCGGAGAGCGAGAAGGTCAGGAAGACGTTGATTGAATACATCAGCACCAATGTCGACGTTTCCCCCTTCGTGATGATGAGCGTGATGAGGGCGGCCCCCGATATCAGGACGACGCCGTTCTGCATCGTCAGACGTTCGGAGAGTGAAGTGAACCTTCGCGGGAGCCATGAATCGGCCGCCATGTTCGCCATGACGCGCGGTCCGTCGATGAACCCCGTCTGCGCGGCGACGAACAGGAGCGCCGCTTCCGATGCGAGCGTGACAACGACGAAGAGCCATCCGGCCTGGAAATTTCCGACAACCCAGCTTCCGGCGAAGCGGTCGAGAAGGACGGCATTCATCGTCTTGCCCGGTTCGGGGGTGACATGATAGAGAAGGTAGCAGACCATGATCCCGCCGGCGGTGACGGCGAGCGAGATCGCCATGTAGGCCATTGTGCGCCGTGCCGTTTCGATCTTCGGCTCGCGCATGATCTGGATGCCGTTCGAGACCGCTTCGATGCCGGTATACGTTCCTGCCCCCATCGAATACGCGCGCGCGAAAAGGGAGGCCATGCCGAAAAGGCCGAGCGTTTTTAGTCCGAGCGAGAAATCATGCTGCATGTTGCCGGCGACGATGTGAACTTCGCTTGCATGGTTTCCAATCCCGCCAATGATCAGGATGGCGTGCGTCACGAGAAAGACGAGAAAGATCGGGGTGAGGATTGTGACAGACTCCCGGACTCCCCGTAAGTTGAGGATCATCAGGAGAAAGATCATCGAGGTAACAACCGGCAATTTATAGGGAAGAAAGTCCGGCGGCAAAACGCTGAAGACCTGATCGACGCCGCTGGCGATGGAGACCGAGATCGTTAGCACGTAATCGACGAGCAGGGCCGAGCCGGAGACGACGCCGAAATGTTTGCCGAGGAGGCGCCCCGCGACGATGTATCCGCCGCCGCCGTACGGAAAATGTTCGATGATCCGCGAGTAGGCGTATGAGATGATGAAAACGGTAAATGCCGTGGCGAGCGCTAGGCCGATGGCGAGGTAGGCATGCCCTTCAAGTGCGCGGAACGATTCATCCGGCCCGTACGACGAGGAAGAAAGTCCGTCCGCGCCCAATCCGACCCACGCAAGAAATGCAATAAGGGAGATGCGGTGGAAAACGCCTGGATCTTTGATATCGCGGGGGGCGCCGAGGATCGCATGTTTTATTTTCTTGGTGAACGACTGTTCCGACTCTTCTCCAAGTAGCGGCGGGTCTGCATCGGTGGGATTCGACGGGCTACTTGATTCCATATGTGATCCGGATAGTTAAACATGCGATGTGACAGTTCTGTATAAATATATCAAAAAAATATAAAAAATGCCCTGAATTCCGTTAAAGGACTGTAAAGTCTTTTGTTCTGACCGAAATTGAAAGGATGAGCCGAAGCAGCGGAGCCGAAGGGGCACAAAGCGTTTCGCCCGCTTCAAACCGTCAATGTATTCAAAACCCCGCCGCGCCGATCATCGTCAGTCCCGCCAAACGATCTCATTGTTTCCATGCATTCAATGCACCCGACGTGCAAAAAATGCGTATCTCAATTCCAATCAGCTGCGTTTCTTGAAGCGAAAAAGGGGATCTTCCGCTTGGCACCATTTTTGTCCTTCTTAGTTTGCCGGGTTACAATCATCCGTTTTGTTCAGAATTCGCTGTTGCAGCATTCTTTGCCGAAGAGCGCGCTGTTCAACCGGAGACATGTTTCATTTGTCGGGATACGAATGCGGGAAATTGGTTGCGCGGAAAGGAGGTGCTGTTGTCGTCGGCGCCTGAAAGATGGCTGAAGTATCTGCAAAACGTTGCAGTGATCAATTCACAACATTGAAGAGAGGAGTATCATATGCTGAAGAGGATAATCGTTGTGGCGGCGCTTCTTGTGCTGATAGCGGCCTCGGGGTGCGACGATGCCAAAAAGCAGGAACTGCAAAAGGATTACAACGACATGGTAACGGAAACGGCGTTGCTGCATAAAGATATCGAGTCGCGGGATAAATACATCGATCAAATTATGCAGTCCGTCAATCAGATCTACGTCGATCTGGAGCGTGCAAGATCGAAAGAAGTAAAGCTGCTGAAGAATACCCGTGACGCCGAAGGAAGAGCGAAACTGACACAGGAACAAGTGCGGAAGGCGATCCTCGATGAGTTGTATGTTGTGAGGACCAATCTGAGAGACAACAGCCGGAAAGTCAGCGACCTTCAGCGGAAGCTCGTCGGATCCGCGGTCAAATACGCCAGCCTTGAAGCCCTGGTTGACAACCTGAAATCGTCTGTCGCGGAGCGGGAGCAGTCGATCGCAACACTGGAAGCACAAGTGCGCAATCTCGAAGGATCGGTCGCAGCAAAGAGCCGCGAGCTCGTCGAGAAGGATGCGATGATCGTCGCGAAAGACAATGCCATTGAAGATCAGCGCACCCGGATCAATACCGTCTATTATATTGTCGGGAAAAAAGATGAACTGAAAGAACGGGGAATCATCTCCGATGAGGGGGGATTCCTTTGGGGACTCCTCGGCTCGACGACCACTCTCTCGGCCGATGCGGATTCATCCGACTTCAAGCAGATAGACATGACCCGGAGTCCGGCGATTCACGTAGACGGCAAGGTTGACGAGATCCTTCCGAAGCGGAGTGCAAGTTCATTCCAGCTGGCGCAGATGGGAGATCATGAAGGATATGTGATGATCAAAAACCCGAAGACGTTCTGGAAGGAGAAATATCTTGTGATCGTCCTCGATTGACCGCGGTTGGCAGATAACAATAACCGAGCCCGGTGCCTCCTGAGCGATGCCGATGAAGGCATCGGGCAATTTGTTGATCATTCACTAGAAGCTATCTCAAAAATGAAATTAGATTGACCCTTCGACGCGTCCCCTCAAAGAGTCGCTTTTGTTCGGCGACCTTTGGGGGACTTGCTCAGGGTGAACACATCGGCGGTTCATCCTGTCCCCAAAGGACCCCTTCGGGGAGTAAGCGATCCCGCTCGAAGAGCGGGAGAGCGCATCGTCAACGACCCTGCGGGTCGCAGACCCGTTGGGAAGGATGAGGTGACATATTTTTGAGATGGCTTCTGATCAAATTCTAGAGCATGAATCGTTTGTTCATAATATGTGCATTGCTATTTCCGATCGCCTTCGCGCAAAACGCCGCGGCTCAGAGTCGCCGGTTCGGACTCGGTCTCGTTGTCGGCGAACCGACCGGGATCAGCGCGAAGCTATGGACGTCGGATATCAACGCCTTCGATTTTGGCCTTGGTTGGTCGGGAGGAGAAGAGCGGGATGAGTACGTCCCCGGCCGTTATGACGGGGAGAGCCGCACCCATTTCCATCTCGACTATGTCTGGCATTCGTTCGATGCGATCAGGTCCTCGGAACGTTTTCCGATTTATTACGGGTTCGGGGCGGGGATCAACAGCGGAGGAGGGGGAGACCCGACGGCGGCGCTCCGGGGGGTATTCGGAATTTCGTGGCTGCCGCGCAGAACCCCGATCGATCTGTTCCTGGAGATCTCCCCATCCCTTCCCCTCATCATTGCTGCCGGTCTTGATTTTCAACTTTCCTTGGGCTCGCGGTATTTCTTTTAACGTGGCCGCAGTGCCATCATTCCCCGCTATTACGACAGGCTCCGATTCACCCGAAGTGGTGCATTGGACCGGAAGCGAAACCGGCAAAGATGCCGGTAGCTTGTTCCGGAGTTCCCCTTGGGAACGGGATGAAACTTTCCGCCGTTTTCCGCAACAGCATGTCCCTCCAAGCGCAGCGAGTCGTCCAGGAAGATGGAACTATCCGTCGCCGGGGTGAGTTTAATGGTTGCCACTAGGAATTCCAAACAACCATCTTCATCACTACCATCACAATCCGGGAGGATCGATATGCAGAATTTACGGTTGACGATATTGGCTACACTTCTTTGTGTCTTTTCTCTGGCTCTTTTGGGTCAGGAGAAAATGGCGGACAAAGGCATGGCGGCGCCGGGGAGCGTTACGGACTCATTCCTGAAGCAGTCCAAGCGGGTGCAGGGGCAGATGGAAGCACTCCTGGGAGCGATCCCGCAGGAAAAGTTCAACTGGCGGCCGATGGAGGGGGTCCGCTCGATCGCGGAGTCGTTCATGCACGCCGCCGGCGGGAATTTTCTTTTTGCCGTCCCGTTAGGGGGAACGGCGCCGCAGGGGTTTGAGGAGTCGACGTTTGAAAAGTCGCAGACCGACAAGGCGAAGATCCTCGAAGCCCTCCGCAAGTCGTTCGACGAGATCAACGAGGCCGTCAAAAAAACTCCGGCTGCGAATTACGGAAAGACGATAAAGATGTTCGGGATGGAGCTGACGACGCTCGACATCATCTTTGCCGCCGCGACCCACCAGCATGAACTGCTCGGGCAGCAGATCGCGTACGCGCGGATGAACGGGATCGTTCCCCCGTGGACAGCTGAGCAGCAGAAGAGAATGAAGGAGCAGGAGATGAAGAAGTAGAGCAAGTAAGGATTCTGAACTGCTTGTTAAAACAAATGCCCGTTATGAAGATAACGGGCATTTGCATTTAGCGGAGCAATATCTTGTATGCCCGGCCGGAATCGAACCGGCAACCCCCAGCTTAGAAGGCTGGTGCTCTATCCAGTTGAGCTACGGGCACAAAATTTTGAATGATTTTTTCTATTGAGCCTGCTAGAGTTATCAATTAAATCAGCAAATGGATTAGCAACTTTAGCAGACAACCTCCCGACAATGGGATTGCATAGTTATGGTATTAAGATAACAAAAGTGCTGCGTTACTTCAAGGTTTAGAAGAAAGCAATTCTTGACTCTCGTATTCATTACCGCTAAATTCGTCCAGAAATATGCCAGAGTTGGGGGGCAAAAGATTTGAACCTCCTCATTCGACATTGATGCTGGAGGTTTTTGCGTAGTATAACGGAATCTCAAAGTGAATTAAACTCAATTAGAGAGTTGTGTACAGCTCAAAGAATGCTTTCCATTTGAAATACATTTAGACAGCGGCTTCCTGGGAATATGTTTGATTCAATTGATCGTACTCAAATTACAATTCATAAAATAAATGCTATATGGACAATGTCTTAAATTGGGACAACCTAAAGCTCTATAATACTGATCAAAAAAAGAGCTTTGAGGAACTCTGTTATCAAATCGCCATTGAAGAATACAAGGATCAAGGTGTTTTTACAAGGATTGACGATAGTGGTGGCGGCGACGGAGTGGAATTCTATTTAACCCTCCCCAATGGCGATGATTGGGGTTGGCAAGCAAAATTCTTTGGCAGGCTCGACGAAGGTGGAAGAAAAGAGCAGATTAAGAAATCACTATTAGCTGCGAGGACAGAGCATCCGAAACTAAAAAAATGGATTCTATGCAATAAGACAGACTTTACTAAGGACGAGAAAGAGTGGTTTGAAAACACTCTCCCTTCTTCTACTAAAGATGGTGAGAGAGTATTGCCAGTAGATCATGATGTAAAATTGTTGCATTGGGGGGGAAGCGATTTGTTGAATTTTCTAAGACAGCACTCTGATATTTATAAATATTTCTTTTCTGAAAAGTTGCTGACTAAAGAATGGTTTAGATCAAGATATGATGTAGATGTGAACACTTCTCAGATAAAAGCTAAATATGAATCGCAACTTCATATACAAACTGATATTGATAATCAGATTATAAAAGTACTGGGAGGTACAAGATTAAGCAAACTTGTTGAAAATGTAATGGATGAGCAACAAGTCTCGGTGTATTCACGAGAATTCAATAATGCTCTTTCTGTATTGCACTCTCAAAATGTCAGTGATGAATACAAAGATATCCAACTAGCCTTTAGAGAGTTCACTAAAGACAAGTTTGAAATAATTGATATTGGGCTTAATAGACTAAATGAATTAAGACAGTTGTTACAAAATAGAGACGAGGTGAATTTAAAGCTTAAGATTAATGAGTTTGAAAAATATCTTCAAGGTCTCATTCGCTTTTGCAACGATTACGACAAATTAACAGAGTCTCATATTTGTGACTCAATTAGATATATAAGAGAGGAGGACGACCTAGAGCCGTCTATAGACGCAGCAAAGGCAAAAAGAAGCTGGTATGATCGTCTAAGTTCTCTATTGATAGCACTCTTGGCTCGCAGGAAAAGACCAGCTCAAATCGAGAAAGCTTCATTTAAACGAATTGAAATTGATCAAATCAAAAAAGAAAATTCCAAAAGGCAGGAAGCAAGAGATATTCTTTTTAAGCCTTTCTATTCACTAAAGGAGTATGCTATTTCATCCCTCGAGTGGTCATTCAAGACCCTTGAATTAATAAGCGAAAATGAACTCCATATCTCAGGTAACGCTGGAATGGGAAAAACCCACGTATCTTTTAACATCTACGAAGACCAAATAGTAAACCAAGCACTACCAGCAATATTTATTTTTGCTAGGGACTTACGAACCAACGAACCGTTAGATAAGCAAATAAGAGACAATTTAGGTGTTAATGATTGGACTTTCGATGAATTTTTGGGAGCACTGGAGGTTTGCGCTAAAGTAAACAAAGTGAGGATACCAATAATAATTGATGGACTTAATGAGTCAACTGAGTGGCAAAATATATGGAATCGCAATTTGGAAAGGCTGATTATTACAATTAAAAAATCATATCCCCATCTTGTTGTTATCACCACCTATCGTACTTCTTATGAAGCTCCATTGTTTCCTAAAGGATACTTTGATTATAAAGATAATAGAGGTGCGGGGAAAATAAGGTCTTATGTCCATGGATTCGAGGGATTAACATGGGAGGCTATTCAAGGATATTTTGATCACTACAAAATAATACTTCAGAATTACTCCGATGCCATCGGTGAATTTAAGAATCCTCTTTACTTAAAACTATTTTGTGAAACCAAAAACCCAAATCGGGAACGAGATCTTACGGTATCTTTTCAAAATGAAGATCTATTTGAGGTATTTGAAGAGTATATAAATAACAGTAGTGACAACATAACAAATTACCTACAAAAATTGGACGCTAAATATGATGACCTTTTTGTAGAAAACAAATTACTAAAATTAGCTGAGTATATTTGGATAAATAATTCAAGGGGTATGCCTCGGCAGCTCGGTCTATTAAGTAATGATCAACTGCGGATTTTTGAGGGAGAAAATTTACTTATATATCGGGATTGGAATCAAGCTGAACATAAAGAAGAAATACAATTTACTTATGATTTACTGGCAGGCTACATCATTTCCAAGTACTTAATTGGTAAACACAAAGCTCGTAGCCCTCAATTGTCAGTTAGGTCTAATAGCCCATTCATCAAATTTGCTAGAATTCGATTAGAGTTCTTTGTCCCAGAAAGATGGATAAAACATGTTGGAGAAATGCTTTGCCAAAGCAAGGACAGGGTAAGCATTTTTGACCCATTATTAAGATTTGCTCGATCGAGAGAATTCAAGAAGAAGTTATTGGATAAAAGAAATCAGCATCCATTATTCAACGACATTTTGAGGTCAATCTCGATTCTTTTGATTAAAGAACGCAAGATATTCCTATTCCATGTTTTACGGAATAAAAGAGCAAAAAGATATTCAACTGAGTCCATTTTTGAGGTTAATTCAAAATATATCAGGGAAAACGAGAGCATTGTAAAAGGCTTTGTTAAAAAGGAATTCCTGAATGAAGCAATTAGAGGCTTTCTCTTTGATCTTTCTAGAAACATAGAACTTGATACAAATCATCCGCTAAATTTTAGCTTTTGGTCAAATTTATTGAAAGAACTGCCGATATGTGAGAGAGATCTCTCATGGAGTGAGTATATTAGAAAGAATTACAACAGTTATGATCGTTCCTATTTTACTGATTTTGTCTTACGCTTTGAAAGCGCCTGTAAAGAAAATAAAGAATTGTCAGATAGAATACATATCGCCGCAAAAAAAGTTATGTGGGTTTTAACTACAAACATTAGACAATTAAGAGATGAGGCCACAAGAGCCCTATACTATTACGCAAGAAGATATCCTAAAATATTCTTAGAGTTGCTGGAGTATTCTTTGTCAATTAATGATCCTTATGTCCCAGAGAGGATGTTAGCAGGTTCTTATGGGTTGGCAATGGCGATGCAAAACGATTTGGAAGATGATTCATTCAAGAATGATTACTTGCCCGAATACGCTAGAACCATTTTTGCTAATGTATTTGGTGATAATGCTACTTTCACAACGACTCATATACTAGCCAGGGATTATGCTAAGAGAACAATCGATGTTGCGTTGATTCATCATCCCGGCCTTTTGACGCCCGAAGAACAAAAAGTAATAACATATCCCTTATCATCATACCCGCACAGACAATGGAGACAAAGTAAAGATCGAGGCGATCACAAGTACAGGGAAGGAAATGCACCCATCCATATGGATTTTAGTAACTATACTATTGGAAGATTAATAAGGGGTAGAGATAATTACGACGGTCAGCATTCAGAGTATAAAGAGGTTCTATCAAATATTTATTGGCGGATATATGACATAGGATACTCATTGGATAGATTTGGTGAGATAGATAAGATGATAGCAAGAAGTAGTTGGAGTTACTCACGCACTAATAATGCACGAAAAATTGATCGGTATGGAAAAAAATATTCCTGGATTGCTTATTACGAGATGGCTGGATACAGAAGTGATTTAGGACTATTGAAAGGTTGGAACGATGAGGATGAGTTTAGAATCTCAGATGTTGATATAGATCCGAGCTTCCCTATCGGGCTTCAAGAACGACATTTCATAAAGGATGGAAGCAATAGCGCTTTTCTGGGCGACATATCAAAACCTGCAACTGAATGGTGCAATGAGGCTAAAGATTTAGATATAACTAAGTACCTAAACATCAATGAGCCATTAGATGACCAAGAATCTTCGGATTGGATTCTATTGAAAGCTATTATTGGTCAAAAGGATGCAGACAATCAAAAAAGAGATGTACATATTTCAATTAATGCAGTCCTTCTGGATAGCGATGATTTTAGCAGAGTAAAAAGCCTAGTTTCTAAATATCAAGATTATCGATTTGAGTATATCAGACCCGCAGACAATTATTATCTATTCGAAGGTGAGATTCCATGGTCTGATCTAATGCCTTTCAACGGCACAAGTGAATTTACTATCAATTACAACTATCGCACCGTTAAAAAAACAAAAACCGAATCACAATGGTTTAAGGGAAGCGAGAAATTAACGGCAGAAGAATTATCAAACTTGGAAGATAAAGTAAGTCAATCACGTCGGAACGAATTGGACGAATTGCTTTCAATTAGGCTAAGCGATAAGGAAGAAGAATCAATTGAAGCAAAAACGCCATTAGAGTTTCTTCATCTTACAAGGCAAAATGAGCTTGACCTTAGAAAGCGGATAGCTGTTGAAATAGGATATGTTTCAAAGGAGGTAGAAATAGAATATTTTGAAGATGAATGCGATAGTACCGTGATCACAATGGAAACAAGTGTTTTTGAGAACGCATGGGAGAGTTATCATAGTGAAGTTATACCTTCAGGAGAAACTAAGACGCCTTCCAAGGAAATTTGTACCCATCTAAATCTGTTTCTTAAACCGCAATCTTCAGATCTATATGATCAGCAAAAAAAACTGTCTGCCACAGCTTTTAAGGATGGCAAAGAATATGATAATGGAGCAACATTCGTTTACGTAAGAAAGGATTCTATCGAGAAATACCTCAAAGACAAGAAGGAATTTTTATTATGGTTTCAATGGTCTGAAAAAAGATATTTTGCGGGTGGTATTCGGAACTTAAGCCATGCTGAAAATGAATACGAACACGGAACCTTTTGCCAGGTATATTATTGAATCCAATTAAAGGTCATTATTTTGGCGTCTCGACTTCTTGACCATCCCATTCATAAAACTTCCTCCCGGGGTTTTCCTCTTCGTACCTTTTAACCTCCACCTCAAATTCCTTTTGAATTGGATATCCGAAATCTGCCAATGGCAAGGGAATGTTTTTTATCATCTTGTATTTAATTAAGAGAGAGTCGTAACGGCTAACTCCTGCAAGCCAAGCTTCACCTAGGTGAGTCATCGTATTGTAGTATAACATCACCTGTTCGTGTGCAGACAATTGAGCTCGCAATGTTTTTACATAGTTATATTTTTCATCTTTAGTTAAGATGTCATTCCCGTTGACAAATTTTACAGCCTGAAAAAGAAGTCGGTAATAATGCCCAAGTCTAGAAATATGCCCATCAAATGGTTTATATTTTGCCTCATACCTGAGCCTTGCGCCGTCTTTCATAGATAAAACATGCAATCCCTTCCCTTGTTTCTTCAAATATCTGATTATGCTTCCTGCGAACCAAGGAGAACACAAATTCTTTAACCGCTCTTGCAACAACTTGTCAGAAATGTCACCTATCCCATAAAAAAAGATCAAATATGCAATCTGAAATATTTCCTTATCATCTTCTTTTTTGAAACCAAGAGTTTCTTGATCATGATCGTGATAAACTTGTTCTAGTTCATGTTTGATAGAAAAAAAACAAAACCGTAACTCATTATACATTGCAAGAAATACCTTCCTTCCGGAGTATTCATTGGCAATTTTAAATGCGTCGACGGTGTTGTTCTGCATTCTCACCAATTCATAAAATTTGTTTTCAAATCTTTCTAAATTGATATCATCTCGTTGTTGGTTATTCGCTTTATACTGTACCCAGAAAGCAATAAAAGTCAATGCCGCAGCGAGCATTGCAATAAATGGCCCCATAATTCCGTTTAATGCATCGCCAAGGGGTCCATATTCCTTTAGGTTGTAATTCACATTGCTAAATTGTGTAAAGAGAAATGGAAACCAGCATATCACAAATAAAAAGAATAGAAATATGGCAAAGACATACCAAAATTGTTTGTCAAAAGTAGCCCAATTTTTTTTCGATTTTTGGGAGTTTTGTTTGCTATTGTCTTTGCTCACTTTTCCTCTTAGCGTTTTGAACAGGTCCATGTTACGATTTTCCCTTAAGTACTAGACCCTTGCCATTACTGACAAGGGCCTATTTGATCCCCCACTGAAGCTTGGATGAAAATATATTATTGCTTGAGGGAATTATCAAATGTCTGATGCTGTCACTCATCCAAAGGATGAACAAAATACCTTCCCAATACAATTATGCCAATTTGGATCTCAATGCACCCCAGTCTTTTCCATTTAGCATAATAAACCGGCACTTCTTTGCGCTTATAGTTTCCCAAAATTCTCCAATTTGCCTTTTTTCAACCGAATCAGGATTGCCATATCGATCCGTTCCCTTGTACTCGACTGCCACCACCATTCCGGTCTTTAGTTTCACTAGAAAATCTGGGTAAAACTTGTCTGTGGATGTTTGAAGCCAAAAGGAGAAATGTTCCTGTCTTTCTAAATTACGTATCCAGAATGCTACGTTAGAATGTCCATCGATGATCGCAGCGCATTCTTCTTCCTCACCGTTCATGTCGCCAATTAATTCGTAAAAGTGATTCCTGTAAGATTTTTGGCCAGTATAAGGGGTATTAACAGGATATTCTTTGCCAAATACTATTTCTTTGCCAATGCTAAATTCATTTAATTTGTCTTTTACACTGTTTGCTTGTCGAAACAATAATCCTTCGTACCCATTCTTCTTAGCTTCAATGAAATAGAATTGGATTTTATTCCGTATAGCCTCACGCAAACGAACGCGCATGAATACTAAATGATCAATTGCTAAACCTCGCTTTGTCAATAAAGAGTCAACAACTTGATTGACAAAAATGATCTGCTGACCTGCCCCCAGTTTATGTGCCAGTGCGTAGTTTAGTTTTGTCCTTCAGGCATTGGCTAACTGAAGGGGATAAAATGTCTCCGGTGCCGGTGGTCTGTAATTCAATGAGCTGTGAGGTCTGAG